>PDWJ01001083.1_pt1 | contig 35251 bp, 33 predicted proteins | sample 1430881 | NCBI WGS metagenome assembly PDWJ01 (sample SAMN01162460, study PRJNA174530) | Oral metagenome, whole genome shotgun sequencing project. | biome: Marine environment; feature: Marine mammal; material: Swab sample of the gingival sulcus; isolation source: swab sample of gingival sulcus...
TCCTGAGCCAGGCCCTTGCCCAGCAACACAACTACAATCAACACAATCAGAATGAATCTCTTCACTTTTTATCTCCTTATTTCCGTATGAGCCTGTTTTGCCAGGCTGCGGTTTACAAATTGAATCAGGCTCTTATCCCAGAAGCCCAAAGCGGTATCCACAAGGTGCACCCCGTGAAATGGATGAGAGGAACGAGCCATACCAAGCACACGGGGCTTTGTTTTCATTCGGCTCCAATTCGCAACGGGGAGGCCGACGCCCATTCCATCGTTCTTACCGGAAGGCACAATGAAATCGCCAATCTCAACAGGGCCGCGCACCATCACAGGGGCATGCCCCATCAAAACAACAGGTATGCCATCCAATTCCTTGTCAATGTACAGGCTGCGGTCATGGTCGAAGTAGGTTTTTGAACTGACAACGCCATAGCGTTCACACCCCGACAGGTTCAAACTCATACAGTGATCGCTTATTCCAACTATTTGCGATGGCTTTACCTCTTCACTGCAAGAACAATACATCAAAATGGCGGTATCGCGTTCAAACCCGGATTCTTTGACAGAGGTCCATTGTGTGTTTACCCAGCAGAAGGTTGAGGCACCAAACGCACCGACCTGAACTGCTTTTTGGCCAGAGAGGCATAAAAGGATCGCACAAACTTGAAGCATAACCCGCCCCCTCAATAGGGAAGACAATTGACCAATTCAACAAGATCTTTGACATCAACCCTGTCGCCTGGAGTGGAGAAATCGTAGGTGAGATCGTAGTTTAACCAGAAAGAACAGCCTTCATGGAGGCTTAGCCCACTCCAAGCTGGAATCGATATACTCAGATCGGTACCTATCTGAAAATTCAGTTCAGCTGGCCCATCGCCATCAGGTGATCCATCATCCCACCACTTTGAAGCCAGACTTCCCGTGGACTCGATGGCAATCGAGCCAGACGCAGCCGAACCTGGACCTGAGAAAACGAGCTTGGCAACAAGGTAATCACCGTTTGGCGTATCACCCGGTTCCCATCCAACCACCTTAATGGTTCCCGAGGCAATTACCTGGTCTGTACGAGTTGAGACCGCACAAAAACCCCATAATGGAGCTATCTGTCCTGAAAGTGTTCGTGCATACCATGACCGGGCTCCTGTCTCGAAAGTCAAATGCACTTCCGCTCCATTCAGACCTGCTGGCTCTCCACTGGAGCCTGTCAACCCTGTGACATCAACTCGAACTTCAACAATGCTGGCCGCGCCGTTACAGATGGTTCCCCCGTCGGCAAGGTAAACCGCCGCTTGTCCCGTTATTCCAGATTGACCCCACAGAAACAGTCCATATAATCCAAAAATCGCACTTAATAACAGTTTCACGTTTGGCCTCCTGATCCAGCTCCAGTTTATCCTGGTCTGATGGGAACAATAGGCTGAGAGGACTCCTATAACAACTAAAATAAGCTAAAATTTTTCTCAAATCGTTTTTTATCTGTAACTTATAATCGAAACTTTCCGGGTGCAATCGTGCAAAAATGAAGGATTACATGCTCATTTTATCATAGGTAGCGCGAAACATTTGAGGTGTTAACCCTGTTCCCGCTCTCAGTAGGGGCGGTCGAGCGGGTTGTTCTCGATGGGAAGTTGCACATAGATACCAGTTTCTCCGGTTCTTAAATAAATATCCAGATAGGTCTGGTGCATGGCCTTCCAATCACTTGGTCCCATTTTTTCCTTTACCGATTCAAGTAATGTAATCGCATCTTCAACACGGTTCACCTTGTAAAAGTAAGCCGCCCGGAAACAATCGACATGGTACATCATATAGGGCGAAACTTTTGGCAGGAGTTCGTCAATCTGAGTGTGAAGAGCTCGAATTTCTTCAAAGTTGCCCTGTTGAAACGCAACTTCCCAGTACCCAAGGAAGCATAAAATGACACCATCCCAGTCTTGCTGTTCACGGCATACAGTCTGAGCCTCGTCGAGAACCAGTCGAGCTTGCTTGTAATCTTTAGCAAGCAGGTTGTACTGGGATTGGAGGAGCAGATTATTGATCAGATTATATGGGTCTTTAACCTCACTCCAAATTGAATAGGCCTCCATGAGATAAGCGACTGATTCCTGGTGTTTTTCACCTAAGCGCATATAGGTGTCTGCCAGATAGTCCAATGCGATGGCGATTCCGCGCTCCTCTCCAAGATCGCGCTTCAAGGCCAGACCCGTTTCAAGGTAGCTTTTTGCCTTTTGGGGGTTCTCATAGGCGAGCTGACCACCCAGTTGCACCAGCCCAAATGCCTGGATACTGCGATTATCCATTGTTCTGGCATAAGCAACGGCTTTGTTGATGTGTTGTTCTGCCTTGGATATTTGGGTGTTCATTCGCAGATAAAGCTGACCCAGGTTTAAATGAGTATACGCCTTTCCCTGCACGGAACCCAGTTTTCCATACAAGACCAATGCATTCTGATACTCCCGAAGACTGGCCTCCATGTCACCCAAGAGGGTGTATAGTTTTCCACCCAATACGTGTAGGCGTGCTTTCTGGATGGGAGGCAGGTGGCAGTTCAAGGCTGATTGGAAATGGGTTTCAGCTTCCTTGGGATTTCGCATTCCAACTAAAATATCGGCCAACAGGTAATGGGCCGTTCCTTTTTGAATCGAAGACTCCAAATACGCATCAGCTTCTCCTGTATTTGCATTTGAAATATCGTTGAGAAGACTCTGGGCAATTGTTAGGGCCTCAGCCTGCCTTCCCAAAGTGAGCAGGGCAGATGCCTTGGAAAAGCGGCTCATTCGCCAGGTCGGGTCGTGAAGCAGACAAATGTCGTAGTAGTGGAGCGCCTTTTGAAACTCTCCGTAATAGGCCCATTGCAGACCTTTTGCATAGGCCTCATTGATAAACCCCTGATCGTGGTAGACAGTCGAGCCAAAGACGGCTTCCGCTTGCAACTTCAATTCGGAGTATAAAACTTGGGAAACCTCTCTGGCAACCTCCATAGGATTTGTCGAAGTGACCCTTCGCTTGTTGAGGAATTTGCCATTCTCGAAAGTGTGAAACTCAAAAATAACCGTATTATTCTCAAATTCGATGGTTGTGTGTACTAAAAACGTGTGGGGGAACCAATTGGAAATCAAGGCAATCCGTTCTGCGTCAAGTTCACGCTTGTTAAACCTGAGATCCCCCTTCTTCCAGCGAGCCATAAGGTCGGAGACAGGTATCGTTTCAACCCCGTGTTGATTGTTTAGATCCCTCGCGACCATGTCCATATAACCTAATTCCAACCAGTCCAATTCGGACTTGTTTGTGAGGTTGTTAAACGGCAGCAAAAGCAATCTGATTTCGTCACTCTGACGATGTTCACTCTTTTGAAGCAAATCAGACAAAATAAAAGAAAGCGGCAGAAGCAAAAGCATTCCGGTTATGGCAAAAATCCAACGTCTGCTCAATCGCTGTGACCCGGGATCAATCAGCTTCCTCTCCTGTGGCTGGTGCACCACTGTAGGGTGAAAAACCCATTGGTAACCCACTTTGGGAATCGTTTTGATAAAAAGGGTGTCCTGCTCGTGGTCTCGAAAGATCCGCCTTAACTCCGAAATGAGTTGAGATAATGAATTGGGATCCACATTCAGCTCGCCCCATAGTTGCTCCTGAATTTCCTCGCGCGTCACAATGCGATCGGCATTCTCCAAAAACAACTGCAATAGATCCCTTGCTTTTTGGCGCAGAGCAATTTCCTCCAGGTCATTTCGAAGTTCCTGAGTACTTGTATCAAAACAAAAATTGGAAAATTCATAAATAGTCATTGTCTGCCTTTCACTTCATGACATGCTCAAACATATGGAAAAAACGGATCCTTCATAGATAAACTATATCCAAGAATGCCGTATCAAACAATGTTTTCTTCACCAAAACAGCATCTTAGCGAAATACCAAGGCTCAGGGTTCTACTTAAAGAAGAACGCCACATGCTGTTTTTCTCGCCATGTATTTTTCGGGATTAACCGGGAATGCCATCCACTCGCGGGGCGAGCAAGTAGGGGAAGAATTGAACCATGTACAGGATGAATGGCAAAGACCAGGCCAAGCTGGAGATCAGGTAGAGTTGCAGGGTGTATTCGGCAAAAAACGGAATAAGGCTTCTCAACAGCGTTGCCGCAATCAGCGAGAGAACGCTGATGGTGATTTTCATGTTTATTTCAATTTTGCGGCCGGTGTGAACGTAGGATATGATGACCATAACCATATAAAAACTGAGGCCAAAGGCGCCCGTAGTCAGAAAGTGCCGGAAATGGTTCAACCAAAGTCCCTCGTAGAACAGGTAGGAACAGCCGAGCATGCCGTAACCGCTGGCCATGAACAGCAGGATGCACACCATGAACATGACAAACGGGCGCGTGAGCAGCGGCGTATCGTCCAGCACAAAATCACTTAGAATACCCAAAATCGCCGAAGCGGCTGCCAGACCCAGCCAGCCGAGCACCGTGTTTTGCGGCATCAGGAACTCCACAAGGGTGAAAAGCAGCACGGCGAAAAAAGCCAGGTTGTAACGCGGACCTCTGGCGAAGAAGGTCTCATCGGCCTCTTCCTCTTCGAGTATTTCGTTGATGGATTCCATGTTGACCCTTCGCAGAACCAGAAGATCCAGCAGCATAAAGCCACCGACCGTTATTTTCATTACTTGATAGGAACTGGTTTCGACGATTCCGGTGAGGCTCAAAAAGAACCAGCCTTCCACCAGGAAAAGACCTATCAGCATGTAGCCAATGGAGGCGTGGCGCTGCAGGGGATCCAGGATGACGGGCTTGAAAGCATAGGCCAGAATGATGCCAAACAAGGCCAGGTTGATTAAAGCGACCGGATAGACCGTAATCCAGTCGATGAGCCAAAAACTCAGGCGTCCCAGCAGCCACAAGCCCACCAGGAATTGAAGCCGCTTCCCGACGATGGGTACCACGCCGGGAAACAGTTCCGGCAAACCGGTGAGAATAAAAGCCATAATGCCCGCGATACCGACCCCGAACAACAGTTCAAAGCCGTGCCACTCCAGGGGATGATCCATGAACATAAGCGGCAGCACACCGGAAAAGCTCAACCCCCACATGATGATACTGAGCAGCATGTAGCCGGGCAGAAGCAGGAAGACAGGTCTGAACCCATAGGCAAGATGGGGTGGGAACCGGCCCTTGGGGTAGTGTAGGTAGTGTTTGGTTGCATTTCGAGCCTGAGGCTTTTTTTCTTCCGTCATGACAAGGTTCCTGCATTGAGTTCAAAGGTGGTGACAATGGTTGGATCGCGCATCAGTTGAGCGGTTTGGTGATAGACATACTCGTCCTCGCGCTGTTCACGAGGCATGTCGAACGCAAAGGTTTTGGCAATCCGGCCGGGATCCGCGTCCAGAACGATCATCTCATCACTCAGCCGAATGGCTTCCATGAGATCGTGGGTCACAAAAAGGACCGCCACCTGATCGCGCGCGATCAACTCGATGAGGTGAGCTTGAAGTTCCTGTTTTAAGCCTATGTCCAAAGCGGAAAAGGGTTCATCCAGAAACAGCAGTTGCGGTTGAACCAGCAGAGCCCGGGCAAAAGAAACACGCTGCTTCATTCCGCCGCTCAATTCCTTTGGGAACTTGGTGAAATCAAGCTCTTCAAGCCCCAGTTTCAGAGCCATTTCCGCAGCCCGCTTAGCGGCTTTGGACTTCTTTTCACCGCGAGCCAGCAACCCCAGCATGATATTGTCCAGTGCCGTTTTCCACGGCAGCAGCCGGGGTTCCTGAAAGGCAAATGCCGTGGTTTGGAAACCGTTTTCAACCAAACCCTCTTCCACATCCAGCAGCCCGGCACAGAGATGCAAGAGAGTGGTTTTCCCGCTTCCGCTGGGTCCCACGATGGACAAGACCGAACCGGGATGCAGTTCAAAGTTTATTTCTCTCAGTATTTCCGTAAAGCCAAACCTGTGATTGAGACCCTGCACCTTGAGGTGATTGCTTTTTTTCAGTCGCGCCATAATTCCACCTCGCGTTTGAACGGTTCCAGGATGATGTATTCAATGGCCATCAGCGAGCCAACCATCACCACCACCAGAGCAATGGCCGTTGGGGTGTCCAGATGAGCCCGGGCTGTCGCCAGCATCGCGCCCACCCCGTCATTGGATGCCAACAGTTCCGCCATGACGACGATTTTCCAACTCATACCCAGTGCCGACACCCATGTGGGAAAAATGTAGGAGAAAATGTGCGGCGCGTAGAGCTGGGTGAATTTCATGTGAACGGGCAGGTGAAAGCTGTCGCACATTTCTTTCAAGTCGCCCTCCAATGTGCGAGTCCCCTGAATGGCGCCCGCAAAAACAATGGGAAAGGAGGAGACAACCACCGTGAAAACAACGGTGCTGTCACTCATGCCGAACCAGATCATGGCCAAAACGATCCAGGCAATGGGCGGCATACCCATGAAAATAGTGACCAGAGGTCGGCTCATCATGGAAGCGGTTAAAAATAGCCCCGCCAATAAACCGAGCACGGAGCCGGCGGCCATGGATATCAAGAAACCCGTGATAGCCCGCTGGGTAGTAAGCAGGATTTGCTCGAGAACTGAAGGTGTCTGGAGCAGTTCCACCAAAATGGTAAAGGTTTTCATGGGTGCGGGCAGCACCAGTTCACCGTAAACTTGCGATCCCCACTCCCAACAGGCAATGAATACGAAAATGGAAGAGATAGCCCCCCAGCCACTCCACAGGTAACTGGGAAAATCTTTCATAACCTTAAAGAGAACTTTCATGATCGGGGTCCTGCGCGAACACTACTCCTGTGCGCTCGCCTCCTCTTTTTCAACGCCGAAATAGAAATCCGCATCCGGCAATTTACCGCCAATTAACTTGGGTTCGCCACGGTAGAGCACCCGGAAGAACTCTTCCAGTTTGCCGCGCGCCTCTGCCGCTGAAACTGATTTCAGCTTCACATGGGGAATGGAATCGGCAATCGCTTCGGCATTCAGCATGGTAAAGACCTCGGCTGTCTGCCTGCCCGCCTCTGCCGGATTGTCGAGGTACCACTGTACCGCTTCCGAATAGGCCTTGTTGAAACGCTCGATGGTACTGCTGTCCACATCTCCAATGACAGCCATGCCAGCCTGGGGGACATTGCTGTCTGTGTTGAAAGTCTGAGCCCATTCCTCCTGGAGATCGGTGGATCGGAACAGGGTTGGAGCAACCGCTTTCAAGGGGAAGGAACCGCTTTTTCTCAGTGCCATGGAGATAGCGGGTTCAGCCAGCAGGACGTGATCCACCCGTCTCATCATCAGCATTTGCATGGCGTCGATCGGGCTGCTGACATAGGACAGCTCAAAATCTTTGTCCGGATCCATGCCCTGGGCTTTGATCAACTCTCTGAAAACGATATCCGGCATGTCGGCTCTGAAAGGCACAACAATCTTTTTGCCTTTAAAGTCCTTTAAAGTGCGCAACTCTTCATCGCGTGTCATCATACCCAGAATACCCCAAATTGAGACATTCACCAGCCGAATATCGAGGCCTTTGTTGTACAAATTGGCGGCCACATTGGTTGGGATGGCTGCAAAGTCTATTTGGTCGTCCAATAACATGGCACGGAGCTGATCCACGTCTTTCCACATTCTGAATTCATACTCGACATCTTCGTTCCCCAGTTTCCCGCTCTGAATCATATGAACCAGGGGATGCGATACGCTCGCGAAAGGGCCCGCAATAACAAGCTTCCGCCTGGCTGAACTCCCTTCCCCGGATTGCGACGACATGACGATATCGCGATCAAAGGGGCTGAAAAACTTCATACGTATGAATAAACCACCCGCTAGAATGACGATGAGAACAATTGCTATTTTTAGTATTTTCATGTTTTTTCCTGTATTTTTCATGGGCGGAGAAGCGGTTTATCACCACTGAACGGTCATGCCGCCTACATGCTTACTTCCACTGCAAGCGCGAAGACTTCCCTCCCTGAAGACTGAGTCTCAATTTCGCACAAATTACCTTATTTAGACATTTCAGTCAACTATTATTTTGATTGACGCGGGGGAACGCAGAAACGGGAAAGTCAAGGCAGCGCGGAGCACACAGAGCTTACCGCGATACGGCGAACCGAGTTTCTTCCATCTGGAGAACAAAGACAAGGACTGTTGTGACGGGCGTGAAGCGATGGATGGTTGCAAAAGCCATCTCAAACAGTGTTTCACATTTCAACACACACCGCACTGTTATTTGAGCGGTCGGACATGAAAAAAAGGGAGTACAACCCAAGGCGGTACTCCCTTTTATTGCGATCATTAAAAAAGGATCAGGAAAAAGCTGGTTTTAATTCCTCGACCCAGGCTTCGATGCGCTCGTCGGTCAAGTCATCCTGATTGTCTTCGTCTAATGCCAGCCCGACGAATTGTCCATCGCGCTCTGCCTTGGATTCGTCGTAGTCATAACCGTCAGTAGAGGTCTGACCCACGATTTCCGCTCCCTGTTCAACGAGCTTGTCGAACAAAGTGCCCATGGCATCCAGGAAGTACTCCGCGTAGCCTTCCTGATCGCCCAAGCCAAACAGAGCGACCTTTTTACCGCTGAAATCGATGTCATCCAGGTTGGGGAAGAAGTCTTCCCAGTCCCCTGTTATTTCGCCATCGTACCACGTGGGAATACCCATGATGATGTTGTCGTACTGTTCAACATCACTTTTGCTGCAGTCAGCCACATTGTGGATATCGACGCCAGAGCCAAATTGCTCAGCGATTCTTTCAGCAACGCTCTCGGTGTTGCCGGTTTCTGTGCCGTAAAATAAGCCAATCGTACTCATATTGACCCTCCTTTATTGTCTTTAAATCTCAAACCACTTTATCAAGGGTTAATGGTGCCCTTACAGGAATGTATTTTACTTCTCATTCCACGGCGAATCCAGTTTAAAAAACCGGAAAATGAACCATGGGGCACCATCTTGTTAACGACAGGGGTTTGACTGTTTAGAAAGTCTTCTTAATGGCCATCCAAACATTGCGACCTTTTCCGCTGCGCGAGGTGGTTTCCACGTTGCGAGCGTTGATATAGGTATCGTTTAAAAGGTTTTTGACACCAAAATGGAGTTCAAAGCTCTGATCGAAGAAGGAAGAGAAGACTCTCTCAGGCTTCCAGCGAATCCAGAGATTGCTGATTGAGAACTCGTCTTTGACATAGAAGTATTCTGTACCTCTGAACCAGAAACTCTCCGGATTTTGATCCGGCTTGAACCAGTGGCTGAAGTTTCCACCGACGAGAAGATCGATTTGGGGTATTTTATAGGATAGCGAAAGTCGAGCCTTGTCCGCGAACGCGCTTGGCACTTTCTCCTTTGTTTCGGAATCAACCATGTCAAGGTGTTCAAAAGAACCGTTAGCCGTCCAGTTGTTGACGTAGTAATTGACAGAGAATTCATAACCGTCTCGTTCGGCCTTGTTCACGTTCTGGAATGTACCATAAGGACTACCCTGAGGACTCTCACCCAGATCGGGCAATGTTCGGAAGGCAATCATTTTGTCAATTTCACCATCAAAATACATTCCCTTCAGCATGATCCCGGAAGTTCCGCCGCGCAACTTGTTGTTGGTATAGGCAAAACCCACTTCCATTTCGCCGGCTGTTTCCGGCTTGAGATCGGGATTGGGCAAGTACCAGTAGTGCGGGTTCAAAGGTCCGTTGGAAGATGTCTCATGAGGTGTAGGAGCACGGAATGCCTCTGAGTAGTTGGCAAGCAGCCGGAGTCCTTCAACGGCTTCAAATGACAAACCGACACGCGGAGAGAACCGGCTTTCTTCATAACTGCCTTCCTGATGATCGACACTGCGGTCAAAGCTGTCATAGCGGCCGCCCAGGAGAAGCATGAGGCGTTCCTGAAACAGGAAAATATCATCCTGGAAATACAGACCCAGGTCCTTGTAATCATTTGGCATGGAACCAAAATCAGAGAGTTCGCCATTGCGACGGTAGATGGCATCTTCCTGGCGTTTATCATAGTCCAGGCCCACAATAATGCGATGCGTAACACTGTTGCCAACGTATTGGGATACGTTCTTCAAACTCAAACCCTGTGTTTTGTCTTCGTTTTTGTAGTCTACCAGAATGTTGTAGGAAGCAAAGTCGGCCGTTCGGTCGTAATAGCCCTCTGAAGCACTTAACTTCGCTGAGAAGTCGATCCAGTCCGAGTCGGGTTGGTAGGTGTAGGTTAAAACGGTGTCTTTCTGCCTCAGTTCACCAATAACGGGTCCGTCTTCTGGATATTGGCCGTGATAAACCGTTTGCCAAACCGTTTCAATTTCTTCTTTCATATCAAAATAGGAGAAAACCAGGTTTTGGTATTCATCGATCTGAAAGCCTATTTTCGCGAAAAGCGTGGTAATATCTTCGTCATTCTCTACCGGATCAGCTTCATCGTCGGCGGGCTCCAAATCGCCTGTTTTGGAGAATTTACCGAAAACCATGTAGGAAAAACGCCGGTCGGCATTTTTCCCGGCAGCTGTCAGCGACAGACTTTGATGATTGTTGTCTTCCGCACGGGCTGTGACGTTAAAGGCAAAGGTGTCATCGCCCTTAACGTAATCCGAAGCGTCCTTGGTGGTCATCCCGACAATACCGCCGATGGCACCGCCACCGTGAGAGACGGAAGAAGCACCCTTGACAACTTCCACTTGTTTCAGTATTTCAGGCTCGGTTCGAAACGACGATATGTGATTGGAGAACAAATTAGCTGAACGCCGTACACCGTCCTGTTTGATAATGACACGCTCTTCTGACTGATAGCCAAAACCGCGAATGGTAAATTGCTGACCGATATTTCTGGCATGTCCGCCACCCGTTTCAAAACCCGGTATCTCTGACAGGCCTTCGATAGCACCGAAAGTACCGATCATTTCATCGCCTTTCAAGGTGTCTACCGAACCGGGATAATCGGCGACTTCCATTTCCGCACGTGTGCCGAGAACCGTCATTTTTTCCTTGAAGCTGACAAGGCTTAAAACGGTAGACGCGTCAAGTGCCTTTCCCTTCTGCTTGTTAACGGAAAAGACATGACCCTTGTAACCCTCTGCTGTAATGGCAAGCCGATACTCACCGGGCTGGACATCCGAAAACAGGAAGACACCTTTATCGGTCTTCACACTTGCAAGCACGTTATAATCCGTACCCATTAACTCCACTGCAGCCTTGAAAACGGGGTTGCCCTCTCTGTTGGTAACCGTTCCGTAGATATCGTTTTCTGTGGGCGAATTGGCGCCTGTGGCTGCCGCACATGCGGCAGCGAAACATATTAAAATAAACTTGAACTTTGACATGAAAATCTCCATAAGTATTTAGGTAATTGTAACGGCTCTGGCTCCTCAACCAAAGCAGCGTTGAAACACTGATTGTCAGCGCTTTTTTTTGCTTGAATCCAGCTGTTTTCCACAATACAGATCCAAACAGCGTGTTTTTTCTCTCGTAAATTAAAACCTCGAGGACAACTCTGTGGACTTGAGCCCGTGATGCCAGATTGGCTCATCCAAGCTTCCGCTGCCTCCCTCTTTTTTTATAACCACTGAACAGGGGAAGCCCCCACTCAACCGATGCCCCAAATCAAGCGACCGCTTCCTAAAAAGGATCCTCCAACTCAATACTTCAGTTGCGTACGAACCGCCTCAAAGCAGTTGAGACTCAATCTCATTGTGATGCTAACATAGCGGATGCGGTTATCCAATATAAAATGACACACAGGATGCAACACTTTTGTAACTTGCTTTGTTTTAATTATTTCCCGTCATGTCCACATCTTTTCACGCTTTTCCAACTGACCGCTTTGGAACCACAGAGAAGAGCAACATGCGCTCACATGGCCAGCGGGAGGATACTTCATGACAATTGGCGATATATCAATGCCTGAAGTCATAAAATCAGATGGTTTGATACTTGTCCCGTGGAAGTGGACGCATGTGATCCGCAGTTTACTTCTTTTGTTGACGCTCCGGATTTCGGGTTCGCCCGCGATGACACAAACCCTCTTTAGCTATCTTTCAGGAGGCCGAACACTTCGTCGGCAGCTACCAGGGTTGTTTCCACTTCACGTATGCTGTGCTGCGTGGACAGAAAGCCCGATTCGAACTGAGACGGCGCCAGGTAAACGCCCCTTTTCAACATTTCAGAATGGAATCTTGAAAAGAGGTGTCCTTTGAGTTTTTCGGTATCTTTCCAGGTTCTGACGGGTTGATCTGAAAAGAAGAAGCCAAACATCGACCCCAAATGAGATACCTGCAGGTTGATATCGTGTTTCCGGGCTCGTTCCTTCAATCCGGTAGTCAGTTTGCGCCCCAGCTCGTCAAACTGCCGCCAGACCTCTGCCGATTGAATGGAGGAAAGGGTTTCGAGACCGGCTGCCATTGCCAGCGGGTTTCCGGAAAGTGTGCCGGCCTGATAGACAGGACCCTCTGGAGCCATTTTCAGCATGATATCTCTCCTGCCTCCGTAGGCACCCACAGGCAGTCCACCGCCAATGACCTTACCCAGGGTAATTAAATCCGGTTTGATACGGTAGAGAGTGTGAGCGCCTCCCAGGTGAACTCTGAAGCCTGTCATCACTTCATCAAAGATGAGCAGGGCTCCGTTCTTGGCGGTTATGTCCCGTAAACCTTCAAGAAAGCCGGGTTCAGGCGGAACCATGCCCATGTTTCCGCTAACCGGTTCAATGATGACCGCGGCAATATCCTTTGGAAAGGCATCAAAGAGCTTTTGAACGGATGAGAGGTCATTGAAGTCGGCCACCAGCGTGTGGATGACACTTTCCGCGGGGACACCGGGAGAACCCGGTATGCTCAAAGTGGCAATGCCAGATCCGGCTTTAATGAGAAAGTCATCGGCGTGTCCGTGGTAGTTTCCTTCAAACTTAATGACTTTATTTCTGCCTGTAAACCCCCTTGCCAGCCTCAAGGCACTCATCGTGGCTTCCGTTCCCGAGTTGACAAATCTCAGCATTTCAACCTGGGGCATCATGTCCCCGACCTTTTGACCCAGTTGCGTCTCCAGCGGGCATGGCGCGCCAAAACTGGTGCCTTTTTTTGCCGTTTCGGTGATGGCTTCAACCACATTGTCAGGGGCGTGACCCAAAATTAACGGGCCCCAGCTGAGGACGTAGTCGATGTATTGATTGCCATCAACGTCAACCAGATGCGCACCAAAGCCTTTTTCAATGAAAGGCGGTTTGCCTCCCACCGCTTTAAAAGCTCTGACGGGTGAATTGACCCCTCCCGGAAAAACACGGTTGGCTCGATCAAATTGCGCTTCTGATTGTCGATGATTCATAACAGATCTCCTTGTTCCTTTTCATATACTCAGTCCGTTCATTACCATACCTGAGTGATTTCTATTTATCATTGCATAACAACGCTGTTCTGTCCTGATGAGTTGAGTTTATTGTCTCTGTTTCCGGGTCTTTTCATGAACGTAGTCCACCAGTCTGCGAACCTGCTCTTCTTCTGTCACGGGGAAAAGACCGTGACCCAGATTGAAAATATGGCCCGGACGCCCCGCTGCCTGCTGGAGAATGGCGTCCACCTGCAGTTTGAGCTCATCCCAGGGAGCCAAAAGCATGGCGGGATCCAGGTTGCCCTGAACACCGAATTGACAGCCGATTTCCTTCCACGTCTTATCCAGCTGCTGATGCCAGTCAACACCGATTACATCGCCGCCGCAGTCGGTGACTTCCCGCATGTAGAGACCGGTACCCTTGCAGAAATTGATAACAGGCAGGCCTGATACTTTAATGAGATTGATCAGTTTCGCGTTGTAGGGTTTCACGAAGGCCTTGAATTCCTGCTGGTTTAAAGCCGTTCCAACCCAGGAGTCAAAGATCTGAAGAGCTGAGGCTCCGGATGCGGCCTGAGCCAGCAGGTACTCCGCCTGAACGGCCACCAGTTTCTCCATGAGAAGATGCCATAAATCGGGTCTCTGGAGCATCAGTGATTTGGTTTTCAGGTAGGTTTTAGAGCCGCCCCCTTCAATGGCGTAACTGGCCAGAGTAAAGGGAGCACCTGCAAACCCTATCAGCGGAATCCCCCTGGGTGTCAGTTCCGCCTGCACCAACTCGATTGCCCGTAGTGTGCCCGCCATGGTTTCCCTGGCGGGTCGTATTTGCAGCGCCTTGACATCCCTTTCAGTCTGAACGGGGTTGTGAATTCTGGGGCCCACCTGTTTGATGAATTCCAGTTCCAGACCCATACCTGCCAGAGGCGGTAAAATGTCCGAAAAAATGATGGCCGCGTCGAGATCAAAGGCTTGAATCGGCTGCAGGGTAATTTCTGCCGCCAGTTCGGGCTGATGAACGGTTTCAAGCATGGTGTACCGGCTCCGAATCTCGCGATAGACCTTCATATATCGGCCTGCCTGCCTCATCAGCCAAATGGGAGTATAGGGTGTTTCCTCCCTGCGGCAAGCCTTGAGAAAGGGCGAATGGTCCAGACTCATTATTTACCCTCTTCTCTCAGCCACTTCGCGACATCTTTGCTGTGATAGGAAATAATGAGATCGGCGCCGGCTCTTTTCATGCCCAGCATGGTTTCAAGCACCACTTTTTTCTCATCCAGCCAGCCATTGGCCGTCGCGGCTTTGACCATGGCGTACTCCCCGCTTACGTTGTAGGCGACCATGGGCAATTCGGGGATCGCGTTTCGGACTTCCCGGATCACATCCAAATAAGCCAGTGCCGGCTTGACCATTAGAAAATCCGCACCCTCTTCCCGATCGATGATCGCTTCCTTGAGGGCTTCCCTGACATTGGCCGGATCCATTTGATGACTCTTGCGGTCTCCTGATTTAGGTGCGCCGTCAGCGGCATCCCTGAAGGGTCCGTAATAGGAAGAGGCGTATTTTACGGAATAAGACATAATGGGAATGTGCTGGAACCCGTTGTCATCCAAATGGTAACGAATGGCTTCAACCATGCCGTCCATCATCCCGCTGGGAGCAATGATATCGGCACCGGCCTCGGCGTGAACGGTTGAAACTCTGCCCAGTATATCCAGCGTTTGATCGTTTAAAACATAGCCTTCTTCCTGATGAGGTGAAAAGTGATCGCTTCCCTTTTCATTGAGAAGACCGCAGTGCCCGTGATCGGTGTATTCGCAAAGACATATATCTGAAACCACCAGTAATTCAGGGGCAACTCGCTTCACTTCGCGAATGGCGCGGGCAATCACCCCGTCGGTATCGAAATTGTCCAGTCCAACAGGGTCTTTTTCCTCCGGGATCCCGAATAAAATGACCGCTTGAATGCCTAAAGAGACAATTTCTTTAATTTCTTTTTCCAACTTGTCTACGGTGAACTGGAAGACATTGGGCATGGAGGGAATCGGGCTTTTGATGCCCTCTCCGTAGCGTATGAAAAGGGGGTAGATGAAATCGGCAATATGGAGATGGTTTTCTCGAATAAGCGATCTCATATTTTCACTGACGCGAAGTCTTCTGGGTCTGAACGTGTGTGAAATTCCTGGGAATGATGTCATGTTTTAGCTCCACTATATTGCATTTGAATTAACGTTTGGAAGATACCCTCTTCCGTATGGGGATCTGCAACCGCGTCTACCCTCTTCAAGAGCCGCTCACAGACCGCGGCAGTTGAAGGCCCGATACACACCAGCTTGATTTTTGCAAACATTTCCGGGGGGACATCGGGGCCTGGCGGAAACCCAAAACACCCTTTGTTCTGAAAACAGGGAAAGATTCCGCTTTCGAAACCCTTTACGGCACTCCCGCTCATGAAGACGATTGTATCGACTTCTTTCATGAGCGAAGTTAACAAAAAAGAGTCGGGTGTCAAAGACCAGGTGTCGTATGTCCAAATTTCGGTCACAACAGCTCCGGCTGCTTCCAATTGGGATATAAAAGCGGGATTACCCCGCTTGGATCGAGGTACACAAACCCGTTTACCGGTGAGCGGCCGCATCTCGGAGACAAGATTGTGAGCCTTGTAAACACGAGGCATGAGGTCGCTAGGAACCCCATACGGCACGAGTGCCTCGGCCGTAGCCGGACCGACCACCGCAACCTTGAGTGTGTCCGGCAGCCTGACCCTTTCATTGCCAAAAAAGACCTGAACAGCAAAGGGACTGGTGAAGACCAGCCAATCGAAGTCCGCCAGCTTCCGCAGATACCTTTGGCGCTCTTCCCTGTTGATAAGCACACGCCTCTCGATGCAGGGCAACGAGTACACTTCCGCACCGCTGGCTTGCAGTCTATCGGTAAGGGAACAGCGTGAACGGTGCTGCCTCGTCATCAGTATTCGTCTGCCATGTAGTGATGGACTCGTCATTTAAGTAACCCAATGGACATTGCCCTGATAAAACTCGTGAAAAGTCAGGCCTGATTGCCTATTTTCAGCTATTTCCCGGTAAACCAGATGTGAACAAAATGTTAAATTGACGGATCTTTCACACTGCCTCGACTTCAAAAACGGCTCATTCCAGACGCGTTTCCCAAAAAATACAACCGATCTCCTTTCCCGACACCACCTTTTCCACACAGAAATACCGGCGTAAAAGTGGACTAAACTGTCAATCTTTCACTATTTCCTTCTTTTAAAATATGTTACAGCCAAACAGCGTTACAAAAATGTTACACTGACAAACCCCTTTCTGACTCATTCCCCCACAGTAATTGGTGTATGATGATTTCTGGAGGTTGCATGAGTCAGACACTGAAGTCGTTGGGGATCGGACCGGAGGAAATAAGAAAATACGATCAACGAATCCCTCGCTACACCTCTTATCCGACAGCTCCTTTTTGGAAAGAGGAAATCAATGCTGCGGCGTGGTGTGAGCATCTGGAGCAGACGAGACGCCATCAAAAACCGCTCTCCATTTACGTTCACATCCCCTTTTGCGGGAAAAGGTGTTTTTTTTGCGGATGCAATGCCATTGTCACCAGAAAGGCCGGCGTTGCGCAGGCCTATCTCGAGCTGGTAGCCCGTGAAATTGAAATGACTGCCCGGCTGATTGGTTCGTCCTCCATGGTACAGCTGCATTTAGGCGGCGGGACCCCCAGTTTCCTTTCAAGCGAGGAAATGAGTTACTTGATGAAATCCATTCAGGCCTATTTCAAACCTGGCCGGGACGCTGAACTGAGTATTGAGGTAGATCCAAGAACCGTGACCCCCGAAACCGTAGCGGCTCTGTACGAAGATCACGGATTCAATCGCATCAGTTTCGGTGTTCAGGATTTCAATGCAGACGTGCAGGAGGCCATTGGACGCGAACAGACGCGTGACATTACATTTAAAAATGTTCAAGCGGCCAGGGAAGTGGGTTTTAACAGCGTCAATATCGATTTAATTTACGGTTTACCCCGTCAAACCGTGGAAAACTGGCGTAACACCATCAGAGACATCATCGATCTGAGACCGGATCGCATTGCCCTTTACAATTTTGCCTACTTACCCGACAAGCTCCGCAACCAGAAGTTCCTGGACGGATCTCTGCTGCCCTCTCCAGACACCAAGCTGGATATGTTCATTGAAACCCACGATTGTTTAACGGAAAGAGATTGGGTATTCATCGGCATGGATCACTATGCCCTCAAAGAGGACAGCCTGAACATCGCTCAAAAGGAAGGAAGTTTGAGAAGAAACTTCATGGGTTACACCACCTTGAAAGGAACCGACCTGATTTCTTTCGGCGTTTCCTCCATCAGCGATTACCAAAGTGGATTTGGTCAAAACGTCAAAAAGCTATCCACATACAAAAAAAGCATTCAAAATGGTGTCCTCCCCATCGAGAGAGGCCTCATCCTGAATCGCGAGGACCGCATACGACAGCACATCATCGAGTCCCTGATGTGCAACGGTTTTTTGAGTTATCAACCCCCTTCCTTCATTCAACCATCGGAAATAATTGAGCGCGTGGAAGAAGTGAAAGCGGAACTGAATGTACTGGAAGAAAATGGACTGATTGAATTTGAAGCGTGTGGATTGAGAGTTTCCGAAAAGGGCCGTGTCTTTCTCAGAAACATTGCCGTCCTGTTTGACAGCTACCTCAACCATTCCGGAAAAAGCCCTGTATTCTCCAGGGCGGTATAGAGGGCGTGCCTTGATTGATGTTATCTGTTTAGCCTACGGCGAGCCGCCTCAGCCTGATTTTCTGGCTCAATACCGGTATTCGCTGTCCATACTGAAACGCCTCACCAGCCAGGTTGCTTCCATCCCGGGATGGCTGTTGCCGCTGATATCGGCAACAAGAGCGAGAAAACGGTGCAAGCAGCAAAAGGAGCTGAACTATCAAACACCTCTTGAGAGTATTTCAAGGGCCTTCGTTAAACAACTGGAAAGTGTGTTAAGCAAAACCACCAAAGACCCGTACAGAGTCTCGCTGATTTACGAATTCCGAAAACCCTTTCTCATCAATCACCTCAAAAGCTGTGAAGAAAACCCTCCCGATCAAATCATTTTAGTGCCTCTCTACCTGGCCGACAGCACGTTCACATCCGGTCTCTCTAAAAAAGATGTCGCGCGATACAGGCTGCAAAATGCCAATGCCTCTAAAATTCCGCATCCGGTTCAGGTGCCGTTACCCGCCAGCGACGACCATTTCGCCCGAATTGTGAGCCGTCACATTCTGGCTGAAGCCCAAAAAAAGGGGTTTCTGCGAGAGGAACTCAAAAACGCGTCACTGGTGCTGGGAGCCCACGGCACGCTGGTTGAACCACCTGAAGGGCTCGATAACGGGCTTGAACAAACAGAAAACCACATTCACCAGGTTAAAGCCGAGCTGGAGCCAGTCTTCAAGAGCATCCACTACGGCTGGCTCAACCACAAGAGAGGCGGAAAGTGGACGGAACCGGACATGGAAGACCTCAGCAGGGAGCTGGAACAGAAGGGAGAAAAGCTCATTTTCTACTACCCCATCGGTTTTGTGGCCGACAACACGGAAACACAGCTTGAAGGTCCGCTTTGTTTTGCCTCCACACCTGTTTTCCACACACTTGACTGCCTTAACCTCAACCCGGAGTTTGTCGATTGGGTAGCCAGTCGTGTTTTGGAACAGGCAGGCTGCAAGAGTGAGCTGAAACAGACGGCAAAAGACCGTGATCAAGCGGGAGTGGTTTTATGAAGCAACTCCTGGATACCATCATCATTGGAGCCGGAATTTCGGGCCTGACCTTGGGTTATCGCCTCACAAAAGCGGGTCAGAACATCAGGATACTTGAAAAAAGCAGCTTTCCGGGCGGGAATATCCAATCCAAAAGAGTAGACGGATGGTTAATTGAAGAAGGTCCCAACTCCCTGTTGGTGAATCGGCAGCAAATACTGGATCTTTTCAATGAACTGGGCTTACAAGATGAAATGATCGAGGCCAGTCCCGTCTGCAAGAATCGCTTTATTCTGCGTGACGGAGCTCTTCACGCACTGCCCACTTCCCCATTTTCACTGATCAGTACCAAACTCTTTACGACAAAAGACAAGCTGCGGCTTTTCAAAGAGCCCTGGATCAAGCCGGTGGACTTTGAAGAAACCGTAGAGGAATTTGTTATAAGAAGATTGGGAACCGGGTTCTATGAATACGCCATTGACCCGTTTGTTTCGGGCGTTTACGCGGGTGACCCCAGCAAGCTGTCGGCCAGGGCCGCAACCAAAAAGGTCTACCGGATTGAAGAAAAGCACGGCTCTTTGATACGCGGCGCACTGGCCATGGTAACCGGAATTGACCGCCCCGAAGGGCGTATCAAAGGCAGGATGATTTCCTTTAAAAGCGGCATGCAAACACTGCCGAAACGCCTTGCCCAACACCTGGGTTCCAGCCTGGTATTCTCTCAGGAAGTTCAAGCGATTCAGCATGACGACAAACAAAAGATCTGGCATGCCCAGACCCATGCCGGATCATACAGCGCCAAAAACATCGTCCTGGCGACCCCTGCACCCATTGTGCAAAAACTGATGCACCCCTGGGGAGCGCCCCCGGATCTATCGGCAATTGCCTATGCTCCTCTGGCTGTTTGCCACCTGGGTTTCAAGAGAGAGGCCGTTCGGCATCCGCTCAACGGCTTTGGCTGTCTTGTTCCCAGAAAAGAAAAAGTCGGTCTGTTGGGTGTGCTCTTCTCCAGCACCATGTTCCCGGATCGAACACCCGATCCCGACCGCGTTCTGTTTACCTGCTTTATCGGTGGAGCCACCTGCCCGCAACTGGTCAACTGGAGCGACTCGGACATTGTAGAAAAAGTCTCGCGGGACATTCAGAAGCTCCTGGGAACCAAAGGCGACCCCGTATTCCGCAACCTCTTCCGACATCATCAGTCCATCCCTCAATACACGCTGGGTCATCTTTCCAGAATGAGGAACATACAAAACAGCATGTGCAGGCACGAAGGCTTGAGTACCAGAGCCAATTGGCACGATGGCATTTCAGTAGCCGATTGTATTTTAAACAGTATGTCTGCCACACAGGAGATTCAACCGTGATTTTGTCTCAATCTCAGGTTCAGAACAAGCTCAAAGAAGTACCCCTGATGGTGGTGGGCATTGACTTTCGCCTCGCCTCCTCTTCCCTGAGAGAAAAGCTGATCATGACAGCCGGGCAAAGAGAACAACTGTATCGTGACCTGAAAAAAATAGACTCCGGGGTGGAGTTCATGGCGCTGGAGACATGCAACCGGGTTGAATGGCTGGCAGCCACGGATGAACCGCGGTGGATGGGCGAAATTCTGAAAGCCCGCATCCTGAAAATGTGGAAAGACAAAAAGGTACCCAAGAGCAAAAGACCGGAACCGTTCGTATTCGAGGGTGAAGACGCCATTCGCCACATCTTTGACGTGGTCGTTGGAAAGGAATCACTGGCAATGGGTGAAGCACAGATCGCCGGTCAGTTCCACCACAGCTGCAGAGAAGCAGACAGAGAAAAAACCACCGGCCCCATTTTAAAAAAGGTGGCGGCATCCGCCGGTCGCCTGGCGAAGGCAGGACACCGCACCGGTTTCCGGTCGAACCAGAAAATGGGCATCCATGGCCTGGTCACTCAATTCTTTAAATTGAAGAAAAAGGACGCCGCGAACTATCAAATAATGGTTCTCGGCATGGGAAGTATCGGGAGAAAGACGGCCGATCTGCTGGAAGAAGACGAATCCATTCGTGTTCTGCGTTTCAACCGAACCATCCACCCCAAACAGAAGGGTAAATGGATTCCACTGCAGGAATTCCAGAACCACCTCTCCCAAAGCGATGCCATTGTCATGGCGACAGCCTCGGGCGTTCCAGTCCTGAACACGGAAACCCTTCCCAAGGCACTCACAGCAAAGAAGATGACTATTTTGGATATCGGCATACCTCTCCAGGTTGACAAAGCACTGCAAAAAGCGTCCTGGGTTGACTACAACAACATCGACCAGCTTATGGATTTACCCGGTCGTCAGGAAAAGGAGCCCATTGGTCTGGCCGAGTTAAACGCGGAAATACAAATGGAAATGACCGCTTTCACCCGCTTCTGCGTTGAAAGAAAACGGGAAATGACATCCATCATTTCCAAGCTGCATGAAAGACGACAGCAGATGATTCACCACCGCATTCCAGAAATGGTTGAAGCACACCTGGTCAACCTGGACAAACAGCAAAAAAAGCAGGTTCAGCACTTTATGAAAAGTATTATCAATGATTACGCGCGAGATATTCACGGTACACTGATTGAGGCCATTGACGCGTATGGAGGCGTGAACTATGACTGAAAGAACCATTGTCATTGGAACCCGGGGCAGTGACCTGGCACTGTGGCAGGCGCGGGAAGCAGCCAGGATGTTCACCAGAACATCGGAAGTGAAAATCATTAAAACTTCGGGCGATCGATTCCTGGATATCCCCCTGCAGGGCCGCGTGGACAAGGGCTTCTTCACCAAGGAAATTGAAGCGCAGCTGCTGGCAGGGGATATTGATGTTGCCGTGCATTCCCTGAAAGATCTGCCAACAGAAAACCCAAAAGGTCTCTCTCTAGGTGCCTATCTTCGGCGAGCTGCCTGCTCGGATCTGCTCCTCGTCCACCCCGACTGGCACGATCCCCAGGCACCTTTTTACCTGAAAAGCGGTTGTCAGGTCGGGGCCACCTCGCTTAGAAGACAATGCCTGCTCAAAACCTTTGCGCCGCACGTTGAGCCCGGCTTCCTGCGGGGCAACGTGCCCAATCGAATTGCTAAATGCGTCCAGGGACAGTACGGAGCCATTATTCTGGCAAGAGCAGGAGTTGAAAGACTGAACCTCGATCTCGATCCGCTTCGCGTGTACGAGCTGGATCCTAAAATCTGGCTGCCGGCACCGGGTCAGGGAGCCATCGCTATCCAGATTAGAGAAGATGATACCTCGATGGAGCAAGAAGCCGCATCGATCAACCACGAAACCACCGCCATGGCAATCAGCATCGAGAGAAACCTGCTGGCTGCCTACGAGGGCGGATGTCACACGGCTTTTGGATCGCTTGCCATAAAGTCCGGTTCCACCTGGACCGTTTTTGTCGGCATGGACAACGGGAAGGGCAAGTGGATTCACGCCAAATTCACAGGTGACTACCCAGCCTGTTTCAACCTGAAACCCGAAGACCTGCATCATTTTGATCTGGCGGACGAACGTCAGAGCCAAAATTTACTGAAACCCCATGAAACACCCTAGCCATACCGCATATCCATTGGTCATAGTGACACTTGACCCTCGATACCCTTTCATCCGTGGATGGCTAAAGGCATGAAAACAATCAATCAGAAAACTTGGGATTGACTTTTCCGGGAGACAAGCATGAAACCAGAAGTAAAAGCCCACATTGCCATACTGGAAGATGAGGAGCTCATTCGCTCCATGATTCAAATCAACCTCGAAAACCGGGGATACGCTGTGGAACCTTTTTCATCAGGTGAAGACCTGATCAACCATCAAAACGCGGAGTTCTTTGATTTATACGTCCTCGATCTCATGCTGCCGGGATTATCCGGTAGAGAGGTGACAGAAAGGCTCAGAAAAGCCGGGGTGCACAACCCCATTATCATGGTAACGGCCAAGTCAGATGTGGATTCCTGTCTTAGAAATCTGTCACAGGGAGCGGATGACTATCTTATGAAACCCTTCGACATGGATGAACTGATTATGCGAATCGAGGTTCTTTTAAGACGAACGAGCACCCTGCAGTGTCCCGTGCTGAACCAGACTCGTCATGTCATTGTGTGAATTTGAAGAGAGCGGTTTGATCAACAGTCCTACAAAGGCAGGAAACCTGTAGCTTCCTGCTGGTACTGTATTTGAACAGGAGGAGAGCCTTTCCCCTGCGGCGCACATGAGAGCGTCTGTTCTATCAGGAAACGGGTTCCCGGGCCATTCGGGAATCAAGGAAAGGCGGCTGGTTGTCTCTGTAGAGGCCTGATTGCGGCACACTGAATTCCAGGGGAAATGGCGGCCTTTTAAGCGGAAATAGAAGCCATGAGACGGCGGGAATCGAAGCGGCAGCACCTTCCAGTTCACTGCGGGCTTTTTAAAGTCATAAAAACACAGTAAATTTAATTGACCTTCATGCGCCGCTCATGTAAACTTGTCAGCTCGTGCGGTTTCCTGCCGGACTGTGTCTGCAAACGGGGAAACCCACGAAACAGGCTTTTTTCCGGGTCATTCTGATCAGGCAAAAAAGTCAAAAATAGCAAAAACATAGGAGATAAGCATGACCACTGTTTTTCCCCGCAAGGAAGACGTGAAGCGCAAATGGTATGTAGTTGATGCAGCCGAGCTTCCCGTTGGGAGAGTGGCCGGCTTTGTTGCAAAGGTACTCATGGGTAAATACAACCCAAAGTACACGCCACACGTAGACATGGGAGACCATGTGATTGTGATTAATGCGGAACAAGCGACTTTCTCCGGTAATAAAATGACCAAAAAGGTTTACCGCACACACTCCGGCAGACCCGGTTCATTGAAAGAAATTACCGCCGAGAAGCTTTTCAAGCACAATCCAATCCGTCCCATGGAATTGGCAATTAGAGGCATGTTGCCCAAAACAAAGCTCGGTCGAGCCATGTACAAAAAGCTTCATGTGTACGCTGGCAGCGAACACACTCACGAAGCCCAGAAACCTGAACCCCTCGCGGTTCAATCATAAGGGAGGAATGTCGTGTCCGATATTCAATACTACGGCACAGGACGCCGTAAAGCAAGTGTAGCCAGGGTTTTCATGAAGCCCGGAAATGGCAAGATCACTGTGAATAAAAAGTCCATCGATACGTATTTCTGTTCCGATTTGCTGAAGATGATCATCAGACAGCCCCTGACTTTAACTGAAACACAAGAAAAGTTCGACATTTATGTCACAGTTAAAGGCGGCGGCACTTCCGGTCAGGCTGGAGCAATTCGTCACGGAATCTCTCGTGCGCTGGTAGGCTTCAATCAGGAATTCAACAAGAAACTCCGTGAAGCTGGCTTTATCACTCGTGATGCACGCGTCAAAGAACGGAAGAAGCCCGGACAACCCGGTGCGCGTAAACGCTTCCAGTTCTCTAAACGTTAATCCAACTGTCTTGCTGTCAGCATCAAGTTACCTGCCGGATACATGTTTTCCGGCGAGTAAAAGGGCAAGCTGATAGCACAGTGTAAAATGAAGAAGTAAGGATGGAATAATGGTTAATATTTCAATGAAAGAACTTCTTGAGGCTGGCGTTCACTTCGGTCACCAGAATCGCCGCTGGAACCCAAAAATGAAAAAGTACATTTTTGGCAGCAGAAACGGCATTTACATCATCGATTTGCAGAAAACGCTGAAGAAGTTCAAGGAAGCCTCTAATTACGTTACCGAAACCGTGCAAAAAGGCGGTAGCGTTTTATTTGTGGGCACAAAAAGGCAGGCCCAGGATGCCATTCAGGAAGAAGCCAAGCGTTGCGGTATGCACTATGTCAATACCCGCTGGTTGGGTGGCACACTGACGAATTTTAAAACCATCAGACGCTCCATTGACAAGCTGAAGAAATACGAAGCAATGGAAACTGATGGAAGTTATGAAAAGTTTACCAAAAAAGAAATCGTCAACATCGAAAAGAAGAGAGATAAACTGCAAAGCGTTCTTGACGGTATCAAAGACATGGAAAGACTCCCTGATCTGGTTTTTGTCGTCGATCCCAAGAGAGAAAAAATCGCGGTAGCGGAAGCCAAAAAATTGGGAATCCCCATTCTGGCCATCGTCGATACCAACTGCGATCCAGATCCCATTGACTACATCATTCCCGGCAATGACGATGCCATTCGAGCGGTGAAGCTGTTTTCCAATAAAATTGCCTCCTGTGTACTTGAAGGTATTGAATACCGAACGGCCGCTCAGGAAGAGGCATCTGAAATGGTGGAAGACCAGGAAATGGTTCCCGCGGAAGATGGCGGCAAGGGAGCTTACCACTTCGATCCAGAAGTAAAAAAAGCTAGAGCCTAATACCAAGTTAGCTCGAGAACCGCTATTGAAGTCATAAAACAAAGTCAATGATCTCCCCTGGATAGTTCTGTCCGGGGGAATCGAGTAAAGGCTCGCCACAAAAGAGCCAACCAAGGAGAATGAAATGAGTATTTCAGCAAAAACCGTGAAAGAGCTCAGAGACAAAACCGGTCTGGGCATGATGGACTGTAAAAATGCGCTGAAAGAGACCAATGGAGACATTGAAAAGGCCGTTGACTGGCTTAGAAAAAAAGGCCTGGCTAAATCTGCAAAACTGGCACATCGTATCGCTTCAGAAGGAACCGTTACATCCTATATCCACGCTGGTGGAAAAATTGGTGTTCTTTTAGAACTCAACTGTGAAACCGATTTCACCGCCCGCAACGATGAGTTCCAGGAACTGGCAAAAGATATCGCCATGCATATCGCCGCCACAGGACCTCTCTACATCGACAGAGACAGTGTACCCAAAGATGTCATTGAAAAAGAAAAAGACATCGCTCGCGCCCAAATGCAGAATTCCGGTAAACCGGAAAACGTCATCGAAAAAATCGTCGAAGGCAAACTGGAACGCTACTACAAGGACAACTGCCTGGTGGATCAGGTTTGGGTTAAGGATAGCAAAAAGACCATCAAAACACTGGTTGATGAAAAAGTCGCCACCATCGGTGAAAAAATGTCCATTCGCCGTTTCGTGCGCTACCAACTCGGTGAAGGTCTCGCTAAACGCGAAGACGATTTCGCGGCGGAAGTGGCCAAACAAGCTGGCGCCTAAACCAAAGAAACACCGTCAAAACACAAAAGCCCCGATTTTCCGGGGCTTTTTTTTATCGTTACCCCCATCTTCCCACTTGAGTTACAGTGTGAGTTCTGCTAATTTTACACAACTTAATAACTATAGTCTTGAACTGCTTTACCGAGTGCAGTTCTTTTGGGGACTATTGGCAAAGACAATCAATTCTTCAATGCAAAAGGCTTGAAAGAATAAATGGAGAAACAAATAATGAACATAAGAATATTCACACTGCTTATTTTAAGTACCTGTATAAGCATGGCAGCAACGACCATTTCGGGAGAAATCATAGACGGCTACCGCGTACTCAGTCTGAAGAACATGAGAGACGGTAAAGAGGTCACGGTCTATCGAGGCGATTACATCAAGATCGACCACAACAAGCGAGACTTGCTTTTCAAGGTGCCAGCACTGGAAATTGAGAAAGAACTGCCCGAAGCCATGAAAGAAGCGCCCTTTTTTAAAATGAAAAAGGTGGGCTCCTACGCGTTCACGTTAGGCAGGAAAAGTGGCACCATCAACGTCATCGAATTTCAGGGACCAGGCTACCGTGTCTGGGATACCGAGCAGTGTCGGAAAATTATTAAAAAAGACAATCTCCTGATTTTAGATGTCAGGACAAAGAACGAGTACAAGAAAGCTCATATTGAAGGCGCGATCCTGCTTCCTGTCCAGGAACTTCAAAAGCGCTGGGGTGAACTTGAGAAATACAAAAACCAACCTGTTTTAATCTATTGCGCCTCGGGAAACAGGAGTACGGTTGCATCCAAGATACTCATTGACAAGGGTTTTAAATCCATCACCAACATGAAACGCGGCATCAAGGGTTGGATGAAGAAAAAGAACCCCGTCGTAAAATAGTCCACTCCATGAAATATCCCGTAACTCCAGCCATAAGGTTCCTCAAAAAGCAGGGCATTCCATTTGAAAGGCACCTCTATGCCTACCGGGAAAGAGGGGGGACCAAAGTCTCTGCACGTCAGTTAAACGTCCCCGAAAGTTCGGTCGTGAAAACGCTCATTTTCAAGGACCAAACGGGCAAACCGCTCATTGTACTGATGACAGGAGACAAGCAGGTATCCACCAAGGCACTCGCCAGAAGGCTCGGCGTCAAACAAGTGGTTCCTTGCGATCCCGGGGAAGCCGAAAAGCACAGCGGCTACAAGGTAGGCGGAACGTCGCCTTTCGGGGTGCGAAAGAACATGCCCGTCTACCTGGAAAAGTGCGTACTGGATTTGAACACCCTGTACATCAACGGCGGTAAGCGAGGCTTTCTGGTCTCGCTCACCCCCAACGACTTAATCAAGCTGCTCAACCCCACAGTGGTTGAAGTGGGTATTTCACATGCGTAAAACCAGCTTGGTTTTGACTTTCACGGCCATTTTTTTCAAAAGGGTGTAACACCCGCGAGACATTGAAAGAACCTCTTTTTTTACAGGTCAACTAACATCCACTATTTTCCGCATTAAGTCACCTCTTCCTTTTGAGCTGGCAGCACCTTTGCACTCAGAGATTCAGGAATCACAATTTCCCGCAATGGACACTGCATGATGCCGCTCCAAAAGCTGCGCATGAGTACGCCTAACGAGCTCACCATGGAAGCGATGTCGTTCAGCGGTTTGTTGAAACTCGGGAACGTCATTCCTGACATTAACATCTGAAGGAACGCGCTTCGCTTAACCCGAACGCGTTATCCTGACGGAAAGAGGGATCGAATCATGAAAAGAGGATTTCACCTACTGGACGGCATGCTGGCCGCCTTCATTATTGTCGTTTCTGTCCAGGGCGCCTTGCTGCTCTCCAAGCGAGCCAAAGAAGCGGAAACATCCGTTATCGAAAAGACCCGCGCCTGGGAAATTATGCGGCTTTTAAGACAAATTCCCCACTCTGTTCTCGAGAACAACGCTTCCATGGATTTCACCTACTCAGGGGAGCAAACTGAAAGCGGAGGATATTTCCATGCGGATATTTCCAAAAAAAGCTCAAGTCACGCCATTGGTTACGATATTTCATTGAAGTTCCAATCCATCACGGGAGAAGAATTGTGTATCCAGGCTACCAGATGGGTGGACCACTATGAATAAGGCTTATTCTTTAACCGAACTCATGACCGGCCTTTTTATCGGCGTTATCTCCATCGGTTTTCTACTGCAAATGATTCAAACGGGAACAGGGCATCACCTGGAAAACAAAAGTCATCAAAGGCGGCAAACCAACCTGGAAATGAGTGCCGAGGAACTGGACAACACCATGATCTTCAGGGAAAACTCCTTTTGGGAATCGTTTCCCGTTACAAAAAGTGCCGTGCACCCATGCGATTATCAGAAAAACCAGCTTTTTCTAACGCGGGAATGTCCGGATGAATCTCATTCCGGCTGCCTGGTTTACTACGATATGGAGCCGGCAAACGAAGCTCTTATTTATCGCATCACAACCAATAACTACCCCACCAGTGTTTCACTTCAGGCCACGGACCCCACCATTCCCGCCGGGCTGAGCAGCGAGGCCGACTCCATGAGCGTGCTGCTGGTCAATCAGCCAGGTGGTCACTTTTGCATCCTGGTTTCAGAGGTTATTTCAGGGGTTCCCTTTTTCGCGGCAAAAGAAAACCAACCGTGGCTTATCCCTGAAACGCTCGATTCAACTGCCGAAATCATCCTGCTGGGACACTTATCCGTCACTCATGTGGGCTTGGTACCCGTTGAAAACTACGATCACAAACTCATCTACAGACCCTGGGTCTGCGATTCCGATGGTTGGCAGGGCAAGCGCAGCCGCTCTTCATTTCAGCATCTGAACAGATTTGAAGTCATTGAACAAACCAAAGGGGGCGCGGCTCTGCGGCTGCATTCCACTGGCGATATGGAAGGAGGCAACTATGTTACAGTCCAATAATCGCAAAGCCTACACCAGTATCATGGCGTTGTTCTGTTCCGTCATTCTGCTCAATATGGGCCTGGCCCATTTTAATTACACCAGACAAATGCTCAAAACCAGCTTCTTCCATTCCGAGGGCCTTTCAAGAAAAACATTTCGCAGCGGTTTGTCAGCAAGGGTCTGGGATCTCAGCGAGGGTCTGGATCGCAATGTCTCTTACGCTCAGACTGTTAACTGGAAAACGGAGCCCCTCTCTGTTTGGCGAGCTGAAACAATAGGCGATCTCTTCATTATCGAGTCGCTGGTCATAGAGGCAACAAATCACCCGGAATGGGGCCGTGTTGCGAGCAAAAGGGTCACCTCTAAAGGCAGCTGTATCATTCTAAACGGGGAACCATAGGTTCCCCAACGGTGTTCGCCAGAGTAAAAGGGTTCCACCCTGTCTGTCTCAACTCTATAAAAACCACCATTACGGTTGTTTGATGGGGATTTAATGTCATTCCCTAATTTATGGGCTGTTCAGGAGGCAGTGAGAAAGGGTTTCATCCGATATCGAGGTTGAAAGGCCTTTAGAGACATTGCCAACCTCGGTTACAGTGAAACGACAAGTTGAATGCAGACTAAAACTCGTTAAAAAAACAGAACCCAAGGCATCTCCCAAGCAGGCCCGAGTTTATCCTGTCGTTCTTTGGAAGTCATCGTTAGCCTTTGTCATTCGTCCTTTTTTTGTAAGTTCAATTTCCTTTTATCGATTTCCGCTCTGTATTTTTCAAAAAACAATGTGATTTTTTGACTTTCTTCAACTTTGTCTTTTTCATTACACTTAGTGCTGTTCATATTGTACAAAAACTGCTGCTTCAGGGTTTCTTCATTATAGGTATCATGTTCTTCTAACCTATTGAGAATTTCCGCACAATCATCATTATTTCCATTCAAAATCAAACAAATGATATATAGGCTAGTAATGGCCTCATGGGGACCACCTGTTACAGCACTTACAGAGGGATCTGATTGGTTGATTTCGTATTCTCGAAAATAATCTATCGCACTGGCGTAGTCTTTGTTTAGGTAATCTGCCAGGAAAAACAAAAACGGGGCAGCATTTCTTAAATTTCTTTCTTTGTCCAATGGATTCACATCAAGCCTGCATTGATTGCCAGATTGAATTAAACTTCGAATACGTTCTTCACAGGAAAGACCCGAACTCTTGTCAAATGCATAGTACGTAGCAAGTCTCGCTCTTCTCGTTTTTTCATCTCGATAATCCTCATATAACCCGCACGAGGAAGTCACAAACAATACCATCAGGAGAATTGTATTTTTCTTTAGCATATTCAATTGCCTTCTCAAAAATTGCCTGGTCATACTGCCTCAAACTCACTCCCTGATGAGTTTTTGGGAAGCGCCATTTTCTAAAATTAGCTCATTCATTTCCACCCAACTTACTCTTTCAGTTTCCAGTATTTCTTTTCTGGAGTCTTCATTGTTCCATGCAAAACCAAATGTTAGATCCCTGTTTACTTTTACCATTCGACCATAACCTGGAAGATAAATAACCTCTGGTGTTGCGTAAGACCTTAAAATATCTGAAAAGGAACTATCAACCCCCAATCCATTCTTTTTAAATTTAGGATCACTACATATAATCTTCGATAACGTAAGGTCATCATTAACGATTAAATAAAATACTGTTTTATAGGCATTTTCTATTTTAAATGACGATTGCATCTGTCCAGGGCCGACCATCATTAATTCTTCATCACCACAGGAAACAAGTGTACGAATATGAGCTAAACTCATTCCCGTTTTAATCATCAGTGGTTCGCCTCCAAATAAATACACAACACCTGAAACAATGACTAATGCTGAAATAAACATTTGCCTTAATTTAACCACAACATTCTCCATACGATGCTTCCTTTTCTTTTAACTTACTCAAAAAATAAACTACGTATCAATAAATCCTCAACTTCTCAGGTCTTATAATCACAATTACCTTTGTGAAAACAATATGTGTTTCAATAACAAATAACAATACTTTTTTTGCTCTTTCTTTTGTTGGGTATCTTCTGGACCTTCTAACAATGTTTTTTCCCTTCTCATTAGACTCAGGTTTTATTGGTTTTTCAACTGGATCTCCCGATTCATCATACTATTCCACAATAGCAGGCACAACCTTCTTCAGGAGAAGAGGTGGACACTTCGGTTTGGACACCACCGAGACCAGGAACTTCTGAAACTTGCCTATCAGTGCCTATGTGGATCCTGTTACAGTGTGAATCGGATTACCCTTAAAATCCCGATAGACCAAAATACACCAGGCTGGAATCGGCCTTCCGTAGTTTAAACTGGAATCCTGATCGTGTTCGTGGTCTTTGAAGCGTGGATAATCTCTGTATTGAAATCGTACTACTATAAGGATCTTGCGTGAAAGACATCACGTTTTATATTCGTTTAATTTATAATGGAGCGATGGATACGATCGAGTTTTTCATTTTGATACACCCCCATTAAGGGCTTTTTGAGAATCAACGGTTTTGTTGACTCTATTCTATCAGAAGAATGGCGTCTAAATATAAGAAAACGAATGGATGTCCGATCTTTTTCTGTTTTTTCCGGAAGATCCGGTCAAAGGGAAAAAAGAGTTGACGTCATACAGTGGACTTTAAATTGACGCTTCCACTGGAAAAAGTGGTTCTCTTGCCAATGGAATGAGTAGCTCTCTTTCACTGGAATACGCTTTGGAGTTACGATATCAGTGTTTCGTTGTGCTTTCCAGCCTTCCGGACAAGACGTGTGACAATTGCTATAAACGAGTTCACTGCAAGCCAAACCAAATTCAACTGAAACCATTAACAACTTTTGTTCTTACTATTTCTCCCGACGAGTTAATTTGTAACAAAACAAAAAAATCGGGACCACCTTCTATTCTTTGATAGAGAGTACAGTTCTTGTCGAAAGTCCGTTTCTCTAGTGATATTACAACCAAAGTTCCTTCAGCGTTTGTATGACAAGTTACTATGCTTCCAGTCACTTGAAATTTTCCTGTGCAATCATTAGTAGCTAAATGCCCTTTGTATTTCTTTCCTAGAGATGAGGTATCAACATTTTGAGGTTTAGTCTTTTTCATCATCGCCATTATGTCTAGTATTTTCATTGAAAAAACATCTGTATCAGGTGGAATAGCTAATTCCAGATCCCATTCATTTCCAAATTGATAGATCGAGTTTTGCGACTCCCAATCCACCAACAAGATTGCACACGAATAAGCTCTCGAAATTGCATCACTTGGATCTGAATTAAGAAACAAGAACAACAGAAAAACACTCATATTTACTTCCCCTCGAACTGAATTAAAACTTCCGTTTTGGTGCCACCGAATCTGCTGGAATAGTTTCCTCACTTGCCATATGATTGAGGGCCGTTAATGCACCCTCACCTAATTTTAACACTTCATCAAAGGTCATGTTTCCATTAAAAACAGGGTTTGCTTTTTGAAGAAATACGATTGCCTTCTCAAAAATTGCCTGGTCATACTACCTCAAACTCACTCCCTGATGAGTTTTTGGAAAGGGCAACGCTATATTTGTTGTTTTCCTTTAAGAATTCAGACCATTTTTTAATCAACACTTGTTTATTTTGCTTTGATGTCCTCATCCAACTGGTTCTCGATGGCTCAGATTCTATAAAACTCTTCATGCACGGCGGATAATCGAACTGGTAATAAATGTACTCAAGGTCAAGGAAAGGATTCCTTTTTTTGTCTTTTTCTTCAAACAGCCAAGACAATAAAATAAACAGCCACTTCTCCCTGGTAACATCAACTGATTGATCAGCTTCAAGGCTGGCTGCTTCCTCTAATAGACCTCGCGGGGATTTCCCTTTTTTTAAGGCAGCCAACTCTAAAATAGCGGAATCGAGATAATCTTGAGATAGAACCGCAGCTTGAGCCATGCTGACAACAGATTTTGCGCTCAAATAACCTTCACCGTATCCAAACAAGCACTCTTTCCAAGACAAGGAGAATCGAGGATTAATAAATGCAAATGGTACAACCAAATCTAATTTACTCATTAAAAGCTCCAGCGTATTATTGATATTGTTTTCTGGACATACTGGAATGCCATACACACACTAAAACAGGCATAAACGTCTTATTTTACTTTAAGTTAGATCTTAATTAACTAAAAGGAAAATTTCACACTTTCATGAAAAAGAATACAGTAAAAAAACAATTTAATCCAGCCTCAAACTTCAAAATATCACTGAAAACAAGAGAGTTTCCTCCCAAGCAGGTCTGATTCCAGCCGCGCCGTTTTTAAATCGCATCGGGTTTCATCAAATTCTTAATGATGAGCTAGGGCATCAGTCCGCTTGTAATGCAAGATACAGTCCCATGAACATCCTTTTTATGGCGGTTATTGGCATCATTGGCGGGGCAGAAAACATAACCGGCATTCTGGGAGTTTGGAATGATCATATCCTTAACCGGCTGCTTAGAAATTTGCCCATGCCTCATTAAACGACATTGAGCCGTATCTGCAAGAAGATGACTCACGCCGGTATTGTTCAGCTAGGAACCGAGAAACACCTTTGTCGACAAAAGGTTTGGCACGAAGCCGATCGCAAAGGCATTCTTACAGCTTAGGAGCTAAGACGTTCACATTAAGACACATAAATTCTGAAACCTTTTGCCATTTGCTTTAATCTCGTGTTTTGTAAATTTAAATTGATGAGTAAACCCCCTTCCCTTGAATCCTCTATTCCTTGTTTATTCTTTGGGAAGATCAGGCCATATGGTTTCATTTGTATCATCGTCTGTAAAAGTAAACCAGCTAAATGAATTCAGTTTCCCCTTGTTGTGAAAGAAAGCCACACAAGCTGCGTCCCATACCGTTAGATCAATACTTCCATCCTCATCCTTTTCTTCTAAAAAATCTGTATACCCATTGCGTTGAAACAGTTTTTTCATGTTGTTAAGACCGCAATTAAAAATATTCTTTCCAAACAGGATGGCTCTGCAATTGTCAACAGAAGCTGAACTGAACACATAATTCTCACTTTCATCAAAGTATATGGAATAATCTCGACTCCAATAATGCCAAGCAATTACATTATTTGGTGATTCACCGTTATTGGATATTTGTTCTGGATTACCTAGACAACACCTAACCTCCTCCATTTTCGATCCAAATAGAATATCCCCAAAACCTATGCCAATCTTTATTACAGGAATCATTTTTTCCTTCTTTGTCTTTTGTATATGGTGACCTTTTTCGATATCACGTCCAGTATTGTTATTTTTGTGCTTTCGTTCCTTTTCTTTTTTGCCAAAGCTTAGTGTACCTCTATTTTTTTTAGTGTGCAAATAAGGCGTCTTCTGCCTTTATTTTTTTTTACGGTGACGTTGATCGGCCTGTACATAAGGTTCATTTTTTCCAGAATCACGAGCTTTTCTTCCTCCACCCCCAAGCTTACTCATGCCCTTTCCACTTCCCTTGTGAAATGACTACGCCTAAAACCCATTGAAAACTCTGACTTTTGAAACACTTTTATTTTTCAAATTAAACTCCACAAAAACGAAATAATCCGATGTAGCATTAGGTCGAAAACACTCAATACACGTTTCATCTAACCAAGTTTCTTCAAATGAAAATATGACCCATATTGTTGAATTTGTGACGTGCAGACCCACGATGGTGCTTCTCAGATTTTTTTCCAAGGCATTCCTCTGAAATCAGGCTCTTGCGTGACAGGCATAACGCTTTATATTCGTTCTATCAGAAGAATGGCGTCTAAATATAAGAAAACGGATGGATGTCCGATCTTTTTAGATCTTTACGCGCATATAAAACAGCTAGGATTGGCGACTAAATGCATGAATTGTTGTGAGTGTCCAATAGTTCGCTCAATCTTTAATTAATAAACCTCTATTTGGGTGCCACAGATTCATTCGTGGTTAAAAACATCCGTGTCCATCTGTGTCCATCTGTGGTTAAAAAAAAGAAACCACAGATCAACACAGATTTGTATAGCAGGAAGCCACGCACAGAAACATGGGTAATGCATTTGAGGTTCGGTGCATGATTCATTAAATAAAAAACCTTTATCTGGGTGTCCCATACTCAAAACGGATGTCTTGAATAACATTCGTGTCCATTCGTGTTCATTCGTGGTT
>PDWJ01002749.1_pt1 | contig 35248 bp, 28 predicted proteins | sample 1430881 | NCBI WGS metagenome assembly PDWJ01 (sample SAMN01162460, study PRJNA174530) | Oral metagenome, whole genome shotgun sequencing project. | biome: Marine environment; feature: Marine mammal; material: Swab sample of the gingival sulcus; isolation source: swab sample of gingival sulcus...
CTACAGGGTCAGTGCCAATGTTGGAGCTCAGCCTTCTGAGTCATTAAGCCTATTAAATATACGAGATTTATCGGCCATGAGGTGGCCTCGCTACAGGGTCAGTGCCAATGTTGGAGCTCAGTCCTCTGAGCGATTAGGCTTATTAAATATACCGAATTTATCGGCCATGAGGTGGCCTCGCTACAGGGTCAGTGCCAATGTTGGAGCTCAGCCTTCTGAGCGATTAGGCTTATTAAATATACCGAACTTATCGGCCAGAGGGCTGGCCTCGCTACAAGGTCAGTGCCAATGTTGGAGCTCAGCCCTCTGAGCGATTGAGCCTTTGCAAATATACCGAATCTATCGGCCACGGGGTGGCCTCGCTACAGGGTCAGTGACAATGTTGGAGCTCAGCCTTCTGAGCGATTGGGCTTGTTAAATATACCGAATTTATCGGCCATGAGGTGGCCTCGCTACAAGGTCAGTGCCAATGTTGGAGCTCAGCCCTCTGAGCGATTGAGCCTTTGCAAATATACCGAATTTATCGGCCACGGGGTGGCCTCGCTACAGGGTCAGTGCCAATGTTGGAGCTCAGCCTTCTGAGTCATTAAGCCTATTAAATATACGAGATTTATCGGCTGTCGTTCGGAGAATTAGAGTATGGCGAATACAAAAACACCTCAGCGTATCGGCAAAGGAATGTGGTTTGCGGCATGGCTGATTTTTCTGGGTCTGCTATTTTTCTACTTTGAGGATTTAATCCAGGAAAAGTATGACCCGAACAGGAACCTTTCCCACAGTGCCAGTCATGAGGTCGTTTTAAAACGAAATAAGCAAGGGCATTATATCGCACCTGGTCTAATCAATGGACAACCGGTCACTTTCTTGCTGGATACAGGCGCGACTACCATCAGTGTCCCGAAAAGTGTAGCTGACAGGATTGGCTTAAAGGCTGGGATCAAGCAACAGGTTGGTACGGCAAACGGGGCGATCAGTGTGTACCAAACCCAATTAGACCAAGTGTCTCTTGGCGGCCTTTCCCTCAATAATATTCGTGGCCACATCAACCCGCATATGCATGGAGATACTGTGCTTTTGGGTATGAGTTTTATGCGCAATCTGGAGCTTATACAGAAGGGAAATACGCTCACTCTTCGACGCTAAATTTCACCCTATGAACCACTCTCTACATACAGCAGCTCAAGCATAGCGCCAACCACACCACGCAGCTTTCTTATCTGGCCTTTACGCCCCTGTCCTGCCAGCTCTAGGTCATCCCACCTGGCATGTTGCAGATTTTTACGTATCAGCATCACAAATGCCTCATCTTGGAGAAGGCGCTTGATTTGCAGAGCATCCAATGTACATATCGCATGAAGCAGTAGTTTGTTAATTACGTAGGAGCAGCTTTCATAAGGGCGATTGTGTTGGATAAAAGCAAGCAAATCGAGCCGTTCAATGTCTGATACCGGAGAAGGTTCACGGGTTGCCTGTAATAGGAAACAAAGAACTTCGGGGTCCAGTTCGGCCAGATCATCACTTAAACGATAATTAAACTGGTCAGCGAAACGCTGCTGTAATACCTGATTAAGCTGCACCGCTGTATGGGTCATAGGTTTTAACACCAAAGCCGCATAACTGCCGCTCACACTGTCTTTGCTCGTGCCCAGCCGAACCGTCTGCCAGTTATTTCTCTGCCAGAAATTAATCAGCTCCGGGGTCACCGCATAGCTTGAGCCCAAATAATCCCATCCTGCCTCACGAGCGAAATTTTCCAGTGTTGTCAAAAGCTGACTGCCCAGACCCGACTGCTGCAAACATGGATGAACCGCTATCCTGATGACCCGGCCTGATTTCAGGGGAGCCGCTGCTTTAACACCCTCCTGGGCAACCAGCGTCTGGGGAATCAAATGCCCTCTCGGACGTCGTTGCCCCTGCCAAATCGGGTCAACTATATCCTCTGGTAAAGGCCCTTCTTCCGTCACCATCAGCGCTGCTGCAAGCTGGTCTTTAATACGCACAACCCAGAGGTGTAACCCAGGACTATCCAACAACACCCTTAGGTCGCCGGGGGACGTTCGGTAATGGGCCAGCACCAATAAACCAAAGAGTTGGTGCAGAGTTGTATAATCTTCCGCAAGTTGATCCCGGTCCACTTTTTCAATCCGGGGCGCGTGTGTTTGCCGCAACGTTAGCAACTGTTCAGGCAGAGCCGCTTCAGCATTCAACAGCAGCAAATCAAAAACCAGATGTTCCAACGGATCCTGATCAGCCCAGCGTATGGGCTGTTTAAGATGAATACCTTTCCATCCAGGTGTCAGTTCATCCAGGCTACGTTTAAAACGTACAGCGAAGCCCTGTCCCGTCCCCTCATAGCCATGGATGGTTGATGCAAACGCGATACGAGGAAAGCGTTGCAAGCACTGTTTTAACACAGGCACGGGAATGGCCGCCGCCTCGTCCACCAGCAACACTTTGCCTTTGCCATCTTCCAAGCTGGCCAACGCCGGCTCCAGAAAGCGGATACTATGCTCACCCCGTACTAGGGAACCATCAGTGAATTCGTAATCGGGCAGCAATTGATGAGCAATTAGAAAGGCTTCTTGTGCCGATGCATATTCCGGAGCGGTAATCAGGATCTCTTTAAAATCCAGCCCCGAGAGTTGGGCAGCGGCAATACCCAGCGCCACGGACTTGCCCCGACCTCGATCCGCAGTGATGACCACAGGCCTGCGGCCCCGCCGAAACTGGCTAAGAATCAGGGCAACAGCTTTCTGTTGATCAACAGTTTTATGCGGAGGGGCGGCCTCATCAAGCTTCATGTCCCCGGTAAAATCAGATTCTGGAATTTCCAGCTCTACCCCGGATAATGCAACGCTCTCACGCCATAAAACGGTGTAAGGATCATCTTTCAGCAGTAAGCACACTCTATTAAGAAAACGCCTGTTAGCAGAGGAGGCAGGAAGAGGGAAAGGCACAAGGCTCTGATATTCGGGGTCGTCATAATCGCCCCATTCATCCAGATCGGGGCACAAAAGAATGAAAATCCCTCCCCCTTGCAGCAAACCGCTTACCTGGCCAAAGCTATCCGGATTAAAGCCTGACCAGGCGTCAAAGATAAGGTGCTGAAAGCTTTGCCCGAGCAACCGGTGCGCCTGGTTCGGTTTAATCGATTGCGCCAGACCGGAATAATCCAGCCCAACCCAAAGAAGGTTCGGCAATGACTCAAGCTGAGCAACCTGATGATAGCACCAAGCTCTTGTACCGCTTACAACAAGCAATCTGCGGTGGTTGTGTTCCTGCGCATCCTGACGCAAACGCTCAAAAAGGGTTGAGAGCATAGAACACCCGATTCAATTAGATCATTATAAAAAAAGAGGACCGACAGAATAATCAGAGACCGATGCTGCCACGTCCCCCCGTATTCAGTGTTATACAGAATATGTTGCAGAGGGTTCTGATGTTTCCTCTGTATAAGCCTGATATTGATCACCTCCGGCTTCTACCGCAACATTCAATTGCTTATCAGCAAAATCCAGTAACGTATCCGGTGTCAGCATGCGTGATGGCTGTAAGGTTGCCACTCCAATGCTGAGGGTAACAACCTTCCCTGTCGGCGAGGCTTCATGTGGCAAGCCTTGCTCACGGATCATTTCGCAATAGCGCCCAGCCAATTGTACAACCTGTTCATTGGTAGAGGGCAAAATAAAACCAAACAGATGATCATCCAAACGTGCGATTAGGTCCCCCGGACGGCCTATAGTTGAACTTACCATCTTGGCTATTTCTTGGAGAAGGGCCTCAGATTTTTCCACCCCATAACACTCCGCGTAAGGGGTAAAGTGATCAATCCGTAACAGCATTAAACTCAACGGGGAAAATTCACGCACAGCGCGACGACATTCAATATCGAGCATTTCATCAAAGTGAAGTCTGTTAAACAGACCTGTCAGGGGATCATGCAAGGTTATGTCAGTAGGCCGTTCCAGCTTTTCGATTTTCATTTCATCCATCTGCATCCGGCTACCACCCAGCCGCTTTAAGTAAAAGGCAGCTAAAAAAGAAAGCAATAAACCTGTTAGCAGAAAGAGTGCCGGAGCCCAACTCATGGCAGACTCCAGGTGCGCGTCTGAAGCGATAAACATAACCTGCCAGTCAGCCTGAGGCAGACGCAGATCACGGGTTACCACAGCCCCTGCAGAGGAATTTAACTCACCGAAAGAAAATAACACATTATCCTGCGCCTTTAATTGACCACTGACACCGCCCAGCTGGTCCTCCAGACTTGATAGCAGTGCTGCAACAGACATAAGCATAGAAATCGCTCTGCCCTGCCCCAAGGGTTTCGAGGCCAGAACAAAAAGTTCGCCTTCATAGGATAAACCCTGGGTAATCGGCGCTGGCATTCTTTGCGCCTGTTGCAAGGCAGTATTAAACTCGGTATCGCCAAATAGCCCGGCACCCAGCGATGAATATTGCACACCATCTGCTGTAGAAAACACAATGCCTTTGCTCCAACGGCTGCCTTTTTCTACGGATGAGATCATTTTTGCAATCGCATCAGCACTGGCATCTGGCTTAAACCCTAACGCAACCTGCAGACTATCAAGCAGGTATAAATCATGTGCTAACTCTTGCTGAAAATCAGTCACAAACCGGTCTGCAGAGAGATTAAACTGCTGCACTGCTGCCTCATGTTCCTGCTTCAGCGTGTAGAGAAAAACAAGCAATGAAAACAGGGCGCCGCAGAGCGCAAACATAACTGCCACATCAATCCGTTTACGGGTCGGCCTCTGGACAACAGAAATCTCTGGCTCAGACATCAAAAAGCTCCGAATAATCAATCAGTAAAGATCAGTAAAACCTTTTTTTCAGTTCTCATGCAACGATAGTGTACTCATGGCCAGTTTTCCAGCCTTTCAGCGTTTAAATCCCATTTATCTGGTATAGTCGAGAGTTTTCCACCAGTCACCGGGGTTATTGTGCCGCGCATCGCCATATTTGTAGACGTTCAGAATATCTATTACACCACTAGGCAAGCCTTTGGGGCTTCGTTTAACTACCGCCGGTTCTGGCAAAAAATCGCTGCCCAGGGCGAAATTATTCAGGCAACAGCCTACGCTATCGAGCGTGCAGATGATGGCCAGCGCAAGTTTCAGGACGCTTTGCGCCATATAGGGTTTAACGTAAAGCTCAAACCTTTTATCCAGCGTAAAGACGGTACCGCAAAAGGCGACTGGGATGTTGGCATCACGATTGATGTTTTAGAACAGGCACCCAATGTTGACCGCATCATCCTCTTATCCGGAGACGGTGATTTTGACTTGTTGCTGAAGAAAGTACGCGAATTCCATGCCGTGACAACCGAGGTTTATTCGATTGAAGCCTTAACAGCCAAGTCGTTAATCAAAGCAGCAGACCACTACCATTCAATCCTGCCAGCAGATTTAATCTTGCATCAGTAACCCGTTGCCACAGAAGAAGTAAAGCCGGAGCAGCCACCACTGATCAGAAGATCAGCAGGTGCAATACACCCCGTAGCAACATACCAAATAATCCACCATAGACCGCATAACGCACCACTTGCCCAACTCTCTTGCCTGCTGCGGCGTAGACAGCCACACCGACAATATCCAGCGGGTTTGTGGCAAAGCCTGCCATACGGTTCAATTCCGTCGCGGTTATTGCGCCTTGGTTAATAAGGTCAATGGTCACCCCCATATATGCGGTGCCGCCCGCGATAAATTTAGTCACCAAAGGCAATACTGTTGTTTCCGGCAACCCGATCAGAGCCAGCGGAGTAGCAAGGGCACTACTGATGATGCTTATCGCTCCGGTTTCTTTAAGCACATTCACCAAAAAAAGCGCCAGAATCAGCATTGGCAACATATCAAAAACAAGCTGCATACCTTCCTTGCCACCCGCCCCAAGAATTTGCATAACGGTTTTTTGCTCTTGGGAACGGCGCGGTACCGTAACCTCATCCACTATCGGATCGGTGATATGCCGGGTCAGCAGAAAATAGGTGAATGCCGCTGCTGCCAAACCACCAATCAGTGATGTGATCAGCGTGACGCCAAGGTTCAACCCAACGGCACTCAAGGGAAAAGTGGCGTTTGCTTGGGACATCGCCAACACCATAGCCAAGGTCGCCGCTATATAGCGCCTTGATGTGCCGTTTTTATCCATCAGAGCAAAGGTTGCGACAGGGGCAATAAAGCTGACAAAGAGCATTTTCAACATAGCAAAGATGCCCAGACCGGGTATACCAAAAATGCGCGATACAGGTGCCAGCAGGTTAGAGATCCAGCTCAACACACCTTTGGCATCAAGCAGTTTCATTAAGGCCAGCATAACGACCATAATAGGGAGCAGTATATACAACCCCATATCAAGACCGGATCGACCTGAATCCAAAATAAGGGTAACCAGCTGATCCACGTTTTGCTCCCCAAGCGTCAAAGACAAATTATTCTAGCGAGCGCCGATGTGCCAAGCCAGCATTTTAGCAATGAGATGTTCACTGCTGTGATTATATAGACACATAATCAGAGTGCATAAGGTTCTTATAACCCGGATGTTGTGCCCGTGGATTTGGTTTTTTCAACTAAGTGCTGTTGTACCAGCGTATTCCGCAATAAGTTTCAGCTTCTTTTTTCGACTCAGGCATTTGATTTCATATTCACGCTTCGCTGCTGCAGAGCGATCTTCTTGCACTTCCTGCCAAACCAACTCAACGGGTCGCCTGACTCGGGTATATTTCGCCCCCCCTTTTAATTCTCCATTATGCTCTTGCAAGCGCCGCTGGAGATCGGTGGTCACCCCCGTGTAGAGTGTCCGGTCAGCACAGCACAACATATATACAAACCACTGGGACATTGAAAAAATTCCAAAGAGATTAAACGGGAAGCGCCGGTCAATGTAAGGGCACACTTACCCTCTACAGCCCACTATTGTGATCAATTAAATTGTCAATTAGTTATTATTAAAACTATTTAAATCCACACCCAGACAAGCAGATTTCAGAATGTGGACAAAAAACCAGGGCTTTTCTAATTTATTTCAGCAACAAAACAATAAGCTATTGAATTAAAAGGACTTTATATTATCGAACAATATTAGAGCAAAACGCTGAAATATTAGTACTCATGCGCCCTATAGCATTCTACCCAAAACTTACCCATAAAGTTATCCACAGAAAAACAGGATAACTTCAGCTTAATAACCTGCTATTCACCAGCGCCATCAAAGCGGTATAAAAAGCCACTTCACCGGGCAAAAATGAGTGACAACAGTGTGTTTAGAACTCGGTTTTTTCTTTGAATTCGCAGAGATCTTCTATCAAACAAGCGCCACATTTTGGCTTACGCGCAACACAGGTATAACGGCCATGCAGTATCAGCCAGTGGTGCGCATCCAACAGGAACTCCCTGGGTATAAAGCGTAAAAGTTTCTGTTCTACTTCGTTAACATTTTTACCGGGAGCAATTTTAGTCCGGTTGGCAACACGGAAAATATGCGTATCCACCGCCATGGTCGGTTGCCCAAAGGCCGTGTTCAACACCACATTGGCAGTTTTACGCCCAACGCCCGGCAAGGACTCCAGAGCTTCACGGGTATCGGGCACCTCGGAGTGATGCTGCTCCACGAGCATCTTGCAAGTTTTGATCACATTTTCCGCTTTGGCATTAAACAAACCGATGGTTTTGATGTATTCCTTCAGTCCATCCACACCCAAGGCATAAATCGCTTCAGGTGTGTTAGCAACAGGATAAAGTTTACGTGTCGCTTTATTCACACCGACGTCCGTAGCCTGGGCGGAGAGTATAACCGCAATCAGCAACTCAAAGGGTGAGCTGTATTCCAACTCAGTTGTTGGATGAGGATTAGCCTCCCGCCAGCGGGAGAAGATCTCATAGCGTTTCTGCTTGTTCATAGATATGGCTAACTCATTGATCCTTGAGCAAACAGTACTACCCGGTTACGCCCACTCTGTTTGGCTATATAAAGGGCCTGATCAGCTTCTTCCAGCCATGTTTGCATACTGCTCTGTGCAAAGCTCAACTCTGATAACCCGATACTGATAGTGAAGCTAATTTGGTGTTCTGCATGGCAAACGACCAGCGATTCAACTTTTTTCCTTAAACGCTCGGCAAAAGTCATTGCCTGATCACCCGCAGTTCCGGTCAGGATCACGCCGAACTCTTCCCCGCCATAGCGTCCCATAATATCTGTTTTACGCACCTGATCCCTAAGCGTTTGCGCCATCGCCCGAATAGCTTCATCTCCTGCCGGATGGCCGTATGTATCATTAACTGCCTTAAAATGATCAATATCAAGCATCACCAAGGTACAAACCTGTTGACCTCGACTAAAGCGTTCAAACTCGCTTTTGAGACACTCTTCCCAATAACCACGATTAAAAAGCCCGGTCAGACGATCGGTCCGACTCAACGCCTGGAGTTGCGCATTCGCAGATTTCAGCTCAATCTGCGCCATTGCGTTATCGGTGACGTCGTAAATCAAAATACCCACATGTTCAACTTCCCCGGCCGGGGAAGTCAAAGGGATCAACGTCAGATTCTGATACATATGCGAAGCAGGGCTGGTAATCGGCCGATTACCTTTAAAATGAAAAAGATAAGGACGCTGCTCCCATGAGGTAAATTCAGCATTGCGCAGCAAGAATACGGAATCCAGCTTTTGCTGTAACCATTGTTCCGGCAATTCCGGGAAAGCCTGAAATAGCAGTTTGCCTTTAACTTTTTGTGATGATATTCCAGAGTGGTTTTCCATAAAGCCATTCCAAAGGTCAATCACCCCAGCCCGATTCACGACAACCAGCCCCACTTCCATGTGCTGAATCAAACCTAATACGCGATGCAGTTCATCTATTTCCTTAAAGTTTGCCAAATCCATCAGAAATAACTCGCAATTTTTAGCAGTGTCGGCAAGGAATCAGGCGTAAAGACTAATAACAGTTCACATTCAAAACCGTACTGGTTCAAGTAGTATTTGATACGGATCGTCAGGGTTTCAGTAAAAAGGTCTGTCGACTCCAATATTCCCTGATAATCACGCAAAATTACTGGCGTTGCTTTACTCAACATCACATCCAACTGCTGGGAAAAACTGGCAAGGAATGCACCCGCCAAGGCATTAGAAACAGACATTAGCAGTTCTGATTTATGGTTCGTCCCTGAGTCACTGGATGGAACCAATGCGGCGATTTTATCCAGTTCACCGGGGGGCAAAAGTAATAATGCCTCACCTGCAATACCGCCACCGATAAAACCCTGGCTGGTCAATTCCGCACCACATTGACTCAACTCGACAAAGTGAGCGTGAACCCGCTCCGCATTCAGCATAGTTACCAAGGGAATAGACAAATGAACAAAGGTATTGAGTAGACGCGCTAACCTCTCGCCCGCCTGCCCCATCGCTATATTGGATACTTCCTGATAATACTCGGGCAATTCCAGAAGCAGACCTTCCTCTTCTGTATTCATACCCGAAGCATCCACTTCACTTAAAAGCCCAAACCGTTGCAATACTTCAGCGATAATCTCGGGAGAGGTCGGTTTTTGAATAAATTCGAGCGCACCCAATTCCAGTACCCGCTGTCGAGCCTCGGGTTGAACATCACCCGATACAACGATCACCATGGTTGGCAGATCATCTTTACGAATCCGTTCTAATACCTGATAACCATCCATTATTGGCATCGTCAAATCCAGGAAAAGCAGATCGCCCTTACCCGCTCTGATCGCTTCAAGTGCCTCCAGGCCATGCTCAGCAAAAGTGACTTCGACATTCCAGCCACGCAAAGCCGATGCCATCTGCTTACGCGCCATACGGGAGTCATCACAAATTACAACCTGAACCGGTTTGCTCATGCCGTTTTACACCAGAGAAGAAAATAGCAGCGTAAAGGAAGCAGGGCCAGAAAACAATGATGCCTGGAGTTATCTGCAATAAACATCACCCTGTTATTCTGACTCTTTCAGGGCGCGCACTCGGTTCAGGATGCTCCTGTAGCCTACGCGCCTGAATTCGTGCATCAATCAGGTTTTTCAGCGCAATCAGCAGCCCCATGCCCACAAAGGCTCCGGGGGGAAGCACTGCAAACAGGAAACCCGTGTAATTGTCTACCAGAGTAATCTTCCAACCCTCAGCAATGGGGCCAAATAAGAGATGCATATCGCTAAACAACGTCCCTAGACCCAAAGCCTCACGCATGGCACCAAGCAAGACCAGAACAGCCGTAAAGCCCAGTCCCATCATTAAACCATCCAGCAAGGACTCCTTAACCGGATTTTTGCAGGCAAAAGCATCTGCGCGCCCCATGATCGCACAATTGGTTACGATCAGCGGAATAAAGATGCCAAGGATGAGGTAAAGCTCATAGGTAAACGCCTTCATCAATAACTCAATAGCCGTGACAAAGGAAGCAATAATCATAACAAAGATCGGCAAACGAACCGAGTCGGGGACAAATTTTCGAAATGCCGATACAGTCAGGTTTGAACCCAACAGAACCAGGGTACTGGCAAGACCCAGACCGATGGCATTAACCACTGTGCCGGTTACCGCCAACAGCGGGCATAAACCCAGCAACTGCACTAATGCAGGGTTATTGCCCCAGAGCCCATCCAGTGTAATTTTTTTATAGTGAGTTGCCATTATTGCTTGGCCTCGGTTTTTGATTCCGGTTTTTGTTGCAAGAGCAAAGCGCGATTTGCCATAAAATAGTCCACACCGCGAGACACCGCATTAACGACCGCCCGAGGCGTGATGGTTGCGCCGGTAAACTGATCAAACTCACCGCCATCTTTTTTCACTGCCCAGCGCGCATCATCCTTCGACTGTTTCGACTTACCGGTAAAACTGAGCACCCAGTCAGACTTCCTGATATCAACCTTATCACCCAACCCCGGCGTTTCCTTATGCGCCAAGACTCGCACACCCGCAACCGTTGCATCAGCGTTAATACCGGCAATCATATGGATTTTACCACTGTAGCCGTCGGGGGCAATCAACGGCATGATCACCGTCTTGATCTGGCCATTTTTTCTTGCCAGGTAAAGGGTTACAGGACGATCGTCCCCTTGCAGTTCCGGCGCAACAACCTGCAGCGTATCTGCCAATAAATCATTATCGATACTGTTACGAGGGACAATTTCGTAAAGCGCCTGGGCCTCCTGCTCACGTTCATTCCGCTCAATACGCTCTCGGGTAGACACCTGCGTAATCGCAATCACTGCAGCACAAACAACAGCAAATAAACTGATCGCCTGGGTACTGGCCTTTATCGCAGAAAAGAATTGCATCAGCCACCCCCCTTCATACCGCGCCGGGCCTTGGCATGACCATAGGTTCTAGGCTGCGTGTACTGATCAATAAAGGGCGCGGAAAGGTTCATAAGTAATACGGCAAAAGCGACAGCATCCGGATAGCCGCCCCAACCACGGATAATATAAATCAGCAAACCGATACCTATACCAAAGATAATTTTACCGCGGTTACTGGTTGCTGATGTCACCGGGTCCGTTGCGATAAAGAACGCCCCCAGCATGGTTGCACCTGCCGTCAGATGAAAAAACGGATCAGCATAAGTATATGGGTCCAATATATAAAAGACGGATGATACAAGCGCCAAGGTCACAAGCATTGCCGCAGGCGTGTGTACAGTAAAAACTTTACGGTGGATCAGAAAAATCCCCCCCATAAAGTAAGCTGCACTGACCGCATGCCAGGCACCCATGCCCTGTACCAACACCGGAATGGAGCCCCAAACCTCCTCTGTCGTCAGGCCACCACGATGACGCATGGCATCCAGAGGCGTCGCTCCGGTATAACTGTCAGTGACGGCCGGTGTCTCCGCAGTAAAAATCACATTCAGGGTATCCAAAAAGCCCAGCACATCCCAGCGGCCGCCGTCATCTATCATCACAAAGGGCAGGGTCCAACTGGTCATTTGCACAGGAAAGGACACCAGTAGCAAAGCATAAGCGACCATTGCCGGATTAAACGGATTTTGCCCAAGCCCGCCGTAAAGGTGTTTGGCGATTACAATCGCAACAAAAACCCCCACCAGAGTGACCCACCAGGGGGCAAAGGGTGGCAGCGCCAAACCCAATAGCAAGGCAGTGACAACAGCGCTGTAATCCTTCAGGTAAAAAGCCAATGGGCGCTGACGTAATTTAATCATGATTGCTTCAAAGCCAACTGCGAGCAGGCAGGCCCAAGTAACATTGATCAATGTTCCCCAGCCAAAAAAGAAGGTCATCGCGGCTAACCCCGGTAAGGTTGCCAGCATAACAAGGCGCATAACATCTGCCGTGCTGCTGGCCTTATGTAGATGAGGTGAGCTGGTACGTATCAACGCCATCAGTCATCAATTCCTTAGTGGGTAAAGCGTTCTAATGTTTGGTTTAACTTTTCAGCATTCTGTTGCGCAATGGCAAGTTGCTGCTCCATATCGGCCAGGTCATCCTGCTGATCCTCCCGCGCTTTAGACAATGCACGCTCCGCTTTAGTCACCGCAGCGCGAGCCATTGCTGCATCAATTTTCAGCTGTTTCAGGTCGATTCCTTCCGCCGCAGCTTTTTCAATTTGTGCTGCTTCATAGGCATCGAAAGCGGCTTTGGCCTCGTCATGCATGGTAGTCAGGCGCTCAACCTCGGCCTGAAGTTCAGGATCATCGGGTGTTTCCGTCAAGGCAGCGCGCGCTTTTTTCAGTTTGGTACGCATGATCGAAACATTTTGTTTCAAAGCCTTAGGGTCAACCGGCTCCTGTTCTACGGCCTCTGCAACACCACCAGCCTGAATATACGCCTGTTTGAGTTCCTGATATTTACCCTGCAACTTATCAACACCGGCTTGCATCTTTTCTGCCGCCGGGTTGTCCGCTGCAATCGCCGCATCCAATGCTTTTTGTGCTTTATCAACCTTCGCCTGCATGGCATCCATATCCGCTTTCAGTTCGTCAAGATTGGCTGCTGGCATTGCCTGTTGTGCCGGGGCAGAACCGGACTCTGCCTGATCATACGCCTGTTGTGCAGCGTCGGCTTTTTCTTGCTGCGCTTCCAATTTCGCCCTGAGCTCTGCGATATCGCCTTCACCGCCAGCTTCTGCCTTAGCTAGAGCTTTTTCAGCCTGCTTCAGCTTGGTTCGGGCGACGGCTGCATTGACCTTGAGCTGTTTAATATCCACCGCAGGGGCCGCCTGGGCCGGGGCATTTTGGGCCTGGTCATAAGCCTCCTGGGCTGCTTTTTCCTTCGCTTCCAATTCAGCAACGGTTTGACGTAGTTTATCAAGCTCGCCTAAACCCTTCTCTTCAGCCAACTGCAACGCTTTTTGCGCTTTTTTCAGTTTGGTTCTGGCAACGGCTGCCGCTGTTTTCAGGGTTTTCAAATCCGGCTCTGCCGATGTAGCCGGCTTGTCTGCACCCTGAGCCGCCTGATCGTTTTTAGCCGCGCGCGCCTTTGCTGCTTCTTCAGCACGCTGTTTACGGCGCAGTGCTTTCTCCTCTTTTTCCCGCTTTAAACGCTCCTGACGCGCTTCAAAACGAATCCGTGCATGATCAGACTTGCGCTGTTCTGCCTCTTCAGCGCGAATCTCTGCTTTGGCATAGCGATAATACTGGACTAGCGGAATATTACTCGGGCAAACATAAGAGCAAGCGCCGCACTCGATACAATCAAACAGGTTGTGGTGCTTCGCTTTGTCAAACTCTTTCCCTTTTGCAAACCAGTGCAACTGCTGCGGCAGGAGTTCAGCCGGGCACACCTGTTCGCACATACCGCAGCGGATACAGGGGTTTGCGGGCGGTGCCGGCGGCATTTCATCATAGGTTGCGGCGATGATGCAGTTAGTGGTTTTGATCATCGGGATAGCCTGACTGTCCACGGTGAACCCCATCATGGGACCACCAACCACCAAACGATAGAGGTCATCCTGACGTATATCCGCTGCTTCCAGTAATGTTTCAAGGGGAGTCCCGATCAAGGCCCGCATATTTTGTGGGTGCCCCAACGCATCACCTGTCAGGGTCACAATCCGCGAAATCATGGGCACACCGTTATAAACGGCATCGTAAATAGCTGCGGCAGTCCCCACATTCTGACAAACAATACCGACATCGGCCGGAATCTTGCCACTGGGAACCTCAACTCCGGTCAGCAGTTTAATCAGCTGCTTTTCCCCTCCGGAGGGATAGATGGTAGGCAAAACAACCACAGCAATATCAAGCCGGGACGCAGCGACCGCCTGTTCCAGCGCACGAATTGCCTGTGGCTTATTATCTTCGATACCGATCATGATGCTATGCGGCTTCAGCAGGTGAGCAATAATCTCAATACCCTGCACAACCTGATCGGCATGTTCACGTAACAACATATCATCCGCAGTGATGTACGGCTCGCACTCCATCGCATTGATCACTAGTGTATTGACGATGTAATCATCACCGAGGTGCAACTTCACATCGGTGGGGAAGCCCGCGCCTCCCATACCACTGATACCGTGACGACGGATAAATTTAATCAGCTCCGGAGGTGTAACCGCTGTGTAATCTTCCAGGCCCTGATGCTCACACCACTGCTCTTGGCCATCGGTTTTGATGATAATACAGGGGGCTGCCATACCCGACATGTGTGGCACCGGGCGTGCTTCGATCGCTTCAACCACACCCGAGCTGGGTGCATGCACATTCACGCTGATACGGCTTGCTGCCTCGGCAATCAACTGCCCTTTCAGCACAGTCTCGCCCACGGCAACAATCACCTTTGACGGCGCACCAATGTGTTGGGATAACGGCACAATCAAGCGTTCGGGGATGGGGGCAGTCCGAATCGGGCCGCCCGTTGACTGACGCTTATTCTCCGGCGGGTGTACGCCACCATGGAAGGCATGCCTGGCACTCATCAGTTCACGTTTCCTTCCGTTATGTCACCGCGACGATCGGTCACGATTAATTGAACACCCGGCTTCGGCATGTCCCACTTCCAGGTATTCAACGTCGTCTCGATTGGCAACATATCAATACAATCTACAGGACAGGGATCGACACACAGATCACAGCCTGTGCACTCATCGGTTATTACGGTGTGCATCTGCTTGGCTGCACCCAAAATGGCATCCACGGGACACGCTTGAATGCACTTGGTACAACCAATACACTCATCCTCACGGATATAGGCCACCTTTTTAACCGGCTCTTCATCTACCCCGCCTTCCAGAGGTAGTGCTTCTACATCCAGCAGATCCGCTAATGCTTCCACGGTGCTTTGGCCACCCGGCGGACATTTATTGATCGCATCCCCCCCGGCGATGGCTTCAGCATAAGGGCGACAACCAGGGTAACCACACTGCCCGCACTGGGTTTGCGGCAGCAAGTTATCAATCTGGTCGACCAGCGGATTACCCTCAACCTTAAAACGAACCGAGGCAAACCCGAGTAGCAAGCCAAACAGCAAGGCCAACCCGAGCAGGGCAAAAATGGCAATTAAAACAACATCCACGCCTGACACCCTAAATCAGAACCAGGCCGGTAAAGCCCATAAATGCCAGGGACATAAGGCCCGCCGTCACCATGCCTATCGCAGCCCCCTTAAACGGTACAGGCACATCAGCAACCGCAATTCGCTCCCGCATCGCAGAGAACAGAACCAGCGCCAGGGAGAAGCCAAGCGCAGCACCAAAACCATAGACAATAGAATCAATAAAACCATTGAGCTTTTTGATATTCAGCAGCGCCACGCCCAACACTGCGCAGTTAGTTGTAATCAATGGCAGAAAAATACCCAGCACTTTGTACAGTAATGGACTTGTTTTCCGCACGACCATTTCGGTGAACTGAACCACAACCGCAATCACCAGGATAAAGGTAATGGTCTGCAGATAAGCCAACTGCAACGGCTGCAACAGATAGGTATAGACCAGGTAACTGCAAACGGATGACAACGTCAGTACAAAAGTCGTCGCCAACGACATGCCCATGGCCGTTTCCAGTTTATTGGAAACCCCCATAAACGGGCACAGGCCAAGGAACTGAACCAGTACAAAGTTATTTACCAACACAGTGCTGATAACGATCAGAAGGTATTCTGTCATAAGATCCGTACAGCTAACGAAACCAGGTAGATTAGAGTGGCCTAAAGTTTACCGTTTCTGCTACCGTTTCGGTATAGCGATATTCTGACTTAACGCAATAAACCGGGATAAGGCACTGGCTTCTGCTGTACTGATCCAGATATTGCCTATCTCCAATCGGCCCGCCATGCGCCTTTTTCTGCAGCGAGGCCACCCCGTGGCCGATCAAGCTTGGCAGATTCTCCCAAACCAAATAGCTCAGAGGGCTGAGCTCCAACATCGGCACTTACCCTGTAGCGAGGCCACCCCGTGGCCGATCAAGCTTGGCAGATTCTCCCAAACCACATCGCTCAGAGGGCTGAGCTCCAACATCGGCACTTACCCTGTAGCGAGGCCACCCCGTGGCCGATTAGATTTGGCAGTTTTTCCCAAACCACATCGCTCAGAGGGCTGAGCTCCAACATCGGCACTTACCCTGTAGCAAGGCCAGCCCCTGGCCGATCAAGTTTGGCAGATTCTCCCAACCCACATCGCTCAGAGGGCTGAGCTCCAACATCGGCACTTACCCTGTAGCAAGGCTAGCCCCTGGCCGATCAAGCTTGGCAGATTCTCCCAGCCCAAATAGCTCAGAGGGCTGAGCTCCAACATCGGCACTTACCCTGTAGCGAGGCCAGCCCCTGGCCGATTAGATTTGGCAGTTTTTCCCAAACCACATCGCTCAGAGGGCTGAGCTCCAACATGCTCAAATCGTTCAGAGGGTTGAGCTCCAACATCGGTACTCACCCCGTAGCGAGGCCAGCCCCTGGCCGATCAAGCTTGGCAGATTCTCCCAAACCAAATAGCTCAGAGGGCTGAGCTCCAACATCGGCACTTACCCTGTAGCGAGGCCAGCCCCTGGCCGATTGGGTTTGACCGACGCTCCCAAACTCTATCGCTTACGGGCTGCGCGCCTTAAGATTGCTGGCCTTGATGCAGGCTATCATAAAAAATGCGGACTCCCCCATTCCCCCAATTATTCGCTAACTGGTAAAATGGCCAGAATGGCGCCTTACGGGCACGCAATTGCATAAATTTTAACTATACGCTGCCCCACTGCAGGGTTTCAGATCGGTAATCTTTGGAGAAACCTTGTGGATTTCCTTCCTCTTTTTTTCAAACTGACAGGACAGAACGTACTCCTTGTAGGGGGTGGTCATGTGGCGTTACGCAAAGCCAGACTGCTCTGCCAGGCAGAGGCCATTATCACCGTTATCTCCCACCGGGTGTGTGATGACCTGCAAAATCTTCTGGATGAAAATCAGGGCCAGTCAATTATTGGCGAATACCATTCGTCTTTACTGGATGGCAAGATGCTGGTCGTTGCAGCTACCGATAATAATGAACTCAACAAACGTGTTCATTCCGATGCGATTGAACGCAACATCCCGGTCAATGTTGTAAACAACTCAAAACTATGTACCTTTGTTTTTCCTGCCATTGTTGACCGCTCTCCTGTTGTCATTGGTGTATCTTCAGGCGGTCATGCCCCGGTATTAGCTCGCCTGCTCCGCACTCGCCTGGAAGCCTGGGTTCCCAAATCTTACGGCAAACTGGCGACCATCGCCCACTATTTCCGGGACCAGGTAAAACAAACATTCAGCACCGTTAACCACCGCCGAACATTCTGGGAGAGTGTGCTCCAGGGGCAAATTGCCGAAAAGGTCTTTGCCGGGCGCGAACAGGAAGCTATGCAGCTGATCGAGTCAAAGCTCGCCAGTAAAAAACCTGATCACTCGACAGGCGAAGTGTACCTGGTCGGCGGCGGCCCCGGAGACCCTGAGTTGCTGACATTGAAAGCACTTCGCCTTATGCAACAGGCCGATGTCGTGCTTTATGACGCATTGATTTCCGAGGCGGTACTTGAGCTTTGTCGACGTGATGCCGACCTTGTTTTTGTCGGCAAAAAACGTGACAACCACGCCCTGCCACAGGAAAAAATCAACGCGCTTTTGGTAGAATATGCCCAACAGGGAAAACGGGTTCTGCGTTTAAAAGGGGGCGATCCCTTTATTTTTGGCCGCGGTGGCGAGGAGCTGGAAGCCCTTAAAAGGCATAACATTCCGTTTCAGGTGATACCCGGCATTACCGCAGCCAGCGCATGTTCTGCTTATGCCGGCATTCCCCTCACCCATAGAAACTATGCCCAGTCGGTCAAGTTTGTAACAGGGCAATTAAAAAATCGCACCATCGATCTTAACTTTGCAGAACTGGTCCACCCCAACCAAACCGTCGTTTTCTATATGGGATTGCATACCCTGCCTACCTTATGTGACAAGATGGTAGAACATGGCAAACCCGCTGCTACACCTGTAGCGGTGGTATCACGAGGCACCGCCGAAGATCAGAAAGTATTGACCGGCACCCTGGGCACTATCGCCGGTTTGCAAGCACAGGCCAAACTGCCGGCACCTGCACTTATCATTATCGGCGAAGTCGTTGCCTTACACGACAACCTTAGCTGGTTCGGCGACGAGGTACTGCGACAAAACCAGGCATCCGTTAAGGCTGAAAGCTGATAACAGATGCAGTGCTAAAATCGCCAAGCGGCAAATGACATACTGATTAAAACCCTAGCTTCCAGGCGCATAACTCCACGTATTCACCTGCCGGTCGTTCACACGGTTACTTTTTAAACAGCGCAGGTCGAATCGCTTTTTTCGAATGGTCAGGCTGATACGCTGCGGCTGGATTTTTCTTTTGTTTCTTATTTTTTACCGGTCGTTTCTTCATTGGCTTATCGGCAAAATCATCGACTGCGATACGCTGACCATTTTCAATGCGCGGCACTGGCCGCAGTTTGATTTTCTGCTTGATCAGTTTTTCAATCCGCTGTAAAAACTCACGCTCAGCCGGAGCAACCAGAGACACTGCTTCACCACGCTCCCCCGCTCGCCCAGTACGTCCTATTCGATGAACATAGACTTCCGGTTGATTGGGAAGATCATAATTCACCACATAGGGCAGCGACTCAATATCCAGACCGCGAGCCGCAACATCGGTGGCTACCAGCACACGCAATTTGCCCGAGGTAAACTCACTCAACATACGACTGCGTTCACGCTGGGTCTTTTCACCGTGGATGGCAGCGGCATCAATTCCCTCACGTTGCAGGTAGGCCGTTACTTCATCCACCTTTTTTCGGGTGCGGACAAAGACCAGTGTCTGCCCCCAGGCTCCCTCGCTGATCAGATAACTCAAGACATCCGCTTTCTGACTATGATCAACCTGATAAGCAAACTGCCGGATTGATTGTGCAGTGGAGTTTCGGGGCGTTACTTTCACTTTGCGCGGATTATTCAGATAGAACTCGGCTAATACTTCAACGCTTTCATCTGCCGTTGCCGTAAATAAAAGTGTTTGCCGGTCATCCGCAGCATAATCCATGATTTTCTGAATCGGATCGATAAAACCGAGGTCCAGCATTCTGTCTGCTTCATCAAGCACAAGAAACTCAAGCTTGTTCAAAGCAATCGCTTTCTGTCGTAACAGATCCAGTAAGCGACCCGGAGTCGCGACCAGAATATCGGCCCCCTTCTGCAACCGTTTAATCTGATTAGCAATCGGAACCCCGCCATATACCGGCATTACCCGCATGTTTAGAGAGCGGCCATATTCAAACGTGTTATCAGCAACCTGAATAGCCAATTCGCGTGTTGGAGCCAGAACCAAAGCCCTTACCGGCCTGTAACCTTTCACCGGTTTTTTGCTGAGTTTTTCGATAATTGGCAGGGCAAAGCTGGCGGTTTTTCCGGTTCCGGTCTGGGCTTCAGCCAATACGTCATCCCCGCGCAAAACCAGAGGAATAGCCTGTGCCTGAATCGGCGTAGGCTGGTGATAGCCCAAATTTTGAAGGGTAGCCTGAAGCTCCGGACACAAAGCCAACTCAGAGAAAGACACTGCACTCATAGCAAAAACCGAAATAGAGGGAAAAGATTATTTTACCTCATCTGTATTCATCACGCAGTGTTTAACAGCTCAGTATAAACCTCCGCCAATTCAGCAAAACCAGCCCTGATTTCTTCTTGATCATCCGCACAGAAACCAATCACTAAGCCATTCCTGTGCTGCCCCTTGGCGCAATAGCCGGACAGCGCTCTGATACCATAGCCTCGTTGGTTCAGCTCATTAACCATTACCCGGTCATCAACCTGGTTCGGCAACCCCAACACCAGATGTATCCCTCCAGGCGCACTCAGCACCTCCAAATCCACCAGGGCGCACTCCCTTATGCACTCACGCGCAAAGGCAGACCGGTCGGCGTAGAGCTTACGCATTTTCTTTAGATGGCGAGCATATAACCCCTGACCCATAAACTCAGCCATTGCGAATTGCACAACCTGGGACAAGCCGCCATCCATATAACGTCGGGCCTGAGTAAATATCTCCATTAAATGTGCTGGCAGTACCATATAACCCAATCTTAACCCATGGAACATACTATGGCTGAATGTGCCCATATAGATAACCCGGTCACTGCCGCACATTGAGTGCAGTGCCGAAACAGGATGCCCTTGGGCAAATTCGGAATCATAGTCATCTTCCAGAATCCAGCTGTTCATCTGTTCAGCCCAATGGACAACCTTTAAGCGCTGCTCTAGCGAAAGCGTATACCCCAGCGGAAAACCTCTCGATGGCGTTAAACTGATAAGACTTGCCGGAGGACTATCCACGCTGAAATCATTCATATTCAGTGCCCTCAAGCGACACCCTTGACTGGAAAAAACCCCTGATATCCCCGGATAACCCGGCGTTTCCACAATCACGGCATCCCCTGCATTTAGCAACAAACGCGCTACCAGATAAATTGCCTGCTGCGAGCCGGAGGTAATCAATACCTGCGCCGCTGTCGTCTTAATTCCCCGAAGCTTGTGCAAATATTCCGCAATCTCTCTGCGCAAAATAAGGTTCCCCGCCGGCGGGCAGGATTCTAGTGCTTTATACGAGGATGCCTGACTCAGGCACCGCTTCCATGCCGCCAGCGGAAACTGATCCAATGCGGGAATCCCCGGTTGTAACTTACGCCTCTGCTCGGAGTTAAGAGGAGGTAAGGTTTTGAACTGCCGAGCAAAAGAGGACAACGGCAATTCAGCTATGGGTTTACTGTCTGTGGAAACCGGATTTAACAGCTGCAAAGGAATGTGTGACACATAGCTCCCAGAGCCGACTTTGCTCTCAATATAGCCTTCTGCCAGTAACATCTCATAAGCGGTTTTAACCGTGTTTCTGGCAATAGACAGCGCCTCCGCCAGAACCCGGCTTGCGGGTAACTGACTGCCTGCTTTCAGTTTTCCTTGTCTGATCGCCCGCTCAATACAGTGAAAGAGCCAGCGATAAGTTGCTTCGTTATCCGGCTTGGGCGTATTGGTCACGATTTCAATAAATACAGGATCAAGCAAAATTGGGTCCACCAAATTATAAATAAATGGATCTTCTTTAGACCTAATTTAAGCCTTAGTCTACGCCCAAAGCAATCGAGTAAACACCTAAGGGGAAAAAATGAGCGACACTTATCCGGTCACGCCCAGAACTCGGGTAAAACGAGGTTCCATACGCGCCAACTACGATGTAAAAACGATCGACGCTATTTTGGACGAAGCACTGGTTTGTCATGTGGCCTGCAGTTGGCAAGGACAACCCATGATCCAACCCACTATCCACTGGCGCGATGGCGACTTGCTCTATATCCACGGCTCCAGTAAAAACGGCCTGTTTCAGGCGCTTCTGGCCGGGGAAATGGCAGCGATTTCAGTGACGCTTCTGGATGGCTTGGTCTTTGCCCGCTCTGCTTTTCGCCACTCGGTCAATTACCGTAGTGTCATCCTATACAGCAAAGCAGAGCTAATTGATGAAGAGCAGGAAAAGCGCAGACAACTGGATCTAATGCTGGAAAAGATCAAACAGGGCCGGTCTGCCGAGGCACGCCCGGCAAATGAGGCAGAGCTCAAAGCCACCAGTGTTCTGGCTTTCAAGCTGCAAGACGTTTCAGCCAAAATGCGTGCTGGAGGCCCAGCAGACAAGGCTGAAGATATGGAATTACCCATATGGGCCGGAGTTGCACCGATTCATACGCTACGCGGGGAGATCATTTACAGCTGATTTACGTAAATACTTCCGGGCAGCGCTGGAATGAGCATGTGCGCTCAAATCAAGGGGGATCAAGTGAAAAACCGGAAAATGCACTGGTGCAACATCCGGGTTAAGATAAAATGGAATCTTTTATTGCATCACGCCTTTACCCCTTACTAAAAATAAGGTTATTATTTTTAGTAAGGTAAACTGAGGCGTATTGAACCACATGCTTGCATCTTTACGTATACGTACAAAAATTATTCTCGGATTTGTTCTGGTAATTTTATTAAGTGTAGGTTTGCTACTGCCCTATATGTTGCAGAATATGCAGCAATTAGTAAGCGAAGCTGAGCGACGTGAACTGGAAGGGCAATACAGGGAGGTGCACCTGCTTCTACATTCAGAGGAACGCTTGGCGACTGCCATGGCAACCTTTGTTGCCAAATTGCCTGATGTCCAGCAAAATTTGGTTAATAATGACCGAAAGGCCCTGCAATCTTCTCTTGAGACAGCGTTTAAACAACTCAAAAAAGAGTATGGTTTACGCCAGTTCCAATTTCACACCCCACCTGCAACATCCTATTTAAGGTTGCATAAACCTGAAAAGTTTGGCGATGACCTTTCCTCATTCCGCAATACCGTTGTAGCGACAAACCAAAACAAAGATACGATTAGCGGTATCGAGAAAGGTGTTGCAGGGCTTGGCATTCGGGGTGTAGCCCCTGTCATTATTGACGGAAAGCATTGGGGCTCGGTTGAATTCGGCTTTTCCTTGGGGCAGCCATTCTTCGATCACTTTAAAACAACAACCGGTGTGGATATAGGGTTATATCTACATAACAACGGCAATCTGAAATTACTCGCCAATACTTATGGCGGGACACACTTGCTGGATAACAGTGTGCTAAAAAAAGCACTTTCAGGTGAACAGCAGTTGGGGGTGGCCCAGCTGAGTGATCAAGAGCGGGTTGTGTATGCCAATCAGATAACTGATTTCTCCGGCGAACCTATTGGTGTTGTCGAAATAGTCATGAGCCGCGAAGACTATCAGCACATGATGAATCAAGCGGTTTGGCAACTGGCTTTGCTGTATATTATTTTTGTTGTTCTTTCTACACTTGCAGCGATTATCATCACCCGCAGCATCGTCAAGCCACTCAACCAAATGCGTATCGCTATGGACAATATTTCTCAGGGCGATAGAGATTTGACTGCCCGGCTGGATATCAGTGGACACAACGAACTATCCGAAATATCCCATGCATTTAACAATTTTGTGACCAAGGTGGAAGACATTGTACTCAAGATAATGGTCTCGGTGTCTCAGGTTTCCAAATCAGGTTCAGAGTTATTCGAAATTACTGAACAAACCATTGAAGTCGCAAATAAACAAGCCAAAAACACCTCAGAAGTCGCGACTGCCATGAATGAGATGTCGGCAACAGCGCAAACCGTAGCTTCACACGCTCAGCAGGCCTCGGACATCACACATAGCTCTCAAGTGCATTCCGAGAGTGGGTTCAGCACTGTAAGTCAGGCGATTGATGAGATCAAAGAACTGGCAAACAACGTTGCTTCGACTGTTGAGCTCATGAGCGCAGTCGAGAAGCAGAGTGAAGATATTCATAGTATCCTTGATGTCATCCAGGGCATTGCCGAACAAACCAACTTGCTTGCGCTCAATGCGGCTATTGAGGCTGCACGTGCTGGGGATCAGGGTCGCGGCTTCGCTGTAGTGGCGGATGAGGTACGCTCCCTTGCCGCCCGTACCCAGAATTCTACTTCTGAAATCAATGAGATGATCAGTCACCTGCAACAAGGTACAAGCAATACAGTCAATGTTATTGAGCATAGTCACAGTAAAGCGACAGAGACGGTCTCTATTGCGCAAACATCCGGAGACGCACTGCTTCATATCAAACAGGACATGCAAAAAATCAATAATACCGTTACTGAAATTGCCTCTGCAGCGGCTCAGCAGAGTCAGGTCAGCGAGAGCGTTAACGAACGTGTTACCTCTATAGCCGATGGTGCAAGGGACGTTGAAGGCGCGGCTGGCCAAATCATGCAGTCTTCTTCCTTAATTGGCGAAGAACTGTCTTCCCTTATGGGTATCATTCGCAGTTTCAAAGTCAATAAGACACCCACCGTTGAGCTGGCGATTGCCCGCAGTGCCCATCAAGCCTGGAAAATGCGCCTCCGCTCCTTCCTTGATGGCACCTCCAACCTCTCTGAAACTCAGGCTGTTTCCCACCGGGATTGCGACTTTGGCAAGTGGTACTATGGTGAAGGCGCCCCTGTGTGCCAGAGTCATGCGGAGCTTAGAGCAATAGAGCCGTTCCATGAAAAAATCCATCAGCGGATCAGGCAAATAATTGACTGTAAAAATAAAGGAAACAACGCTCAGGCAGAAGCTATCTACCGTGAAGTTTGCCAACTGTCTGATAGGATAGTTGAAGGCATTGATTCAGCGATTGCTGAGCATGAATAGTGCACCAGAGAGCTGCCATTTAGCCGCTTCATAATATTGCGGACAGTCTGAGCCTATTAAGAGAAGGTGTGAACCAGCCGTGCCACATTCCGGCTTACGGTAAAGTTCACACCCAGTGTACGTGGTATTTGCTCTCGACCGCTGCTGTCTTGTTTCTGGAAGCAACTACGTAACAAATAATGATTCCCAATTACTGTGGATAATTTGGTTAGTAAATTCTGGACAGATGGCTGAGAAGCAGGTTTTACGCTTAATTCAGCAAAACGATCACTTTTTAAACAGAAAATAAAAAGCATTTATTTTCAATGCGTTAGTAAAAGCAACCAGAAAATAAAAAAATTATCTCTTGCCTCTAAGCACGCTGTCTGATTAATTCCAAACTTGTGGAAAAAATTCATAAAGCAACGAATAAAAGCCGTATAACTGTTGCTTTTTTAATTTTTTCTGGCGATTACACCAGTTGGCGGTATTTTCGCACAGAAATGCACGGGTGCAACGCCAGGGTTAATCTTCAGGCAGTTCCAGTTCAATATGCGTCTTGGGAATACAGCAACAGGTCAGGATTTCACCATCCTGCATATCCAGTAAGCTGTCTTGCACATATTCCACTTCGCCCTCTATAAGGCGTACCTTGCAACAGCCGCAATAGCCACCACGACAGTTATACGGTGCAGGAATTTCCTGAGACTCTAACGCATCCAGTAAAGTGGATTCATACTGATAGTAGAACGTATGATGATGGTTAACCTTGATTCTGGATGGGCCAGCCATAACAGTACCCCTTACAGATCAAAACCGTCGAAATCACCTTCATCCACTTCGTTGTCGATCTGGCCAACGAGGTATGAGCTGATCTCCGCTTCCTGCGGCGCCACCTGTACATTGTCACTTATCAACCAGGCATTCATCCACGGTAACGGATTCTGGCGTGCCGGGAATATCTCTTTAAGATTCAAAGCCTTCATCCGAACATTGGTAATGTACTCAACGTAATCGGACAAAATCTGCGCATTCAGGCCGATCATTGAGCCTTCACGAAACAGGTACAGTGCCCAATCTTTCTCCTGTTGGGCTGCTTCCTTAAAGATGTCGTAAACATCCTGCTCACATTCCTGGGCGATAGCCTTAAAGTCAGGATCGTCACCACCTGAAGCCATAATATTCAGCATATGCTGCGTACCCGTCAGGTGTAACGCCTCGTCGCGGGCAATCAGTTTAATAATCTTGGCATTGCCTTCCATAATCGCACGTTCGGCGAAGGCGAAAGAGCAGGCAAAGCTCACATAGAAACGGATTGCCTCCAGGACGTTAATCGATACCAGCGTCAAATAGAGCTTCTTTTTCAGGTTACGTAGAGAAGCATCATAAATTTTGCCATCAACCGTATGCAAACCTTCGCCATGGATACTATAAACACTCGACAGATGAATAAACTCATCATACAGCCGGGTCACCGAGTCAGCACGGCGGATAATCTCCGGGTTGGTAACGATCTGATCGAATACCTCTGATGGCTCAGTAATAATATTGCGAATGATATGTGTATAAGAGCGGCTATGAATCGTCTCACTAAAAGCCCAGGTTTCAAACCAGGTTTCCAGTTCCGGCAAAGAAACCACTGGTAAAAATGCAATATTTGGAGAGCGACCCTGCACGGAGTCCAGCAGCGTCTGATACTTCAAATTACTCAGAAATATATGCTTCTCATGCTCTGGCATATTCATAAAATCTTTCCTGTCTGTAGACAGGTCGACTTCTTCCGGACGCCAGAAAAACGATAGCTGCTTTTCGATCAGTTTCTCGAAAATTGGATACTTCTGTTTATCGTAACGAGCAACATTAACGCTGCGGCCGAAAAACATAGGCTCTTTGGTTGCATCGTGTGTGCTGTGACTGAACGTGGTGTACGCCATCGGTGTATTCGTTCCTGAAACCTGGTTTTTCTAATAACTATTACCAGCCTGCCCTACTTTGGATGGGCAGGCTATATTCTACTCTGAGGACTCATAGGCGGGCGAAGCTTTTACAGCTTGCACGCACCACCTTCACAACCCTCATCGGCCTGATCAGAGGCCCCATCACGGGTATTATGATAGTACAGTGTCTTCACACCATATTTATAAGCTGTCAGTAAATCTTGCAACAACTGCTTCATGGGTACTTTATCGTTCGGGAATAACGAAGGATCGTAGTTTGTATTCGCCGATATCGACTGGTCCACAAACTTTTGCATAATACCCACAAGCTGGAGATAACCCGTATTATTAGGGATATCCCATAATAACTCATACTGCTCACGCAGTTCGGTGTAACCCGGCACAACCTGCTTCATAATACCGTCTTTACTCGCCTTAACTGATACATAGCCACGTGGCGGCTCAATACCGTTGGTAGAGTTGGTGATCTGGGAAGACGTTTCACATGGCATCAACGCTGTCAGGGTGCTATTACGCAGACCAAACTCTTTGATATCCTCACGCAGTGTTTCCCAGAAATGGTGCAGTGGCTCGTCACAGAACTCATCCAATTCACGTTTATAGGTATCAATAGGCAGCAGGCCTTTTGAGTAAACCGTTTCATTGAATTTAGGGCACTTGCCACGTTCTTTCGCCAATGCATTAGAAGCTTTCAGCAAGTGATACTGAACCGCTTCAAAGGTCTTGTGCACTAAACCATTGGCTGAACCATCAGAGTATTTAACCCCATTCTTCGCCAGATAATAAGCAAAGTTCGTTACCCCTACACCCAGTGGGCGACGGTTCATCGTAGAAGTGCGTGCTGCCGGAATCGGATAATCCTGATAGTCCAGTAGATTATCAAGGGCACGTACAATCAGGTCTGAGAGATTTTCCAGCTCATCCAGATTATCTAAAGCCCCCAGATTGAATGCAGACAGCGTACACAGGGCGATCTCACCCTCTTCATCGTTGACGTGCTGCAAAGGCTTCGTCGGCAGCGCAATTTCCAGACACAGGTTTGACTGCTTAACCGGAGCAACTGCCGGATCAAACGGGCTGTGTGTATTACAGTGATCAACATTCTGAATATAGATACGGCCCGTTTGGGCACGTTCCGCAGCCAGAATTCCAAACAACTCAACCGCTTTAATTGTCTGTTTGCGAATATTTGGATCATTTTCATACTGCACATACAGACGTTCAAACTCATCCTGATCCGCAAAGAATGCATCATACAGTCCAGGTACTTCGTGCGGACTGAACAGGGTAATATGACCGCCTTTAATCAGACGGGTGTACATCAACTTGTTGATCTGCACACCGTAATCGAGGTGACGGACACGGTTTTCCTCTACACCACGGTTATTCTTCAGTACCAGCAGAGATTCAACTTCAAGATGCCAAATCGGGTAAAACAGAGTTGCCGCACCGCCACGCACACCGCCTTGAGAACAGGATTTAACCGCAGTCTGGAAATGTTTATAGAACGGAATACAGCCGGTGTGGAAGGCTTCACCATTACGGATTGGACTCCCCAGCGCTCGAATACGACCCGCATTAATACCAATACCGGCACGCTGTGATACGTATTTTACGATGGCAGCAGAGGTTGCATTAATAGAATCCAGGCTATCACCACACTCGATCAATACACACGAACTGAACTGGCGTGTTGGTGTACGCACACCGGCCATAATTGGCGTCGGCAAGGACAGTTTAAATAGCGACGTGGCATCATAAAAACGCTTCACGTATTCCAGACGCGTCTCCTGCGGATAGTCTGCAAACAGGCAGGCTGCCACCAGCATATAAAGAATCTGCGGGCTTTCATAAACCTCACCGGTGACACGATTCTGTACCAGGTACTTACCCTCCAACTGCTTAACAGCAGAGTAGGAGAAGTTCATATCACGCTGGTGGTCCAGATAATCATGCAGCGTGTCCCATTCCTCCTCGGAATAGTCTTCTATCAGGTGCTTATCATAGCGACCTGCCTCAACCTGCTCGACAACATGGTCATACAGTCGCGGTGGTTCAAACTGACCGAAAGCACGCTTACGCAGATGAAAGATAGCCAACCGCGCAGCCAAATATTGATAATCAGGCGAGTCTTCAGAAATAAGATCCGCCGCAGACTTGATAAGTGTCTCGTGAATATCGAAGGTTTTCATCCCTTCAAAGAACTGAAGATGTGCTTTCAATTCCACTTCTGATGGCGATACAGCATTCAACCCATCTGCTGCCCAAATCACTACTTTATGAATCTTTTCCAGATCTAGCTTTTCCTGCCGACCGTCCCTTTTGGTAACCATCAGATCTTGCTGCATGTGACCTTCCAAATAACACTTAATATTTTTTGTTATCAGACTGCAGCAGGGTACATTCACAGCCTGTTACGTCCTGTAAACTGACACCGCCCTATAGCTATGGGTACTACAGCCTTCTCTGCTCTAACGGCTCACAACACACTATATCTAGTGTTATGAAATATTTAAGGCACTAAATATAGTGATATAAGAAGTTAATGCAATACTTGATTTTGCATTGTGTTGGGTGTAGCAAAGCGGAAAAAATTGCGCAAGCATTGATGTTCCGGGGCCTGCAGCGTGACGTGACTCTATCAGCCAATATCTGACTTTTTTGAATTTTTTTCCTCAAGCAAATACCAATCAATTTTCATGCCAATAAGCACTATAAAACGCTCAAAAAACCACCTGCATAAAGGAGCCTGTGAGCACGCCCTGAAGCCTGTAGATGTAAGGCACAGTTTGCCTAGGCATGTGGCAAATGTACCTTTATGAATAGATTTACGCTAGACTTCACAACCAATTTTTTAACCTGCATATCAAGGTATATCCAATTATGCGTCTGGTAGAAATGGAAGCGATTGCACTCAATATCGGCTTGGCCATATTTGCTGCGTTTATTTTTTTTATTATTTATGATCTGGCTAAGAAATCCAATGCAGGAAAATTTGGTACAATCATCCTGTTTTTTGCTTTAGGGCTGGGGCTCGCCGCGTTTATTGTCAAAACAATTATCGTCGAGCTGATGGGCGGTAGCGGACTGTAAGGCAGGTGCGAACAGTACCCTCGTATTCATCGCGCTCTTGCAGGTGAGCCGCTTCCGGGCGCCGGGGTCTCAGACAGCTCATCACCTATCATCAGCAGAAAAACGTTTCTAAAGTGCCATCGCCTGTTGTCCTGTACGTTACTTCGACCCATATCAGTTATATTCTCTCCACTCACAGCGATTAAATCTGCCTCTCCCCGCTGTTACAGGTATAATGCCTCTTTCTCTAGTTTTGACGGATGATGACGATGCAGCAAAAAACCGTGCATGTTGCAGATATTGAGATTGCCAACGACAAACCAATGGTACTTTTTGGTGGTATGAATGTTCTGGAATCCCGTGACCTGGCACTTAAAATTGCCGAGCACTACGTTGAAGTAACACAAAAACTGAACATCCCCTATGTATTTAAAGCATCATTTGATAAAGCCAACCGCTCATCCCTGACTTCATTTCGTGGCCCAGGCCTTGAAGAAGGTCTGAAAATCCTTCAGGAAATCAAAGAGCAGTTTTCTGTTCCGCTAATTACCGATGTCCATGAACCTTACCAGGCAGCCCCCGCGGCCGAAGTCTGCGACATTATTCAACTCCCTGCTTTCCTATCGCGTCAGACCGATTTAGTACAGGCGATGGCCAAAACCGATGCCGCCATCAACATAAAAAAAGCCCAATTTCTTGCACCTCAGGAAATGAAACATATCCTGCATAAATGCGAAGAAGCCGGTAACAGCAATTTGATACTCTGCGAGCGCGGCTCCTGTTACGGTTATAACAACCTGATCGTCGATATGCTTGGCTTCTCCATCATGAAAGCGTTCGGCTACCCGGTGATGTTTGATGCAACCCACGCCCTACAAATGCCAGGAGGACGCGCAGACTCGGCGGGCGGACGCCGTGCACTGGCAGCGCAACTTTCCCGTGCGGGGCTATCCCAAGGTATTGCAGGCCTGTTTTTAGAAGCACACCCAGACCCTGAACAAGCAAAATGCGATGGGCCTTGCGCTCTGCCACTCCATACTCTGGAGGCCTATCTAAGCCAAATGAAAGCGATTGACGAGCTGGTAAAAAGCTTCCCCGATCTTGATACATCTGCCTGACCTTGTTCTTTGTATCGGGCGGGCCCTGACAGGCCAGCCCGATTCTTCTATTAAAAACCGCTAAATACTACTGACTTACCCCCCTGCTTTGACTATGATGGTTAAGGAAGGTGTCAACAAATCCTGCCTGCACTCTGGCTTTCAGTGAAGTTCGCACCTGCCTTCAGTCATTCAGGAGCAGAGTTGGCCCAGATGAGCACTACGCCAGAATCATTGTATGAAGCATTGCACGAAGGTGCCGAAATCGGCCCGGATCATCATCGCTTCAGACTCATCAGGCACAGTAGAAACCATTCTTTAGGTCAATTGTGGCAAGCCGAAGACATAGGCGTTGCCGGCAGCCCTCTTGTCACTCTTTTGATTTTAAATCCAACACTTCTAAAGCACCCCTTATTTGTTGAGGCGATCAAGAAGCACGCGACACTTAGCAAGCAATTTCAAAATAAACATATTGCAGAGTGCTACGGTTTTTTCACCCACAAAGGCAAGATGTTATTTCTCTCCTACGAGAAGCTGGATGGCCTTAACCTGAGAAAAATACTCGACAACAGCAGTTTGCAAACCAAACAGCGAACAGGCCTTATTAAACAGTTGGCATACGCCATCGATATGGGCTTTCAGAAAATTCGCACAGCGCATGGCTGTCTGGACCCGGAATTTGTCTTTATCAATAGAAAGGGCGGGGTGAAACTATCGTTTTTCGCCCTGCACGATAGCTTTGAAGCCATTAAAGAACAGGTTTCACCGGCATTTTCTTACCACAGCTATCAAGCGCCTGAAGCGTTCCATCCGGGAAAACTGACACGCAAAGCTGATGTCTACTCCTTTGCCTGTATAGTTTATGAATTATTTTCCGGCAAACCTGCGTTTAACGCAAAAGACACAGAGTCTGACCGGGTACGCAAAGTGCTCAAACAGCCTCAGGATCTGGATAACGCGCAATGGGAGGCCTTACAAAAGGCACTCTCAACCGCTACAGAAGATCGCTTTGCCAATTGTACCGAGTTAGTAAGGCAAATATTCATCCAAGAACAGGAGCAGCCTGAGCAGGAAAACACGAACGAAGACGCGGAAACAGTTCAAAAAACAGAAACCAATATCCATGAAAATGACACGCCTGAAAAAGCATCATTCAAAGATAAACTCCGCCCTTTCAAGCTTCTTCATCTGTCTAAGCCTGTACTTTACTCAATTATTAGCAGCTTGATTTTCGTCACAGGCTATTTTTTGGGCTGGCTAACCTCAGACTTTTATCACTTCAAAGAGAGAGATCTCCAGGCTCTACTAATCACGAAACAGCAGGAAGCCCTGCAACAGATGTATTCATCACTGGAAGCGCAACAAAATCTACAAACGACCCGCGACCGTGAAATTGAAGGCCTGAAGCTGGATAACACTGTCTTGCAACAGCAATTGGAAATAGCAAAAAGCAAGCTTGGCAATACTGATCCAGAGGAGCCCGGCAATCAAGTATTCAAAGACCAAATTGATGGGGCCAATTACGGCCCTGAGATGGTAAGCCTCCCTTCCGGGCAGTACCGTATGGGTGACCAGACAGGCTCTGGGGATGATAATGAAAAACCAGTCCACGTTGTGACCATTGCCAAACCGTTCGCAATTTCGCGCTTTGAAGTCACCTTTGCCCAATACGACCATTTTGCCAAACAAACCAACAGAATACTCCCAGCCGACAATGGTTGGGGCCGTGGCAACCGCCCGGTCATCAATGTCAGTTGGCGGGATGCTATCGCCTACGTCACCTGGTTGAAGACGGAAACAGGGCAACCCTACCGCCTGCCCTCAGAGGCCGAATGGGAGTACGCAGCGCGCGCGGGAAACCTCACGACCTATTGGTGGGGGGACGAAATGAAACCCAATATGGCAAATTGCGCGGACTGTGGCAGCCAATGGGATGGACAAAAAACGGCCCCTGTTGGCAGCTTCCCGGCAAATACCTGGGGATTACACGATATGACCGGCAATGTGGATGAGTGGGTTGCTGATTGTTACCTGGGCACATACGACCGAGCTCCTGTTGACGGCAGTGCCTACAGGCAAAAAGCCTGCAAGAACCGGGTGATACGTGGCGGCTCATGGTTTGAGATTGATCGTCTGATCCGCCCGGCCAGCCGCTATCGCCACCCTCTCGATGCAAAACGCAATAGTTGGGGTTTCCGCGTTGCTCTGGATATAGAGTAAGCCAGCATTAAGCCCTTCTTGAGATAATAGACGAAAAGAAAAAAACAAAGGATCAGAAATATGCATCTGAACAAATTTGTTGTCAGTATTCTCATGACCGGTTTAGCCATCAGTAACACCCAGGCAGACAGCCTGCAGATCAGTTCGGAACAGCGCAAGGCTGTTAACCTTACCCTGTACAACCAAGACTTGGGTTTAGTACGCGAAACCCGAGACCTACCCCCACTCCAGTCCCAACAAAGAGTCACACTGGAAGATGTCAGTGAGCAAATGCAAGTTGCAAGCCTTCGCATTGATAACGCTGGGCAGATTCTGGAGCAAAACCTGAACACCAATTTATTGAATCAACAAAACCTATTAAAGCATTATGCCGGGAAGCACCTAAAGCTGGCCCGCCTGAATCCAGTCTCAGGCAAAGAGGTTATTACTGATGTGCAGCTCCTCAATATTGACGGTAGTCGGGCCTTAATCAAGCGCAACAACCGGTTTGAAAGCATTCCGCTTAATCACCAATGGCGGTTCATCTACCCAGCCCTGCCCAGCAACCTCCTAAACAAACCCAGCGTAAGCTTCCGCTCGGCAGGCACATCACATTCGCAGGATGCGCGCATCAGCTACCTGACCGGTGGCCTGAGCTGGGGTATGGATTATGTTCTCACACTTAACGATGCCGGTACCCGTGCATCACTGGACGGTCGTGCCAGCCTGACTAATCACACCGGAACTGACTTCAAAGATGCCCAAGTATCTCTGGTTGCCGGCAGCCTTAACAATCCAGGCAGGGCACGTCATGCCGACATGCTACAGGCCAACTTTGCCCTGGCTGCCCCTGTCCGCTCTGCGTCAAAAGCAATGGCACAGCAAGAGCTTGGAGACTTCCATCTGTTTAATCTGCCTAACAAAGTTGATCTGCTCAACGGTCAGGTGAAACAGGTCGCCTTTATGAACGCCGAGGACATACCCGTTGAACGTAGTTACAACTATGAATTTCTTATTTATCCAACCCTGGAGCGAAACCAGCACCGGGTAAAGCCTGAACTGACACTGACATTTAAAAATGACAAGAAAAGCAACTTGGGAACCCCTCTTCCGGGCGGAAAAATCCGCACCTTCACCCCCGACGATCAGGGCACATTGCAATTTGCCGGCGGTAGTCAGATCAACCATACAGGCAAGAATGATGAAGTAGAAATTCGTCAGGGCAAAGCGTTTGATCTCTCTATTCACCGTAAACAAACCCATTTTAGTACAACATTTGATGGCTACTTCGTCGGTCAGGAACTCCGCATCAGCAATAGCCGCTCGACCCCTGCCAAACTTGAAATAACCGGCAACTTCCCCTTGGAGTGGGAAATGGAGCACAGCAGCCACAAATACGAAAAAGTCATGGGTGGCAGCGCCCGTTGGAGCATTAATGTACCTGCCAAAGGGGATGCTGTGCTTAATTTCAAAGTGCAAATGGAAAAGCGTTAACAGAGAAAGCACAGGCGCTCAGCCCTCTGAGCGATTTGGCCTGGGAAAATATACCGAACCCTATCGGCCACAGGCTGGCCTCGCTACAGGGTACGTGCCAATGTAGGAGCTCAGCGCCAATGTAGGCGCTCAGCCCTCTGAGCGATTTGGTTTAGGAAAATATACCGAACCCTATCGGCCACAGGCTGGCCTCGCTACAGGGTACGTGCCAATGTAGGAGCTCAGCCCCCTGAGCGATTTGGCCTGGGGAAATATACCAAACCCTATCGGCCACGGGCTGGCCTCGCTACAGGGTACGTGCCAATGTTGGAGCTCAGCCCTCTGAGCGATTTGGCCTGGGGAAATATACCAAACCCTATCGGCCACGGGGTGGCCTCGCTACAGGGTGCGCGCCAATGTAAGAGCTCAGCCCTCTGAGCGGTTTGACCTGGGGAAAAATGCAAAACCTATCGGCCACGGGGTGGCCTCGCTACAAGGTGCGTGCCAATGTAGGAGCTCAGCCCCCTGAGCGATTAAGCCTGCGCAAAAACGCCAAACCCATCGGCCACGGGGTGGCCTCGCTACAGGGTGCGTGCCAATGTTGGAGCTCAGTCCCCTGAGCGATTTGGCCTGGGGAAATATACCAAACCCTATCGGCCACGGGGTGGCCTCGCTACAGGGTGAGTGCCGATGTAGGAGCTCAGCCCTCTGAGCGATTTGGCCTGGGAAAATATACCGAACCCTATCGGCCACAGGCTGGCCTCGCTACAGGGTACGTGCCAATGTAGGAGCTCAGC
>PDWJ01001313.1_pt1 | contig 35235 bp, 19 predicted proteins | sample 1430881 | NCBI WGS metagenome assembly PDWJ01 (sample SAMN01162460, study PRJNA174530) | Oral metagenome, whole genome shotgun sequencing project. | biome: Marine environment; feature: Marine mammal; material: Swab sample of the gingival sulcus; isolation source: swab sample of gingival sulcus...
TTTTGGACGCTGTCAACGTATCACCTCCTGAATGAGTTCAGGAGTGTAGATTAAACAAATTGTTTGAAAAATATCAGGCGGCTTTTAATAAACGCTTACGTTAAAAAAAAAGAACCACAGATGAACACAGATAAACACAGATTTTTAAATAGGAAGCCATTCGCAAAACATTGGTAATGCATTTGAGGCTCTGAACGCCATTCATGAATCACAAAACCATTATTCGGTTGTTCCATTCAATTCATACATTCGTGTGAATTCGTGTTCATTCGCGGTTAAAAACATCCGTGTCCATCTGTGTCCATCAGTGGTTTAAAAAAATGGAACCACAGATGAACACAGATAAACACAGATTTTTAAACAGGAAGCCATTCGCAAAAAGGTTGGTGGTGCATTTAAGGTTCTGAACGCCATTCATGAATCAAAAAACTTTATTTGGTTGTTCCATTCAATCCGCACATTCGTGTGAATTCGTGTTCATTCGTGGTTAAAAAACATCCGTGTCCATCAGTGGTTTAAAAAAAAGGAACCACAGATGAACACAGATAAACATAGATTTTTAAAAAGGAAGCCATTCGCAAAAAGGTTGGTAATGCATTTGAGGTTATGAACGCCATTCATGAATCACAAAACCATTATTCGGTTGTTCCATTCAATTCATACATTCGTGGTTAAAAAACATCCGTGTTCATCTGTGGTTTTAAAAAAAAGAACCACAGACAAACACAGATAAATGAAAAGCTGTCTCAGTCAAAATCCGAAGAAGATCTCAGAGCCTTGCTGCCTTACAAGTTACCTCGGCCTTAAGTTGACGCTTACAGAATAAGTGTACCCGAAATTAAGTCAATTAGGCTGAACAAGGCTCCCATCCAGAAAGACAACAGTGTGACACCAGGACATTTTAATTGAAGTCACGACAAAAGGCAGGCAGACGGTTTTCCAAGAGAATGCTCTGGGTAAACTTCGATTTCTCAGTTCTTTTTATCGTATAACTATCGGATTCATCATCATAGGCGATCCAATATATATAGTTATTGTGTATACCAACAGACCTACGCATAAAAAGTTCCGTGTCACTTTGCTTCATATTCCTCTCCTGACCTAATAGCGTGAGTGGGAGGATATCCAGGTTTGACTCACCACTGGATGTTGAAGGCAGTGGGGTGTATTTCAATACATTAATTTCATTGTATATTGTTCTATTCATTCTAGCGACGACAGGGAAATATGCAGGGAAATTTGCTACATATTTATTTTTATTTAATTTGTTCATGGTTTCTAAACGCATGTTCCCCCAGTCTTTATTAAATTTTATAGGTTTCCCAGGTATTTCAAAGCTTAAGAGAATGTCCTCAATGTTAGAATCGAAAACAAAGACATTGGTGGATCCTGGAACACGAATATATGCGTATTGTCCCGTTAAGTCGACAAAGAAATCACCATAGTCAATAGTAGGATTGTATCGAATCGATCTATCGGTGTTATCAATCTTATCGTCAAAAGTTTGCATACGTTCAATTTCACAGATATTTTTTTTTGTTGATCCCTTGTAAAAAAGAACATTGATTGGTTTGTCGTTGTATCTATCTAATAAATTCTCAATACCAAGCCAACCATGTTTTACTCTTTTGATTTGCGAGTTCCCTACAGGAAATTTGGTTGTATGCATTAATTTGCCAGAATTATTAAATTCATGGGCTCTATTCAGCTCGTATACTACTACTTGATTGGGTAAAACTTGTAAAAAATACGGTTCACGAAACTCACCTGGTCCATCACCTCTTTTGCCAAAAGTGCGTATTTTCTTTCCAGAATAATCATAATGCTGAACACAGTAACCGGAAGTGTTTAAAATATAAATACCAGCGTCGTTTAAACCAACCTGGAGAACGAAGACGTCGTTAAATAATTCAGGGTCTTCGAGCTGCCAATTGTTATCAGGATTAAAAGATAAAAACAATAAAGTTAATACAAACAATTAGTTACATCTCGCAACACATGCATCATAGGCTTCATTTATCGAGCCTTGAGAAGAAGGTACACAAGTTGGATCTTGCGTACATAACATAGCTGCTGTTCGCATACGAGCATGTTTCCAGTTTACACATTCCACTCTGTACATAAGATCCCAGGACGCAGAAGGGGATGGTATTGTAGCTATGACTCCGATTGACACTAATAGTAATAATAGTTTTTTCATGTCATTTCCCCGGTTTAGTAATTTCCGACAAGGTTTAGTCATAATGAACGCCGCCTTGGGAATTGAAGAGCGTTGCTTTTTCATTTCCTGCTTAAACAAAACGTATTGGAACTTCGGCCAGCATCCTTGACATCTGTTTTTAGCTCGCTTGTCTGACTTCAGGCCGACGGGGATTGACTGAAATGGATCACATAAGTCCCCATGACCTGATCTCATTGTAGCAAGCAAAAAGCAGGGGTCAAGGAGCCACTTCAGAATAACTGTTTTTTCAGTCTTCTCTCACTGCGTTCGTTCGATAAAAATAACTTTTTCCTACGCTCACCTGAAGCCTGAGCAGGGCCTCTTGTGATCCCTGAAAGGTGATTAATAAACCTGTTCCATTCAATCCGCCGTGTCCATCAGTGGTTAAAAAAAAGAAACCACAGATGCACACAGATAAACACAGATTTTCAAATAGGAAGCCTCCCACATAATCGTTGGCTGTCCATTTGAGGTTCTGAACATTATTTATTAATTAAAAAATTTTGATTTGGGTGTTTAATATTCAATTCATTCATTCGTGGTTAAAAACATCAGTGTCCATCTGTGTCCATCAGTGGTTAAAAAAAGAAACCACAGATGAACACAGATAAACACAGATTTTCAAATAGGAAGCCATTCGCAAAAAGGTTGGTAAAGCATTTGAGGTTCTGAACGCCATTCATTGATAAAAAAACCTCTATTTGGGTGCCACAGATTCATTTGGTTAAAAAACATCAGTGTCCATCTGTGTCCATCAGTGGTTAAAAAAAAAGAACCACAGATGAACACAGATAAACACAGATTTTTAAACAGGAAGCCTCCCACAAAATCGTTGGTGGTGCATTTGAGGTTCTGAATGTGATTCATTAATTAAAAAACCCTTATTTGGGTGCCACCGATTCATTTGTGGTTAAAAACATCAGTGTCCATCTGTGTCCATCAGTGGTTTAAAAAAAAGGAACCACAGATGAACACAGATAAACACAGATTTTTAAATAGGGAGCCTCCCACATAATCGTTGGCTGTCCATTTGAGGTTCTGAACATTATTTATTAATTAAAAAATCTTGATTTGGGTGTTTCATATTCCATTCATTCGTGTGAATTCGTGTTCATTCGTGGTTAAAAACACCAGTGTCCATCTGTGGTTAAAAAAACGTGTTCATCCGTGGTTAAAAAAATATCCGTGTCCATCTGTGGCCCTAAACGTGATTTATTGATTAAAAACCCATTGCATGAAAAAATCGGTAAGTCTTTCCTCTCATACGCATCTCTTTATCAGTGCTGAACATGGCAGGTTGACTGCCTGTAAACAGCCCTTTATTTTACAAGTGCTTTTTTATAGAATAGCCAAAATGTGAGAGTTTGCACATCCAGAGGAGGAGAGCCGGATGGCGGAGAACAATCGAGAACGCGATAAGAGCACGCATGAATTCAGACCTAAAGAAAAAACACGTTACGCCGATGTTCACGGTTCTGTTACGGATGATTTTTTGAAACGCAGACAAGCAGGGCAGTCCGCAGATTCAGAACAGGAGAAAACAAGCGCCGGGAATGCACAAAAGCGCGGCAGTGAAGAAGCCGCCTTCAATCCCGGTGAGCGATCCGTTTACGTCGATGCTCAAGGCTCCGTTACGGAAGAGATCCTGAAACGCCAGCAGCAAAAGGCGGAAGGCTACTTCGTGGAAGGCGAGCAAATTGGCGGCTTTACAGTTATCTCCCGTCTGGGTGAAGGCGCCAGTGGAACCGTCTATAAAGTGAAAAACAGGTTGGGCGATATTGAAGCGCTCAAGATAGCGCCGCCTGAACTTTTGGGCTCGTCGGCAGCCAGAAAGAACTTCATGCGTGAACTGAAAGTGGCGCGTGAGTTGTACCATCCGCACCTGGTTCCCATTTACACAGTCGATAAAACCACCGACACAGACGATGTCTTCTTCACCATGAAATACATGGAAGGCGGCGACCTTGATACCCTGTTGGAACACAACCGGAAGCGCCTTCCCCCGGCCGAGGTTCTGAAGTGGATGGGCCAGGTGGCGCAAGCGCTGTCTTTTATACACGCCAGGAACCTGGTTCACCAGGACATTAAACCGGCCAATATTCTAATCGACGCCTTCGGGCTGACGCTTTACACCCTGCTGTCGGGCGAGTTTGTGCAGATCAACCCCGATCCGCTGTCGGAATTTATGGACGACAAGGTCCTGGCCGACCAACTGGACAGGCTCCTGAATCGCTGCTGGAAAAAAGACCCGAAAAAGCGTTTCAAAAACGGTTCTGAGCTGTTAGCCGCCTGGCCTTCTACCGCCGGAGCCACTCCGCCGCCACCGCCCAAACAGTCAAGCCGTCAAGGCGACCTGGCGATCAGTACCAGCCACGACGCTGACATATATCTGGATGGAAAAAGCCGGGGCCAAACAGAGGGCCGCTACCTCTTAATTGAAAAGATTCCCTACGGCGAACATCAGCTTAGAGCGGAAAACCGCACGCAAATAGCCGAAAAAACCTTCAAACAGGATAAAGAAATAGTGCAAGTGGATCTGGAGCTTCAAGTCAAAACCGGCCGCTTGAAAGTGTCGTCGAAAATTGGTTTTTTCAATTTCAGTATTCAGGGTACCAGCTACAAGGCCCCCAAAGTGCTCACCAATGTATCGGTGGGCGAGCACGAGCTGAACATAAGCCACAAAGAGCTGAAATTCAGCCGTAAAATCCAGGTAAAAGCCAACCAGACCGCTGAATTTCTGTTAACGCGCGAGATGCTGAAGCAAGAAAAGCAGCGCGCGGATGAAAAGGCCATCGCCAACTTGCTGGCCGCCGCGCCCGAGAGCATAGAGGGGAAAACCAAGCTGTTGGCGGATTTACAGTCACTGGCCCCGAAGGTGGGCACCGCGACTCAACCTCAATTAAGGCAAACCCTGGAGAGGTTGAAAAAAGAGCTGTCCGACCAGAAGCGCAGGCAGCAGGAGGAAGCCCAACGCCAGAAAGCAGAAGAGGCCAATCGTGTGTGCAGGCAGGCGCTGGAGGCGCCGGAGGGCAATCTAGCTGAGAAGCAGTCGAAACACGAAAGGCTTGTCAAAAGCAGCAGCAATCTGCAAGCGGGCGAGTTGAAAGACCGGGCGGAATACGAAATAAGCCGCCTGGCGCAGGAGATCCGCCGCGCTCAGCAACGCAGAGAGGAAGAGGCAAAGAAAAAGAGCCGCAAGAGGAAAAAGACACTGCTGCGCATGGCAATTACCCTGGCACTGGTTCTGGCGGTTGTTGGCGGCTATGTTGTATTACAAGAACAGCTTCGAATACGCCAGGACCAGCAGAAGCGGCGGGCGGAAGCGCAAGCGTGGCAGGAAGCGGAAGGCGACCACAGCATAGAGGGTTATGAGAGCTACCTAGAAAAAATGGGCAAAGCCGGAGCGCATTACAGCGAGGCCATAGCAAAAAAGGAGGAGTTAGAAGCAAAAAAGGAAGAGCTGGAGGAAAAGGATCACGAGGCCTATGCTGAAGCGGACAAGGCGGGCACAGAGGAAGCGCTGCGTGCATACATGGCGAATTACGAACTGCATACAGAGGAAGCGAAAAGCCGGTTAAGCAAGTTGCAAGCGAACAGGGAGCAAAAAAAAGCGCGAGATGAAGAAGCGTGGGAACGAGCGAAAAAGGGAGGCAGCCTGTCCAGTTATCAGGCGTATCTGGACAAGGTAGGTACCTCGGGAGCGTATTACGTTCAGGCGCAGGAGAAAGTGAACGAGCTGGAAGCGGATGCGGATCACAAGGCCTTCATAACGGCGCGCAAAGTGGGAACTCGAGTAGCGTTGCGAAACTACCTGTCGAAGTACAAACTGCATGCGTCAGAAGCGAAGGATCAGCTGTCGGAGCTGGAGTTACAGGCGAAAAGGGAGCAAGAGAAGCGCCGAGACGAAGAAGCGTGGAGGAGAGCGAAAGCATCGGATACACTTACGAGCTATCAGTCGTATGTAGAAGAACAGGGAACAAAGGGAGCGTACTACAGAAAGGCAAAAGCCAAGCTGAAAGAATTGCGTTTATTAGAGTCAAAAAATCAGCAAAGCGAGCTGCAAGCTGGTTCGAGGAAGAGTTTTAGAATTCCGGGAACAACCATAGACCTGAACATGCGTTGGATTCCGAGTGACAGTTTTACAATGGGCAGTAATGAATATTATGATGAGAAGCCTCGACATAAGGTAACGTTGAGTAAGGGATTCTGGATGCTGGAGACGGAGGTGACGCAGGAGATGTGGGATGCGTTGATGGGACCAGAATCGAATCGAAGTGAATATAAAGGAGCCAAGAGGCCTGTGGAGAATGTTTCTTGGAATGATGCCAAGAAATTCATAGAGAAGTTGAACAGAAAGGGAATAGGGACGTATCGCTTACCGACGGAGGCGGAGTGGGAATACGCGTGTCGAGCAGGCTCAACAAGTGCGTATTGTTATGGAGATTCAAAAAGTAGGTTAAAGGACTATGCTTGGTATGAAGATAACAGCGGAGGAGAGACACATGAAGTAGGAGGAAAGCAGTCGAATGATTGGGGTTTGTATGACATGCACGGTAATGTGTGGGAGTGGTGCGAAGATAGGTACGGAAAGGACTATTACAAAGAAAGTCCAGAGCGTGACCCGAGAGGCCCAGGCCCTGCTTCTGGCGAGGATCGCGTCAATCGTGGGGGCAGCTGTTGGATCGACGCCGGGCGCTGCCGCTCGGCCAGTCGCGACGGGTTTGCGCCGGATTACCGCTACTGGAACTTGGGCTTCCGCCTTGTGAGGAATTACCCTTAGCACTTTTACCCTTTTACCCTTGTTAGAAAAAAAACAGGGAAAAGGCAGAGCACCATGCAGACAGACACACCAGCCATGCGTGCGAAGCCGCAGGCTGGAGGTGTCTGTCGGCATGGTGCAGGCGGAAAAAGCGCAAAAAGCACCCCAAAAATTGCCGCGGAACGCGGCAAAAATTTCCCCGACTAAACAAATACAAAAAGTATAAGAAAAAAGGAGGATGGGGCGTGAAAGCAGAAAAGATGAAAAGCAGGCAAAAAAATGCAAGTTAAACTGCTAACAATTCCATTCGATCCCGTACTGGGTAACTTTAACGATCAGGTACTGCAGGAATTTTTATCAGCCAAGCAGGTGTGCGAGATAAAGCATTATTTCTTTCAGCATGAGAGTCAAAAATATTTGGTCTTTTGCATAACGTATCATTTGCAAGCAGTTAAACAGAGTCAGAAGATGAAAAAAGGCGGAGGGCCAAAAGAAGATTGGCGGAGTAAGGTCAAAGAGGAAGATCTGCCCCTCTTCAATACCGTCAGAGATTGGAGAATGGCCCAAGCCAGGAAGGAGGGAATACCGCCTTATGTCATCTGTACCAATATGCAGTTAGCCAAAATAATCGCCAAAAAACCAAAGAGTTTGAATCAGTTATCCCAAGTGGAGGGCATAGGGAGTTCAAAGATAAAGAAATATGGAGCGGCACTGCTATCATTTTTTAAGGATGCGGGTTAGCTGAAATGTCTTTCAGCCAGAATGTCACCTGTTTTTTGTGAGGAGCTAGGACTATGGAATTATACAAAGAAAGTGATTATGAATTGCCAATTATCAATCAATGGGAGAAAGTAGTGCATTGGTTGTTGAATACAACAGAAAAGTTTCCTAAACGCGTTCGATTTACCCTGTCCAACAGAATTATCAATTTATCATTGGATTTTTACGAAGACCTGATTCATGCGCGCTATTCAAGAAAGAAGAAAGACATTCTAATCAGAGGTAATATCAAGCTGGAGCAACTGAGATTGCTGCTGCGTATTTGTAGTGAAGCCAGGTTTTACTCACAAAAGCAAAACGAGTATGCCATGAGAAGCATTTTCGAAACAGGAAAAATGCTCGGTGGATGGATAAAAACAGTGGATTAATATGAGGCGTTTCGGCCATCTTTTTCCAAGTATAACATGCTATCAAAATTTGATCAGGGCATCCAAGAAAGCACAAAGAGGAAAGTGTCATCGCCCAGAGGTTGCCGAGTTTTGCTTTTCTCGTGAAAAACACTGTTTACAACTGCAGAACGAACTGCAAAATGGAACGTATCGACAAACGCCATACCGCATCTTCAAAATTTATGAACCCAAGGAAAGGCAAATATCGATTGTCGCCTTTCGAGACAGGGTTGTACACCATGCTATTTTTAATATTATTGATCCCATCATCGAAAGGCGTTTTATTGCCGATACTTATGCTTGTCGAAAAGGGAAGGGTGTTCATTCGGCATTGAAGCGCAGCCAATATTTTTCCCAAAAGTTCAGATATGTAATGAAAAATGATATACGCAGCTACTTTAACAGTGTTTCCCATGACGTTATTAAAAATTTACTTAGAAGAATTTTCAAAGATCCAGAGCTTATGGAGCTTTTGGATATGATTATTGACTATCCCATTCCCGGCGGGCAGCCAAACAAGGGATTGCCAATAGGAAATCTCAGCAGTCAGTATTTTGCCAATATGTATCTGGGGCAGTTGGATTCTTATTTGAAAGGTCACATTGGGATAAAAGGTTATTTGCGGTATATGGATGATTTTTTAATTTATTCCAACAGTAAAGAAGAACTGCATGAGATTCAGGTTGTGATAAGAGGCTTTTTAAAAGAAAAGCTGCAACTGACATTAAAGCATCCTGAAGGAATCTTGATACCTGTGCAACACGGTATCAATTTTCTGGGTTTCAGGGTTTATCCACGGATGATAAGGCTTCAAGGCATTAAGAAACGCAACCTGATTCAGCAATTAAAGCAAAAATCGAAGATGCTGGATCTTGGGAAAATATCAGAGCGGGATTTTCAAAGTTCAGCAGCGGCCATGCTGGGACACATAGGTCATTGTCAAACAAAAAGACTCTGTCAATCCTGGTTCAGCCAAAATTATCAGCTTTTTTCAGGTTAATTAGATCAAGTGAACAGGCTAGTTTTTAAAAGACAAGTCATTTTGCAAGTACACCTCTGTATCTTCTTCGAGCAAACAGCCTACCAAAGATACAGAGGCTTACGGTCTTTGGCCATCTACAATGGCGCGGGACAAGAATCGGGAAACAGCAGGTGCTCTGTGTTGGCAACCGTGATCACCAACAAACTCGCTTTCCTGTTTGCTCACAAGGCGGAAGCCCAAGTTCCTGTTGCGGTTATCCGGCGTATTCCTGTTGCGATTGGCCGAGCGGCAGTTCCTGGCGTCGTTCCAATAGCTGCCCCCACGATTGACGCGATTCTCGCCAGAAGCAGGGCCTCTTCAGATTCTTGTCCTGAATGGATGTAATACATCCAGCTGAAAGCTCAGAATAGATTGTGGCTTTAACGATTCAATAATGGATCACCCGTTTCTGAGAATCCAGTTGTGATATTATACCAGCAGACTTATTGGCGTTCATACCGGACACGTCATTACAAATTAAGAAGGAACCACTGAATACAGATAAACACATGTATTTTATAAGAAAGTCATTCGCAAAACATTGGTAATGCATTTGAGGTTCTGAACGCCATTCATTAATCAATAAACCAATATTCGGTTATTCCATTCAATTCATTCGTGTGAATTCGTGTTCATTCGTGGTTAAAAAACATCAGTGTCCATCTGTGTCCATCAGTGGTTAAAAAAATATCTGTGGTTACAAAACAGTTAAGACATAAAACAGGTGTCTGTCCCATAAGAGATCCAACCGATATGACTAAAAACAATAGATATTCCAAAAAAAATGCAAGCGGTGTGAACCGAAAGCTGCTCCTGGCGTATGTACATGGTGTAAAATAGGACTCTAATTCGCATTCAGGGTGTATCGATGACATTTAGTAAGAAGTTTTTAATTGGTTCCTTTGTTCTCATTCTCATGGTGCTGGGCGGTTATGCCATCTATTCCCGTTCCAATCCCTCAACATCGGTTGAGCAAGGCCAGGCCTCTGTTGCGGAGGAAACCCTAACTCAAGATCCGTCTGCCCGCAAAAATGGTCAGGCCTATCAAAGCCTGGATAAGAGTTTTGGAAGCAAGGAAACACCTATCCCTGTCTCGGCTGAGCCCGTTCAGTTTGGCACGCTGATACAGAAAGTGATTGCGCAGGGGCAGGTTTATTCCTATCAAAAAGCCGATCTGGTCAGTGAAGTTTCCGGGAAACTGGTTGCGCTTCATGTGCACGACGGTCAGAGGGTGGCGAAGGGCGATCTTCTGGCGGAAATCGATGATCGCGCTTTTCAATTGGCTTACGAGGAAGCTCAAGCCAGATATTTAAGCGCGGTTGCGGATTACCTCGTTTACGAGCAGAGCAGTGAAACGGTTGAAACGGCGGTTCAAGCCCAGCAAGAGCGCAGAGAGGAGATTCAGAAGAAACTGAAAGCGGGCGACATATCAGAGGAAAACTACCGTCAAAAGAGTTTTCTGCTGGATTTAGAGAGTATCAAATCCGGTGGGAGGCGAAGTGAAGTCGTGGCTGCCCGCACACTGGATCAGGCCCGCATTCAGAAGGACAAAGCCAAGCTGGATTGGGATAAATGCCAAATCAAGGCGCCGTTCAATGGCGTTATTTTCAACGTTCAGGTGACAGAGGGACAGCTCATCTCATCCAACACCCAACTCTTCCACTTAATGAACATGGAAGACCTGGTGGTGAAAGCCAGGGTTCTGGAATCCGAAATCGGACAAATTGAAGAGGGCAGGGAGGCCGCCATTGAATTTCCCGCCCTGGCGGATCTGGGCAGCGTGAAGGGAAAAATTAAAGCGGTCAGTCCCTATGTGAATCCCAGCGATAAAACCATTGAAACGGTGCTCTCCATCGATTCCACCAGCCCGAGGATTCTGCCCGGCATGTTTGCCGAAGTTCACCTGGATGCCACGGTTTACGAAAATCAGCTGATGGTTCCCAAGAATGCCATTCTGCCCAGAGACGATCGCAAGGTTATCTTTGTTGTCGGCGATGACAGCCGGGCGAAATGGCTCTATGTGAAGACGGGCCCTGAAAACGAGTCCATGGTTACCATTACAGACGGGAAGCTGAAAGAAGGCGATATGGTGCTGACGGACAATCACTTCACCATGGGCCACGGCACCCTGGTTTCGGTATCGAAAAAGAAGCAATAAGACATGATCAAACTATCGCTCAATCGACCGGTAACCATCTTCATGGTGGTTCTCCTCATCCTTGTTTTCGGGATGATCAGCTACACAAGGCTCGGCAGGGATCTTCTGCCCGACATTGCCTATCCATCGCTCACGGTTCTGACCGATTACGAAGGGGCAGCGCCGCAGGAAGTGGAGGAGTTCATCACCAAGCGGCTCGAGTCGGCTCTGGCCACGGTGCAGGGCAAGCGACGCCTGACCAGTGTTTCCAGAGAAGGCGTTTCACTCATCACCATCGAGTTTGACTGGGGTGAAGACATGCAGATCGCCACGCTGAATGTCCGGGAAAAGCTGGACGGCGCGCGCTATCAGCAGGGTTTCCCCGAAGATGCCGATCGACCCAATATCCTGCGTTGGGACCCCTCTTCCAAACCCATTGTAGGGCTGGCCATTCACGCCCCGGGAACGCTGGTGCAACTGAAGGACGGCGTCAAGGAGCTGATTAAACCCCGGCTGGAACAGATTGACGGCGTTGCGCTGGCTCAGTTGAGCGGTGAAGTTGAACGCGTCATTGAAGTGGAAGTCGATCGCGAGAAACTGGTTCTCTTTAACTTGACCCTGGACGATATCGGCAACGCCATTCAGGCCGGCAATGCCACCATTGCCGGCGGCAGCATCAAAAAGGGGCGATACCGATACTCGCTGCGCACACTGGGTGAGTTCAACTCCGAGAGTGACATCGGCGATGTGGTCGTCACCCGCAGAAACGGCACCTTAATTCGCGTCAAGGATGTTGCGGTCATTCAGGATACCATCAAGGACCGCGAGAGCATGGCCTTCGTCAACGGAAAGGAGGCGGTTGGTCTTTTAGTCTACAAGGAATCGGGCGCCAACACCATTGAAGTGACGCGAGAGATCAAACGCGTTATTGAAAGTCTGAACATCGAATTTCAAAATTACAACATCACCCTGGCCTTTGAAGATGCCAAGTTCATTGAACAAGCCTTGACCAATGTTTGGGTGTCCATTCTTTTTGGCGGTGTTTTTGCCTTTCTGGTGCTCGTTCTCTTCCTGGGCGACCTGAAATCGCCCTTCTTTATTTTCATCAGCATTCCCATCGCACTGATAACAACTCTGGTGCTCATGGACCGCTTCCACCTGACACTCAACTTGATGTCGCTGGGCGGTCTTGCCCTGGGCATCGGTATGCTGGTGGATAACAGCATTGTGGTGCTGGAAAATATCTACCGATACCTGGGCCTGGGTAAAACACCCATGAACGCGGCCTTTCTGGGTGCCCGCGAGGTGGCGGCACCTGTTTCGGCATCCACACTGACCACGATTGCGGTTTTCTTTCCCATTATCTACCTGCAGGGCATTGCCGGAGCACTCTTTGGAGAACAGGCCTTAACGGTCACCTTTTCACTGCTCTCGTCCCTGTTGGTATCGCTCACGGTTTTACCTGTTTTGACTGCCCTGGCGGAGATTATGAAAGGGCGTCACACGCCAGGCGTTCAAATAAAACCTCTGGTGGAACTGGAGCGCGTCGCCAATCCCCGTCATTTTTGGTACTGGAAATGGTGGGAATGGCTCATTCTCTTTATCGCCGCGGTGGGTGCGGCCTCCTACTTCAAAATGGAGTGGATGGTTATTTTATACATAGGCCTGGGTTTACTGGTTCTTCCCTTTGCCCTGTTCTGTCTCAAATGGATTCTAACCCTCTTCCTCAGCTGGTTTTTCCAGTTGGTGTCCCTGCTCTTTGCCGCCACAATCGGCGGGATTCAATGGGTGATCGACGTGCTCATCCTGCCCGTGTTCAACAGCGGTTATCGTTTATTCTTTTGGGTTTACCACCGTGTCCTGATATGGAGTCTCGATCGAAAAGCGATTGTACTGGTCTTTGCCTTCATGCTGCTGGGAATCAGCTTTTTCGGTGCCAAACAGCTTAAGAAAGAGCTCATGCCGAGATCGGCAACGGGTCAGTTCTCCATTGAATTGAGGCTGCCTCCGGGAACCGCCATTGAAGTCACGTCTGAGGTTGCCGCGAAATGCGAGCGCAAGCTGCTTGAAGATCAAGCGGTGGAAGTCGTGTTCGTTCAGATCGGTGAGAACGAAGCCGATTTGGCCGATCTCCTCAAGGAATCGGGTACGCATCGCGCTGTTATGAATGTCAAACTGAAAGAACACGCCATTTCACTGGATGAGGTACGCAGGTTATCGAATGAAATGAGATCGTTTGCGGCCAGGTTTGAGGGCTTGAAATTGAGTTTTACCGAGTCCGAGTCCTCCTTTGAAGATCTCCTGGCCAGTGAAGGTGGCAGCGGTCTGGTGGTTCGCATTGAAGCCGAGCGGTTTGAAGATCTGGAAACCACCAATAACATGGTGATGCAGGCGTTATCGGCAATACCGGAGTTGAGAGATTTGAAAACCAGCTACGCGCGCGATTTCCCCCAAATGCAGATCACGCTCAATCGGGATGCCATTTTCAAGTACGGGTTCAGTATTCGTGAAGTGGGCAGCTTCCTGGCCGGGGGCATGCGCGGTGAAGTGGCCACCGAGTTCAAGGAATTCGACAAGAAAATCGATGTCCGCGTTCGCTTCTCAGAAGAAGACCGGGCGGCTTTCGACCGCATATTAAAAACCTCGTTAACGTCCTCAGAGGGCACCATCGTTCCTCTTTCCCACCTTTTGAACATTGAAGTGGTGAAAGGGCTGAGAGAAATTCTGCGTTACAATCAGAAGAGAGTCGCGCTGATTTCGGCCAATCTCGCCGGGGTGAAAATTTCCGAAATGGTTCCCCGCGTGGAGGCTGTTCTGGCTGATTTGTCTTATCCGGAAGGGGTCTCACGTCCGGTGATTTCCGGTGAACAGGAAGGTATTCAAAAATCCTTTTCTCAATTGGCATTCGCTCTGCTGCTCTCCATTGTGCTGGTTTACATGATTATGGCGGGCCAGTTCGAGTCCTTGAAACACCCGTTTATCGTCATCCTGACCGTGCCCATGGGTATGATCGGCACCGTTTTCATGCTTTACACGTTTGATTTAACCTTAAACATTATGTCGATCATCGGTTTAATTGTTTTAAGCGGCATTGTGGTCAATGATGCCATTGTTAAAATTGATTTCATCAATCAGGCCATGAAAGAGGGGAAGGGGTTGCGTGAATCGATTCTGCAGGCTTCCGAAGTCAGGTTGCGCCCCATTCTGATGACAACAGCCACCACCGTGCTGGGTTTGGTGCCCATGGCGACCGGTCTCTTGAGCTGGATGGCCTCACTGAGTGTCTTGAAGGCTCCCATTGCCTGGGCGGATGCCAAGCTGCTGAAGATGGGCTTCATGACCTTGTCACAGCTCTTCAGCGGTCAGGGTGCCGAAATACAGCGGCCCCTGGCGCTGGTGGTCATTGGCGGTCTGATCTGTGCCACCATGATGACCCTGATTCTCATTCCCGTTTTCTACGAACTGTTTACATTGGATCAACCTGTTCTGGAACCCGCAGCACCTTTGGATCATCAAGCTGAGGATCACCAAGCTGAGGGAAAAGAAGAAGGCGAGGTGGAAAAAAGGCAGATGGCCAGCAGTCAAAGCAGTGAGAAAAAAGAAACAAAAAAGCATAGTCAGGATCAAGATGGGGTTGAACGAGATGCTTAGTGTTGCTCTTCTCTTCTCCCGGCCCTGCATGGCTGAATGGGTGTTTTTATCCCAAGATGACATGTCAACCTTCCTTTCGGGAGTGTCCCTATGATCGCTTTCCTGCTTAAGCGGCCCATTTCGGTGGTTATGTTTTACCTGGCGATTGTCATTCTGGGCGTGTTTTCCTATCTCAGTATTTCAATTGAAGGTCAACCCGATGTCGAGCTGCCCAAGTTGGTTGTTCGCACGGTTTGGGGCTCCACCTCTCCGGAAGTAGTTCAAATTTTCCTGACTTCACCCATCGAGGAAGAGGCCGCGCAAGTTAAAGGGCTGGAAGAGTTGACAAGCCGCTCCACCCGTGGCTATTCAGAGGTTATTCTGAAATTCGAGCGGGATACCAACATGGACTTTGCCCGCATGGACCTCAATGAACGGCTCTCTGTGCTGCGTCGTGAATTGCCGCCCGGCTCGTCACAGCCGCAAATTGTTCTGACAACTGCCAACCCTATTTCTACCGATAATTTTATGTCACTCAGTCTTTCAGGGCCTTATGACCTGAACGAGCTCTATAAAATAGTGGATGAAACCATCGGCAACAATATCAGAAGTGTTCAGGGTGTTGCGGAAGTCGTCATCTACGGCGAATCCGAGCGGGAAATTCGCGTTGAACTGGACCGAAAAGCCATGGACCTCTACGGTCTGGTTCCCGATCAGGTTATGAGAAAGGTCTATGAACTGAATGTCACCTACGAAAGCACCCGAGCTGATATGGATAATCGGGAGTACAGCTTTGTCATTCAGAGCGGTATTTGGGACATTCAGGAAGTTCGCGATCTGGTGATTCAAAAGGTCGGCAATCGTCTGATTCGCGTTCGCGATCTGGGCAAGGTGTTCCTGGCCTACTCGGATAAACTCAGCCTCTCCAGAATTAACGGGAATCCCACCATTCGCATGGACATTGAAAAAGAGATCGGTGTCAACCTGATAGAAACGGCTTCGGCGGTTAAAGAGGCTGTCGCGAATGCCAAATCTTCCTTTCCAGCGGGTTTGCGTTACGATTGGGTTCGCGATGAAGGCAAAATGATGCAGGATCAGCTGCTGAGTGTCTATTACCGCAGCCTCTTCTGTGTGGCCATTATTGCCATTTTGCTGCTTATTTTCCTGCGGAGTTTGTCCGCAACCATCGTGGTAACGCTGAACATCGCCTTTTCGGTTTTAATCACCATTAACTTCATGTATTACTTCGGCGTGACGGTCAATGTGATGACCCTTGCCGGGCTCGCCATAGGGTTTGGCATGCTGGTGGACAACGCCATTGTGGTACTCGAAAATATTTTCAGGCATCGTGAACAGGGTTCCGATCGAATGACATCCGCACTCAAAGGCGCGCAGGAAGTCGTTTGGCCCCTTTTCGCCGCCACGCTCACCACCGTGGCCGCCTTTCTCTGCATGTTGGGTCTCAAGGAACGTCTGGCTGAAACTTACTGGTCCCTGGCTATTCCCGTTATTTTCTCGCTGTCGGCCTCTCTGATTGTCTCTTTCACCTTTACACCGCTGTTGAGTCTGCTCATCAGGGGCGCCTCGCTTCATATTCAGGGTAAGACCGTGAGGGAACCGGCCTATCAGCGCCTTTTGGGGTCTTTTCTCAAAACGATTTCAGAGGGTTATCGCCGACTGGTTCTCTTTTCTCTGACGCATAAAATTCTGATTACGGGCATCACTCTCATTCTCTTTACCCTGTTCTATTTCATTTATGACAGGGAAATCGATCAGGGCTCTTTCAGTTTCTTTGCCAGTAGAAATGATACCATTGGTGTTGTGGTCAGGTTGCCTCAGGGATCGGAACTTGAAACGGCAGATGAGGTGATCAGGCAATTTGAAGTGCCATTAATGGACGTGGTCGGTTATAAGGATGTCAATATCGTTGTTCAGAGTAATTTCGCTCATTTAACCGTGAGCTTTGAAGACGATATGCTCAACTCATCGTATCCCACAGCCTTGAAATCAAAACTGGTGGGTGTGGCTCAGGGTTTTGCCGGAATTGGTCTCACGGTCTACGGTATCAATTCAGATGATAATTACTACTCCGGTTTTACCGGCTATGAAACCTACAACTCCTCTATCACGATCATGGGTTATAACTACAAGAAATTAATGGATTACGCCAATGCCATCCTGCGCAAGGTCAAGCGGAAAAAGCGGGTGAAGGATACCGATGTTCAAACCACTCAAAGCCGGTTCGGACGTTCGAAGAATGAAACAGAAACGGTACTGCTCATTGACCGCGAGAAGCTGAAGAACTATCCCTTGAGCATGCAGTACCTTTTGAGTTTTATTCAACGCAATTTGAAGCTGGAAAGCATGACGCGGGCAAAGTACCGAGGTGAAGAAGTCGCACTTGAAGTTAAATTCAAAGATGCCAGGGATTTTGATGTCAAGGATCTCGAAGCTCTGGTCATTAAAATTGAAGGGGGACAGGATATTCGGCTTGCCGACCTCATGACTCTGGAGACCCGCAAAGTCAGCGGCGGTATCGATCGCAAAGATCAACAATACGCCGTCCGGGTGAGATGGGATTACAAAGGTTCCAGTAAAAAGGCCAGGCGCTTTAACGAATCCGTGTTTAATTCACTGGTTTTGCCAGCGGGTTTTAAAGCCGAAATGGATTATGCCGAGAATCTTTCCGATGAGGAGACCGCCAACCTTGAATGGGTTATCTGGCTCTCTGTTTTTGTGGTTCTCATGATTCTGATTGCCCTTTACGAGAGTTTCATCGATCCCTTTGTCATCTTTTTAACCATTCCGCTCGCCGGTATTGGTGTGGCCTGGATTTACTGGTACACCGATGAACCCCTGGATATCACAGCCCGCATTGGAGCCATTATTCTCGCGGGGATTGTGGTTAACAATTCCATTCTGATGGTTTCCCATATCAACAGTGAATTGAAGCGCATGCAAGAAACCGGAAAAACGTTTCACAAAGCGGTGGCCAAAGCCGCGCAGGATCGTTTCAGACCGGTTCTTCTGACCGCCATTACAACCATTTTCGGCTTGCTGCCCCTGCTGGATGATTTTGTGCAGTGGTTTTTAAATTTGCCCGGGATCCGTTTGGCGGCGCAGTGGCTGGGCTGGGAAGCACGAGGAGCTGAGGAATTGAACATGAGCCTGGAGACAACCCTGGATATGTTCGCCAGCCTTTCGAGAACCACCGTCGGCGGTATGCTGAGCGCCACCTTGTCCACTTTAATCGTTGTTCCGGTGGTTTATGTGATCTTTTTCCGCCTTAAACAATGGTGGTTCAAGCGCGTTCGCGAAATCTCGTCTCTCTCTTCAAGTTAAAAAAAAGATCATACTTAGATGGGATGAATTTCATGTTGGGCAACCACGTCCTCTGAGCGGAGTCAGGGAAAAAAGTGATATGCAAAAACCCACTCATCGGTCCATCATGAATCACGTTGTTCCCGCGATGTGAAAAAAGTGAAACCAATGAACAGATTCAACCAATTATCGTATGTCATGTGGAGATGTAAAACCACAGGGGTTTGAATACCGAAATACAGACACCGAAAAGGATATGAACGAGCAGGAAGTGTCTCAAAAGATACAGGCTATCTGCCCGGCTATTCATTCTAACTGCGTTTTTCGGGTTTGAGATAAAAAAAAGGCAGGCGACGTGGCCTGCCTTTTTTGTGTTTTGCTGTTAAGCTTAACTTAGAATCTCCATGACAGATTCAGCCAGAAAGTTTCTTCAGCTGCTTGAACGACACCCAGGTAAGGACCACTGCTCAGACGGCCGTAGTCTTTGCGGACAGAAGCGTTGTTGTAGTGCTTGTGACCGGTCAGGTTGTCAACTCTGAATACCAGACGCAGCGCGGAACCGCCATCCAGCTCGAAGTTGTACCCCAGACCTAAGCCCACTTCTGAGAAAGCGGGAAGTGTGCTGTCGTCGTTCAGGGTTTCCAGTGTGACACCTTTGTAGGTGACGTTGGTGTTGTCGTAAGTGGTGTAGTAGTCATCCCAGAAATTGTAGTTGAGGTACCCAAAGAAGTTGCCTTCTGTGTAGGCCAGTTCGGTGAAGAACATGGTCTGAGGTGATCCGGGAACTTTCTTGCCAACGATTTCATCGGCATCGATAAAGAAGATGACGTCGATGTTGCTGTTGGGAGCTGTCCACTCGTTGTCGGCGCCTGTGTAAGATGCTGACCAGGTGAAGTTATCGTTGACCATCCACTTGAAGCTGAGTTCAAGACCGTTCATGTCGGCGTTACCGGCGTTCAGTGTTTCCCTGTCGCCGTTGTTATCTGTAACGGATTGAATTTTGTTTTCAAATGTGAGCATGTAGTAGTTGAATGTGAAAGCGACATTGGCAGAGTGGTAACCGAAGCCCAGTTCAAGGTCGGTCAGGTCTTCTTCTTTCAGTTCGTCTTCAGACTTGGGAACACTGTGTCTGGGGAACCAGTCGCCTACTTTGGGTTCTTTTTTGGCTTCGGAGTAATTAGCGAATACGTTCCAGTTTTCGTTGATGTTGTAGTTCACACCAAATTTTGGCTGTAAGAAGTCGTAGTCTCTTTCGTAGCGATCCGCGGATGCTTCGGGGTTGGCGATTACATCGGCTTGTGTGGTGAGCAGGTTGCCGTCTTCATCGTGAGTCCAGTTGTTGATGATGTCTCTTGTGGTGCGGGCATAGATGTCGGTCCACTGTCTGTTGTAGAAGTCGTACTGACGAACCGCATTTTCCGTAACGCTCTGTTCAACCAGGTTGTACTGAACGTCAAACATGAAAGTGAGTTGTTCGGGGATAGGAGAGTACTGAAGTCTTGCGTAAACAGAGGCGTTGGTTGTTTCACCCGTGTAGTCGTAACGACGTTCAACTTCTTCAACTTGAATGGCTCCTTTACCCGGACCTTCATCGCCAAATTCAAAATTCTTGCTTTGTGAATAGTGATCCGCTTCCCAGAAACGAACTTCACCACCGGTTACCAGAGTCAACGCAGGGCTGAACACTTTCTTGAAGGAGGTGTTGGCACCCCACTGAACGTGATCGTTCTGTGAGTCGTTTTTCCAGGAGTTGCTGTACATTCCACTGCCTGGGTCGTAGTTGCGGTTGGGTTTGAATGTGTAACCGTTTCGAATGACAACTTCACCAATTTGTGCGCCATATTCGTTGGCTTGTTCCTGTGTTTCAATCAGACGGTCGTTTCTGAGGTATCTTCCGCCGCCTTCGCCGGTTGTAGCGAAGAATGTTGAACGCCAGAAAGAGTCTGTACTGACAATCCATTCGTGGTGAATTTCAAAAACAGGCTTGTGGTAGTAGTTTTCCTGATAGGGATGATGTCTTCTGTTCCAGGTTCTGCCGTAAAGGGTGCCATCTTGTTTGATAAGGAACTCGGGATCCTGAACGTTGCCAGCCTGGTTGTGCTTTTGAGGCGCACCGTGGAAGTTGAAGGTCAAGCTGTTGCGATCGTTAAGCTGGTACAAGAAGCCGAAATAGTAGCTGTGACCATCGTAATCGGTTCCGTCGATGTAGGATTCACCATCTTTACGCTCGTAACGGAAGTAGAAATTCATTTTATCTTCATTGAAGAAGCCCGTGGAGTAATCGAAAGAAACGTTGAAGTTGCTGTTATCGCTCGCGCCGCCGTAAGAACCGTAAGCACCGCTGAAGCTGTAGCTTCTCTGTACGGAGAAGTTGTCTGTTTCGATGTTAACTGAACCACCGAAGGCACCAGAACCGTAGAGCGAGGAACCAACACCACGCTGAACCTGAATACTGTTGGCGTTACCGGAAAGACCCGTCCAGTTAGACCAGTAAACTTTCTGTGATTCGGGATCGTTGACGGGTACGTTGTTGATCATGATTTGTACGTGTTCTGCGTCAAAACCACGTACGAAAAGTTCGGTTTCACCCATACCGGCTGAACGGGAGAAAACACCGGGCACGGATTTCAGTAATTCAGGGGCGTCCTGGTTGGTGTATTTTCCTTTAATGTCATCGCCAGTGACGTTGCTGAAAGCAACAGGTGTTTCACGAACAACCGCGCGGTTGGCCGTTACTGTAATTTCTTCGTCAATGCTGGAAGGTGACAGTTTAAATTCTACATTTGTGTCGCCAGCAATGTTGACATCCATAACACCAGCAGCAAAGCCAGAAAAAGTAGCTCTTACTTTGTATGCGCCATCTGCCAGATTTTTAATTTCAAAAGAACCGTCTACATCGGCCAGGGCTCTGATTTCAGTGCCCATGACGTGAATGACGGCGTTAGGCAGGGTTGTGCCTGTGTCTTTGGATTTAACCACACCTTTGAGGTTCCCGGCCATCAGGCCAGCAGAAGCCGCAAAAAGTGCTACTAAGATTAACAATTTGTTCTTCATTGTTCTCCAACTCCTAAACTGATTGACTAAGTTCTCGTCCTATAACAGAACGGGGCTATTCTAACAGGTCTTTCCCCTTTTTTTCAAAAAAACCAATTTTTTTACGCTGATTTAGCAAAACTCTCACAGGAGAATGCCTTGATTGGGTGTTAAAAAACTCGCTGAGTCTATATCTTGCGGTCGGATTAAGAGAGCACGCTAGATATAGTGGTTATCATATAAAATAAAAACCTGCAGGGGTTCCGGTCTTCCTTTTAAATCCACGCTGCTTCCATATCGAGCAAATGCTTGCAATGTGAGGCATCGAGGTTTTTTCTCAGAAAACAGCGGGCAGTTCTGCCAGTGCCGGTGTTGGCGAGAAGGGAAAGGGCGGTGTTTTTTTCCCAATGTCACTTCCATAGGTGAAGCGAGATTCGCCCATTGACTCTTTAAGATGTCGGCAGGTTCTTCGCCCTGAAAGGCAAGAGTATGTTCCGTAATGTGTTAGTTTTCGTTGCATGCCGTGGAAAGAAGCCATGTCCTGAGCGATGCTAAGGTATTCAACTTATTCTGGGACCAGAAAGGGTGTTCTGATCATAATAGCCTATCGATCATCGTGCGTGTATTCACGAAGACAGTTAACATCGATATACAGCAATCGAGTTGAATATTCAGCCTAAGGTGAAAGGCACGCGATGTTTCAAGTTAATGTCATTTTTATTCATATCGACTTTGTAAGCCAGTATTTCGACTCCGGCATCTTTGGCTTCTTTCAGTGTTGCTGCATACCTGGGATCGTCCTGCCAGGATGGAACCATTCTGACTGCGGATGTGCGCTGAATGCAGAAAAACATGACGGCTCTGTTTCCTGCCTTAACCAGTTCGATTAATTCCAGCAGGTGTTTACGTCCCCGAGTTGTGACGGCGTCTGGAAAGGAAACAAGGCCTTCACCCAGCAAGAGCGTGGTGTTTTTAACTTCCACATAGACTTTCTTTTGACATTCATCCTCAAAAAAAAGATCCAGTCTGGTGCCTGGATTGATTTTCAGTTCGCTTTTCACTTCGCCCGCAGGCGTGAGTTCTGGAATGAGCCGGTTTTCTATGGCTTCCCGGACGAGTTTATTGGAGAGACCGGTGTGAACGCCAACCCAGCCGTCCTGCATTTGAATGGCATAGAGTGTGTATTTCAGCTTGCGTTTGGGATGGTTGTTATGGGTTAACCAAACGGGCGCTCCTGGCAGAAGACAGGTGCGCATGCTCCCGGTGTTGGCACAGTGCGCAGTAATCAGCGTGCCATCATCCAATTCACAATCGGCAAAAAAACGCTTGTAGCGCTTCACGAAACGAGCTTCGATCATAGCTCCCGGCCATTTCATGGGTTGAAACAATAAGGTGCTTCAAAGACACCTTCCTCCGTAATGATTGCTGTCACGAGTTCTGCCGGTGTGATGTCAAAGGCGGGGTTATAGACCTCGAGCCCTTCGGGTACGATGGCTTGATTTCGAATGTGAGTCACTTCCCTGGCCGGTCTCTGTTCGATGGGGATGTCTTTGCCTGAGCGGGTTTGCGGGTCAACGGTGGTTGAGGGAGCCGCGACAATAAAGGGAATGCGGTAGTACCGGGCCGCGATGGCCAGGAGAGAGGTCCCGATTTTATTGGCCACATCGCCGTTGGCTGCAATGCGGTCGGAGCCGACGATGACGGCATCCACCTTGCCTTCCGCCATTAAATAAGAGCCCATGCCGTCGGTGGCCATCCTGACGGGAATGTTATCCTGCATACACTCCCAGACCGTGAGGCGCGCGCCCTGCAGAAAGGGTCTGGTCTCGTTGGCAATGACTTCAATCAAGCGATCCTGCCGATGCAGTTCTCTTATAATCCCAAGCGCGGTACCCCAGCCGGAAGTGGCCAGTGAACCGGTATTGCAATGCGTGAGGATCTTCCTCTGGCCGGGCAGAAAAGAGGCGCCATTTTTGCCTATTTTCCTGTTCATCGCCAGATCATCGCGATGGTATTGAACGGCAATCTGTTCGGCCCGGATGGGGTTCAGATCGTCTCCCAGAGCGGTTGTCATGGTGTGAACGGCGTCTTTTAAATTAATGGCTGTGGGGCGCGCGCTCAGCAGTTTTCGGCAGCTTGCGTTAAATGCTTCTTTCGTCGGATTGGTTTGCAGAGCGAGCACAAGCCCGTAGGCCGCTGTCACTCCAATGGCGGGAGCTCCGCGAACAACCATGTTTTTAATGGCAAAAAAGACATCCTGAATGTTTTTACAGGTGAAGATCTTTTCCTGAAAGGGGAGTACGCGCTGGTCGATCAGGTCCAGCTGATTTGTTTTCCATTGAATGGCTTGCATTGTTTCCTCACATCTCGCGGCATGTTGGCTTTTTCGTGAATGGGGTCTTTTTTCTGATTAGAAATGGATTGACCGAGTGAAACAGGTTTGTTCAGGTGTTTGTCTCCACTTGTTTGACATCTGCCACCAGAGAATCCACGTCATGGTAACGGAGCTTGGGATCCACGGATAGCGCTTTCAGCAGGATCATGGCTGTTTTGGGTTGTATATCGAATTCTTCCAGTACGGTGCGATTCAATTCGACAGGTGTATTGAGATAAGCCTGACTGCGTTCCCTGATCGAATTGAAGGAATGCAGGGGACTTTTCTTCATGAAAATGGCCGAGAGAAACAGCGCGGCCAGATAAACGTGCGTTTGTTCTGTGGCCGTAGCACCCTGGATGAATTCAGGTGATGCCCACAGGAGGGTGTGAAGCAGTGCCTTTTCGTCACTGAGTTGCAGCATTTCCATGGATGGCGGTTCCTGAATATGACGTACCAAGGCCGGGTCAGGCCAATCTGCATCCAGGTGCAGAGCAGAAAGTTTCTTTTCGCGTTGGGAAAGGGCACGGGCGAATTCGTAAAATAACTGATACCTGCTGGTTTGATCCTTTTTAGGCACCAGGCTGTTGGTGCTGTAGACAGAGTACAAAAGAGGATTGGGCTTAATGGCGTTGTCCTCTTTGACAAAAATGGTGGATTGAGTGAGATATTCTATTGTATCAGGTGTCGGCTCGAGCTGTTGGAAGAATTGCGCGGGATCGCTTTCCTGAAGGCCCTCGCGAAGAGGTAAGGGAAGGCAATTGAAATTGGATTCAAAAAAGTACTTAAAAAACTTGCTGTTATGCAGCTCTTTGCAGGCATTTTCAAAACCCAGTTGTTGAGTCTTTTCACCGAGATTCTGGACCAGGTACGGATTGCCATAGCACGTTTCATAAATGGCGGCACTGTCTTCCGGTGAAATCCCGTTTTGACCGAGAAACCCCACGGTCTCATCTTCTGTGAAGGGAAACAGTCTCAGCGGCGGCAGGAACTCCTGAATAAACTGAGAGGTTCTGGAAGGCTCCTTGACTTCGTGAAGCACGTAGCTGGATGTCAGAAAAACACCTATCTTTTCATGATCGTGAAAGAATTTACGCAAAAGTGAAAGCACCTGGGGATTGGAATGGGAAATATCGACCAGTTCTTCAGCTTCATCGATCAGAAAAAGAACGCTTATTTTCGAGCGTTTCAACTGGCGTTTAATGTGATAGAGAAAACTGGAGAGCGGTCGTGATTCCAGCTGATCGAGGTCGAGTTTGAGTTCATCGGCAAACTCCTCCTGTTCGTCAAAAGCCTCCAGGAAGGCCATCTTCAAGCCCTCATCGTCGCCTGCTCCCTGAAAATCCAGATAGAGCGGGGTAAAGCCCCAGTTTTCGGTTTTACACAGGAGTTCAATTTGCCTGAGGAGTGATGTTTTTCCGATCCGCCTGTTTCCGAGGATCCAGGTGAATTTGTTCAAACGCCCTTTGAGTTCCTGAATCAGTTTTTTGCGACCCCAGAAAGCTTCTCCACGGACCCATCTATGAGTAAAAAAAGTCATGAACTTTGAACTCCTTCTATGATTTTTCGCTCGTCACGCATGGTACTCAGTACATACTCGACATCTTTGAAACTGATTTTAAAGCGTTTGCGTTTGAGCGATTTTCTTTCCAGTTGTTGATTGATAAGTGAAACACAAATTTTCTGGATTAAAAAGGGTTGGCAGCCGCTTTCCTGAATGATGAGATCGATGGCTGGTTCTTCAAAGGTGAAGACGCCTTTCACTGGCACCGTAATGAGATCTCGTGCCGCTTTTTCTTGGATATAGGTCATGGGGATTTCTTCAAAAAAGTTGTACCAGGGCGAACCGCTGCTTTCCCAGTGTTTCTTCAAGTGAATTCCAGCCATGATACTGGAGAGGTGATCTGAAAAGGTCTTCATGAAGATACCCCGCAACTTTTGATTTGTCTTTTCGCTGAAATCGTTGATGGCATCCACTTCATCCATGAGAAAGACAATGTGGATGTGCTTTGGGTTCCTGTCTTGCAGGTGTTCAATGATCATTTTAAGGTCTTTGGAAAATTGACGGCTTGTGTAGGATTCTTGGGTATCCTCAAAGGAAAGGGCCAGTTCACTTTCGAGTTCCGGGTAAGAGGAAAGCGTTTCACCCATGATAATGTGAAAGAGATCCTGTTCCTTGACACCTTGAAGGTCAATGAAAACGGGAAAGAACGTGGCATTGGGGTTTTGAGATAATTTGAGACGGTCGTGAAGCTGGTGGAGCAGACTGGTTTTGCCAATTCGCCTTTGTCCAAAAATCATGAGGCAATTGTTCTGAATGAGTTTCTCAATGCGAGCCATCAACTTTTCGCGGCCAAAGAACATATCTTTTTCCAACACAGGGACCCCGGCAATGTAGGGGTTGAAGTGATTGAGGATGGCGCGTTTCCTTTTCCTGCCGGCACGGATGAACAGAAACAGGACATACAGGACAATGAGAAGACTCAAAGAAATATAGAACAACGGGGAAAGATACCAGGGGCGCTGGATTTGAAAGGCGGATTCCTTCCGCACCAGATTACCACGCTCATCTGTAATCTGGACTTCAGCTACGCCGCTTCCATAGGGCAGTGATTCAAATGTTTTTTCAAATGAAGCGGTTCTCATACCTGAAAAAAGCTTGTGCTGCAGTTCAAACTTCTGGTTTCCCGCAGAGATAAAACCCTGCTGAAAGCCATTGGGCGTGAGGAATTGCCCTGCGCAAGAAAGGTTTCTGTTTTGAACCTGTACCGTCAGCGTGACCTCAGGTTGCAGGTCCAGGCTGTTCCTGGTTTCGGATTGAGTGCGAAGATTCCGAAGTTCAACACTGAGATTGGAAATCTCCAATTGATCGCGTTCAAGAAGTTTCTCCAGGTCAGTCCTTTCCTGCTGCATTTTGGCAATCAGTTTTTCGATTTCTTGATCTTTTGTCGATTCCTCAACGGATACTTCAGCAGGAACTTGAATTACAGGCTCAGGCAGCAGTTCGATAGACTGCTGGCGACTTTGAAATTCTTCGGTACTCAGGATGGGCTTCATGGCCTTGAGCAGGGCTTGAGCCTGGGTTTTGTCTCCAGCTTGAATTAAATCTTCAAGTGTTTTGCGGTATTGATCCAGCCAGCCGTCCATTTGGAGTTTCTTCTCGTGAAGATTGCTGTGTCTTAAAAGAAGGTTCTCCATATCGGTTTTTTCCTGCCCGTTGAAGTGTTCCAGCAGGGAACTGGCCAGCGTGAAATTTTGAACACCCAAGGCTTGTAGAAAACTGAGTTTTCTGTCAATAGCCAATTGAATGGACTCGTATTTTTCGTTCTTCTCTTTGACATAATCCAGGTAGGCTTCAATGATGGGTGACAGCCGATCCATGTAAATGGCACTGCTGTTTACGACCTCGCCTTCCAGAGCTTTTTGAGCTTTTCGATAAGCCTCTTCCAGGTTCCCCAGCCTGTGGTGCGAGAGAGCCAGGTAGTAGTATGGTTTGTATTCAATGGTTTGCACAGCACGCGTAAAGGCCTTTTTTCGGGGTGTTTCTTTTGCTTCCACAGCGTGTTGCAGGAGGGGGATAGCCTGTTCGTATCGACCTTCCTTAAATAATTTCTCTCCCTGTTCAAAGTTCTCATACCAGGTGAGATGCTGATCAATCAGTACAAAAAATAACAAGCTAAGGATCATTTTTTCCTCCAAAGCAGGGACGCAAGTACGGTGAGGTCGTCTCCCCAGAAATCCACCGCCAGATCCACTTCAATTTGGTTCTTTCGAGACCAGCCGATTCCAATGGTGATGTGGCTTTCTTCGTCACCTCTCTTTCGCGAGAAAAGGGACTGCTGGATGGAGTCGGCTCCTTCGTATTGGATAAAGTGATTGGGATTGCGGTAGTATCCCGTTCTAAAAGCGAGGACAGCGTGATTCAGGGGTTTCAGGTATTCGACTCCAAAGTGGAGTTCATCAACATCGTCAGTGGTGTAATAAGCTTTTTGATCGATACCAATATTTTCGACAATCGTGAAGCCATCTTCAATAATCTGGGTGTATTGTATGTGCTGCCAATCCAGGAGAAAGTGCAGGCCGGGACAGGGTTTGTAACTTATTCCGGCACCATGGGTATCGGGCACAACAAAGTTCACGTCTTCTGTACTTGATGAAATCGGTTGCCCGGCTGTAACAGCGGCAATGGATTCATGGAGTGCAAAAGAGGGGTTTTCACGGTACACCATACCCATAGACCATTGATCCGAAGCGTGCCACAGCAGCCCGGCGCTCCATGTTAGAGCCTGCTCGCGTCCGTGAATTTCGGTGGTGAAAGTCTCTGAACTGAATTGAGGCAGAATAATGAGTTTCTGCTGTTGTGATCTTGAATCGATTGCGAGATTGGAAAGCCCGATCGTCATTCCCGCTTTCCATGAACCAATTCGTCTGGCCAGGCCAAATCCATAAGTTTTTCCGTTCAATCCCAGAGCGACATTTAGCGTTGCTATTTCTTCTAGACCGTTGGATAAGGAGCGGGCGGTAAAGGAGCGAGCTTGTTTTTCTTCAAGAAAATTATGGCCAAAGAGAGCCAGGTACCATTCCTTGAACCGGTAGTTCAGTGAAAAAAAGGAAAGATCCCGATCGATAACCGGTTCCTGGGTGTAGCCGAAATTGATGTTACCGCTGACAACACCGGTTATTTCCTTTTTGGTGGTGTAGGAATACTCGATGGTGATTGCGGGGTCGCGCAGAAAAGCCAGACCTGCTGGATTGGCGTAGGTTGCCGAGGCATCGTCAGCCAGCGCGATGAAAGTGGAGCCCATTCCTTTTGCTCGCGCTCCCGGAGGGGAAAAGTTGAATTGAAATTCCCGAAAGACTTCCTCGTTGGTTTGACTTAACAATGGAGCTGCAATCAGAAAAAAGCTGAGCAGGATGAGGGTTCTTCGGGGAGTGCCGTACATGGTCTTCACTGGAGTCAGTTTTGCGTAAATAATCGATAGGCTTCCAGGTGGCCGTTATCTGAATTGTATCGGAAGCAGACACCAATGGAATCGTTGGTTACTTCTATGGTGACCGTACTTATTTGAGCGATTTCGTAATCAGACAAATTGTTAAACAGTTCGGCGATTTGCAGTAATTTTGTTTCTTTAGGTGTAAATGAAAGTTCTTTTTGACCCAGGAAGACTCCTGTTTTTGAGTAAGCTTCTGCAACGCCGGTACCCGGAATGGAAGTGCGGTTGACCAGCAGGACATGGGTTTGAATGGAGCCGTGTTTAACACCCGGAAGAATGAGAGTGTTACCGTATTCGGGTTTTAGCGAAAAACTGGCTATCGCTTGTGAATTCTTCGTTCCAAATACAGAAACAGCGGTTGTTTTCCTTTCAGTTATGATATTAAGCCACTGGACCTCTTCATCTGCGTTTGGTGTCACGAGCAAATCATCAACACTCATGACAAGCTTTGAAAATTCATCAATATAGCCGGACTTATCCAGAACAATAACCCCATCCTGATCATAGCCAAAAATGCGATAGTACAATAATTCAGGATCGGGATTGGAGATGGCTATTCCCTGCCAGTCCAGCAGCTCATTGTCGTTGATGACAGGAATAGGAAAGATATCGCTTGGATCGTTTTCCAGTAGAATACCAGCGGTATTTTGATTTTGAGAGAAGACGTTAAAGCCTGTGAAACCGGCATTGAGCCCACTTGCCTCGATTGCCAGCCACGGAGGTGACACCGATTGATTCAACCCTTGGGGGATTTCATAAACGCCGTAAGCTGAATCAGGGATAGGAAGGTCGATTATCTCTTGACCGCCCCAGTTGATGTGGAATTCTGATGATCCGCCAAATGGATGAAATTGAAGAAACAGATTGTTTTCCCAGCCTTTGTCTGAAGACGCCACGTGGGGTAAAAATGCCTCTTGATACAACCGTCCCGGAAAGGGAATCGCGAAACGGTCTTGCCCCGTTAAGTTTCCGGAAAGAATGGGCAACAGGGGAAAACTGGACTTCACCGTAACACGATGAAGTTCGCTTAAGTCATTGAAAGCAAGGGGCCAGTCTTTCAGTGGACGACCATTGAAACGATGGATGAGATTGGAGTCCAAAAAGTAACGACCAATCAGTTGATTTTCTGCATTCCAGAAGTTCCAGCGTATGATTTCATTCTGACCGGTATTTGTGTTGAGATCGATTTCTAAATTTTCAAAGCTCGGCCAAATATACTCATTTGGCAAACTGGGACATTCAAAATCGAATTCCTGGAGCGAATAGGGCGTGTGCATGAAGAGTTTCAGGTTTTTGATAACAAGGTGGGTAGGCGGTACTCCCGTTTTAAGGCGAACCGCAGGATAAAGGAATTTCTGTTCGTCCAGATCGAGAATTTCATATTGTCCGGGTTCGGGAATGTTCTTTGAACGCACCATGGTCACAGAGTTCTGGGTTACAGATAAATCGTACCAAAATGGATACTCACCCAGAGGTTTCGGTGAGTTCGGATCGATATGTATCATTCCGTCCTTTGTTTCGATTAAAACCGTTCCATCCACATGCCCTACCGCCAGTATGGGTGAAGGCGCGGTAAATACGGGCTTTTTGATTAAGTGCTCGTAATCAATGGAATAGAGCGTTTTGTTTTCATAGAACACCACAAAATCGTTAAAAGGAAGCATGCCGCTGAAAGATTCTCCTTCTATATTTTTGAAGGATTCCATGTAAATTTTCTCTGTCCAGATGCCATTGTCGTATTTAAATAAATGGAGATTCAGGATGGTGCCTTCTTCTGTTTGTTCCGAATCATAAAAAGCAAGCAGAGATCCCGATGAAATCAGATTCTGAACACCCCTTTCATAGAAGAAGTTTTGAGTTTGCAGCGCTTCTCCACCAAGAGCAGAGAAAAAAACGAGTTCGGTTCCCTGTAGTTCAAGATTGTTGGTGGACAGAACGAAGCCCGAAGGTGTGGAGACCATGGAAAGAATGGAAGTGGGGAACTGTTTGACAATTTGAAGACTTTCAGGTTCAACGGCCGAGTCTTCACTCCAGGGATAGCTGAACAGGGTGTTGTCCACTGCGAGAAAGAGTTGATTGTTTTCAAACAGAAACCCCTTGACCTGGTTGACGGAAGACTGAATTTGATACTGATTCAAAAGCTTGTTCTGGGACATGTCAAAGCCCAGCAGACTCCAGCTTCCCGGCAGGTCGTTAGTGTTAATCAGGAAAAGGGTTTGTTTGTACATGTGGAGCGCTGGAATGCCATATTCCGAAACGGGTAAGTTCAGACCATCCTGGTAAGTCAATTGATTTTCACCAATTTCATACCATTCTATGGTGTCAGGGAAACGCAGGAAAAGCTGTCCTTCATCTGCACTCATGTTGAGTACGACTTTGGCTCCTTCATTTTTTAGCAGGAAGACGGTGTCGTAAATGTGTTCTTCTTCCGTTAAATTGACAAGGAGAATGCCTTCCTGTGAATCCAGCAGCAGTTTGTCACCACTCGAGGAGACAGCGTGCGAAAAGTTATAAAAAACACTGAATTGATCTGTCTGAATGCGGTTAAACTGGAATGCCTGGTCGGTTGAGGAATCGATTCTCGAGGTAAAGAGTGAGCCGTTAAAAAGCAAAAGATTGATGCGGTTTCCAGCGACATGAAGCTGTTTGATGCGATCGTCAAACGGCCAGCTTGACAGGTGAGACCATTCAAGATCTTCTTCCAGGTAAAGCTCCAATGAGGAATTGGCTGCCACGGCCATGAATCCGCTGTCAACCGAGAATCGTGACAAGCCCTCAATGGGCAGAAAAGAGCTTTCTGCGATCCAGGGTTTTTCATCCAGAATGCGATACTCCATGACTCCTTCGCCTTTGAGTGCGGCCAGCAGGCTTTGATTGACAACAGCCAGTTGGACAATGGTGCCGGGAACTTTGACTGTGTTGAGTATCTGCAGGTTTTGTGTGTCGTTGAGATCTCTTACAATTAACAAGTCGCCGCGAGATAGAAAGAGTAGCGACTCCGAAACACTGACTGTTTCATAGCGATTGGAAATCATGTCCAGATTCTCATTGGACAGCGTGCATTCCCCGTGGAGAAGAGATCCCCAGCAAAGGGCTATAACTAGGATGAACCGCAAAAAATACTCCTGATCTGTTTAGTCGATGAAACCGCTTGTGTTTCAGGTTGTTTTGAATCGTTTTCGTAACTGCTTGTTTGCCGCTTTTACTAAAGGGTACCGCCTGCAGTGACATGTCGAATGTCATAGTATAGCACAAGTGAAAGCATCTTATAGCATTCGTAACGGTTTAGTAGCAAACATCAGGCCAGGGATTCTCAGAATCCACTTGCTATCTCATGTCAGTTGGCTTATTCTAAGGCATATTGCCCGGATTCCTTTGCAGAAGCCGTAGATACCTTTGTGACAAGATTTTACGATTTTTTTGCTGGTGTACTTGTTGTTTATTCATGTGAAATCACCGAATAGAGCATTGAAAACCAATCTGAATAAAGTGTCCTTCGCGAGAAAATGGGCGATTCACTGAAAGCTTGAAATTGTATGGAGAGGTGTAAAGAATGAGAAGCATTAAATATGGTGTAATGACAAGTGTGTTTTTGGCGTGCATGAGCCTGTTTGGTGGAGGATTTGGTCTTTTTGAACACAGTACGAAAGCGCTGGGTATGGGCGGAGCCTTTGTTGCCAGGGCAGATAACGCCACAGCCATTTACTTCAATCCGGCAGGAATAACTCAGCTCGAGGGCTTGAGTTGGGCTCTTACCACCAGTCCCATTCAGCCTAATGTGTCCCTTACAGACATGGGCGGTAATCAATATAAGGTAGATAGTTCACTTACAGTGATTCCTTCTCTTTATTTGACTTATCAATTATCAGATCAGTTCTGGCTGGGAGTGGGATCCTATGTTCCCTTTGGCTTGGCAACAAAGATGGAAGAGAACTGGGCTGGTCGATACAATTCGCACAATGCGGAAGCTTCTTCGCTGAACCTCAATTTGAATTTGGCCTATAAGGTGAACGATCACCTGTCTCTGGCCTTTGGGCTCGATGCTCAAATGTTCGATGTGACGCTCGAACAGAAAATCCTTCCTTCAGCGATTGTTTATTCACAAAGGGAAGGTATCATGGCCGGCTTACTGGCTCAGGGCATGGATGCAGCCACTGCCGAATATGTTTTCAACACCCAGTTTCTGGCCCCTTCAGCTGAACTGAAGGATATCAATCAGGAAATCTCAGGTGATAAAACCTGTTTGGGCTACAATTTAGCTCTTCACTACAAACCAAACGATTTTGTTTCGATGGGTGTATCCTACCGGTCTTCAGTGGATTATGACATTGATGGTAAAGCCAAGTACAGAGATGTAACTCAAGGTTTTATTTTCCCCTTTGAATCCATTTTTTATGATGCTCCCGGTCTGGCCAAGATCGAATTGCCATCTTTTCTGTATTTTGGATTCGCTTACTTTCCCAACGAGAAACTCTGTTTTGAAATCGATGCCTGGCAATCGGGCTGGTCCACTTACGATGTTTTGGATGTTTTTATAGAAAATGGTCTTCAGAGTGTTCAGACGATCAAAAACTGGGACGATGTGTGGATGTTTCGTGCGGGTTGTGAATATGTTATCAACGATTCATGGTATGCAACTTTAGGCTATCTGTACGACGAATCACCTATCCCTGATGAGCACATGGATTTCACGCTGCCTGCAAGTGACAGGGATGTCTATAGCTTTGGTATTGGTTTCACAAAAGGGAACTACTGCTTTGAGGCCTCCTACGGCTACCTCAAGCTCCAGGATCGACATGTGGAAGCGCGACCCAGTGAGTTCATCCTGGAGATGGATATCGAGGGAAATGTCAATCTCTACAGCATTGGGGTAACCTATAAGAAATAAGAAGAACCGGGCTTGGTAAGTGTTGTGCCCTAAAAAATAGAGAGAACGGATGAAAGTTTGTCCCGGATCGTGTTATTCTTGTGGTTGACAGCACTTACCGGGCTCTGCCAAAAGTTTGAGAAGTAAATAGCACGAGCCCCAAAAAATCCCGTGGAACTGGTTGTTCATGAAGCAGACGAAGAACGCGGATGAGGATCAGACAAAACGCCATTCGCTTGAGAAACAATCTGGGAGTAACGACATCAGCCAAGATCGTCTGATGGCAAAGCGCTATGAAAGGCTCGCTTCATTGAAAGCGAACCTGCCTCTATACGAAGCGGATCTGAATTGTTCTCCAGAGAGTTTCAGGCACTTAATCAACTACGCCCTGGCTCTTGCAGACATAAGCCTTCAATCGGTTGGTGTAGATAAAAGTCTTGCAATCAATGGATTGGTTAACGAGGCTATTGAAAAGCAACTTGGGTCGAACTGGGAATTAGTAGAAATTACAGACAAGAAGCGATTGGACTATGAGGGTCGTTACAGAGTAGGTCAGGTGGATATTCTGGATAAAGCCTGCCTTTTGGGGTACTGGAGAATCAAAGAAATTGATGGAGAGGAACAGGAGAGACAGGTCTTTTTCCAGATAAGAGCTCAAGCCTCTGACGAGGTTGATGTGACACCTGTTTTTTTTGAGAGCGAAGAGCGTAGGCAGCGGGAATTGAACAGGCGCCTTGCGTTGGGTTCCAGGAGTTGGAACCAGTCCGTCCCCAGGAATTCAAGTCTCGGAAAGTGGTTGATTCAGCTCAGTGGAACAGAGAGCATAGGCTGGATCGAGGGCTATAATAACCTGGGCTTTATAACCAAAACCATTGCCCAAGCCTGTGAAAAGCACGCTTTGACCCACCTGCTCCTGCCCATACAGCGAAGAGATTACGGCAACCCCGAGGCGCCCCTGCTCTTTGGCGATTTCGTGAACATATCGGGAGGCACTTTTCAATGGGAAGGCCAGGGAATTTCGCGGGGTGAACTCGTGCAAATAAGAGTCCGCGGTCAATTGATCGTAGAAGTGAAAATCCTGCCACTTCGCGAGTAAAGTCTAAAAAAAAAGAAACCACAGATAAGCGCAGATTTATAAAAGAAACCACAGATTAAAGAAAAGAACCACAGATGAACACAGATAAACACAGATTTTCAAATAGGAAGCCACTCACAAAATCGTTGGTAATGCATTTGAGGTTCTGAATGCCATTCATTAATTAACAAACCTCTATTTGGGTGCCACAGATTCATTCATGGTTAAAAACATCCGTGTCCATCTGTGTCCATCAGTGGTTAAAAAAAAGAAACCACAGATGAACACAGATAAACACAGATTTTCAAAAAGGAAGCCACTCACAAAATCATTGGTGGTGCATTTGTAGTTCTAAACGCCATTCATGAATCAAAAAACCTCTATTTGGTTGTTCCATTCAATCCACACATTCGTGTGAATTCGTGTTCATTCGTGGTTAAAACCATCCGTGTCCATCCGTGTCCATCAGTGGTAAAAAAAAAGAAACCACAGATGAACACAGATAAACACAGATTTTCAAATAGGAAGCCATTCGCAAAATCATTGGTGGTGCATTTGCAGTTCTAAACGGCATTCATTAATCAATAAACCTCTATTTGGTTGATCCATTCAATCCACAAATTCGTGTGCATTC
>PDWJ01001084.1_pt1 | contig 35212 bp, 25 predicted proteins | sample 1430881 | NCBI WGS metagenome assembly PDWJ01 (sample SAMN01162460, study PRJNA174530) | Oral metagenome, whole genome shotgun sequencing project. | biome: Marine environment; feature: Marine mammal; material: Swab sample of the gingival sulcus; isolation source: swab sample of gingival sulcus...
AACCGTAAAAAAAACAGACAAATTAAAAGTAAAAACAATATCTAAAAATGGTTGCGAAAGTAAATGGTCAAATCTTATTTACACAACGGCAAACCCTGTACCGGAAAAGCCGGAGATTATAATTGACGGGAATTTGGCATTTTGTGAGGGAGGAAATGTTCGCTTGTCTGTTCCTTCCGGAGTTCATTCCTATGAATGGTCAAACGGCTCAACAAACAATGAAATAAATGTTAATCAAACAGGCAACTACAAAGTAAAAATCACAAACAGTTATGGCTGCGAAAGTTTATTGTCCGAACCTGTTAAAATAACAGTGTGGGATGCCGAACCGGATCCTAAAATTACCATATCAGGCGATACAACTTTTTGTCTTGGCGAAGAGGTAATTTTAACGGCAAATGCCGGACGACATCAATACCAATGGTCAAACGGCGAAAAAACACAAAGTATAACCGTAAAAAAAACAGACGAGTTAAAAGTAAAAACAATATCAGAAAATGGTTGCGAAAGTAAGTGGTCAAATCTTATTTACACAACGGCAAACCCTGTACCGGAAAAACCTTTTATTGATGTAAACGGGAAAAAGGCGTTTTGCTCAGGAGGCAACACAAAGCTGTCTGTTTTTCAAAACGAAGAAAAATATTTATGGTCAACCGGAGAAACAAGCAAAAATATTGATGTATCAGAAACGGGAAGCTATACCGTTAAAACAACAAACATCTATGGCTGCGAAAGCTTATTGTCCGAACCTGTTGAAATAACAGTGTGGGCTGCCGAACCGGATCCTGTAATAACGGCATCAGGACCTTTAAGTTTTTGTTTTGGCGACACCATTAAGCTTAGTGCAACAAAAGGTCGTTTTGCCTATGAATGGTCAAATGGCGAGAAAACACCAAGTATAAATATATGGCAATCGGAAATAGTTTCGGTAAAAACAATTTCAGACAAAGGTTGCGAAAGTAAGTGGTCTGATAAAGCTAAAATATCTGTTTTTAAGCTTGATAAACCAACAATTACAGGCGAGAAATCAGTTTGCGGCAATCAATCGGAAGTGATTTATAAAACTCCGGCAAAACCATCGTGTACCTACCAATGGCAATTGGACAATTACAGATTGATAGAAGGAGTCAATACACCGGAACTTACTGTAAATTGGGGTAAAAAACAAGGCACAACAAATCTGACAGTAACAAAAACAGATAAAGAAACCGGTTGTGTTTTCGTATCGGATAATTACGAAGTTTACGTAAGTTCAGACACCGTTCCTGCCAATATTAAAATAATCCGCAAAGCCAAAAGCGACGTGCTTGTCTGCATGAATTGGGTAGCAAACTCAACTTACAGATGGCTGTGTAACGGATTAGACAAAAATTGGCATAAACAGTTTTATGCGCCTGCAAAAGCCGGACTATACAAGGTTGAAATAAAGTTTCCCAACGGCTGCAAGACCTTGAGCGACGATTTTACTTTCGGCTCGAAGAAAAATTCATCTTTATCGAAATCGCCAAGCGACGAAATACAGAAACCTTTGCTTAATGTATATCCTGTACCGGCATATGCCGAAATAATTGTCGAAATATTTAAGATGGAAAATCCTTGTTTGAAAATATTTGATTCATTTGGCAAATGTATATACTCAAACGAGGAAAAAAGCAATGAAATTTACAATCGAAAAACAATCAAGATTGAAAATTTGCCAACAGGCATTTATTATATCCAAATAAGCAACGGAAAAGAAAAAATAACAAAGAAATTCATAAAACAATAACAAATAACGACAATGAATAAAATAATTATAAGCTTGGCTCTCATACTTAGCTTTAGTTTGAATTTATCAGCACAGAAGAACTTTAAAGTGCAAAAAATAAAAAAAACAGGTCCTCCTGAAACGCCTACAAGATATGAGACATGTGCTTTGTTGGTAATTTATAGTCGGCTCAAACTCTCGTTTGATTCAAACAACAGAACAATACTTGCAGTGGAGACTCCAAAGGCAGGTAAGGAAAGATACGAGTTATTTTTACGCCCCAACGAAAAGCAAATTATTACAATACAATCCCCCGGTTTTATTGAAACAAATATTGATCTGAGATCGCCAATACTTGGAAATAAACATGTCAGATACTACAAAATAACAGAAGAACAGTCGGACAAAAACTTCTTTTGCTTTAATATATGGGCAGGTCCTTCTTATGGTTTAATGTCAAACGATAAAATAAAAAATACAGATAGTTGGGACTTATCCGGAAAGATAAGCTATCAGTTTCATGCCATTGCAAGCTACTACTTCCGAAAATATATTGGTTTCGGACTTGGAATTGGCATAAGTTCATATGGTTCAGAAATCAGCTTAAATAATTTCAGCAATGAAAACAATCCGAACATTAAAGGAACCGACAAGGACGGAGAAAATTATTTGAAAATTGTAAATGCAAACTTTACAGAAACTTACTCCTTGAAATATTTTGACATACCAATCCTGATACGTTCAGGGAATGTGTCATTTAACCGCTTCAGCTTTTATTTCGACATCGGATTTCAATATTCAATGCTATTAAACAGCACTTACGAAATAAGCGGAACATCGGAACATAAAGGCTATTACCCTCAATACGCCAACGTAATACTCGACGAACTCCCCGAATATGGCTACACAAAAAAAAACATAAACATATCGGACGATTGGGAAATAAACAAAACCAAACTTTCTTTTCTGATAAATACAGGTTTGTATATTCCTATAAAAGAAAAAACAAGTATAAGCCTCGGCGTTTCCTACTCAAAAGGACTTTCCGACCTAAACTACAACAAAGCTAAACATCGCGACGATTTTATTAAACTTGTGGGAAAACCGGACAAAACACAACTAAATTCGTATTCAATACAACTTGGATTATGCTTTAAATTTTAAACACTCAAAAATAAAATATGCTAAAAAAACTCACGATAGGATTTTCAACCTGCCCAAACGATACGTTTATTTTCGACGCTATTGTCAATAAAAAAATCGATTTACAAGGTTTTGATTTCGATTTTGTCTTAAGAGATGTCGAGGAATTGAACAAAATGGCTTTTGAAGGCAAACTTGATGTTACGAAACTCAGCTATCATGTTTTTCCTTACATTGCTGAAAATTACCAAATTCTAAATTCGGGAAGTGCTTTAGGTTTTAAAAACGGACCGCTTGTTATTGCGAAAGAAAAACCCGATTTGACGAACAAAAATCTAAAAATTGCAATTCCGGGCAAATATACTACTGCCAATTTGTTGTTTAGCATTGCATTTCCCGATTTACGCCACAAAATAGAAATGCTTTTTTCTGATATCGAAAAGGCAATATTGGACAATGCTTGCGATGCCGGAGTCATTATTCACGAAAATCGCTTTACATTTCAGGAAAAAGGCTTGCTAAAACTGCTCGATTTGGGCGAATTTTGGGAAAATAGCACACAATTGCCGATTCCGCTGGGCGGAATTGTGATAAAAAGACAATTGCCGGAAAAAACAAAAAAGGAATTTAACAAAATCTTGAGCCAAAGCGTAAGACATGCGCAGAAATATCCCGAAGGAACATACGAATACGTAAAAAAATATGCGCAAGAAATGGACAAAGAGGTGATGTTTAAACATATAAATCTGTATGTAAACGAATTTACAGAAAATTTAGGCGATTTGGGTAAAAAAGCTATTTATAAACTTTATACCTTTGCGCAAGAAAAAAACATTATTCCGAAAATCAAACATGCTATTTTCGTGGAATAAATTGCTCTACGCAACATTTTTTTTATAATTGTGTTGATATTTGCGCTTAAAATAAAGTTAGAGGCAAATTTCCCCCCGACCCTGTCAGGGTTTGAAACCCTGACAGGGTCGGGGGGAAAACGACAAACGAAAGAAATTTGCAAAAAATGTCGCGTAGAGCAGGAATAAATACGAAGTGAAACTTAAAAACATACGAACATGATAGTTGTTACAGGCGCAGCAGGATTCATAGGAAGTAATCTTGTGGCAAAACTAAATGCCGAAAATTTTAAAGACATTGTTTTGGTTGATAAATTTACCAATGCCGAAAAAAACAAAAATATCGAAGGAAAAGAATATACGCAAAAGATTGATCGCGACGTTTTTTTCGATTGGTTAGAAGAAAATCAGCGATTGGTTCAGTTTGTTTTTCATATTGGAGCGCGTTCGGATACAACAGAACAAGACAAAGCAATATTCGACAAACTCAATCTCGGATATACGAAAAAAGTTTGGAACATTTGTGTAAAATACGGCTTGCCAATGATCTACGCCTCGTCGGCAGCAACCTATGGTTTAGGCGAGTTTGGTTATGACGATACGCATTCCATTGTCGAGAAATTAAAACCGCTGAATTTGTACGGAGAATCGAAAAACGATTTCGACAAATGGGCATTGTCGCAGGAAAAGAAGCCTTACTTTTGGGCAGGCATGAAATTTTTCAATGTGTATGGACCAAACGAAAATCACAAAGGCAGAATGGCTTCGGTGGTGTGGCACACTTTCAGACAAATAAAAAATACGGGCGGAATGAAATTGTTTGCCTCGCACAATCCGAATTATAAAAACGGCGAACAAGTTCGCGATTTTATTTACGTGAAAGATGTTGTTGATGTCTTGTACTTTCTGATGCAACACAGAAAAAATTCGGGAATATACAATCTGGGAACCGGAAAAGCACGAACTTTTTACGATTTGGCAGCCAACACTTTTAAAGCTATGAATGTCAAAACAAATATCAGCTTTATTGACACGCCTGAAGATATACGCGATAAATATCAGTATTTTACCGAAGCAAAAATGGAAAAGCTGCGCTCTATCGGTTATCACGAAAAATTTTATTCGCTTGAAGAGGGAATAAACGATTATGTTACGAATTATCTGCTGAAAGACAAGCTAAACTAAGAAAAATACGCCGCCCTTGCATCTTTGGGCAAAGGTGCAAGGCACAAGACACAGAACTTATTCAAAAATAGGCTCAATTTTCGGCAGTTGCCAATTGGCGAGGTAATTTAAACGTTAAAATATACCACCATTTTGCTAAACACATCAGAATTTTAAGCATGATCGCAGTTTTGCAAGTGCCCTATTTTAAGCTAAATTTTTTTGTCTTATTTGTCGGAACAAATAGATTTGCCAAATCTTAGAGATTTGGCAAATTTAACGATAAAATATAAACAAAAGGGCTATATCCCCCCCAAAAAAAACTAAAAACCCACCCCCCATAAAACAAATGAAACTTTTTTATGAAAAAGCCCTGATGCCAATTATAGATACCCCAAAATAGCAATCAAAATTTCATGTATAAGGCACAATTTTGTGTTTTGTTCTTACTTATTTTATTATTTCTAAAAATAGAATTACTTTTGGGAAATAATTTTGGCGTGTTTTTTTAATATTCTTCAATATTCTAAATACGAAACCATATATTTTTGTTAAGTTTGCAATACTTTTGCACATGTAACAAATAGTGAAAAATACGGGAAATTCCCAATGATAAAAAAATTGAATAAAATCTAAAGCTGATAATTAATGGCTAAAAGAACACAAACAAAACGAAACAGTAGCAAATCTCCGAGTTTGATTAAAACAATTGTTTCAATACTTAAAGATGAGCGTTTTAAAATAATACTTGGAATGCTTTGTTTGTTTTTTTCCATTTTTCTCTCTTTCGCATTTGTTTCCTATATGTTTACGTGGAAACACGATCAGGATATAGTGGACAAAGGCTGGGAGGTTATGATTTTAAATCCCGACAAGGTCGAAAATCACGCCTCAAAACTCGGAGCTTATCTTGCCAATACATTCATGCACGATTGGTTTGGCGTTCCGTCATTCGTTGTCGTATTTCTACTTTTTATCATCGGACTGAGGCTCATGAACATAAAAACCATAAACATCGGGAAAGCCATTAAATATTCAATAATAGGAGTTATTTGGACATCAATAAGCTTAGGTTTTTTTTTCGGAAAAAAATATTTTTACTTAGGCGGAGCACACGGACTTATTGTAAGCGATTTTTTATGCTCAATGATAGGAAATATCGGCACATTTTTTCTAATTCTGATTTCACTTTTCGCAATTGTCATTTTTACCTTTGATAATTCCATAGAATTTCTGAAAAAATTCTTCATTAAAGCAAAAAACACCACTCTTTCCGTGCGTCAACCAATAGATAAAATAATTCCGAAGAAAATCAATAAAATTTTACACAAAAAAAACAAACCGACAGAAAAAAGAAAAATTATTGTAGATTCTGACGAAAAAGATACGACTTTCGGAACAGAAGAAAAATTTGCCAAAGACCAACAAGAAGTAGAAGACGCTACCGACAAAAAAGAATTTATACTAAACGACAAAGGCGAAGAAATTCCCTTGGATTTAGAAATAGAACGCAGCACGAAAGAAGAAGAACTTGTTGTGCCAAATCTCGGATTAGAGACAATAAAAACCCCTGAAAATCAAGAAAAAGAATCGTCTGATACGGAAATGACGGAAGAACAAAAAATGGCAATGATTGTTGAAAAAAATAAAGACATTCAGCTCAACGAAGCCATTGGCAAAATTGAAGATTACGATCCCAAATTAGACCTCTCTCGTTATGTTTTGCCTCCGATCGACCTGTTGGAAAATCACAAATCGGGCGACATAGAAGTAAGCAACGAAGAACTTTTGAGCAATAAAAACAAAATTGTCGAGACGCTAAAAAACTACAAAATCGATATAAAAAAAATAAAAGCAACCGTCGGACCGACAATTACGCTTTATGAAATTATTCCGGCAGCAGGAGTTCGCATCTCTAAAATTAAAAATCTGGAAGACGACATTGCACTCAGCCTCTCCGCTTTAGGAATCCGAATTATCGCGCCAATGCCCGGAAGAGGCACGGTTGGTATTGAAGTTCCAAACCAAAAACCGAAAATAGTATCAATGCGCTCGGTAATTTCATCAAAAAAATTCCAAGAATCGAAATACGAACTGCCCATCGCTATCGGGAAAACCATTTCCAACGAAACCTACGTGGGCGATTTGGCAAAAATGCCGCACCTGCTTGTTGCCGGAGCAACCGGACAAGGAAAATCCGTTGGATTAAATGCGATTCTTACCTCTCTGCTCTACAAAAAACACCCGGCACAAGTCAAATTTGTTTTGATTGACCCGAAAAAAGTAGAACTGACACTGTACGAAAAAATAGAACGCCATTTTTTGGCAAAACTCCCCGACTCGGAAGAGGCAATCATTACAGACAACCAAAAAGTGATTCACACTTTGGCTTCGCTAAATACAGAAATGGACGCTCGCTACGGCTTGCTGAAAAATGCCATGGTCAGAAACATCAAAGAATACAACGCCAAGTTTATCTCCCGAAGATTAAATCCGGAAAAAGGACATCGCTATTTGCCTTATATCGTTGTTGTGATTGATGAATTTGCCGACTTAATCATGACTGCCGGAAAAGAAGTTGAAATGCCTATTGCTCGCTTGGCTCAACTCGCCCGCGCCATTGGCATTCATCTGATTGTTGCCACCCAACGTCCTTCAACAAACATTATTACCGGAGTGATAAAAGCCAACTTCCCGTCGCGCATTGCCTTTAAAGTTGCAGCAATGCAAGACTCAAGAACAATTCTTGACAGTCCCGGCGCAAATCAGCTTATCGGACGCGGCGATATGCTCATCACACAAGGCAGCGATCTGATTCGCCTGCAATGTGCCTTTATCGATACGCCGGAGATTGATAAAATCACGGATTTTATCGGTTCGCAACAAGGCTATTCGAGTGCCATGTTGCTTCCGGAATACGAATCCGGAGAGGGCGAAAACGCATCAGATGTTGATCTTGAAAAACGCGACGAGCTGTTCGAGGAAGCTGCCCGCTTGGTTGTTGCCCACCAACAAGGCTCAACCTCGCTGATTCAACGAAAAATGTCTATCGGCTACAATCGTGCCGGAAGAATTATCGATCAGTTGGAAGCTGCCGGAGTTGTCGGACCGTTTGAAGGAAGCAAAGCCAGAGCGGTTCTGTATCACGACGAAATGTCGCTGGAACAGTATTTGAACAGCCTGAATTAAAAAAATCGAAAATAATTAGCATTTTCTGCCGTTAAGATATTAAATCCGTATTCACAAAACAGACATAAATCGGAATATACACAATGAATATTCATTATTTCAACCAATGCTTGACTAATTTAAACGATATACATGAAACACAGAGGAAAAATACAAGCGCAAGGTGAAAAACTTGAAAAATCAGAATCGTGGGTACAAGAAAAACCGCCGACAAAAACAGACGGTTTGAACATGCTACAAAAATTAATGAATAAACTATCAAAAAAAGATCAAAAAATACGAGAAAAAGCATCTAAAAATGCGGCAAAATGGATAGAAAATGCGGCAAAAACAAACGGAATTGATGCTCCTGCAAACGTAACATTTAGAGCAGAAGGATACGTAAAAGAACGGATAGACATTGAAGTCAAAAAGGGAAAAGCATTCATTGAAAACAAAGACAAAGAGGGCTGATAATGAAAAAATATTTATTTGAGGGTTTTTTAAAAGAAAAATTGATTTACAAAACCTGTAAAACATATTGGGAAGTAAAAATTGAGGAATTGTTTAAACAATATAAAATAAAAAATGCAAAACCATATTTAAATACAAAATTTGCAGACGGAACAGACTTTTTTGATGCCAATCCCATAGCTAATTACAATATTTCTTCCATCGGACGTTCAATCAGAATAATACAAGAGGAATACAATCCGAATGATTTGGAAATAGCAGCATGGATAGATGAATTTGAAACAGAAAATTTTAAAACAAAAGAATTAGTCATCAGCATTCAACTTCGTCCATATACCGAGAAAGTGGCATTTGAGATGATAAAAAAATGGATTGTAGATAATTATCCTGAAAACAAAATGGAAAAATACCTTGCTCTGAGGCTTGAACTCGAAAAATTAGAAACAAATGATAAAACAAACGAGGTGCTTGCTTAACTCTATTTCGATAAAAGAAAAAAACAAAAAAATAAAGGACTTTTTCGCAATTTTAAACAGATAAAAAATACAGACAAAATTTTGTTAAACTCACAAATTCAAAGCCATGCCATATAGTGAATTTACATTAAAAGACTTAAAACTTAAATTTGGAATTAAAAATTATGTTGAACCAATATTTTACGATATAAGCCCAATTCAACCCAGCGATTGGCTAAAAACAACGCTTCAAAAAACATCAAAACTTCGGGCAAGAACCGAGAAAGCAAAATCGGAAACAATTGTTTTTCCGATACTTATAGAAATAAAAGATAAAAACGATGATTTTATTACAATCTATTCGGGAGATACATTAGTTGCAGACGCAGAAAAAGGATTAACAGGAGAATGTGATTTTATAATCACAAAAGAAGTAAAAAGTTTTGATATAAATTTTCCTATAATGCAAATAGTGGAGGCAAAAAAACATGATATTGATATTGGAATTCCTCAATGTGCAGCACAAATGTACGGAGCAAAAATTTATAATGAAAAAAATAATACGCCAATTGATTATATTTATGGTTGCGTAACAACAGGTAACGAATGGAGATTTTTGAAATTAAATGAAACATTAACTATCGATAAAAGAATATATTACCTGAACGAAATAGAATTACTGCTTTCGGTTTTTCAGAATATCGTTGATCACTACAAAGGATTGATTAAAAAATCCTAAAGGAAAAATACCTTGCTCTGAGGCTTGAACTCGAAAAATTAGAAACAAATGATAAAACAAACAAAGTGCTTGCTTAACTCTATTTCGATAAAAGAAAAAACAAAAATATGTATGAATTTACCTAAAAAATAATAGTATGAAAAATTTATTAATGATTTTAATTGTGGTTTTCTGTGCAAATGTTTTGAATGCCCAGCAAGACCCGAAAGCAAAAAAAATACTCGACAGTGTATCGCAGAAAACAAAATCTTTCACGAGCATACAAGCCGACTTTAATTATATTTTTGAAAGCCTGCAAGAGAATATTTCCGACACACTTCAAGGAAAAATCTTGATAAAAGGCGAAAAATATAAATTGACATTTTCGGAATACGAACGCTTTTTTGACGGCACAAACATCACAACTGTAATGCTCGAAGAAGGCAAACCCGTAGAAGCAACACTTTCGTTGCCCAACGAAGAGGGAGAAGAACTTAATCCGTCCGAAATATTCACAATCTACCAAAAAGATTTCAAATACAGATATAGAGAAGAGGTCAAAGAAAAAGGAAAGCAAATGCACCTGATTGAGCTTTTCCCGATTGATGTAGATGCAAAACGATACTCTCGCATTCAAATAAAAATCGACAAAGCCAACAATCAAATCTATTCGTTTAAAGAATTTGACAAAGACGGAAACAGAATCACGATTGAACTTACAAAAGTACAGACAAACAAGCCTCTATCAGAAAAAAACTTTACTTTTGATACGAAAAAATTCCCCGACATTGAAATCGTCGATTTGCGAGAATAGTTCCTCTATATCTCTGAAATTCCGACATGCGATCAAAAATTACATCTGATGAAGCTCAAACACATAATAATTGCATGTTATGTTTTATTATTCTCAAACGATTTTTTATTTGCCCAAAAAATTCGGGTGATTGACAAAAGCTCGATGCGAGCAATAGAAAACGTTTTTGTGATTAATAAATCAAATACAAACACGACACTTTCCGACAAAAAAGGAATAGTCGATTTAAGTATATTCAAACCTGAAGACGTGTTAATATTTCAACATCCGGGATATATTCGCGCAAGTTTCAGGCTTGATGAACTTTCGCAAAAGAAGGTAGTGAAACTTACAGAAAGTGTGCTGAATATTAATGAGGTGCTTGTTTCTGCAAACAAATGGGAACAAAACAAAAGAGAAATTCCCAACCTTATCTCTGTCATTTCAGCAAAAGCGATTCGATTTTCAAACCCGCAAACCACCGCCGATTTGCTCGGGAAAACCCACAAAATTTTCATACAAAAAAGTCAGCTTGGCGGAGGAAGCCCTATGATTCGAGGCTTTTCGGCAAACAGGATTCTTATTGTCATAGACGGTGTGCGCATGAACAATGCCATTTACCGAAGCGGAAACCTGCAAAATGTTATCTCAATAGATCCGAACGGACTGGAAAATGCAGAAGTTATATTCGGACCGGGTTCGGTCATTTACGGAAGCGATGCACTTGGCGGAGTAATGGATTTCCATACGCTCGACCCGAAGCTATGTTTTGAGGGAAAAAATCTCGTCAAAGCCAATGCGCTTGTTCGTTATTCGTCGGCAAACAAAGAAAAAACCGAACATCTCGATTTTAATTTCGGAACAAAAAAATGGGCTTTGGCAAGCTCTGTCTCTTTTAGCAATTTTGGCGATTTGCGCATGGGAAGCTCGAAACATGAAGAATACACAAGAAATGAATTTGTCGCTACCGTAGAGGGGAAAGATATAGTACTGAAAAACAGCGATAAAAATATTCAGAAACACACAGGCTACAAACAAATGAATCTGATGCAAAAAATAAAATATCGCCCCAACAAAAACCTGAGCGCAAGCTATGCTTTTCATTATTCAAAACTATCTGATGTTCCGCGCTACGACAGGTTGATTCAATATAAAAACAATAAACTGAAATATGCCGAATGGTATTATGGTCCGCAAAAATGGCTGATGAACCAATTGCAGCTTGTTGCAAGCAAAAAAAATATTGCTTTTGATAAAATGAAAATGAATTTTGCCATACAAAACTACGAAGAAAGTCGCAACGACAGAAAATTCGGCAAATCGACCTTGCGTTCGCGAACCGAAACCGTAGATATTGTTTCGATGAATCTTGACTTTGAAAAGAATTTAAGCGACAATCAGTTCTTGTTTTACGGAACAGAATTTGTTCACAATCATATTGGTTCTAAAGGGAAAAAAACGAATATATTTTCCCATGAAAGTAAAAAAGAAGCAAGTCGCTATCCCGATGATTCAGCATACGATGTTTTTGCGTTTTATGCCAATTATAAGAATAATTTGAACGCTCGCTGGACAATAAACGGAGGAGCCAGATTTAACCATGTTCGCCTGAATTGTTCGTTTAAAGACAATACTTTTTATGATTTTCCTTTCGAGAAAGTAGATTTCAGCACCCAAGCAATAAACGGGAACGTTGGCGTGGTTTTCAGAGCGCATGAAAAATCTCAGATAAACCTGAACTTTGCCACAGGTTTCCGCGCTCCGAATATCGACGATATTGGAAAAGTGTTTGACTCCGAACCCGGAAACGTAGTGGTTCCGAACAAAGAACTTGAATCGGAATATGCTTATAATGTCGATTTTGGCATTCGCAGGCAATTGTCTGAGATTGCGCAAATTGAAGTTACAGGCTTTTATACTTTGCTGAAAAATGCGATGGTGCGTCGCGATTTTCATTTTAATGGCAAAGACTCAATCTTGTACGATGGCGCAATGAGCAAGGTGCAGGCACTTGTAAATTCTGATGAAGCAACACTTTGGGGCGTGGATTTTATGTTTCGGATTAATTTTTCTGAAAACTTTTCTTTAAAAACAAATTTCGTGTATGCCAAAGGCGAAGACAAAGAAGGGCTTCCTTTGCGACATGTTCCGCCACATTTCGGAAATATGACGCTTTTGTACAAAGCAAACAAACTCAAAATAAGTTTGGCGTTTGATTACAACGGGGAAATTGCATTCGAGAATTTGGCAGCTTCGGAACAAGACAAAACTCATATTTACGCAAGCGACAAAAACGGAAATCCGTATTGCCCTGCATGGCAAACACTCAACACGAAAGTCGATTATAGTTTTAATAAATATCTGTATGTCAATACAGGAATTGAAAACATACTGGATACGCGCTACCGACCGTATTCAAGCGGAATAGTTGCTCCGGGACGCAATTTTAGCTTTACCGTCGGATTGCGGTATTAAAAAGGGAACGACAAAATAATGCCTTAAATTACGAATGCTATTTCAAAATTTTGAAACAGAATGGCTGTTTATGGCATGTCTTATGTATTATCGTGGGGCTTATTTTCCCGATTGGCTGCGACGCTCTTCTAAAATAAGTTTCAAGAAAATCAACACAAGGTGGTAAAACATGAATTTCCCAAAACAATTCTATTTATACATTTTTTATGGGCTTTTGCAGTCTTGCCGGCTTCTGCGCAAAATGGCAATGCTTCTGTTTTTTTTTCGCCGCAAAACAAAAAAATCAGACGGTTTGTAAAAAAACATGAACTTGCGACAATTCAGTTCAAGGATTCTGCCAATTTTACTGAAAAACTACATCAAATTGTTGAAAAACTACACGCCGAAAGTTTTTTTGATGCCCAAATCGACAGTATTTCATGCGATTCAAGCAAACGGAATGTTTATGTGGCTTGTGGTTTGCCTTATACTTTTAGCGTAAAAAAACACAATCTTGACAAAAAATTGACTAAAAAACTTAACTACCGACGAAAAATCGAAAATAAAGAATTAAGTTTTCAAAAAATCAAAGAATTACAAGCGAATATAATTGATTATTACAGCAATAACGGATTTCCTTTTTCCTCAGTTTCGCTCAATAATTTAAACTACGAAACAAGATGTATATTTTGCAACTTAGATTGCCGGAAAAAAGAAAAAATTGTTTTTAACAGCTTAGTTTTAAAAGGAAATTCGCAAATATCGCCCCAATTTATACAGAATTTTGTTGGCATAAAGCCCAAGATGCTATTCTCAAATCAAAAAATAAGTTTGATTGAAAAAAAAATCACAAATCTTGATTTTTTAGAGCTTATAAAACCTGCAGAGCTTGAGTTTTCAGGAAACAAGGCAGATGTGTATTTGTATTTAAAAAAACGCAAAGTCAATCGCTTAGACGGAATAATTGGATTTGAAAGCTCCGAAAAAAACGGACAGAAAGCGGAGTTTAGCGGCGAGGTAAAATTCTTGTTGAAAAATACACTAAAAAGGGGCGAAAGTTTTCAAATTCATTGGAAAAAAATGAAATCGGCTTCTCAGCGCTTTGCGTCCGATGTAAATATTCCTTTTTTGTTTTCCTTGCCTATTGGTCTTGATTTGAAAATTGATATTACCAAAAAAGACTCATCGTGGCTGAAAACAAGGACACATGCCGGCGTATTGTTGTATTATTCCTCATTGAACCACGTGAAAGCATTTGTCGAAAAAGAAAGTTCGTCGCTTGTGGGGAAAAAAGAGTTTTCCTCGCTTGTCGGCTATCAATCTACTATTTATGGACAAGAATTTTATTTTTCCAATGTGGTTTTTCCGCAGAATCCACGCAAGGGAATTTTTTTGAAAGCAGGAATCGGCGCAGGAACAAAAAAGAAAGAGGAAGAAAAAAACAAAACGCTGATTGAAGCATCGCTTGTTTTTGAGTCGTATTTCAACATATTCGGCGATTTTGTGCTTCAACTAAAAAACAGAAGCGCGATGCTGTATTCCAACTCGAAATTTTTTGAAAACGAGTTTTTGCAATTCGGAGGCTTAAAAAACATGCGCGGCTTTGACGAGGAATCTCTATTGGCAAATCGCTATACGGTTTTCACGACAGAGTTTCGCTATTTGCCGGAGGAAAGTTCGTTTTTGTTTGTCTTTTCAGATTTTTGCCTGTATGAGTTCGACGGCATCTCAAGCTATATCAAAGACACGCCTTTTAGTGCAGGATTTGGCTTGTCGTTTTCCACCAATGCAGGCATATTTAACCTGACGTATGCCATCGGGAAACAACAAAACAACCCTATTTCGGTAAAAAATGCAAAAATTCACTTTGGTTTCATCACCCGATTTTAAAGGCTTATTTCTCCATTTTTTTCTCCTGACTTTTCTGAACAAAAAACATTTCTTTTTTCTACCTTTGCCAATAATGCAATTAACTGTAAAATATAAACAAAAACAAATTAAATCACCTTTAAATTATATTGGAGGAAAGTTCCGTTTGTTAAGCCAGATTTTACCACTTTTTCCTAATAAAATAGATAATTTTATAGACCTATTTGCAGGTGGTTGTAATGTTGGGATAAACGTAGATGCTGAAAAAATATTTTTCAATGACAATCTTACTTTTTTAATAGAAATGTATCAAATGTTTCAAGACACTGAATTAAATCAGATAATCAATCATATAGAAAATAGAATAACTGAATTTGACTTGTCGCAAACCAACGAGCAAGCTTATAAAGCAATGAGAAATTTATACAATCAAGAAAAAAATCCATTGGATTTATTTGTATTGATTGCTTACTCGTTTAATCATCAAATAAGATTTAACAATAGCCACGAATTTAATAATCCTTTTGGTAGAAATCGTAGTAGTTTTAATGCTAAAATGAAACAAAATTTAAAAAAATTTATCATTAAAATAAAAGAACAAAAATGTTACTTTAGCAATTTATGTTTTACGGATTTTGACTTCTCATCTTTCAACGAAAATGATTTTGTTTATTGTGACCCACCGTATTTAATTACTACAGGAACTTACAATGATGGCAAACGAGGGTTCAAAGGTTGGTCGATTACCGAAGAAAAACAGTTATTGAGTTTGTTGGATGAGTTAAACAGTAGAAATATCAAATTTGCCTTATCCAATGTGATTGAACACAAAGGAAAAAGTAATGATATTTTGAAAGATTGGATAAACTCTAATGATTATAATGTTAATTACTTGAATTTTAATTATTCAAATTCAAATTATCAAACGATTATGCGAGATAAAAAAGCAACTGTTGAAGTTTTAGTTACTAATTATCATCCGCCAAAACAGTCACAATTATCGCTATTTGACTAACTATGAGATATATCGGAAATAAAGAAAATTTACTGCCTCAAATTTACGAAATATTTCAACAAAAAAATATTCAAGGAAAGTCATTTTTTGATGTTTTTTCTGGTACGGCAAATGTTAGTAAATATTTCAAAAAACTTAATTATCAAATATTTTCATCTGACTTAATGTATTTCTCTTATGTTCTGCAAAAGGCGTATATTTGCAATAACGAGGATTGTCAGTTTGAAAAACTACTAAAAAAGTTAAATTTTAGAAATACAAAATTGTTTTGTTCTCCATTGGAAATAGTGGTAGAATACTTAAACAAAATTGAACCACAAGAGGGATTTATTTATCAAAATTATACACCAGAACCAACACAGCATTTAGAAAAACCAAGAATGTATTTTTCTTCTGAAAACGGAAAAATTATTGATGCTATTCGATTAAAAATAGAGCAATGGAAAAGGGATAAATTACTAACAGAAAATGAATACTTTATATTATTAGCGTGTTTAATTGAAACAGTCCCTTTTTATGCAAATATAGCAGGAGTTTTTGCGGCATTTCATAAAAAGTGGGATGCAAGAGCAATCAAAAAAATGGAATTAAGGACTATTTCATTATTTAAAAATAATTATCAAAATTTTGTTTTTAACAAAAATTCGGTTGATTTAGTTTCTCAAATAAAAGCAGATATTTATTACCTTGACCCACCGTACAATCAACGCCAATATGCACCAAATTATCATTTATTAGAAACGATTGCAAAATATGACAATCCTACTATCAAAGGTGTAAGTGGAATGCGTGATTATTCTGAACAAAAATCAAAGTTTTGTAATGCAAAAACTGCCTTACAAGAGTTAGAAAAGATTGCTAAATTAGGAAATTATAAGTATTTGGTTTTGAGTTATAATTCGGAAGGAATTATGCCGGAAAAAGACATTATAAATGCTTTGGCAAAAAACGGAAATATTGAACTTGTGGAGTTTGATCATTTGCGTTTTAAAAGTAATAATAACGGACAAAAAAAACACAAAAAATACATAAAAGAACAGCTTTATATTTTAAAGAGATAATATGAAAAATCTTTGGATACTAACAGAAGAACGACCTAAAAAAGAAGTTTTGGTGACAATTTTACAAAAATTTGCCAAGGATTATGGATATGGTGTATTTATTGACACTTTAAGAATATTACCTGTTTTGAAAGAACAGAAATTCATATTCGCCTATGAATTAACAGGTTTTAGATGTAATAAAGTTGATAAGGTTTATGTTAAAACAGTTACAGGAAATTCAAGTTTTGTAGATTTCTTGGTTTTTTATCAAAAGAATGAACCAACGATTGCAGATACACCGATTTACGCCATTGAAGAAACGAAAACAGATGACAAAGAAAGCCGAAATACAGGTGTTTATCAGCGTTGTTCAAAGTTTGTGTTTATAGAAAGTTTTTATCCAAAAACTAAAAAAATAATGCTCTATAATTTACAAATAGAGCAAAAAGAAAAACCAACAGAAACGTATATTTTTGGAACTCGTTTATTGCTTTCATTGGGCGTTAAGATTTTAGGGAAAAAATTAGATAGTAAAGTTTTATTCCATTTAAAAGCATTGATGAAATCATTGAGTTTAAGTCAAAAATGCGAAAAGCACCCAAAGGAAACGTACCTATTTTATTAACAAAATTTAGTGATAAAATAGAAGTTTCAGGCAGATTGGTGAAAAACGGAAGACTTTCGCACGACCCAAACATTGGTGCTTTGTCGATTATTAGTGCTGTTTTACGAAAGTTAGGATGGAAAAAAACCATTGAAATAACGCAGCACGGACTAATACAAAAACAAGTTGGTAAGAAAAACAAGTTTGTTTTAATTGCTAACAAAATAGGAATTTCTTTGCAAGGTTTGACTATTCCCAAAGCAGAAATGCCTACTGATTATTGGCGTTACGATATGGACGGTGAAAAATTAGGAACAATTTTTATTCATTTGGTCGTTGAAAATTTCACACTTGGAAAATCTATTTTTGAAAATCATGCAGGCTGTGAAAAAGGTTATTTTTATCCATTAGATGGAGATCCAATTCCTTTGGAAAAATACAAAGACCGAGAACTTTATAAAAAAGGCGATAAAACACAAATTATAGAAATTCCCGATTTAATTTTAGAAGATATTAAGCGTAAAGAAATCATCAATATTGAAGGTGAAAAATATATCAATCGTAATGCAGGAATTTTACAGATTAAAACTTTTGATTTTATTGAAAAACATTACATTAAAAAGCATTACCCAAAATATAAAATCATTCGTTCTGTGGTTCTGTTTGGAAGTGAAGAAGAAACAATCGTAGAAATCGAAGTAGGCTTTATGCTCAACACAAAAGGGCAATTAGTTTTAGGAGTGAAAGCACCTGAATTATTCAAAGAGGCGGTAAAAAATTTGTTGGATTTTTGGAAGTGATAAAATACGGCATAGAATATTGTTTATAAGTAGGCGCATTCAGAAAATACGCCTGACTTTTCTGAACAAAAAACCGAGATCGCCTAAAAAATTACGAGACAAAGCCTATAACAGCAATTTCTTATTTTAAACAATGTAGAAAACACAGCTATTGTCTGCCTCGTTGCTGATTCATTTGTTTGCGTTTTGCTTCAAGACGTTGTTGTGTTTCAATCATTTTTTTTGCATAAAACTTTGCTTTTTCCATATCGCCAAGTTGCCTGTAACTCGCCGACAAATTTTTCAACACCAATACATAATCGGGTTTCAGCTTATAGGCTCTTTCAAATACTTTGATTGCCTTGTTGTAGTTTTTCGACATTCCGTAAGCCACACCCAAATCTGCAAGGGCATCGACATTGTTTTCGTCTATTTCCACCGCTTTTTCCAGATAGAATACTGCTTTTTTCAAATCGCCTTTTCGCGCTCCGTACAGCGAGCCTAAAACATTGTTTACATCCGAGCGATTCGGATTCAAGCGATACAGCCGCTCGTATGTTTTTATCTGAAAATCAACACTGTCAAGATTCCGAAACAAAACGCTGATATTGTTGTAAGCCTTGTCGTAATTCGGTTTTAAAGCTATCGTACTGATGTACATATCAACGGCTTTCTGGTATTCTTTTTTGTACTTTTCGTAGGCAATGCCTAAATCTAACCTTGCCGCCACATATCTTGGGTGAATCTGCAACGAGCGTTCAAGGTATTCGACCGCAAGTTTGTAGTATGGTTCAGCCTCTTCGGGTGTTTTTGCTGCCATTCCTTTAATTACCAGTTGTTCTCCGGCAGTTGTATTTCCTTTGGCACTTGTCGAAGAAATCTTCACATCGTGTGTAAAAAGTGTATAATTGTCTTTCCAATCAAAATTTCGGGTAAATGTTTTTATAGAAAACAAAACAAGAACAATCGAAAAAAAAGCCAATAAGCCTTTATTGATTAGATTTTTATCGAAATTCTTTTTTTCAGACAAATATTCAGGCAAAAGCCGCACCAAAGCATAGGTCAGCAACAAACAATATCCTAATGACGACAAATACATAAATCGCTCGCTCATGAAAACGCCTATTGAAAACAAAAGGTTTGAAACCACCGAAAGAGTTGAAAAATAGATTACAACGCTCCATGTGTAAATTTTGTGTTTTCTTTTGAGCAGAGACAAAAATCCTGTAATTCCGATGAAGGCATAAAGCAGCATGGGCAGAATTGAGCGCGGATCGAAAAATTTCACCAGTGGAATATAGTAAGGATAATAGTCCCAAGTGAGCGGATGTGGAAACAGCAACAGCCTGAAATACATGTAAAATGTATAAAACACGGTTCCGTATCGCTGCGACTTATCTGCATCGACAAAAGAGTTGTTCATCAGTTCGTGTGCTGTTCCTTGCGAAGCAAAGCCGACGGTTTTGTAGCGAATGAGAACAAACAAAAACGTTGCTAAAACAAGCGGTATGAGCGAAATAAAATTCTTTCGAGCGGGTTTGTCCGTAAAAAGAAATACAGCAACAGGAATAACAGACAAAAACGTAACGGCATTTTCTTTTGACATTAATCCGCCGAAGAAACACAAAAAGCTAAACAGCAAATATTTTTTATCGTAATTATCTAAATATTTCAAAGTAAACCAAAGTGCGCCGAGTGCGCCGAGCATTGTCATTATCTCATCGCGCCCCTTGATGTTTGCAACAATTTCTGTATGAATCGGGTGAGCAATAAAAAGCATAGCCGTTACAAACGGAACGGAAAAATACCAACGCGGAATCAACGGACGATATGCACTGCCGATGAGCAATTTAAAAAGAATCATGTAAATCAGGATTCCGGTGAATCCGTACAACAAAATATTGGTGGTGTGAAATACTCTTGCATTTTCGCCAAACAACTGGTATTCAATAGCGAAAGTTACAACAGACAGCGGTCTGTATCTTCCTCCGGCAACAAAATCAACATTTTTGCCGTGTTCGCCTGCCATCGTGTCGTAAGATAATATGTCGGGGATTCCTGCGATTCCGCGTTTTGTGAAAGAATTTTTCGTGATAACAATGCCGTCGTCAAGCGTAAAGTCGTTAAAAATGGCATTGCTGTATATCAAAAATGAAAATGCCATGATGATAAAATAGACGATTCTGGCATCTATGGGGCGAAAAGCCGGAACATTTATGCCTGTTTCGGGAATTGCCTTTTTTCTTTTTGTGACTTTGGGCTGGTGTTTTGTTGCTTTTGTTTTTCTATACACCGTTTGTTTTCTTGTATTTTGTTGTTTCATGTGTTTATATTTTATGAGTGATTAGTGATGGGTGATTTGCTCACGCCAAAAATTTTTTCGCTTAACTTCCATCTTCCTCCCTTATAATCATTCTGTTGTGTGTCTTTTAAAGGTTCATTCCTAATTTAAAGTCCAAAAATACGATTTCTATCTGAACGAGAAACTTTTTTGCCTACCAAAATTTAATTTTTGCTGCGGCAAATGCCACCATTCTCAACAATAGAAAACCATGTTTAAATCTTGAAATATTTGTATCTCCGTAGGTTCGCTCTTTGTATCTGATGGGCAAATCAATAATTTTCAGGTTCAGTTTGTAAGCCCCAAACAGCAAATCGTAATCGCCAAAAGGGTCAAATTCGCCGAAAAAGCTCCTGTTTTTTGCAAGTTTTTCATAATCTTTTCTGAACATTACTTTTGTGCCGCACAAAGTGTCTTTTATGGCTTGTCCTAAAATCCAAGTAAACATTTTCGAGAAAAAATGATTTCCGACAAAGTTTAAGGGACGCATTGCCTTTTTTTCCATTGGATAAACAAGGCGCGAACCATTTATAAATTCGCCTTTTCCGCTTGCGATTGCTTCGTAAAACTTGGGCAATTCTTCGGGCGGAACGGTCAAATCTGCATCAAGAATCATCAGAATATCGCCGCTTGCCATTGCATAGCCTTTGCGAACGGCATCGCCTTTGCCTTTTCCGTCTTGTTGTCCGATTTTTATGTCGTGCGTATCTTTATATTTTTGTTGTATTTCCTGAATTTTTTCCCATGTGTCGTCTGTAGAATTTCCTTCGATAAAAATAATCTCGATATGTTTCCCGAATTTGGGCATGCGCAAGACTGCGTCTTCAATATTTCCACTTTCGTTGCGTGCAGGAATCACAACCGTAGTAACAAGTTGCCTGTCAAGCTCTTTTTTTTGCTGAAATATCGGACGTGCAAACACAAACTCGTTTATGCAAAAATAATTAAAAAACGGAAGACGCGCCAAAAACTTATTGAACAAATAAGAAAGAAGCGGAATATTTATCGGAATCAGAACGCGCCGCGAAGAATGGTATGATTCGAAATCCGACAAATACAACAAATTCTGAATATCGCCTATTGACAGCCAATTTTGGCTTGGTATTTTTTTCTTTATCCCGAAAAATTCGCCGATTTTCAGTATTGGCTCCCAAAGCCTGTTGTAATAAGTTATAAAAATTCGTGTATTGGGTTTGCAAACTTTCTTCAACTGATTGAAAACATCGAGAATATTATCAAAATATCCGATTACGTTGGACAATAGCACGACATCAAATTTTTCGTTAAGTTCAATGTTTTCGGCTTCCATGACGTGAAACTCTATCTCGGGAAAAGCTCCGGAAGCTACATCAATCATGTTTTTACTAAAATCGATTCCGACTTTGCGTTTTCCTTTCAGTTTTGAGAGTGTCCAAGCTGTGCCGCAACCTATTTCAAGTACAGAGTCGTCTTCATGAATAAAATAATTGCTGTATTTTATTATATCGTTCCAATAATACTTGAAACGCTTTCTGTATTTTGTATATGTTGGAGCTAATTTTTCAAAATATGTATGAAAAATTTGTTTTCTTGATAACTTCATGAAATCATAAGATTAGTTTTTTCCCTAAAAATATTCCGAAATATCTGATTTATTATAAACATATCAAAAAAATGTTTGAATTTATTGTTTCAAGACTTCCTTAGATTTTAAATTAAAATTTTAATAATCAAAAAATTACACATAGTTCTTAGATTTTTTTCAGCAATCAATAATTATCACGATAGAGGCAAAAAAAATTGAGCCTCTCCCCTACTCTTTCAAACAAGAAGTTTTGTAGTTCCTAAAAATCCTTTGTATTTTTAGCTTTTCGTTTTAAAATTCAGTTTATCACTTGAAAATAAAAGTTCATGAAAATATTTTTTCATTTTGGCAGATATTTTTTACTCTTGCTGCGTGTTTTTTCAAAGCCTGAAAAATCGAAATTATACCTGACACAAATTGTCAGGGAAATAATGAAATTGGGCGTAAATTCCTTGTGGATTGTCGCTATAATTTCGGTTTTTTTCGGTGCGGTAATCACACTTCAGACAGCTTACGGGATGGAAAATCCGCTGATTCCGCGCTACCTCATCGGGCTTGGGACGCGCGATTCCATGCTGCTGGAATTTTCATCAACCATTGTTTGCCTGATACTTGCAGGGAAAGTTGGCTCAAGCATTGCCTCAGAAATCGGGACAATGCGCGTTACGGAACAGATTGATGCGCTTGAGATGATGGGAGTAAATTCGGCAGCTTATCTTATTTTCCCCAAGATAATTGGCATGATGCTGTTTATGCCCGTTATTAACATCATCAGCATGTTTTTAGGCATTTTCGGAGGGTGGCTTTTCGGCTTGTTTTCCGGCGTGGTAACAACTTCGGAATATTTGCAAGGGATTCATTATTCCTACAACTCTTACTATGTTTTGTATTCTTTAATCAAATCGCAGGTATTTGCGTTTATCATCACAAGCGCGTCGTCGTATTACGGATATTACACCAACGGAGGCGCGCTTGACGTAGGAAAATCAAGCACCGTAGCTGTCGTAAACAGCAGTATCTGGATTCTGTCGTTTAATTTAATCCTTACCAATTTATTACTTGTATGATAGAACTAAAAAATGTAAATAAATCGTTTGGCGATAAACACGTGTTGAAAAACATTTCCTTGACTTTCGAGCCGGGAAAGGTGAACTTAATCATCGGGCAAAGCGGTTCGGGGAAAACGGTTTTACTGAAATCGACCATCGGGCTGTTTGAAATTGATAATGGACAAATTTTGTACAACAATCGGGAGTTTTCGACCATGTCGGCAAAACAAAAAAAAGAGATACACAAAGAAATCGGCATGGTTTTTCAAGGCGGCGCTTTGTTCGACTTTCTCACGGTGGAGGAAAACGTGCGTTTTCCGCTCGACATGTTTACCAACTTGAGCCATGCGGAAAAAACCGAACAAGCGAATTTTTGTATCAAGCGCGTGAATCTGCAAAAAGCAAACCACTTGTTTCCCTCCGAAATTAGCGGCGGAATGCAAAAACGAGTTGCCATTGCACGCGCCATTGCCCTGAACCCGAAATATCTGTTCTGCGACGAACCCAACTCCGGATTAGACCCGCGCACGTCCATTGTCATTGACAAACTCATTAGCGAAATAACCCAAGAATACAACATCACCACGGTTATCAATACGCACGACATGAACTCGGTAATTGAAATTGGCGATAATATATTTTTTGTGTACAAAGGCGAAAAATGGTGGCAAGGACACAAAGCGGAAATGTTTAATACCGGAAACAAAGAAGTGGACGATTTTGTTTTTGCTTCAAAATTGATGAAGAAAATACAGAAAAAATAAAATATAACACCCAATTTAGTCTTGAAAAATTTGAAAAGCAGGAACTTCGGCACGTTTTTCAATGAGACTTTCGTGCTTTTGTTTTTTTTATGATTTGGAGGAGGGCTTAATTTAATTTTAACTTTTTATTAGTTCCTCAAACTTTTCGATGCTTATTGATTCTTCCAGCTTGTATTCTCCTATAAGTGTTCGTTTTAGTGCTGCGAGATAAGCTCCGCTTTTTAGTTTTTGTCCTATATCGCGCGCAAGAGAACGGATATACGTGCCTTTGCTGCATAAAATCCGTATTTCAATAAGAGGTAAATCAAAATGCACCAATTCTATTTCGTATATTTCTATTTCTTTTGCCTTTATTTCAACCGTTTCTCCTTTTCTTGCATAATCGTATGCCGGTTTTCCTTTTATTTTTTTTGCAGAATAAACGGGCGGAATCTGACTTTGTTTGCCTACAAACCCAACAAGGCAATCTTTCACCTGTTTTTCAGTGATATGTCGGTAATCGTATTGTGCATTAATTTCGGTTTCAAGATCAAAGCTGGGCGTGGTAGCTCCCAATTTTATGCCGGCATAATATTCTTTTGCCATTCCCATGAACGACTCTATCTTTTTTGTCTTTTTTCCGGTGCAAACAATCATCAATCCCGATGCCAAAGGGTCTAAAGTTCCGGCATGTCCTACTTTTATGCGTTTTCCTGTTGCGTGTCGTTTTATTAATGCCCGAATACGATTTACCACATCAAACGAAGTCCATTTGAGGGCTTTGTTTATCACAATAACTTCGCCGGCTGTAAAATCTATTGTACTGAAATCTTCTGTATTGCAATCTATCATTAGCCTTAGTTCCTATTTAATTTTTTCTGAAAACAACTCAAAATCCTGATTATCAACTTCTCTGTATTTAAACATTGCAGACAATCAGTGGCAATTTATAAAAAAAAACGTACAATTCAACAAAAAAAGGAAATTCGACAAAGCGCATATTCAAATATCAAGCAAAATTCGGATTGGACAATGGTCGGAATGGAAGACTTGCGAAAGAATATCCGATTTTGCAACCTTGTTTTGCATCTCCTTTGTTATGCAATGATAATCAATTCTCCAGCCAAGATTTTTTGCCCTTGCATTAGCTCTATAACTCCACCAAGTGTAATGTTCCGGTTCTTCGGTAAACATTCTGAACGTATCGACAAAACCACTTTCTATAAAACGAGAAAGCCATTCGCGCTCTTCGGGCAAGAAACCCGATGATTTTTTGTGTCGTTTCGGATTGTTAATGTCTATCGGCTTATGCGCAATGTTAAAATCACCGGAAATCAGCAATTTCGGGTGTTCTTTTTTGAGTTTTCCGGCAAAAATCAGGAACTCATCTAAAAACTGCATTTTCAACTCCTGACGAATATCTCCACTCGAACCGGAAGGCATATACACACTTAGTATTGAAAAGCTGCCAAAATCGGCACGCAATACTCTTCCTTCAGCATCAAAAAATGAGTTGTCCATGCCGTAAACAAGTTTGTCGGGCTTTGTTTTCGTGAGAATTGCAACTCCGCTGTATCCTTTTTTTTGCGCAGAAAAGCAATAGCAATGATAGCCCAATTCTTTAAAAAGTGCCGCATCAATCTGTTCGGTTTGGGCTTTTGTTTCTTGAATACAAACAACATCGGGCGACTCTTGCATTAACCATTGGTCAAATCCTTTTCTCAAAGCTGAACGAATGCCGTTTACGTTGTATGAAATTATTTTCATATATTTATATTTAATTTGATAAATTTGCCAAATTTCAAAGATTTTGCAAATTCTTGATTTTGATTTTCCGACTTAACGGTCTGAGGCTTCATTCAAAATAGGCATTAATTGATATCCTTTTTCGGAAAAATATTTCAAAACACGCGGCAAAACATGCAAGACCTTTTTTTCCGTTTTCAAAGAATCGTGAAATACAACAATAGAACCTGACGAGGTGTTTTCAATTACATTCTTATAGCACTGTTCTTGTGAAATATGCGGATCGAAATCTCTTGATACGACACTCCACATTACTATTTTATATGTTTTTTTCAGTATATTTGCCTGTCGGCTTGTTATTTTTCCGTAGGGCGGTCGAAACAGCTTTGTGTTGATGAGGGCATTTGCGCGCTCAACATTGTTTATATAATCCTGTGTGTTCGTCTGCCAACCTTTCAAATGGTTGTACGTGTGATTGCCTACGGCATGTTTTGCATTGACAACTTTCTTGTATATTTGAGGATATTTATAAACATTTTCGCCTACGCAAAAAAACGTAGCTTTTGCATCGTATTCTTGCAAAATGTCCAACACTTTTTCGGTAACTCGCGGAATAGGTCCGTCGTCGAAACTCAGGTAAATGTTTTTCTCTTTTGTTTTGATGTCCCAAACAAATTGGTTGAACAGTTTGCGAATGAATATTGGCGATTTTACATTAAGCATAGCAAAAAAGACCCTTTGTGTTTCATGTCTTTGTGTGTTTTATTGAGTGATATTATATTTTAGCTTGTTAATTTTTGATTTATTTGAACTCTGACGGATATTTTGCAAATAGAGTAGAGAATTTTTGATCCGTTTCTTGCGCCAGTTCGGTTTGTTTGTATTGTTTGGCTCTACGAATGATTTCTGCCAAAATTGCCAAGTCGCGTTGTTTGTTGTTTGTAACGAATTTTGCTTTTTCCGCATCTAATGAGAGCAGAAAATCAAGCTCTTCGTAAGTTGTTTGAGCAAGTATTTTCATCATTTCGTTGGCTTTTTGTATTTCGTTTGCCTTGTAATAGGCTTCTGCCAATAGTATGTTGTAATAATTATACGGAACGTTCTTGTTTGGCATTAAGTCCACGCATTTATCAAGAACATTGACGGCAGAATCGCGTTTGCCTTCTTGGATAAGTTCCATTGCCAATCGGGCAAAATTGCTTTTCATATTCATCAGCATTCTTTGGTTGTTTTCATCTAAATACACATCAGGATTGTCGATTCCTCCCCAAACGAATTTGTTCATCAGGTTTTCGTACAGAACGTCGGTATCTACTCTTCCTGTTTCGCCGAATTTGCTTTCTGTCTTAATCGGCACAAGGCGGTAAGCCATTCCGTCAAGTTGGAAATACTTTTGCAGGTTCATGTATGAGCCGGGTCCGACCGTAATGGCAAAGTAAATTGGGCGTTCCCAGTTGTTTGTAGCCAATAAGTCGAGCACCATCAATTCGTTTTTGCGGATATGTTCTCTTGGCGTTTCCCAGCGCAGGGCATCAACAATCAAATGTGCTGCTTTGGGACTCACCGTTCCATTTTGAAGCACTTTCAAGGAATCAACAGGTGCTAAAAATTTCTTTGAGGGCATGATGTCGTAAATCTCGTTTCCTTGTTGAGCCTTTGTTTTGCGTTCGTCGCTGGCAACAAAATCTATCAGATCGCGGATATTGTAGTGCCGTTTTATGGATTCCATGATATAAACAACATCTCGTTTGCCTTGCCCGTATTGTTCGAGGCTCATTGAAAAAGGAACAGGATCAGACAAGTAGGCTTTTCTTTTCATCTGGTCTATATACCAATCGGTATTCAGGTAGCTTAGATTTATTACGCGCACATCGGTTCTGATTCCTTCCACTTCTTGAGCATACCACAAAGGGAAAGTATCGTTATCGCCGTTTGTGAATAAAATAGCGTTTTCTGCGCAACTGTTCAGGTAGTTTTTTGCAAAGTCTCTTGCCGTGTATCGGTTTGAGCGATCGTGGTCGTCCCAGTTTTGAGCACCCATAATTACCGGAACAAATAATACGCAAGCGAGGCTTGTTCCTATTGCGCCGCTTTTTGGCGAGACGTATTTTTTTATCAAATCAAACAATCCCAAAACGCCTAAGCCGATAAACATGGAAAAGGCATAAAACGAAGCAGCGTATGCGTAGTCGCGTTCGCGGGGCTGATACGGCGTTTGGTTCAGGTAAACCACAATGGCAACACCCGTGAAAATAAAAAGCAGACTTATGATTGAAAACTGTTCTTTGTCTTTTTTGTAGGTATAAAAAACACCCAACAAGCCCAAAAGCAGGGGCAAGAAAAAATAGGTGTTTCGTCCTTTGTTGTTTTTCAGGTATTCCGGAAGTTTTGATTGGTCGCCCAAACGAAGGTTGTCGATAAAAGGAATGCCGCTTATCCAGTTTCCGTGCAGCACTTCGCCATGACCTTGTATGTCGTTTTGTCTGCCGGCAAAGTTCCACATGAAATACCTCAAATACATCCACCCGACTTGGTATTTGAAAAAGAACTTTAAGTTTTGACCGAAAGACGGTTTTGTTTTTGGCGTAGTCGAAAGTCCAATCCAGTCTTTGTATCCTTGCACATGGTTTGCTCCTTCTTTTTGGTCGCTGTAAATACGCGGAAAGATAGATTGAAATGCGCGATCGTATTTTCGGATAATTTTTTTGTCTATGGCTTCATATTTCCCGTTTTTTTGAGCGTATATAGGATCGCCTTCTTCGTATCCTCTGATCGGCGCATTAAAATACTGTCCGTATATCAACGGACGATCGCCGTATTGTTCGCGATTCAGGTACGAGAGCAGCGTGAAAACATTTTCCGGACTGTTTTGATCCATCGGCGGATTGGCAAACGAGCGGATAACAATCATGGTAAATGAAGAATAGCCTATCAGAATCACGGTAAATGCAAGCAATATTGTATTTGCCAATACTTTCTTTTTTTTGTGCGTATAATACAATCCTCCGACAATTACTGTGCTCAAAAGGAAGGCATAAAAAATTGCACCGCTGTGAAACGGCATGCCAAAACCGTTTACAAATAAATATTCAAATTTTGCAGCAATTTTTATCACTCCGGGAATAATTCCGTACATGATTCCGCCCAGCAATGCTATGGATATAAGCGAAGCATACACAATTCCTTTCACGTCGGTTTTGTGTTTTTTGAAATAATACACGAATACGATAGCCGGAATTGCCAATAAATTCAGTAAGTGTACGCCAATGGACAAACCTATGAGATAGGCTATCAGAATCAGCCAACGGTTGGCGTGTTGGGAGTCTGCTTCGTTTTCCCATTTCAGAATTGCCCAAAAAACAACGGCTGTAAACAACGACGAAAGTGCATACACTTCGCCTTCTACGGCAGAAAACCAGAAAGTGTCTGAGAATGTATAGGCTAATGCGCCCACAAAAGCACTTCCGAAGATTAGAATTGTGTTTGTCAAACTGATTTTTTCGTTTTTAACAACAATTTTTCGGGCAATATGCGTGAGCGACCAGAACAAAAACAGTATGGTAAATGCGCTTGCCAAGGCAGAAAGCAGGTTTATCATCATTGCCACTTTGCTTACATCGCCAAATGCGAAGAGCGAGAAAATGCGCCCCAAAATCATGAAAAATGGTGCTCCGGGCGGGTGTCCCACTTCAAGTTTGTAAGAGGTTGTTATGAATTCGCCACAATCCCAAAAACTGGCTGTCGGCTCCATTGTCAGCGTATATACAAGTGCTGCGATTACGAATGTTGCCCACCCTAAAATAGTATTATACTGATTGTATTTCTTTGTGTCCATATTGATAATTTAAATTTAATGCGCTGAAAATATGTTTTTTTTTCTTTTTTCCAATAAATTTTTTACAAATCGCGTAAATGTGCAATAGATTTGCGGTTTATTGCTTTGTTGTGCCGTATTTTTTAATCAGTTTGTTGAGTGTGTTATCAATTTTTTCGTGAAGTTCGCTTCTGTTGTATTCGCCGGTTATCCGAACAAGCTCTTTCAGTGTATAAATTGTAAGGTTTTGTTCATATTCGAGCAAGGAAGAATATTTTTGACTTATTGTTAAATAATATTCAAGGTCAGCCAGGCTGTATTCCATGATGGTTTTAACCAATGCGTCGCCTTTTTCGTATTTCTCAAGTTTGTAGTACATGTCAATCATCGGTGTTGAAAAATAGTCGAGCGCAATCTGTTGGTGAGGCATTACTTCCACGCATTTGTCCAGCACGGAAAGTGCCGAGTCTTTTTTCCCTTGTTCATACAATTGTTTCGACAAGCGCAAGAATACTTCGCGAACATCCATTATTTTCAAGGTACGCAAGTTTTGTTCATCAAGGTAAACGTCGGGCTGTTCCATTCTTCCCCAATTGAATTTTTCCATTACATTTTTATACATAAGGTCGGAATGGATATATCCTTTTTCGTGGTTTTGGCTTTTTGTTTTATACGGAACAAGTCGGTAGGCAAATCCTTCAAGTTGAAGGTAGTTTTCCAGTCCCAACAAATTGTCGCGTCCGATGCTCGAGGCAAAATAGATTGGTCTTTCCCAATTGAATTCAGCCAAAAGGTCAAGAATCATCAAGTCGCTTTTGGTCAGATAGTTTTTGTTTAGTTCCCACTCAATGTTTTTTACCATTTGGTTTTGTTTTTCTTTCGGAACGGCTGCATATTTTACGGCATTTGCAGAATCGACTTTAAGCGACAATTTTCGTGCAGGAATATAGTCCATTTCATCTACTGTTCCGGGAGCGAGTTTTGTTGCGAGATTGTCGTCTGCAACAAATTTCATGATGTCTTTAATATCAAATCGTTTTTCTGTTTTGTTCAGTATGGGAACGACATCGCGTTTTCCTTGTATGTATTTGTCTTCGGTAAGAGCAAAAGGAAGCGGGTCTGCTTCATACGCCCGTTTTTTCATTTGAGAGATATACCAGTCTGTGCCTAATAGGCTCATATTGACAATACGCACATCGGTTCTGATTCCCTCCACGTCTTGGGCATACCAAAGCGGGAAAGTGTCGTTATCGCCATAGGTAAATAAAATGGCATTCGGTGCGCACGATTGCAAGTAGTTGGCAGCCAAGTCGCGTGCAGTGTATCGTCCCGAACGGTCGTGGTCGTCCCAGTTTTTGGCAGCCATGAGGGTCGGCACCAACAAAAATGTGGCTGCAAATGCAATGATCGAAGCTGTTTTTTTATTTTTCAGATATTGGTTTAAATATTTGCACAAAGCGGCTGTTCCGAAACCAATCCATATTGCAAAAGCATAGAAAGAGCCGGCATAAGCATAATCGCGTTCGCGCGGCTGATAGGGCGTTTGGTTCAAGTACATGACTATGGCAATGCCCGTAAAGAAAAATAAAAGTGATATTACCGCAAAGTTTTCTTTATCATGACGATATTGAAAAAACAAGCCGAGAATACCAAGCAAAAGCGGCAGAAAATAATAGGTGTTAGCCGATTTGTTTCTTGCGAATTTGTCCGGAAGATTTCTCTGAGGTCCGAGACGCATTTCGTCGATAAAATTAATTCCGCTCAACCAATTTCCGTTGGTATAATTCCCGTGTCCTTGTATGTCGTTTTGCCGCCCGACAAAATTCCACATAAAATAGCGGATATACATGTGATTCAGCTGATAAGACAGAAAAAACCAGAGATTCTCTCCAAAGGTGGGTTTGTACAAAGTTTCATCTTTGCCGTATCTGTTGTTCGTTTGAATAGGCTTGCCTTTTATGCCGCCCCAGCTTTTGTACGCATTAACATGGTTTTGCTGATGACTGTACATGCGCGGGAAAAGCGTCATGAATCTTGAATCGTATTGATAAACGGGATTTACCAAGAGTGATTGTTCGTATTTCCCGTTTTTTTGTATGTAAGTATATTTATTTTCCTGTCCGACAACCGGAGCGTTGTAATACTGTCCGTAAAACAAAGGTCTGTTTCCGTATTGTTCTCTGTTGAGGTATGAAAGCAATGAAAAAACATTCTCCGGGTTGTTCTCGTCAATCGGCGGGTTGGCATACGACCTGATGACAATCATCGTATAAGACGAATATCCGATTACGATGACTGTTATGCCCAGAATGATTGTATTTGCCAAAACTTTTTTCTGTTGATACGTGTAATACAAGCCCCAAACAAGCAGTCCGAGCAGCAGGAAGATATAAAATATCGAACCCGAATGATACGGCATTCCAAGAAAATTCACAAAAAACAATTCAAATTTTGCTGCAATTTTAACAATGCCGGGAATGATTCCGTACATGATTCCGCCCAACAATGCTATGGATATAAGCGCGGCATAAACAATGCCTTTTCGCGATACTTCATATTTTTTAAAATAATACACAAACACAATGGCTGGAATTGCCAAAAGATTCAACAGGTGTACGCCGATAGACAAGCCTATAAGATAGGCGATAAGAATCAGCCAGCGGTTGGCGTATTTTTCGTGGGCAATATTTTCCCATTTCAAGATTGCCCAAAAGACAACAGCCGTAAATAAGGACGAACTCGCATAAACTTCGCCTTCGACAGCTGAAAACCAAAACGTGTCGGAAAACGTATAAGCCAACGAACCGACAACGCCTGCGCCCATAATGGCAATGGTGTTTCCTGCCGATACGGTGTCTTTTGCAAGGAATATTTTTTTCAGCAGATGGGTGATTGTCCAAAACAAAAACAAAATAGTGAAAGCACTTGCCAATGCCGACAAGGAATTTACCATTGCAGCTACTTTCGTAACATCGCCAAAGGCAAACAAGGAAAAAACACGCGCCACAATCATAAACAAAGGTGCGCCCGGCGGGTGTCCTACTTGCAGTTTGTAGGCTGTGGCTATAAATTCGCCACAATCCCAAAAACTTGTTGTCGGTTCAATGGTTAATAAGTAGGTGCTTGCAGCGATAAGGAAAACGCCCCAGCCTGTAAAAATATTTATTCTTTTGTATTGTTCCACAGTATTTTGTTTTTTTAGATTAAAAATTGCAGCCGCTTATTTTTTTATTTCTGACAGAATAAAGAATCTACATGCCGGACAAAAGTAAATAAAACTTAATAAAAAAACAGCTTCATTTTGTGTAAATCTTTTAGATTTTTTTTCGAGAAAAATTTGTATTAGAATAAAAAGTTCTTAATTTTGCGCCCGCAACTGTCCGATGGTGTAATTGGCAACACAGCAGATTTTGGTTCTGTCGTTCAAGGTTCGAGTCCTTGTCGGACAGCAGTTGAATAATAGGAAAATGGGTTTTGTCCGATGGTGTAATTGGCAACACAGCAGATTTTGGTTCTGTCGTTCAAGGTTCGAGTCCTTGTCGGACAGCAATTTACACAAAAAGCCGCGCAAAGCGGCTTTTTTTAGTATGTCCGAATGTTTTTTCACGAGAAAAAAGACGAATTTATTTTCTATTCACAATCATTTTTCCGTTTTTGTATGTTGCGCTAAAAACAACTCTCCCCGATTTGTCGTATCTTGTTTCTTTGCCTTCTTTTTTTCCGTTTTTATAGTTTGTTTCGTTTTTCGTTTGTCCGTTCGGATAGCAAAGCAACCATTTTCCGTGTTTTTTTCCTTCGTTGTAGTTTTGTTCTTTGGTGATTTGTCCTTTGTTGTTCCAGATGATCCAACGCCCGTGTCGTTTTCCGTTTTTGTATGTTTCTTGCCTGATTTTGCTGCCGTATGGTGTGAAATATTCCCAATTGCCGTCTTTTTCGTTTTCGGAATACGAGCCTTTTTCTATGGGCAGCCCTTCGGGCGTAAATTGTGCAAATGCGCCGTGTAAGATTCCGTTTTTGTAGTTTTCGAGTTTTCGCATTCTGCCGTTTTCAAAATAAAAAAAGGCTTCTCCGTGTTTAATGTTTTCTTTGTACGAGATTTTATATTTTCGATTGTTGTTCGGATACCATTCTTGCCAATTGCCGTCCATTTTTCCGTTTTTGAAAGATCCTGAAAGATGCCTGCTTCCGTTTTCAAAATATTGTGTCCATTCGCCTTCTTCTTTTCCATCGACAAACTTGCCCGAATGAAAAACTTGTCCGTTTTCAAAATACACGTCCCACAGTCCGTTTTTCTTATCGTCTTTGAACGCTCCTTTTTTCCATATTTGTCCGTTTGTGTACCACCAAGTCCATTCGCCCGACATTTTGCCCATTTCGTAGTGTCCTTCGTTGCCTTTGTTTTTCCCGTCGAGATGCCAATACGTCCAGAGTCCGTGCATGGTATCGTTCACGAAATGTCCTTCGATGTCCAATGTTGCATCTTTGCGCCACCATTGAGCTTTTCCGTGTTTTAGGTCGTTCCGAAATTTAATTTTTGCATCGTAGTTTCCCGACTGAAACCATTGTTCAAACAATCCGTTGCGCTTGCCGTTTGCGTAAGCGCCCTGCCGTTTGATTTGTCCGTTTTCAAACCAAAATTTCCATGTTTTTTCTCGTTTTCCGTCTATCTGCTTGCCCTCCATTTCTTTGTTGCCGTTTGGATACCAGATTGTATTGTCGCCGTTGTCAAAATTCAGTAAGCTGTGTTTGCTTCCGTCGGCATACCATTCTCGCCATTCGCCCGATTGTGTTCCTTGCGTAAAATTTCCTTGGGCTTTGGTTTTTCCGTTTTCGTAATAGTATGTCCACAGCGAATCTTTTTTTCCCTCAACAATACGCCCTGATTCTTTCACTTGGTGTTTGTCCGGATAGTATTCGCGATATATGCCCTTGCCTTCTTTTACGAGGCAATCTCCGTTTTTTTCCCAATAGAAAAGCAACAATACGTCGTCTTCTGTTTTGTAATATTCCTCTTTCAGTTTGCTGCCGTCGCTGTTCCAATATATCCACAAGCTGTCGCGTTTGTCGTTTTTATATATGCCGTGAGCCTGCATTTGTCCGTTGTCAAACCACGAAAAAAAAGCTCCTTGTTTTACGCCTTCTTGCAAATTTGTTTCGTCCTGAACTTTTCCATTGATATAATAATGAATAAGTTTGCCATGTATTTTTCCCATTTTAAAATCTACCTCAGACAATAAGATGCCGTTTTCGTTCCAATATTTCCAATGTCCGTGTTGTTTCTCAAAAAGCATGTCGCCTTGGCTTTTGACATTTCCATTGTCCCACTTCTGCGTTTTTTTCTGAACCGGCAAAATCACTTTTTTTTGGGCTGACGAAATCAGACTGAGGAGCATAAAAACAATAATAAAATGACGTGTCATTTGATTTTTTTAATATTTGAGTTGTTGAACAGATAAATTTGTTCGGTTGGAAAAATTCAACCTTCATCACACATGATATAACTGCAATATGGAAGATTGTATTTTGTGAATTTAAATTTTTTTATGCAAGCTATTCAAAGCAAGACAAAATTACTTTAAACACAACTTAACTTTGCAAAATAATTATATTTGCATAAAAATAAATATTAATTCAGAAAGAATAAAAGAGAGGAATAAGGTTAATATACACAAAGAAGA
>PDWJ01001422.1_pt1 | contig 35186 bp, 28 predicted proteins | sample 1430881 | NCBI WGS metagenome assembly PDWJ01 (sample SAMN01162460, study PRJNA174530) | Oral metagenome, whole genome shotgun sequencing project. | biome: Marine environment; feature: Marine mammal; material: Swab sample of the gingival sulcus; isolation source: swab sample of gingival sulcus...
TATCTGTATCTGTATCTGTATCTGTATCTGTATCTGTATCTGTATCTGTATCTGTATCTGTATCTGTATCTGTATCTATCAGTGTGTCATCAAGGTTAGGGCTTTCTTGAATATTTTTTATGTCAGTGTCAGTATCTTGTATAATCGCAATGTCATTTTCGCTAAAAAAACTTTGGTTAGTTGTTAAAGGGCGAAAAGCAAGCATTCTTAAAATACACATTTCTAATGCTTGCATAGGCGTGGTGGCAAGCATAATACCTTCACGTGATTTAATTGCAATTTCATAATATAGCTGTAATACATCAGCAGGTATTAGTTTTACTAACTGATTTATCGCTTGTGCTTGCGTGCTATTTACATTTAGTTCAATTGTTGGTATCACTTGGCACACGGCAATTTTATGTAACAGATCAGTTAATTCATCAAAAACACTGCCTGCATCAACCATTTGCTGACGCATTTGCTCAATATGCGCTGCCACTGCTTTTTTATCATTATTAAAAATATCTGCCAACAGCTGGGCAAGGTCGGTACCATCAATCAAACCAAGCATTTCATTAACTGTGTTTTGAGTTAATTTGCCCTGACCAAACGCAACGGCTTGATCGGTGAGTGATAAAGAATCTCTAACCGAACCTTTGGCAGCATGTGCCAGTTGCCAAAGTGCGGCATTTTCAAATTCAATGCCTTCATTGGTTAATAGCTTGGCTAAATGTTCAGTTAATAGTTTTTGTGGCAATGGACGTAATACAAATTGCAAACAACGGGATACGATTGTAATTGGAAGTTTTTGCGGGTCGGTTGTTGCAAGCAAAAATTTTACATGCTCTGGTGGTTCTTCTAGTGTTTTTAAAAGAGCATTAAAACTGTGCGTAGAAAGCATATGTACTTCGTCAATTAAATAGACTTTGTACCTGCCTTGAGTGGGAGCATAAGGTACATTATCGAGCAGTTCACGGGTATCTTCTACTTTTGTACGAGAAGCGGCATCAATTTCAATTAAGTCAATAAATCTGCCCTGTTCAATCGCAACGCAACTATCACAAGTGCCACATGGGTTGCTGGTTATACCCGTATCACAGTTTAAACATTTGGATAATATTCGAGCAATAGTGGTTTTGCCTACACCACGTGTGCCTGTAAACAAATAAGCATGATGCAAACGATTGTGATCAATGGCATTAATCAGTGCTTGCGACACATGTGATTGCCCAATGAGCTCATGAAAATTATTAGGGCGATATTTACGAGCAAGAACTTGATAGGGTCGTGACATGCTTCACCAGTTTTTAAAATTTTTAATCAGTATCTTAAATTTAATTTTAGCCTAAGCGAGGTTTTTTTCATAGTAATTATCAATAAAAAAAGCTGGATAACAATTTTATTATCCAGCTTACAAATTAAAAAACAACTTAGATTATTACTCTGCTTTTCGGCGCATATGGGGGAATAAAATAACATCACGGATACTTGCCGAATCAGTGAACAGCATGACCAAACGGTCAATACCAATACCCTGACCTGCCGTTGGTGCCAAACCATATTCTAAGGCTTCAATATATTCTGCATCATAATGCATTGCCTCATCATCGCCAGCATCTTTTTCGGCAACTTGCCCTTTAAAACGTTCTGCTTGATCGGCAGGGTCATTAAGTTCACTAAAACCATTGGCAATCTCACGTCCGCCAATAAACATCTCAAAACGGTCAGTGATTTCTGGGTTATCATCATTACGACGAGCAAGTGGTGAGGTTTCAGCTGGATATTCGGTAATAAAGGTTGGCTGACGAAGGTTATGCTCAGCAGTTTCTTCAAAAATAATCGTGATTAATTTGCCAATACCATAGATGTCTTTTACCTGCTCTTTTAGTTCATTTGTTATATAAGCAGCTAGGTAATCACGATCATCAAATTTACTAGCATCAAAGTTTTTTGCATATTTGACAATAGCCTCTTTCATTGTCATGCGTGCAAATGGTGCTTTAAGACTAATCTCTTCACCTTGATAATTTAGCTCAGTTGAACCCAAGATTTCGGTCGCTAATTGACTAAACATACGCTCGGTTAAATCCATTAAATCATGATAATCGGCATACGCCATATAAAACTCAATCATGGTAAATTCTGGATTATGACGAGTCGAAATCCCTTCGTTACGGAAGCTGCGGTTAATTTCAAACACCCGCTCAAACCCACCAACTACCAAACGTTTTAAGTAAAGTTCTGGTGCAATACGCAAAAATAAAGGCATATCCAAAGCGTTATGATGCGTTTTAAACGGACGAGCAACCGCACCACCTGGGATTGGGTGCATCATTGGCGTTTCGACTTCCATAAAACGTTCTGCTAACATAAATTTACGGATACCACTAATTACTTGGCTTCTGATAATAAATGCTTTACGACTTTCATCATTGGTCATTAAATCAAGATGACGGTTACGATAGCGACTTTCGGTATTACTTAACCCATGAAACTTGTTTGGCATTGGACGCAATGATTTGGTTAACAGAGTGATTTTTTCTATATGAACATACAAATCACCTTTGCCAGAACGCCCAATATAACCACTGACACCAACAATATCACCCAAGTCCAGCCCTTTAATCATTGCCAGTGTTTCTTTATCAAGCTCCTTACGGGCAACATAAAGTTGAATACGGTCTGTCATATCTTGAATAACAATAAAGGCTCCACGGTTAAGCATGACACGCCCGGCAATATTAACCTGTGTTTTTTCACCTGATGCTGCTTTTTCTTCAATCTCTTGTTTTGATACACCCTCAAATTTGCTTTGTAAATCTGCTGCGTAATCAGTACGTTTAAATGTATTTGGGTAAGTAACTTTACCTGACTTTGCAATAGCATTAAGTTTGTTTTGACGTTGTTGAATAAGCTCGTTTACGTCTTCTTGAGTTTGAGCTTCAACCGTTTGATTGTGATTTGACATATAAATTCTCTGATAATTTAAAGATTTAAAAAAAATAAAAAGGTTAACTCGCCGATCCGATCCATAGGTAAGCTATCTGTTGGCATACCGTTTTTTATGGTTTAGATAACAACCAAATATAACCTTAAATTAAGCGCACATTGCTTTTTTGGTGAGAGCGATTAATCCGCACCACCAATACTTGCCATCAAGTCGGCTTGGTGCTCACGTAACAAAGCATCTAATAGCTCAGTTAAATCACCTTCCATAATTGAATCTAACTTATATAAAGTTAAGTTAATTCTGTGGTCAGTCATTCTTCCTTGAGGGAAGTTATAAGTACGTATACGATCAGAACGGTCTCCACTGCCCACCAAATCGCGACGCATGCTATTAGCTGCATCTACTTGCTGTTGCACTTTTGCTTGCTGAATGCGTGAGATTAACATGGTCATTGCTTTAGCACGGTTTTTATGTTGGCTACGCTCTTGTTGACACTCTGCCACAACCCCTGTTGGAATGTGCGTTAAACGAACTGCCGAATCGGTTGTATTAACGTGCTGACCACCAGCACCACTAGAGCGATAGGTATCCATTTTAATATCAGCAGGGTTAAGCTCAACCGTATCATCAATTTCGACTTCTGGCATCACCGCTACAGTGCAGGCAGAGGTATGTACTCGACCTTGACTTTCAGTTTCTGGTACACGTTGCACTCTATGGGCACCAGATTCAAACTTTAATTTGCCATAAACATCAACACCAGACACTCTGCTAATAATCTCTTTATAGCCGCCATGCTCGCCTTCATTTGCAGACAAGACTTCAACTGTCCAACCTTGTGATTGTGCATAGCGTTGATACATACGGAACAAATCTCCAGAGAATATCGCTGCCTCATCACCCCCTGTACCCGCGCGAATTTCTAAAAATGCAGAAACACGGTCATTCGGGTCTTTTGGTAGCATCATCACATTTAGCTGTTCTTGCATTTGTTCGATACTTTGTTTCGCTATTTGTATCTCTTCTTCTGCCATTTCTTTCATATCAGGGTCAGACAGCATTTCTTTAGCAGCTTCAAGGTCTTGCTCTGTTTGACAGAATTTTTGCCATACTGTGGTAATCTCGCTTAAATCACTATGTTCAACCGACAATTCTCTAAATTTCTTGTTATCACTAATCACATCAGGATCAGATAACAAATGTTCCACTTCTTCAAATCGGTCTACCATCTGATCTAACCGAAAACGTAATGACTCTTTCATAGTTATACTTAATTTTGCTTTTCTTTATTTAGGATAAAAACTTAAACGGCTATTTTGCCATATTTTAACGCTCATCGCATTAATATTCTTATCTTAAACACAAATAAAAAAGAGCTGACCCTATCAGCTCTTTAATTTTATAAATAATAAAACAGCTTATACTTTACGTAATAAAACTGAGCCAATCGAGTACCCTGCTCCAAACGAACACATAATCGCTAAGTCACCACTGTTTAAACCTTCATTATGCCTATGGAAAGTAATAACAGGGCTTGCTGAGCTCGTGTTAGCAAACTCATCAATCACTGTTGGTGCAATTGATTTATCCGCATCTTTACCAACCACTGTACGTAAAATTAAATCAATCATGTTTAAATTGGCTTGATGTAACCACATGCGCTTTAGCTCGCTAGAGTCAATATTGTTTTCTGCCAAATGTGTACTAATGATTTCAGACACTTTTGGACAAACCTCACGAAATACTTTACGTCCATTTTGTAAAAACAATTTGTCTGTCACAGGTTCATTGATATCTGGATACATTGCTGTTTTTGCTGCTAAAAATTCACTACGGTCTAAATAGCCAAATTCATTTTTAATATTAGTAGAAAACTGGGTATACAATTTACTATTGATAATCTCAAAACCTTTTGGCGTGTCAAGTTCTTCAATAATCGTTGCGGTGGCAACATCTCCAAAAATAAAGTGGCTATCACGGTTTCTAAAATTTAAGTGGGCCGTGCAAATTTCAATATTTAACATGGCAATTTTTTTGCCTAAACCGCCTTTAATTGCACCAACTACTTGTGCTAAACCAAAAGTTGCCGCACTACAAGCAACATTCATATCAAAAGCAAAACCACCTTCCATACCAATGTGGTGTTGAATTTCAATAGCAATTGCAGGATAAGTTCTTTGAAAGTTTGAGCAAGCAACAATGATTCCATCTAAGTCTTTGCCCGTTAAACCAGCAGCATCAAGTGCCTCTTGTAACGCAGCCAAGCCCATTTCTGCCATAATTGACATTTCTTCACCCAATTGGCGATATGGAATAACAGGTGCCATAATGTCAGGGTTTAAAATACCTTCTTTTTCCATAACATAGCGAGACTTAATACCAGAAACTTTTTCAATAAACTCAGCAGATGAATGCTCTAATGGCTCTCTTTCTCCAGCATTAATTTCAGCCTCATGCTGTTTATTATATTTATCAACATATTGATTAAAGCTATCAACCAACTCCTCATTGCTGATACTGTATGGCGGAGTATAAAGCCCCGTTGAAGTAATGCAAATACTCATAGTAAATCCTTAATTTTATATGACAACTTATAGTTAGTGAACATTTGTACTAAAATGAGATTATGCCCATTATGCCCTGTTTTGAAATTATTTGCTAATGTTTTGTTACATCTAACTGATTTATTATATAACTTCATAAGAACAACATAGACGCTAAGTTACTAAGACCTGATACTGCTTTGTTGAATGTTAATACTGATTATGCTAGCATCCAGTAATTTAACCAATTGATAACTGAGCTAATTTAACCTATTTTTAACTTGTTGTCATTATTTTGCTATTCTTGCCATTTACCAAAGGTAAATATCTCATGCTATTTAAAAAAATAAAAGTTTTAAACTATCTGATGAGTGTTACCATTGTTCTTGCTAGCTATAATGCTTATGCACAAGATGAAGCCTTAAGTAAGGATTTAGACTTTGATGGTATTACTGACTTGATTTATTTAAAAGAGACAAAACTCATTACTCATCTATCAACTCATGATTTTGTTAAAGAGAGTTATGACTTTTCTGATGCTGGTGGCAACATGAGCATTGAAAATGCAAAAAACGGCTTCAAAGTAAACATTTGGTTTATGCGTAGCGGATATTCAGTCCAATATCGCTATAACAGCAACCATGAAAAATTTCAATTAATAGGGTTATCAGAAGAACAATTTGGCAATGCTGCTAATGATGGTAGTGGTGAAGCAAGTGTAAACTTTTTAACAGGTGACTATATTGGTCATTGGCACTTGTATGATCATCACAATGAAAAATTAATTGCTCTTCCAACCATTAAAGAGCATATGAATTTCCCAAAACCTAGCTTTTTAGGTGATGATAATGAATATGGTGTTGATTATTATTTTGATAAATCTGTCACTCTTGGTTTCTATGATAATGCTAAGCGTGCTTATTTAAATAAACACCAGATAAAGTAATCTATCTATATTAAGGTGTATAATGGACGGCTTCTAAAGTAAAAATAAGTATTTTAATCAACATCCCTTGTCAATCCATTGTTAAACAGCTTATCAAGATAGTGTATCAAACCAGCTTATTCCATAACTTATTTAGACGCTTAGAAGAGACAGGACCTTTAGTCTTCATCGGTTGTGCAAATAATTGAATACGAAACTCTTCAACAAGCCAACGATAGTCAGCAATTTTAGGATCATTGGCTCTTTCTGCTAAACGCTCCATATGCAAATCTAACTCATAAACTGCATCTAAATCATTATCAAGATTATGCACAAGACGTTCCAGCCGTATTTGGAGTGCCTCTAAATATCTTGGATACTGCTGCCAATTTATATAATCCATACGATACACAAAGTCTGCTAAATGCAAATCGTCTAATTGATCTTCTATATCGTCAATAGATTCGGCAAAAACATCCTTATCAAGCATTAAAAGGCTTTGGCGGACACTTTGCCAACGGCTATAAACTTGTTTAAGTAGTAGGATGATTTGCTGCCCTACTAGCAAAAACTGCGACAAAACCACAGCTTCAGTTTGTTGATATTGTTTTTGTGTTAATGGCAAACCACAAGCAAGCAATTTAGTATGCTCATCCACCATTTGGGGCAAAATATTTGTGTGATCAAACTCAATAAAATGTTTACTTAAGGTAGCATCTAATGTTGCATCAACCACAATTTGTTTTAATTTATCCAATTTACCTAATGGTGCAAAGGCTAATTTAAAAGCCTTGTCTATCTGGCTGGTTAACTGCTTTTGTTTTGCACCAAGTTGATTTTTAATCAACGTTAAAATGCCCATACGATGTGCTTTTAAGGCGGCATTCAAATCAGTAAATTTGTGTATAGAAACCGCATTGCCTTTAGCGTCCGCTACCAAAGCAGAAAACTCCTGCATCACAACCCCGGCACTATGCCTGTTTTTACTAAATTCAAAATATTGAGGGAACTCATGATGCAAGCCATCTTGTTTTTGTACTGCTTGGCTTGTTTTTGTCGCATGACGTGCTTGTAAAGTTGCTAAGTCTCGCCCTTTTTCAATCAGTCGATTTTTATCATCCACCACACAAATCTGTGGTTGCAAATAACGATCTACTTTGTTTGGATTAAAATGCTTTGGCTCAACACCTACCACCCCTTTTTTATTTAAGGCTACACAAAGCTGTTTTAGTAACCCTTGTTTATGGTTTCTTTCTAATTCAGCAAAAAGTTTATCTGCAGTATCAGGGATGGGTACTATCTGCCGACGTATCTCTTTTGGTAAAGTTTTTAAAAGTTGTAGCACAAGCTCATAACGCCATCCAGCAATACCCCACAACAACTCAATAGAATCCAACTGTGGTAAGGCAGGTAAAGGAACTCTAATACTCACACCATCATCATCACTTGCAGGGTCAAACTCATAACTAAGGGGAAGTTTAAGACTACCCAATTGCCACACTTCTGGAAAATCTCCCATTGTTGGTGCCGCTTGTTTTAAGACATCCTCATCTGTGAAAAATAAGTAGTATTTGTCTTTATTTTCAACTTCTACTCGCCAATCTTCAAATGCTTTACGGCTGGCTATATGTGGTGGAATTTTACTGTCATAAAATTGATAAAGTGCCTCTTCATCAACCAACAAATCACGACGACGTAATTTTTCTTCTATCCGTTCTACATCGGCAATTTTATCCAGATTATGCTGTAAAAATGGCGTTTTACGATTTGACTCATAACCCAATCTTCCAGTGACTAAACCATCACGGATAAATATCTCACGAGCCTCAACCATATTGATTTGCTCATAGTTACAAAGTTGTTTTGCAACCACAGTTAAACCAAATAAACTAATTTGGGCATACGCACGCACACACCCAGTTTTTTTAGACCAATGCGGTTCAAAGTAATGATATTTAAGTAAGTCATTTGCTGCAGAGAGAATCCATTCAGGCTCAATTTTTGCTAATGTACGCATAAATACTTGCGATGTTTCAACAATTTCAAAGCTCATAACCCAATTCGGTGCGCTTTTAAACAAAGTGCTAGAAGGGAAGATTTTTGCTTTTTGTTGCCGAGTCGCTAAATATTGCCCTCGTTCATCCCCTTTATGTGCAATAAAAGACAATAAACCCGTTAGCAATGCACGGTGTAAGTTGGCATATTTGTCGTTTTGTTGCTGCTTAGCGTTATATGCTTTATTTCTTTTATCTAATGTATGACTCATTGCATGGCTTAATGAGTTTTTATTTTGTTTAGTCGCTAAGCGATTATTTAAAGATAAGCGTTGTTTTTTCTTGTTTGTTTGCCCCTTACTTTTGTTTGCTTTGTTATTTTTAGCAGACAAACCAGTAAGCCCCATATCATCAACCATTTGTACGAGTTGCTGATAAGTTTTTTGCCATTCTCTTAATCTAGGAAAACTTAAATAATGTTTTTTAGCAAATTGGCGACGTTGGTTGCTAGAGAGTTTATTACCTTGCTCATCAACACCATAAATCGCTTGCCAAAGGCTTAAATAAAATAAAAAATCTGAATTATCTTGCCTAAACAATGCGTGTTTTTGGTCTGCTTGAGTGCGTTTTTCATGCGGGCGTTCTCTTGGATCTTGTACCGCAAGTGCAGATACAATAATCAACATGTCTTGTAAGCAATCAAAATCATTACCTGCAATCAACATTCGTGCCAGCCTTGGGTCAATTGGCATACGTGCCATTTTTTTACCAACTTGACTTAGCTTTATTTGATACGGTGCAAGCTTATTTTTAGCATAATTTGGCTTAGTTTTATTTACATTGTTATTGCTTTTGTTTAAACCATAACTAATGGTGTTTTTGCTTAATGCACCCAATTCTTCTAAAAGTTTTGCCCCATCTTTTACCAATCGGCTATCTGGTGGTTCAATAAAATCAAAGTCTTCTACATTACCAATGCGTAAATGAGCCATTTGCAACATAACTGAAGCAAGGTTTGTTCTCAAAATTTCTGGTTCGGTAAACTCTGCTCTGCTTGCAAAATCCTCTTCACTATAAAGGCGGATACAAACCCCAGCAGCAATGCGTCCACAACGACCTTTACGCTGGTTTGCAGCAGCTTGGCTAATTGCTTCAATCGGTAATCTTTGAACACGAGAGCGGTAGTTATAGCAAGATATCCGTGCAAATCCCAAATCAATTACATAACGAATATTTGGCACAGTTAACGCCGTTTCAGCCACGTTAGTCGCAATGATGATTCGCCTACCTTTATGAGATGGGCTAAAAATACGTTGCTGTTCTGCAAACGTTTGCCTTGCATAAAGTGGTAGCACTTGAGTATGCTTAAACGCATGTTTTTCTAACACTTCTTGCAAGTCTCTAATTTCTGCCTCAGTAGCAGCAAATACTAAAATATCAGCTTGCTGTGGGTGTCCATTTTTTTGTGCATCATCAAAACATTCTTGTGCGGCAGCCACCACCGCACGTGGTAAATTGTCTTCAAAATCATCAAAACTGTCATCATCACTACTAACAACTGGCACATCAGTCAATGGGCGATATCTTACCTCGACAGGATAACTACGACCATCCACATTAAAAACAGGTGCTGGTATTGATTTTTTAGTTTTACGATTATAGCGAGAAAAATACTGACTAAATCGCTTGGTATCAAGCGTTGCCGAGGTAATAATAACTTTTAGGTCAGGACGTTTTGGTAATAAGTTTTTAAGGTAGCCCAAAATAAAGTCAATATTTAGGCTACGTTCATGTGCTTCATCAATAATAATAGTGTCATAACGAGACAAAAATTTATCATGCCCAAGTTCGGCCAGTAAGATACCATCTGTCATTAATTTAATTAACGATTTAGGGCTGCCTTGTTCATTAAACCTAACCTTATAACTAACGGTTTGCCCTAGTGGCTCTCCAAGTTCTTCTGCAATTCGAGTAGATACACTCCTTGCAGCTAATCGCCTTGGTTGAGTATGCCCTATTTGTCCAGTTAATCCCCTACCAGCTAACAACGCAATTTTAGGCAATTGAGTTGTTTTACCACTGCCTGTTTCACCTGCCACAATAATCACTTGATTTTGCTGAATGGCTTTAATTAATGCCTCACTTTTTTGGCTTACTGGCAGATCGTCATTTAATTTAATGACAGGCACACTTTTTTTGCGTTCTTCTACTGCATTTTTGGAGGCTTCTAACCGTTTGTAAAACTTTTGCTGTTGTTTTTGTGCCTCATCACCTGTTGGGTTTTGTGACAGTCTTTTGGCTTGCTGGCTTAGATAGTAACGATCTTTTGCCAGCACTAATGGCAATTGTGCAGATTTCATTAAATTTTTATAGCGTCATTAATTATTGAGATATTATAAGTGGTATATGAGGTTAGTTGACAATTAATCAATAAAAAAGATGGGCTTAAAAACCCATCTTTTTATCAAATTGCAAAAATACTAAGCTAATGTTGTTAATCCAACAACACTTTACGAGGGTCTGCTAAAACATTTGCGATATAATGGGTAAATACAGCAGCATCGGCACCATTAATCACACGATGATCATAAGACATGGATAATGGTAACATTAACCGTGGTTCAAACTCACTTGTAGTGGCATTCCAACGAGGCTGCATACTGGCATCAGAAATACCTAAAATACCAACTTGCGGCCATGTAACTAGCGGAGTAAATGCTGTGCCGCCCATATTACCCAAAGATGAAATGGTAAAACTTGCACCCGTAATATCTTTAGGTGTTAGTTTATTATCACGTGCTTTTTTAGCTAGTTCACCCACTTCGATAGAAATTTCACGGATACTTTTATGTTGTGCATTTTTAATCACGGGTACAATCAAGCCATTGTCGGTTGCAACTGCAATACCCATATTAACCGTTTTACGCAACAATAACTCGCTATTATCATCACTTAAATGGCTATTAAATTTAGGGAATTTTAGTAAAGCATGTGCCGTTACTTTAATAATAAAAGATAAGATTGTTAAGCTAATGCCTTCTGCCTTATATTGTGCTTTTAAAGAGCTACGGAATTTTTCAGTTTCTGTAATATCAGCCACATCAAACTGTGTCACCTGAGGAATAAGCGTATTATAATTAAGCTGAGGAATAGACACTTTTTGTAAGCGTGACAATGGCATACGCTCAATCTCACCCCAAATCTCAGTTTTGCTCATATCAGGAAGTGCAGGCAAGCTTGCCGATACACCTGAAGATATGTTTTTTTGAGAAGCAGGCTGTTGCATACGTTGTTTGACAAAAGCAAATAAGTCGTCTTTTTGGATACGATTATTTTTACCACTGCCTGTTACTTGAGTAACATCCACCCCCAACTGTCGGGCAAGCTTACGTACTGCTGGTCCTGCATACACTTCGGTTAACTTAGCATTAACTTGTACTTCTGTCAGTTTAGCAGATTCCGCGTCCGCAACGATATTAGCTGTTGAGCTTTCTTTTTGGTTAGTTGTCGTTTCGGTATTTTGAACGCTTGTTGGTTTAACATCTTGTGTTGCCTTGCCCTCAGTAGTAGCAGTTGTATCAACTGATTGAGTATCCGCTTTAGTAACACCTTCTATGATGATAAAATCTTGACCATTGCTTACTTTGTCACCCGCATTTACTAGCAGTTTAACCACTTTGCCTGATACTGGTGCTGGCACTTCTACTGAAGCTTTATCAGATTCAATTAATAATATAGATTGTTCTGCCTCAACTAATTGACCTTCTTTAACCATAACTTCGGCAACTTCAGCTTCATCAACACCTAAATCTGGCAATGCATGGGTGACCGTGGCAGCAGGTGCATTTGTTACAGGCACTTCTGCTGATTCTGTTTTAGCTGGTTGTTCAGTGTTTTTTGCTGGTTTTGGTTGTTCATCAACATTTTGCTCAGCTGTACTTGGCTCATTAGGCTGAATCGTTTCACTAGCTTCAATATCAAGTAATACAACACCCTCACTTACTGTATCACCAACTGATACCAAGATGCTTTTAACCGTACCAGTGGCAGAACTCGGTACTTCTACCGACGCTTTGTCTGACTCTAGCAAAACAATATTGTCATCCTTGTTAATAACATCCCCAACCTTTACCATAATTTCGCTGACTTCAGCACTATCTACGCCTAAATCAGGGGTTTTAATTTCCATTATTATTCTCCAAATTTCTTATTTTATGTCTGTAACATGAGATTGGTTTTGTGGTTGTGGTCGCCAAGCTGGAGTTTGGTCTGAATTAATGCCAAACTTATCAATGGCTTTTTGTACGATTAATGCATCCATATCGCCTTCATCTGCAAGTTTTTTAAGTGTTGCTACCACAATATGTGATGCATTAATGTTAAAAAAGCTACGCAGTTTTTCACGGCTATCAGAACGTCCATAACCATCTGTACCAAGTGTTGTGTATGGACGATTGTCTGGTAACCAACCACGAATTTGTTCTGAGTAACTACGAACATAGTCAGTTGCTGCAACCACAATACCATTATGCTGTGCTAACTGTTCAGTAATCCAAGGCGTTTTTTCATCTTCTGTTGGATGTAAGCGATTGTATTCTTCACATTCCATACCCTCACGTGCTAACTCATTAAAACTGGTAACACTCCAAACGTTTGCAGCAATGTTATAGTCATCTTTTAAAATTTGTGCTGCTTTTTCCACTTCACGCAAAATCACACCCGAACCAAGCAATTGAACTTGGGTTGAGCCATTATTCGTTAATAAATACATACCACGTTTAATGCCTTCTTCACAGTCTGCTGGCATTTCTGGATGCTCATAGTTTTCATTCATTAAAGTGATGTAATAATAAACACGCTCATGCTCAGCATACATGCGGCGTAAACCATCTTGGATAATAACGGCAAGCTCATAACCATAGCATGGATCATAGGTTACACAGTTTGGTACTGTACCAAAATGTACGTGCGAATGACCATCTTGGTGTTGTAAGCCTTCACCATTTAAGGTTGTTCGACCCGCAGTTGCACCAAATAAGAAGCCTTGACCTTGAGAGTCACCCGCTGCCCAAGCTAAATCTCCAATACGTTGAAAACCAAACATAGAGTAATAAATGTACATTGGTATCATTGGCAAGTTATTGTTTGAATAACTGGTTGCTAGTGCAATCCACGAGCTCATCGCACCCGCTTCATTGATACCCTCTTCTAGCATATGCCCATCAATTGCCTCACGATAACCCATTAAGGCTTCGCTATCTTCTGCTGTATAGGTTTGCCCATTAACTGAATAGATACCCAGTTGTTTAAACATACCTTCCAAACCAAAGGTACGTGCTTCATCTGGCACAATTGGTACAACACGGTCACGGATATTTTGATCACGCAATAATGAAGATAAAAGACGAACAAATACCATAGTGGTAGATTGCGCTTTTCCGTGGCTACCTTCTAACACTTTATCGAAGATAGATAGTTCTGGTATTTGTAAGCTTTCACTTTGCATACGACGAGCTGGCAGATAACCGCCTAAAGACTCTCTGCGAGCTTTTATATACTTCATTTCTGGTGAATTTTCTGCAGGACGATAAAATGGTAGTGTTTCTAACTGCTCATCCGTAAATGGCAAGTCAAAACGGTCACGGAAGTATACCAATGCATCATAATCTAGCTTTTTGATACCATGTGTTTTGTTAACCGCCTGTGCTTGTTGTGATAGTCCATAACCTTTTACGGTTTTAGCTAAAATTACCGTTGGTTGACCCGTTTGCTTCATTGCTTCACTATAGGCCGAAAAAACTTTTAAGGTATCGTGTCCGCCACGGGTTAGTTTATAAATTTCATCATCACTCATATGGGCAACCATTTCAGCAAGTTCTGGATACTTACCGAAAAAATGCTCACGCACATAAGCACCATCACGTGCTTTAAATACCTGATACTCACCATCAACAGCTTCTAGCATACGCCGTTTTAATGCCCCTGTATGGTCTTTAGCTAAAAGTTTATCCCAACCCGTACCCCAAACAACCTTAAGTACACGCCAACCTGCACCACGAAATACAGATTCAAGCTCTTGAATAATTTTGCCGTTACCACGTACAGGACCATCAAGACGCTGTAAATTACAGTTAACCACCCAAATAAGATTGTCTAGTTTTTCACGCCCTGCAAGCGAGATTGCACCTAAGCTTTCTGGTTCATCTGTTTCACCATCACCCAAAAACGCCCAAATTTTACGGTCTTGATTTTCTAGTAAGCCTCGGTTGATTAAATAACGCTGAATATGTGCGTTATAGATAGACATAATAGGACCTAAGCCCATGGATACTGTCGGAAACTGCCAATAATCTGGCATTAAATAAGGATGAGGATAGCTAGATAAGCCTTCACCATCAACTTCTCGTCTAAAATTCAATAGTTGATTTTCGTCTAAACGACCTTCTAAAAATGAGCGAGCATACATCCCCGGTGCGGTGTGACCTTGATAATAAATCATATCACCACCAAAATCATCCGTAGCCGCACGGAAAAAATGGTTAAACCCTGTTTCATAAAGGGTAGCACTTGATGCAAATGAGGCTAAATGACCGCCTAAATCATCTTCATTTTTATTAGCACGCATTACCATTGCCAATGCATTGTAACGCACTAATGCACGAATCTTACGCTCTAAGTGTAAGTCGCCAGGATAATTTGGCTCATCTTCGGCTGGTATGGTATTAATGTAGGCCGTTTCTAAACGATTTACTGGCAACCCTTCTTGCACAGCCATGTCATACAATACTTTTAAAATAAATTCACCACGCTTGCCACCTGCATTCTTTAATACAGACTCAAAAGCATCTTGCCATTCTTTCGTTTCGGCACTGTCATTATCTTTATAATACTTCATTTTTGTTCCTTTATAAGTTTTTAAGTGAATGATAACCTTAATCGATAAGTTTTTTATTTATACTTAATTACAATAGGTTTACAGTTGTACATTATAGCCAGTTAATAGAGGATATGTTAATTTTGAATTTTTAGTAATAATTAAATGTATATTTATTAAATAAATAAGCAAAAAAATTGTTACTTAACTTATTATTTATTTTTTCAATTTATACTATTCTACCATAACTGATAAACTAAAATAACTATCTTATACTTTAAACTATAGATAAAATAACTTTTTAAATTTAATAAACTAAAATTGAAATGAGGACAGCATGGTAAGTGTTTTTGATTTGTTTAAAATAGGCATTGGTCCTTCTAGCTCACACACAGTAGGACCAATGGTTGCTGGTAACCGATTTTTAAACCTATTAGAAGAGTATCTCGATAAAGATGATGAAGGTAAGTTTTATCAAATTCATAAAATTCGTATCGAACTATTTGGTTCACTAGCAGCAACAGGAAAGGGACACGCAACAGATACTGCCATTTTATTAGGTTTACTTGGGCATAGTCCTGCGAGTATTAACACCACAAAAACCAGAGAATATCTTAATCCTATTTTTGAGCAAAAAACACTACTACTTGCTGGCAAACACCACATTGATTTTAACTATGATAGTGATTTAATTTGGCACTATGATGCCGTACTGACTTATCACCCTAATGCATTGAGTATTACAGCAATTTTGACAGATAATAGTCACATCAGCCAAACCTACTATTCTGTAGGTGGTGGATTTGTACTCGATGGCAATGAAATTTTTAATCAAGACATTAATACAGATTCTACAAATAATGAAATATCCCCACTACCCTATCCTTTTAACTCTGCAGAAGAATTACTTCAGCAATGTGAAAAACATCAACTTTCTATCAGCCAACTGGTATTATCAAATGAATGCGCAAATCGTGATTTACAAACTATCGAAGACTACCTTAATGATATTTGGCAAGTCATGCAGTCTTGTGTCAAAAATGGCTATGCTGATGATGGCGTTTTACCAGGTGGTTTAAATGTTAGACGACGTGCAAAATCTTTGTATGAACAACTAAACCATGAATATAAACAAGTTAATCAATCAAATGATTCTTTTGTGGCAATGGATTGGGTAAACCTATATGCCATTGCTGTTAATGAAGAAAATGCCAATGGTGGTAAAGTTGTAACTGCTCCCACAAATGGAGCTGCTGGTATCATACCAGCTGTTTTGCATTATTACCGTGACTTTATTAATGACTCTGATATAAAAGGCATACACAAATTTTTACTAACAGCGACTGCCATTGGCAGTATTATTAAACAAAACGCGTCAATTTCTGGTGCAGAAGTTGGCTGTCAAGGTGAAGTTGGCTCAGCTTGTGCAATGGCAGCAGCTGGGCTAACCGAAATAGTGAATGGTACACCCGCTCAATGTTTGAATGCTGCTGAAATTGGTATTGAACACAACCTTGGTTTAACATGTGACCCCATTGAAGGTTTGGTACAAGTCCCTTGTATTGAACGTAATGCAATGGCAGCAGTAAAAGCCATTAACGCATCCCGCCTTGCACGCCGTGGTGATGGCATACATTTTGTATCACTTGATAAAGCTATTGAAACCATGAAAGAAACTGGTGAGGATATGCATGACAAATACAAAGAAACTGCTCGTGGTGGATTGGCGATTCATGCCAATCGTATCCCTATCGCTAACCTTGGTGTCAGTGTTAACTTTAGTCAATGTTAATTTAATATCATAACAAAAAAAGGTGACAAAACATTTTAACTATCAAACCTAACTGCGATAGTCTGCATTAATCTTTACATAATCGTAAGATAAATCACAAGTATAAACCGTATCACTGGCATCGCCACGTCCAAGCTCAATATTGATAGAGATTTCAGGACGACTCATAACCATTTGCCCTGCTTCTTCATTATAACTATCGGCTGGCATGCCACGTTCACAAATTAACACATCATCTAAGCAAACTTTAATTTTAGTAGTATCAAGCTCTGCTAACCCCGCATAACCAACTGCTGCTAAAATTCTCCCCCAGTTTGGGTCGCTGGCAAAAAACGCTGTCTTAACCAATGGTGAATGGGCAACAGCATAAGCCACATCACAACATTCTTTAGTCGTTTGACCACCCGTTACATTCACCGTTATAAACTTGCTGGCACCCTCACCATCTCTAACAATAAGCGTTGCAAGGCGTATAAATACTTTTTGCATGGCATCAAATAACGCTTGATAATGTGGGTGTTTTGCATGATCAATAACTTCTTTTGATGCGTTACCTGTCGCAATTAACGTACAGCAATCATTGGTTGACATATCACCATCAACCGATATGCGATTAAACGATTTATTGCTAAGCTCAACAAGCATTGTTTGCAATAAATCTTTAGAAATATTAGCATCTGTTGCCACATAGCCCAACATGGTTGCCATATTAGGGCGAATCATCCCAGAACCCTTTGACATGCCAGTTACATGATAATCAACCCCATCAACACTTATTTTTTCACTAGCAACTTTTGGTACAACATCCGTTGTTCTGATACCATCAGCCCCTTTCAGCCAGTTATTAGCATCTAAGTCTGCTAAAGCGTCATCTAACCCATTAATCAATGCGTTATCATTTAACTGTTCACCAATGACCCCTGTAGAAAATGGTAAAACACTAGATATATCTACATTGACTTTTTCTGCCAAAGCCTTGCAACTTGCTAGCGCTCTTTTGTAACCTTCTTCACCTGTACCAGCATTGGCATTGCCTGTATTAGTTACCAAATATTTGGGTTGTTGCGCTGCAAAATGGTTACGCAATACCAAAACAGGAGCAGCACAAAATCCATTTTTTGTAGTAATGATAGCCGTATTGGCAGATTCGGTTATTTTGATAACCACTAAATCGTTTCTATTTTTATAACGAATACCAGCAGCAGTTACGCCAATTTCAATTCCATTGATTGGATATATATGTTGTGGTGTATCGCAATTTCCAACAGGCATTCTTATTCCTTAATTTTAAAATATAAAAAAATAAATCATGACAATAATGCCATGATTTATTAAAAATAACAAAACAATTAAATACTTTCATTCACAAATATTAAAATGCAAACTAAGTGCTTTTATTTCACTTCAGTAGTGGCTGCTGTTTCAGTTGTTTTTTTACTGGTATCTGCATACATCTTATTTGTTGCCGCCAATAATTTTGTTTTTTCTTCTATTTTTTGCTGAGCATCATTAAGTTTATTTTTTAAAGATTTATTTTCTTTTTTAAGTTGGCTGATTTCCCACTTATTTTGAATAACTTTAAATAGTTGAATAGATAATAAGATACCAATCATAACCCCAAGTATCATTGCCATAATTAACAGCGAACCAAGGTTCATTGCAGGTGATTGGAAAAATAATAAGTTAACTGGCAGTTCTTGATTGTTGGTAATTACTAAGCCAATTGCATAGCCAAAAAATATAAATAAAATAAAAAGTAATATATAACGCATAATTAAATCCTCGGTAATATCAACTGCTTATAGAATATCATATTATGACTATAGTTAATAAACTAAAATAAAGCATACCAATAGTTTTATAAAAGTTTAAATATTGAGCAGTTCACATGCTATTTTACTAAATGCTGTCATTAACCGCTTCACGCAGTGCTTTACCCGGTTTAAAGTGAGGAATTGCCCTTGCTGCTACTGCTACCTGCTCACCTGTTTTTGGGTTACGCCCCACTCGTGGTTTACGATGATGCAAACTAAAGCTACCAAAACCACGCACCTCAATACGACCATCATTGACAAGATAATGTGCCATCATTCCTAAAATTTCACGTACTGCATCATCAACTTTTAGATGATTTATATTCTCACAATTATCAGCAAGGTTGTTAATAAAGTCTGATTTATTAATTATTTTTTGCATAAAAAATATACCTTATAAGTAAGCCTTTTTATAACTTTGAATATTAAAAAAATAATGATACCTGAAAAAAAGCCAAAAGAAAACATCTAACCTGTTGAAATTAAAAAAATATTACATAAAAAAAGAGAGATGGTTTTAACCACCTCTCTTTTAATATTTAAGTCAATAACTGGCTAGATGAACAATCAATTATTCACCTTGTTGTTCTTTGATTAAGTCACCCAGAGTTTTAGGCTGAGCTTCTGGTGCAGTGCTTAAATCTTTAAGTGCTTGACGTTCTTCAGCTTCATCTTTTGCTTTAATAGATAAGCTGATGTTACGTGACTTACGATCAACACTAACAATTTTAGCTTCTACTTCGTCACCTTCATTCAAGAATTTAGTCGCATCTTCAACACGGTCACGTTGGATTTCTGATGCACGTAAGTAGCCTTCAACTTCCTCCGCTAATGTGATAACAGCACCTTTTGCATCCACTTCTTTAACCGAGCCTTTAACGATTGCACCGCGGTCATTAGCAACCAAGTACTCATTAAATGGATCAGATGAAAGTTGTTTGATACCTAGGCTGATACGATTTGCTTCTGCATCAACAGACAATACCATTGCTTCAACTTCATCACCTTTGTTGTAAGCACGGATTGCTTCTTCGCCTGATTCATTCCAAGAAATATCAGATAAGTGAACAAGACCATCAATACCGCCTTCAAGACCGATAAAGATGCCAAAATCAGTGATAGACTTAATTGTGCCTGTTAGTTTATCGCCACGGTTATAGTTTTTGTCAAACTCTTCCCATGGGTTTGCTTTAGTTTGTTTAATACCTAGGCTGATACGACGACGTTCACCATCAATATCAAGAACCATAACATCAACTTCATCACCAACTTGTACAACCTTAGATGGGTGGATATTTTTATTGGTATGATCCATTTCTGAAACGTGAACAAGACCTTCAATCCCTTCTGCAATTTCTGCAAAACAGCCATAATCAGTTAGGTTAGTAACACGTGCTTTAGCAATAGTACCTACTGGATACTGCTCACTAACAACATTCCAAGGATCTGTACCTAACTGTTTTAAACCCAAACTAACACGATTGCGTTCGCGGTCAAACTTAAGTACTTTAACATTAAGCTCTTGACCAACTTCCACAACTTCTGATGGGTGCTTAATACGCTTCCACGCCATATCAGTAATATGTAATAGACCATCAATACCACCTAAGTCTACAAATGCACCGTAATCAGTCAGGTTTTTAACAATACCTGGTGCTTCCATACCTTCTTCTAGCTTAGCAAGCAACTCTTCACGCTCTGCTGAGTTTTCAGCTTCCATAACTGCACGACGGCTTACAACCACATTGTTACGTTTTTGGTCTAACTTGATTAGTTTAAATTCAAGTTCTTTGCCTTCAATGTGTGTAGTATCACGTATTGGACGAACATCTACTAAAGAACCTGGTAAGAATGCACGTACAGAACCGATTTCAACCGTAAAACCGCCTTTTACTTTATTAGAAATTGTACCTTTAACAATTTCATCATTTTCAAATAATGTTTCTAAGTGCTTCCACGTTTCTACGCGTTTTGCTTTTTCACGAGAAAGCAAGGTTTGACCCATGCCATTGTCAACAGCATCAACTACAACATCGATTGTGCTGCCAACTTCTACTTCAAGCTCGCCTTCTGCATCAACAAATTCGTTGCGAGAAACAACGCCTTCAGATTTAAGCCCTGTATCAACCGTAATCCAGTCGCTATCAATAGCAACAACAACACCTGTTACAACCGAGCCACGCTCAATATCAAGACCTTGTTCGCCAAGACTTGCTTCAAATAGTTCAGCAAATGATTCCATATATATACCTTTTGCACCCATTTATGGGTAATTGCCATAGCCTGTCCAGCACAGTATGGTTCACGTTAATGCAAAATTAAGACGATTAAGCTGGTTTTAACCTTAATTTTACATATAAAAAACTTTAAATTTTTGTTAAAAAACTAACTTGCAATTTTTTAATAAAAATTTATGAAAAACAAATCCCTTTACTCATACAATGTGCTTTAACCGCTTGATATACATCATCAATATCCATTGTTGAGCTATCTAATAGCAATGCATCTTGTGCTGGGATACTTGGAGAAGCACTTCGACTTTCATCTCGCTCATCACGTGCTTTAATGTTTGCCAAAATTTCATCATAATCAGCAAACTGACCCGATTCTTCTAATTGCTTAACACGTCTATCGGCACGTGCCTCAGCACTTGCCGTTAAAAACACTTTGGCAACCGCATTTGGAAAAACCACCGTACCCATATCACGCCCATCGGCAATCACACCACTACGATAAGCCATATCACGTTGTAAGTCTAAAAGTGCCTGACGCACTTTAGGAAAAACTGCGATTTGTGATGCATATCCACCAACTGTCTCATTGCGAATGGCATTACCTACTTGTACATTATTGACTAAAATATCAACCATACCTGTATCTTGATTAGCAATAAATTCAATTTTTAATGACTGTGTTAATTTTTCTAACTCATTTTCATTAATTTTATTATTTAATAAGTTTGCCTGATGTGCTTTTAAACCGACAATACGGTATAAAGCACCAGAATCCAAAAGTTGATAACCCAAGGCGTTAGCAAGCTTCCAAGCTATTGTGCCTTTACCAGCACCACTTGGTCCATCAATAGTAACTATTGGATACGCTTGCTTTGTTAAAGTCATTTAACACTCTGATATAGATATAATAGTCAAATAAAATTAAAGGCGGATTATATCAAAAAACAATTAATAAGTATAGAATTATTAAGAGTTTTTTGTGAATTTGAACATATAAATAAATAGCAGAGTTAGTGCTTGCTATTATTTTTTAGTTGTGTTTTTTTCATATTTCTACGTTTACGAAAAAAATCTTGCAATATTTGAGCAGATTCATCGGCATACAAACCCGACTGTACCTTGATGTTATGATTATAAAAATCTTGTGCTAATAAATTGGCTTGACTACCCACCATGCCTGCTCTTGGTTCTCTTGTAGCAAACACTAAACGATTTAAACGAGCATGAATCAGTGCACCCACACACATAGTACAAGGCTCAAGGGTGACATATAAGCTGGTGTTTTCTGGTAAGCGGTAATTGTTAAGATTACGACAAGCATCTCTTAGTGCCAAAATCTCAGCATGGCTAGTTGGATCATGCTTGGCAATTGGTTGGTTAAACCCCCGCCCTATCACTGCAGCATTGCCAGCCTCATCAAATTGCACCAGCACTGCACCAACAGGCACTTCTCCTTGTTCAGCACCTTTTTGAGCAAGCTCAAGGGCGTACATCATATATTTTTTGTCATTTTGGTTAAATTTTGTCATCCAGTTTTTGGCATCTAGTATAAATGTTAAATTTATTGCGGCAATTGCCAATCAATGCTCTTTTTTCCGTGCATATTTAAATATTGATTCGCCTGCGAAAATGGTTTTGTGCCAAAAAAACCGCCACGATTAGCGGATAATGGTGATGGATGTACTGCACTTAAAATCAGATGTTTATCAGCATCAATATATTTGCCTTTTTTCTTTGCATGACTCCCCCATAAAACAAACACCGTATTTTGTGTTTGCTGATTCAATACATCAATTACTGCATCGGTAAACTGCTCCCAACCTTTCCCTTGATGGCTACCTGCATTGGCTTCTTGTACAGTTAAAGAGCTGTTTAGTAATAACACCCCTTGTTGTGCCCAATGCGTTAAGTCACCATGGCTTGAATACAAGGTGCCTATATCATCTGCCATTTCTTTTAAAATATTGTTTAATGATGGCGGTTTTGGAATCGACTTTGGTACAGAAAATGACAACCCCATTGCTTGCCCTGCACCATGATATGGATCTTGTCCTAAAATCACCACTTTTACTTTAGATAAAGGCGTCAAGTTAAACGCATTAAAAATTTGATTTGCTGGAGGATATATGGTTTTACCTTTTGCATATTCTGCACGTAAAAAAGCTCGCAAGTTATCCATATTGTCACTGGTTAGCTCATCAGCTAATGCTTGTTTCCAGTCATTTGGTAATTGTACTTTGTCTAAAATGGCTTTTTTTTGTTCAGCTGATTTATTACTCATCACACATCCACACTTATTTTTATCATAGGTATTTTTATCATGTTTAAAATGTATAACTAAAATAAATTATACGTTTGACTTTTGTCGTTTAAATGACTCTGTCACGGTTAGCACAACTTGGCTGTCATTGTTGTTTGTTGACTCATCAGTTTTTGCTTTGCTTAGAGTAATACTAACTGTACCACCATCTACCAGTTCTCCAAACAAAATCATATTTGCCAGTGGTTTTTTAATTTCATCTTGAATCAAACGCTGCATAGGGCGAGCCCCCATCAAACGATCATATCCTTTTTCGGCAAGATATTCACGAACCTCATCGTTAATTTCAAGTGTCACTTTTTTATCATCAAGCTGGGCTTGTAACTCAACCAAAAATTTATCAACAACTGAAACAATCACACTTGTATCCAATGGATTAAATTGGATAATTGCATCCAAACGATTACGAAATTCTGGCGTAAATACGCGCTTCATTGCTTCGCTATTATCTTTGCTGTGGTCTTGCTTTGTAAAGCCCATAGAAGCACGGCTGATATTATCAGCACCTACATTTGTCGTCATTATCAAAATAACTTGTTTAAAACTGGCAATACGACCATTATTGTCAGTCAAGGTTCCGTGGTCCATAACTTGCAATAGCAGGTTAAAAACATCAGTGTGGGCTTTTTCAATTTCATCAAGCAATAGCACACAGTGCGGATGCTGATTAATTTTTTCTGTTAACAACCCACCTTGATCATAACCAACATAACCAGGGGGTGCACCAATTAAACGAGATGCTGTGTGCGATTCCATATATTCAGACATATCAAAGCGCACCAACTCAACCCCCAATAAGTTTGCTAATTGTTTAGAAACCTCGGTTTTACCAACACCTGTTGGTCCTGCAAACATAAATGAACCAATAGGCTTTTCGGGTGCTTTTAACCCCGCACGTGATAATTTAATAGCATCTGCTAATGTTGCGATGGCTTCATCTTGTCCAAACACCAAACGTTTCAAATCTCTTTCTAGACTTTCTAGAATCGATTTATCATCTTTAGATACCGATTTAGGTGGGATACGTGCCAGTTTTGCAACAATGCTTTCTACATCAACAACATCAATAATTTTAGCCTTGTTTGTTAATTTGTTTTTTGCTTGGTCTTTGCTAAGTGCATCATCCAAACACCTTTGTTTATCTTCTACAATGGTTTTATCTACAAGATATAATTTGTTGTTTTGGTTTGCATCATTATCATCCTTACTGTCATCGTCACCATTCTTGCTATTGTCACCAATCACTGTGTTTGTATCTAACCGACTGTATGCACCAGCTTCATCAATCACGTCAATTGCTTTATCTGGCAAAAAACGCTCATGAATATACTTGTCTGATAATTCTACTGCACTCACTAAAGCGGCATCTGTATATTCAACTTTATGAAATGCCTCATATTGAGATTGTAATCCACGTAAAATCTCAATACTATCTGCAACACTTGGTTCATTCACATCAATTTTTTGAAATCTTCGAGACAAAGCGTGGTCTTTTTCAAACACTTGTCGGTATTCAGTAAAAGTAGTTGAACCAATGCAACGCAACTCACCATTTGCCAAGGCTGGCTTAATAAGATTAGAGGCATCCATGCTACTACTCATTGAAGAACCTGCTCCAATAATCATGTGTATTTCATCAATGAATAAAATAGCATTCGGTTTATTTTTAAGTGATTTTAGTAATGACTTCATGCGTTGTTCAAAGTCACCACGGTATTTGGTACCTGCCACTAAAGAACCAATATCAAGGCTATAAATGACACAACCAGAAAGTGGCTTAGGTGCTTTACCTTTTTCTATCAACCATGCTAATCCTTCGGCAATTGAAGTTTTACCAACACCAGGTTCACCAACTAGTAAGGGGTTGTTTTTACGGCGGCGGCATAACACTTGTGCTGTTCGCTCAACTTCTTCATTTCTCCCAATTAATGGATCTGTTTTGCCTTGTTTTGCTTTATCATTTAAGTTGGTGGTAAATTCTAATAATGGGTCTTTTTTAATTGTACTCTTAGACTCAGAACTAGCTTGTTCACCACTGTTTAATTTGCGTGGTTTTCTATCCGTATTGTGAGATAAATATTCTGTTAACGCTAAACGAGTAACACCATATTTTTTTAATAAAAAAACAGCATAGGTATCATGCTCAGAAAACATAGAAACCAGTAAATCAGAGCCTTCTACCATACGCCCTGCTCCAACTGATTGCACATGAAAGATAGCACGCTGTAAAATACGATCAAAACTTTGTGTTGGCTGTGGTGAAAGCTCAAAATCATCTTCTAGTTTGGGTGAATGTTTTTCAATATATTCTTCCAAACCTTGCCTTATTATTGTTAAGTCAACATCACAAGCCTTAAGCGCCATCACTGCATCATTGTTTTCTAACAAAGCAAGCAGCAAATGCTCAACGGTTAAATATTCGTGCATATTTTGTCTTGCAATGGTCATCGCAAGTCTTAATGAAACTTCTAGATGGCGGCTTAACATAAAACATTCCTTATTTTTCTACCTTAATAATAGAAATCATTATTACTTTTTTAGTTTTGAATAACTACTAAATGGTGCTCATTATTAATGTATGCAAGCCCAAATAAAAAATAGTGTCATCATTTATTATGAGGTTCTATTTCAGTTAACAATGGATACCCTTCTGTTCTGGCTAAGTTGTTGCATTTTTTGGCTTTTGTTTCTGCAATATCTTTTGGGTAAACGCCAGCAATACCCTGTCCATCATGATGTATTGTCAACATGGTTTCAATGGCTTTATCTTCTGCTTGCTTAAACTCTTGTATCAACACCATAACGACAAATTCCATAGGTGTATAATCATCATTATACATAACAACAGCATACATTGGCGGTGCTTGCAGCTCTGGGTCCGCCACTAGCACATCTGTTTCTTCCTTATGCTCAGTGTCATCATGCACATTAATAATACCAACCGTTTTTGGTAAGTGCCAGTCTTTGATATTTATCATATTTTTTGTTTAATATAGTTACGTTTAATATAGTGACAGTGTAAAAATGGTTACCGTTTAAAAAGAGTTGAACAAAATACTCTTGAGTAGTAATAATCTAACCAAATTAAGTGCATATTACAATGCCAAATTAATATTAATAAAACCAAACTAAAAAAGATAGCACAATTGGCTATCTTATATGTAAGTTTACGGTTTAAAAAATAAAATTTTAATTTTTTTCGGTAGGTGTGATTGGATGTTTATCAACATCTGGCACTTGTGATAACGACATTGGCATATCTGCTTTCTTTTTACCTAAACGCCAGTTATAAATTTGCTCTTTTGTTTGATCACCTGCAGATAAACTCAGTTTAAGTTGGGCAGGCTTAAAACCTTCTGGCATAACAAATCGACCACGAATATAGCTCATTCCTTTAATATCATAAGTGCTTGGTGATAAGGGGATATTCACAAAACTGGTGTTATTTAGCAAAGTCAGTTTTGGTACTAATTGTGTATATTCGCCATTTTCGTTAACCATTGCCACATCAAAACGATATTCAAATGCATTTTCTGGCAATGGCTCAATTTTAGCCTCAACCACTTGCAAAGGTATACCACCTTGTTTGGCAATACTAGTAGAAAACAGCTCTATAGTTCTTTGCAATTGTAGATTATTTGTTTCTAGTTCAGATACTTTTGCACGTAACAACTCTAAGTTTTTAAGGCTAATATCTCGCTCTTGCTTGGCAACATCTGCCTCATTTTTAAACTGTTTGTTTTGTTGTTCAATAGACTCAAGAGAACCTGCTGTGACCAATTGACCGTTAATCATAAAGTCATTTTCAGATTCAGTGCTTTTAACACCACTACTATAGCCTATCTGAAACGTAAAAATAGCAACCAATAATGCAACTACTATTAGTCCAATCAAAAAAAGCATAAAGACAGTGAATGTATCACCTTTTTGTTGATTTTTAGTTAGCATATTAACCTGTTCGTTTAAAAAAGAACCTATATTATATAAATCTAAGCATTAAATGTATATTAAAATCAAGCGCACACTATACTGCTAAAACTGATGGCTTTCAATAACGCAATGTATAAATCCTGTTGTTATAGTATTAATTGTTATAGTGTTAATACTGTGATTGTTTGTACTTTTACTATCCTAGCACTAATTTATTACTAAACAACGATTACGGGACTACTGGCACTATTGCTAGTCCAACTGTCTCTGGCAAAGCAAATAAACAATTCATATTTTGTACGGCTTGCCCTGCTGCCCCTTTTACTAAATTATCTTGTACCACAAGTACAGTCAACTCTCCACGCTCACTATTTTGTACGACAGCGATACGCAATTTGTTACTGGCGCGCACACTTCTTGTATCTGGAATAACACCAGCTGGCATCACGTCAATAAACGCCTCGTCTTGATAGCTTTGTGAAAAAATAGACTGCCAATCTACCTGTTGACCCTGTTTAGTTAACTCTAAATGAATCGTAGTAAACATACCACGGATCATAGGCACTAAGTGTGGCACAAAACGGATTTTATGGTTAAATTGACTGTTTAATACAACTGCCAATCCTTGCTCAATCTCTGGTAAATGACGATGCCCTGCCACGCCATAAGCTTTAAAGTTGTCTGTTGTTTCGGCATAATTTAATGCTAATTTTGCCTGACGACCCGCACCAGACACACCAGATTTTGCATCAACAATGATGCGTTTATCAATCAACCGATTATTTTGCTTATTTTGTAAGTCAATAATTGGTTTCATGCCTAAAATTGCTGTTGTTGGGTAACAACCAGGATTACCAATCACATTGGCACTGGCTATTTTATCACGATTGACTTCTGGTAAACCATAAACAGCTGATTTTAATAGCTCAGGACAAGCATGCTTATGGGCATACCAAGTTTCAAACTCAACCAATGATTGCAGACGGAAATCAGCAGCCAAATCAATCACTTTAACCCCAGCTTTAACCAAGGCTTCGGCTTGCCTCATTGCCACGCCATGAGGGGTTGCAAAAAACACCACATCACACTCACTCATGGTGCTTAGACTATCATCACCAAAATCTTGATAAGCCAAATCAGTCACACCTCGAAGACTGGGGAAAATATCTGCGACAGGTGTACCTGCTTCACTACGTGAAGTCAACCATTGCAAGGCTACATTTGGATGAGCAGATAAAAGTCTCACCAACTCCACACCTGTATACCCTGTACCACCGACAATGCCTGCTTTGATTGTTTTCATCTTTTGTCCTACATAAATTGAACTTACAAAAATTAAGCTTATAAGGTGGTACTGACCACCAATTTATTAATTAATAAAAATAAAAAGGTTAATTAATAACTTGTGTTTCTTATGTTTATCGTTTAACTATCAGAATATTATACTATAAATTATTAAACAGACTTTTAATGCTATACTATTTCTCAGCAATAAGCTATACAAATTGAGCTTGATATCATCCTATAGCAATATGAAATTAAATTTGTTACAGCAAACCTGCTTTTAATTTATCCAACAAGTCATTTAACTGCTGTAATTCTGTATCACTTAGCATGGGTTGATGTGCTTGTTGTAATTGATCTCTTACTTTTTGAGCGGCTATCTTAAGTGTGCTTCCCTTTTCGGTAAGTTTGACCTTTTTTATGCGTCTATCCGTGGCGTTAGCAATGAGCTTAATAAAGCCTTTTGCCTGCATTTTTTTCAGCATCAAGCTTAAACAACCGGTATCAATCAGTGTTTGTTGTTGCAGTTCGCTGATACTAATATCATCTTTTTTCCACTACGCCATCATCACCGCATATTGTGGATAGGTTAAGTCAAGCGTATCCAACGCTGACTTGTATTTCCTTGTTATAGCATTGAAAATCACATAAAAACGATGATACAGCTATTTGTCTAATGCTTGACAAGCATTGCTGCTGGTTACTTTATTATCACTCATGTAAATATACTGTTATCGGTCATTATCTAGACGATATTATATTTTGCATACAAAGCACTTACAAAGTATGCTTAGTTTATTATGATACTTTGCATTCAAAATAAAAATTTAATAGGAATCACCATTATGTCTATCCTAGCTGCGGCAAAACGCCGTTATTCAACTAAACTCTTTGATCCCAATCGCAAAATCAGTGATACCGATATACACACACTAAAAACCATTTTTCAATTAAGCCCGTCGAGTATGAATATTCAGCCTTGGCACGTGTTAATCACCGATAGCGAAGTGGGGAAAAAACAAATTACCCCGGCCACGAGCAACTATCCTTTTAATGAGCAGAGAATTTTAGACGCTTCGACAGGGGTGGACGGCAAACCAAGTCTATATCGCCCTGGGTAGTTTATTGCTGGCTGCCGCCGATATGGGCATTGATAGCGTGACAATGGGAGGCTACGACCCTGATATTTTAAGCGAGGTGTTGCATTTAAAAGACAAAGATTTAACCCCATTGGTAATGGTGGCATTAGGCTATCACACCGATGACGATTTTAATGCCAAATTACCCAAATCACGCTTTGCATTGGAAGAAATATTTACTGAAATTGATTAGAAATTATTATGAATAAATTCAAATACTACTTTTAACATTACTCCGCTATTTACTCGCTATATTTATGATAAATGTAGTGATTCAGCATTTCCCCAAAATAGATTTCTATAAACCCTTTGTGCCAAAATTATTACCATTTACCGAATTTTCTGTTTATTTTTCAACAGTGATGAAAATTGCTTTGGTAAAAACAAACTGGTTAATCCTAAAAAATTTCCTTCCGACCTTTTACAGTAATGATGCAAAAAGTTTTGTTAAAACTTTTTTCCATCAGCCTAACAAGGATAAAGTGTTTGGGTATACTAAATAGATCTTCAGTGTATTGTCCGCTTATAGCGCACCATAGCCAATACAATGGACAATAACCAGAAGGCAAGGATAGCCGCGAATTCCACCATCAGCATTTGCCAGTTAGCGTCTTTAAGCATAACCCCGCGAATAATACGTAAAAAATGGGTGAGCGGAAAGACTTCGCCCAGATACTGTGCCCATATCGGCATACCACGGAAAGTAAACATAAAGCCTGACAGCATCAAGGAAGGCAGGAAAAAGAAAAAAGTCATTTGCAGTGCCTGCAACTGTGAGGCGGCAATGGTGCTGAAAGCAAACCCCAAGGTCAAATTAGCCAGCAAAAAAAGCAGTAATCCGGCCATTAAAATAACGCTATCGCCGATAAAGGGAACGTTAAATAACCACAGGGCTGCACCGATAATCATCAACGATTGCAATAAACCCACCATTATGTAAGGGATGACTTTACCTATCATCACCTCAAGTGGGCGAATCGGCATCGCCAGTAAATTTTCCATCGTCCCGCGCTCGCGTTCACGTGTCATGGTGATGGCGGTAATCATAATACCGGTCATGGTAATAATGACACCCAATAATCCGGGGACAATATTTAACTGGGTTTCCAATTGCGGGTTAAAGGCATTATGGACGATAACATTAACTGGAGTGTTAACCTGGGAAAGCTGTCGCGGATCGTGTGCAAAGGGCTTGATTGCATAGGCAACTATTTCAGAAAGATAGGCACCGGCACTGCTGGTTGCCGGGTCGCTGGCATCAATTTCAAGTAACAGTGATGGTCGCTCACCGCGGACAACGGCTTGGGAAAACCCGGCGGGAATAGAGAGAACATAATTGACTTTTCCCGCTTGCAACAAAGCAGTAGTTTTGGCGGCATCTTGCTCTTTGGCAACAAGGTCAAAATAATCGGAATGCACCATGGCAGCGATAATACTGCGGGTAATGTCGCTGTGTTCTTCACTATGCACCGCCAACGGCAGATGTCGCGGTTGCAAATTAACGGCGTAACCAAAGAGAATCAGCTGTATTACCGGAATACCAATTAACATACCAAGGGTCAGGCGATCACGCCGCATTTGCCGCCACTCTTTGTAAATCATCGCCCAAATACGGGCAAGGATGGAATGCAAAGGATTATTCATCGTTGGTCTCCGCCGCTATTGCGTTCCAAAGCGATAAAGGCATCATCAAGCGTTGGCGGCTCAGCTTGCCAGTCAAGGTGATGACCAAAACGCTGCAATGCCGCATCGAGAAGACGGCCATCGTGACTGATGACATGCAATCTACCGCCGTAAAAAGTTGCCATTTCAATATCGCTATTTTTCTGTAAGGCTGGTAAGTGCTGCCGGACATCTTCGCCCGGGCGGCTACGGCGTGCCTGTAAACCTGAACGGTCAATGATTTCATCAACCCTTCCTTGTACCAGCAGCCGACCGTAAGCCAGATAGACAATGTGGTCGCAGCGTTCCGCCTCGTCCATATAGTGGGTAGAGACCAACACAGTAATTCCCTGTGACTGAGAAAATGCGTGAATCATCTGCCAAAATTCTTGTCGTGCTCGCGGATCAACACCTGCCGTCGGTTCATCCAACAGCAAAAGCTGCGGTTTATGCAGGGTAACAGCCGCCAGTGCAAGCCGTTGCTTCCAACCACCCGATAAGGCTGCCGCCAGTTCATGCCGGCGTAAAGTTAGCCCGAAAGTCTCTATTTGTTCCTCGACCAGATGACGTGATTTGGGTAAATTGTAGAGCCGGGCAACGAAAGTTAAATTCTCTTGTACTGTCAAGTCCTGCCAAAAACTAAAATGCTGGGTCATATAACCGGTGCGATGTTTAATTTGTTCCGACTGATGACGAAAATCAAACCCCAAACATTGTCCCTCACCGGCATCGGCTTGTAAGAGACCGCACAATAAACGAATGCAAGTTGTTTTGCCGGAACCATTAGGCCCCAAAAAGCCCCAAACGCTACCTTTGGGCTGTGCAATAGAAATATTGTCTACTGCAACTCTGCCGTTAAATGATTTACACAGACCAGTGACGTTAATGGCTAGATCAGACATCACGGATACTCACAGGTAACCCCACCGGTAAGCTTTCTCCTGCTTCATCAAAATAGGCTACGATACGAAAAACCAGCTTGGTGCGTGTATCTTCGCTATAAATCACCGGCGGAGTGAAGCTTGCCGTCTGGTCAATTTCACGAATGGTCGCTATGTACGGCGAGGTACCATCGGCACTGACCATTACTTTATCGTTAACTTGCCAGCGGCTGAGTTCTTTTTCAGGAACATAGAAAATGACCTTACGGGCACCCTTCGGCAGCACTTTTATTATCGGCTGTCCAGTTTGTACCCATTCGCCAGTATAGCGGTAAACGGCACTGACTTCCCCGTCAATACGGCTATAAACATGGCGTCGTGCCTGTAGTGCTTTGGCTTGTGCCAGTGCCACACGTGCCGCTGCCAATTGTGCTTGTCCACTCTTTAATTGACCATCACGAGCCGGTAGCTGAGCAAGGGCGATATCAGCATCAATCATCTCAATCTGTTTTTTTAGTTCATCGACTTTTGTTTGCGTGTGCTGTGCCTCAGAAAGAGAGACAGCTTTTTGTGCGGCCAAGTTTTTATTGCGTTTGGCATCGATTTTTGCTTGGGCGAGTGTTATTTTGAGCACCTCACGTTGAGCTTTAAGCTTGTCGAACACTGCATCGCGTTTACCGCTTTGTAAATCGGTTAATTGCCCTATAGCAACATCAACTTGTGCCTGTGCCTTATCAACTGCTAGAGTTTGTAATTCATCTTCTATGGTAAAAGCCAATGTTTTTGTAGATAAATAATCACCGGTCTGCCAAGGCATTGCTGTTAACCAACCAGAACTTGGGGCAGCAATAAAACGGTAATCGCCCTCAATGTAGCCGCTATAGTAATTGTCTGTATTTTTGGCAGAATTATCCGATATTGTTGACGATAACGATATGAGTGTCGGAAAAGCAAAACCCAATGCAAGGACAGCAATCAGAATACATAACGCACTCAACCACAACACGCCGCGAAAACGGCTTTTCTTGTTGTTAGACATCTAGCTCCTCCTTCTTAACCTGCTATCTTTGCAGCCAAATGAGTTAATCCTGCTTTTGTAACAGCTGTTCAATCATCTTAAACTGGGTTGTAAATAATGCTCGTAGCGTCTCTTTATCATTGGGTTGGTTGGCAAAAAATATCTCTTGTGACAAGATACTCAAAACATAAGGGGCCATCACCAGTTTGGCCAGATGCCGTGCCCGTTCATCACCTCCCAGTTTTTTACTCAGTGCCCCCAGCCAAGGTTCAATCACGCATTCGCGGTAAAATGTTACCATCTCGGGGAAAATTGCCGACTCACTGATTAAAATACGCAATAATTGCGGCAGTGGTGATTCGGTCAGCAACATCACCATCTCATCGGCCATTCGGGCAAATACTACCGATAGGCTTTGTGTATTTTCCAGTTGTTTTATCCCGTCTTGTAGCTTAGCGCCGATTTGTTGGCTTATCAGCCGCCGAAACAGGGTTTCCTTACTGTCAAAATAAAGATAAATCGTGCCTTTAGAAATACCGGCAGCGGCGGCAATGCTTTCCATCTTGGTTGCCTGAAAACCATTATTGGCAAATAAAGTCAATGCCGCTTGTAAAATTGTCTGTTCTCTAAAAGCCTTACTCGCCTTATCATTCGCTCGTTTCATTGTAGTTCGTTGCATGATTTGTTTTTATACTTGAAATTATTACTAACTGACTGGTTAGTAATTTAGCAAAAAGTGAGTGTAAAGGCAAATAAAATGGCAGATATTCAACCTGCCATAATACTTATGTTGTTAGAGATTGCTCGAATGAAAAGCGATTATCATGTTGTCAGCCTTCTTATCATAGCCATTACTTCTCAGTGGATTAATCCCTTTTTAGTGGTAAGTTTAATCATATTCACCCTTACTGAAAAACCATTGCCACATGGTCGTCTTTGGCTATTTTTGCCATGTTTTGGGTATTTTTACCGATACATATCAGCGATGTATTTATGGAAAATCACGCTATCGGTACGCATAAACTCGCACTCATTCCTGTGCCATTTCAGTTTGTCTTTATTGCTTGGGCGTGGGTGGTTTATGTTTTTTGAATAAGCAATAAATGGGGTATAATCACAAAAAAATCCACTCTTTTAACAATTTAACTTTAAAGTAAAAAATCATGAAAAAAGTAAATTTAACAGTAGCAATGTTCAGCGTACTATTGTTAGCAGTAAGTATTGTTGGTTGTGGCAATAATAAAAATACAGAAACAGCAATAAGCAAAACCTTTGGTATTTTTACAGTAAGTGATAATGGATTGACTGCCAAAGTAGAAGGCACTATCGTTGATACAAGCTTACAAGATTTTCATAAGATGATGGTTCAATATCCAAACTTACAAACGCTCGATTTAGTGGATGTCCCTGGTTCTGATGTCAGTGGTGATTTAAAAAGTGATATGGCATTAGATTTAGGAAGAGAGGTTTATCAAAAAAATATCAATACACATTTAGTCGATAATGGTTTTGTTGCTTCTGGTGGTACAGATTTATTGGCAAGTGGCAAAAGTGTGACGGTAGGCAACAATCCTGAAATTGGTGTACATGCTTGGGGTGGTGGATTTGAGGATAATCCTAATGCTTCTGCTTGGGATATAAAAGACGATGAAAGCCACATTGAACATCAAAAATACTTACGCTACTATGAGGATATTGGTTTTTCAAAACAAAAAGCGAAAGATTTTTACTTTTTTACCATTAGGTCGAGACTGTCAAGCAAACTGTGTAAGTTTTAAAATTAAACATACTGAGAAAGTCTATCCTCAAACTCAATCATAAAGCGATTGAGAGCTAACTTCCAA
>PDWJ01001273.1_pt1 | contig 35173 bp, 52 predicted proteins | sample 1430881 | NCBI WGS metagenome assembly PDWJ01 (sample SAMN01162460, study PRJNA174530) | Oral metagenome, whole genome shotgun sequencing project. | biome: Marine environment; feature: Marine mammal; material: Swab sample of the gingival sulcus; isolation source: swab sample of gingival sulcus...
TTTCGGCACCGGATCACAAACCTGTTCCGGTGCCCCAGGGTAATCGCAATAAAAAAAGCATTGACAATAATAGCCATTTTAGATATTATTCAACGTTAAATTTGATGGGCCATTAGCTCAATTGGCAGAGCAACTGACTCTTAATCAGTAGGTCCAAGGTTCGACCCCTTGATGGCCCACCATTGAAAAATAAGGCTGGTAAGAGTTTTATGACTTTTACCGGCTTTTTGTTTTAGGCTGAAACCTAGCCAAACCTGGAAAAAAAGATCAAATTTGCGCACGTTTTGCGCACAACTTTTTTGTAAAAATGGTTTTATTTCTTGCCGCTAAATTTTTCCAAGGCCCCTTGAACGATACTACCCATATGAGGGGCAGCAAAATAGAAGGCCAGGATCAGCATGACAGCCCCCTTCATTGTTTCCGCATAGCCGCCTATGATCTCTGCGGACTTGATAAAATCGGCAGGGTTTTGCACCCATACCGATATGGTGGACATGATCATCATAAACAGATACTGCAGCAACCAAATCGTTGTGATCATCAGGGCCAGCAGCCGCCTGGCCAAATTCTGACCACTTGTTGCCCCAAGCCATTTGATCACCATTTGTCTGGCTTCAGCAAGGGCTGCAGCCTGTGCTTCCGCCTTTTCCTCATTGGTGTATACAAGCTTGTCAAGACCGATGGATATATTATCAATCAGGGCGCCCGCAGCCTTGTCTGTACCAAAAATTTTGCCTATGGTTTCCCCGACAAGTCCGAACATTACGCCACACCCCTGACCATCTGGATTAAATGATTGGCTCTATTGGGCGTCTGGCCATACCAGGCAGAATCTTTCATCTGTTCAACCATTTCCGGCCAGTCCTTATGTTCAACCGACCGGATCATTTTTCGAAATCCCAAAAAACCTGTCATGCCAAGCTGAAACCGCATGTCGATCAAAACATGCTGGATGTTTTCCGGGAACATGTCGAAACTTTCAAACAAGTTGCGCAGATCATTGACACATGCATGGATGTCGCCCTCAAGCAACATCATGGCTTCATCTTCCGAGATACCGGCATCCTCAATATTACGGCCAACCCCAATGGTCAGCTTGCCTGCCGGGCATCTATAAGGCTTGAGCTGTAATCCTTCATGGGTGAGCAATTGATTTTTTATTATGTCATAATCCATATTATTTTTGCCTTTTTTGTGCTGTCCATTGTCAAATTAAAACATACCAAGGGCTTTCATCAACGTACCGCAGACAATTGTCGCCAAAAGCCCGATAGCGGTCCATTGCCTTGCCACCGTTGTCTTGATATTTTCTTTGGGGCATGCCGCCTGGAAAGAATTAACCCGGGCAATAATGCCGTCCGGGGCCACCAGGTTATCATATTTATCCCATAACTTTGATTGCTGGAATTGCAAAGACGCCAGTTTTTCATCCTGCACGGCGATGGCCGCCATAGTTTGTTCAATATTTTTGATACGGATTGATTGCTCTTCTATTTTTTCCAGCAGCACATCATCCCGGCAAACAATTTCATCCATCAGGTTTTCCCCTTTTTCATCATCCCTGATCCATTGATATGATAACGTTGACAGCAGTCCGGCAAACTCTGTCAATTTTACGCAAAATAAAAACGCTGTTTAAATTTTCATCTTTTTTACCAAGCACCACCTGGTCCCCGGCGTTATAGGTTTGACCGGTATCCCTGACAGACAATTCAAAACCTGACGTGGTTCTGATCCTGACCCGCCCGCCGGAACCCACCGAAACAATCTGCCCGTAACTATAGACGCCTGCTTTGCCGTCAGATCCGAATTGATCAAGTATATCAACCATTATACACCAGATCCACATACTCAACGGTTTCCACCTGGGCGGTCAGGCTGTCCGGCGTCCCTGTGATTGCGGTTTCCGTAACAACAGTTAAAACATCAAGATCCCGCATGTCGGACTGTATCTGCAGGACATCCCCCACCCGGATCTCCGGAAACGGACCGGCCAGTTCAAGGGCCCGCTGCTTTTGGGTATGGGAATGGGCGTTGATTTCAAACAGGGCCCTGGCCCGGATCAAGGCGGATGACTTATAGATACCATCATTAATCTCGTCCAGGTCAACAAAGGGCGCCACATGATACAATTTTGACAGGTCACCGGACCGGCCGGTTACGGCGATATGATAATCAAGATCCGGATTAAACAGGGATATTTCCGGTATTCCCCTGTCCGCGATGGTCAGGGAGATCCGTGTGCCGGTACCGTAACGGCCGGAACCTGACGCCACCAGGCTGGCTTTGGCGTCGGCATCGGCCTGGGTGGTATATAATTCAACGCTGATATCAGCCCCGGAATCCGACAAAAAAACATACCAGTTCCGGTTTGGGTTTACATTCCAATCCTCTATTGTAAAGGACATACGCCGCTCCTTGCCTGTTCACCCATCAGGCCTTGACGCCATCCCCGGGTGGCGGTGCCGAAGTATTCCAGGCCGTCAAAAGAGATCAATTTTGTGATCTGTCCCTTTTGCATATCTATTCGCCAGGTCACGACATGCCCGCCCCACCGTCCGCAAAAATTAAACGCATGAATCTTTGCACCGCCGCCTTTCCCCATGACCTGGCTGGCTTCAACGAAAAAATTATAGGCCTCAAATCCGCACAGAATTAAGACCCGTGCTCCGGGCATTGTCAGGGACAACTCCCGGATACCCACCGGCCTGGCCCCATCTTCAGATGCCCAGCCCGGATCCCTGGACCGGATATCCGGCGATGTATAAACCACGCCGTCGTCAAATATAAGAGAATAATTCAAGCGTACAAATACCGCAGCGTCAAAACCAGACTGGTGGAACTGCCCGCCGAATGAACGCCGTTGGTAACTAACAGCTTGATGTTGAAATAAAGGTTCCTGGCTGCCGTCAAAGCGGTCGTGTCAAGCTCGATCCTTGAAGCCGTCCCCGCCAAAGGCGTCCCGGTCCAGGTGGCGGAACCGGGCGCCCCGTTGGTGGTGGCAATGGCACGAATGGATGAATTTGCAGGTGTACCACCCCCAAGAAAATCGTTTTCTGCCGTGGCATGGGTGTTATCGTCCCAGGCTTCCAGGTACGGCACCCCGGCGGTTGGGCCGTCAAAATAGATGGCAAATACAAACCGATTATCACCGCCGGACTGACCGCCGGCACTGGTCCCGGCAAGGGGCACCTGGACATATTCAGCCGCCGACGAATCCTTTACAAAAGTCTTTTCGGCCTCGTTGCTGCCCGAATCCGGGATAATCACCGGATACCGGGTGCCGGTCAAGGCGTCCCCGTCGGTTTGCTGATCGCTGCACCAGGCTAAAGTATCATTTGCCAGGTCCATCACCACCCAATTGGATGAGGAACCGCCGGCACCGCCTGACGCATTGCCCGAATTTACCCCGTCGTTTTCCGTGTCGTTAAAAAGCCAATAGGTATTTGGTTGCGTCACGACGTCACCTCCCTGACTGCACTGGTTAAATTTGTTGCGTAAACTGATTTAAATTCCGGCAAGGTGGACACGGCCATCAGATCCAGGCCCACGCTTTCAATTTTGCTGCCGTCCCCCACGCTGATATCCATACCCACATTGGCGGTCAGAATGCCGTCTGCCAGGATAATATCCAGACCCATATCCCAGGCGTTTTCCCTGGCCAGCCAGACGGACACCGGCAGCGCCGCCAGGTCCTGGCAAGCCAAAAACAGATCCAGCATATTGTCTTTGGTGATTATTGCCCGGGCACTAATATCCAGGATACAGGCTTCCATGGTTTGATACCCGGCGGCAACGTCCAGGCCTGCAATATCAAGGGTAAAGTCCTCCAATATCTCCTGGGTTGCTGAATCATTATAAGCGGAGTCCGGCGGGGTAAACTCTGCCGTGTAAACAGCATAGGCGGCAAAAATAAATTCGTCCATGGCCGCCCTTATCTGACCTCCGCCATATAAATTCCGGCTGATATACCATGTGCCAGACGATGACGTATAATTGGTCGTATCTGTCCCGGACCCGTCCACAACCCCGTCCAGATATATGGTAACGGTCCCGCTGTATCTGACAATGGCAATATGATGCCAAAGATCATCATTTAAAACCGTTGATCCTAAAATAGTGGATGACGCCACATACCGGATCACCCCCGCCGCTGAATTTGAATAATATCCACCCGTGGTGATATGCAATCTGCCCCAGGCACCCCGGCCGCCAATGATAAATTTATCATTGTTCGCAACGCTGGATTTAAACCAAAATGCCCAGGTAAAATCCCCGGTGCCCACAACAAAATTGGCATCATTGGCAAAGGCCAAATTAGTTGAGCCGTCAAATGTGATACCGTTGCCAAACTGCCCGGATTCATACGCCTCCGTACCGGCCAAAGAAACTGTGACATCATTGCCGGAGGCGTCGGTCAAATCATCATTAAATCTTAAATGTATGGCCGGGTCTGTAATGGTGGCCGTCATTATTTATCCTTTATAAAAGCACTTCATGGTCCGGATTATTTTCACAAATCAACCGGATTTTATATCCGGCCTTGCCGGCAGCACACCCTTTGCACACGCTTTGCTTATACATTTTGTTTTGGCAGTTCGGACAAAGAACAGGTGTTTTTTTTAAGTCCATATCTTGTTCTTTCTTTTTTGATCTTAAGGGTTTTACGTTTTTTTCTTTCATCGCTTTCATAGCGGATTTAATATGCCGTTCCCTGGCTTCATCGGTCTGCACCCAATATTCCCCGTCAATCAGATAATACTGAACGTTTTTCGGCTTATCCGCCTGGGGCACCCAACCGTCATCAATTAAGCGTTGCTTTGCATCATTGGTCCGGTTTGTTTGCTCAAGCTCAACGGCATTTTTATACAATTCAATGGCGGCAAATACATCCTTACTGTTAAATGCAGACAAGAACGAAAAAATTTGCATTTCAGGTGTTTTCATTGGCTGCACTCCCAGGTCCAGATATATTCCACAGCTTTAATTGAGTATTTTTTTACATAACCATCCGGACACGCGCCGCCGTCGCATTCAGACGCTTGATTGTACGCGCAATTATCGTAATAATCACAGCCATATCCGGTTGTGTTTGGATAACACATCTTTTGAATGTGACCCTCCCTTTTGGTACCACCGCTGATTATTTCATAATCACATGATACAGATTTCGCCCAATAGACGCACGTCCCGCCATAAAGGCCGCACATATCCCCACTCACACGGCTACCCCATTGCCCGTCCGTGGATCTCACCTCAAACGTACAACACCCCACCGTAAATGATTGCGTCCCGCATGCCCCGTCCGGCATTGTGATTGTAGCCGTCGTGCCGTCGCTGCAGACATATTCCGCCGACTCCCTAGGGGACAACACATCCGGCCCGATCACGCCGCAATCGGCGCAATCCGCCTCCCTGGCATCTTCGCACTCCTGCTCACATTCGGCTAAAATCTGCGCCCTGAAAACGGCATACGCTTCATTATATTCCGGTGTGCCTTCCGCATATGTTTCAATGACGGTTTCATGGATGGTTTTATTATAGTCGTAGGTGTTGCCCCTTGTTCTGATTTCAGACTCACACAATTCAGAACACGGGCAGCCATAAGGATCATCCGCCTCGCAATCCGCAGCGGATGACACCCCGAACCGGATATTATCCCTGGTTTCGGCAGTGGCGTTGTCGATATTGGTGTTGCGGTTTAAAATGATCGTGTCACAGGGATCCAATGCCCCGGCACCGCTTTCACCGCTTTCAAGCCGTTCATCAAACGTCCCGCCGTCATGACCGCTGTTGTCGAAATCGTCCGGATCGTCTTCACTGTTGTAATCCGATGACGTGGCATCCGGGCTGCTCTCATCGTCGCTGCAATCCACGGCACTTAGGGATACGGTTTCAGACAACCCGGCCTCAGTGCCGTCGGCAAGCCTGACCAGGATCTGTGCGTCACATTCCTTGTCCACATCTTCGGACAGCCAGGAGACCGCCGCTGCCCCGTCCGCCGCGTAGTCAATCCAGACTTCTGTGCCGGTATCGACCTGGACGCCCAGGTCGATCACCTTGCCCTCATGGCTTGTGTAAAGATTGTTCTGTTTATCGGTGTCCGTGACCAGGTAAACCTCGGGCGTAACCAGGTCATCGGGAAAAATCACACTTTCCACCTGGCTGACCCCGGCAATCTCATTGACAACAAACCCTCTTTCATTGACCACCCTGACCCTGCCCAGAATCTTTCTGGTGGAAGAAAGTTTCCCGCAGCCGGTCAAGGTCAATGTGGCAATCATACCCGTGGCAGGCCCGCCGTTGATCTGACCCCAGATCAAAACAAAGGCGCTGTGGCCAAAACAGATGCCGGTATCCGTGCTTTTAATGACACCCAGGCTGGACCCGCAGGCGCAAGTGTTGCCCAGCCTGATATCAACCGTGGCCTGGGCCCCGTTGACATCCGCTGTCACGGTCACGTCCAGGGCCCGGGTCCCGGCGGTGACGGTATTCACCGCGCAGCCGGATGTGATATAGGTCACAACCAGGGTCTGATCGCAGTAATCAAAGGGGGTGTGCACGGTAATTTCATTGTCTGTAAAGGTGCATCCGGACCTGGTCTCATCCCAGAAATTATGACTATGCCTGCGGTCCGCATAGGCCCAGATCCCCACCACGTCTTTGACAGGGTAATCCACCGTTACCTTGTAATAGTTGTCAGCATTGTGGATCTTGTTTGCCATAAGCATCTGCCCGGTGGATGAGGTCTGTGCTGCCAGGGACACACCGTCATCAGCCGTCCAGGTGACCACCACGCCGTCCTCCACCGGCCCGTCGCTGCGGGATACAAAGGCATATAATCGACTTTTGGATCTCCCGTCCGCCGGTAAACAATCGGCATCACCCGGCGCTGCCAGGCTCACGACCAATCCGGAATCACTGCCGTCGGCACTGATCCTGATCCGGTTGCCAAATTCCGGGTACACCACATGTTCAACAATGCCCATGATCTGCATATCCGTGACGGTGTAATCCGCGGCTGCCGGGTGAAAGATGTTTGACCTGACCACCAGCGCACCATCCGCCGTACACCCCACGGTGCCGCCGGCATATTCCGCCAGGGCTTTAATCACATCAATGGGATACCCCCCGTCAACGGCATAAGACCCGGCAAAAACCGTGTAATCCTGCATTTGCAGGTCAACCGTTAAATCAACCAGGGCCGCCATCTCGTTTATGATGGCCCCGGCGGTGGTGTCGGATTCCCAGGCTTTGGACACCCTGGGCGCAAAGGGTGCACCAGCCCTGGCCGTTTCAGACCGCCCCCAAAGCCCTTCAGGGGTGATGCTGTCCGGATCGGCGGATATCCCGGGCTGTTCAATATAAAATTTACCCAGGCAGACCCAGGCATCCCCCGCCATGACCCTGACCTCAAGCCGCAATTGGGGCAGCACGGTATACGAAAACTGATCGTAAAAAGAGGCATCCGCCGCATCGAGGGTCAATTCCCTGGCATAACCGCCCGCAGCGTCGCGCACCTCAAAGCGTGACACCTGGTCCTTGATGGAGACCCCATCCAGTAATATATCCCAGTCAAGCGCCATCAAATCTCCTTGCTGATCACCAGCAGATGTATTGTATAGCTGAAAAGATGGGTGTTATGGCAGGCGGCCAGGATGTTGCGCCACGCCGTGAACCCCGCAGGATTGCGGGTAAACCGGACTTGCCAGCACTCATATCCGTCGGTAAAATAAAACTGGCCATCCACGGTCTCGTATGCGGCCCGCAGCGCCGCAACCGTATCCGCCTCCAGGGCGTCGGCATCGTAAAAAGTGATCATTGCGCCGGCCCCGGCCACACCGAAATCCTGAACCACTATCCCGCCCAGGGTACGGAAGACACGCCCCCTGGCCTGGTCCATCTCCTCTGACTTGTATTCTCCATAAAAGGGATCCTGGTCAAAGACAATCAGGGTTGCCGGCGCCGGGCTCAGGTTGTCCGGATCAGGGGTGGGATCAACCTCAGTGGAATATATCCTGAATTTACCTGCCATAGATCAGTCTCATCCGTGACATCTGCCGGGCCATCTTTTTCATGGCCTCCCGGGAAGACGGATCAGTGATTTTAACTGGTGCTTCCATCTCCCCGGCCTGGAACCTGACCAAAAGGGTTTCAGCCGGACGTTCCACTCCGCCGCCGGCCCCAAAGGCCGGCGCCTGGACCCCGGGCGCCGGCAAAGAAGAGATCAACCCGCCGATCCTGGCCCGGACCGCCCCCTGGAGATCCGGCATCTGAAGCCGCATGGCGTTCAGGGCATTGAAAAATGATCTCCCATACTTTGCAACCGCCTCTTTTCTGACGACAAACTCGCCGGCCTCCAGCAGGGACCGGATCCGGTCCCCGCCGCCGTAACCGCCCAGGGCGCCCGCCCGCCGGACAAAAGCCCCGCCGGCTGCGGCCAGAACCGGACCGCCTGTCTGGTTCTCCGACACCTGCCGGGTAACCACGGTGATATATTTTCTGGCCGGTGCGGTTAAGGCGTTGATTTTATTCTGTGCCGCCTCAAGGTCTTTAAGGGTGATATGCACATTGGCATGCCGATCCCGGGCAATCTCATCAAGCTGGGCCTGGATCTCTTCTGCGGTGGCCTGCCATTGGGTCTGGCTGTCCCTGGCGTTCTGTTTTTGCCTGGCATAAAGATCCTGGATAAAAGTCCCCACGGTTTTCACCCCCTTGACAGCCACCTTTTTGGTCTCTTCCAGGCTCTGTTTAACCACCTCGCTGCCGCTGCTGTCAGACCCCTTGACTTCCTGGGCCAGCCCGGCATAAAGCGTTTCCGCATCCCTGGCCAGTTTTTCAGCCAGCTTATAATCATTTTCCCGCAGCGCCGCCCTGGCCGCATAAAGCTTTTCATCAGCCTGGCGTTTTTCGTCATTCCACCGGGCTTCATCGGACAACCCTTTGCGGCCCAGCTCCCGGACCTTGTCTTCCGTGGACATCCGGGCATATTTGATTTTCTCCTCCCAGGCAAGGACCGCTTCGGCATATTTCCGGGCCTGGTCTGCAGCGTATGTATAGGCCTGTTTGGCCTGTTTCTCAAAGGTGTTAAGTTGTTCGCCGGTGGCCTTAACCGCTTCCGTCGGAACCGCCATACCTTGGCCGGCCGCCCTGCCGCTTTGCTCAATCTGCTTCAGACCGGTGTCAATCTCACCTATTCGCTGGTTCACCTGTTTCAATTGGGCCCGGGCCGCCAGGGCTTCCCTGCTGACCGTTCCGAATATAGTCGTATCATCACCCCTGGCCCGCAGCTTTTCAGACAACGCCACCCAATAGGCCCGGGCGCGTTTCAGGTTTCTGGACAGCGCCTCCAGCTCCTCGGGTGCCTTGCCGGTAATATCATCCGGCAGTTTGACATCCTTAAACGCCTCATATTTTTCCATGACCTTGTCTGTTATCTTATACAGATTGTCCAGGGATGCTTTGGCGTGTTGAACAGCCTTCCAGAGTCCTGCAAAAGCCTTGCCTGCTTTTGCTGCCTCGTAACCTGCAAATATAGTCAGACCCACAAGCCCCGTCTTCAATGCAGCCCCGGCCAATGCAGAACTTGCAGCAAATGTATTCAGCCCGGCAACAGCGGCATGGGCCTGGACCACCATGCCCTTTAATCCAAGCGCAATCGCGCGCAGCCCGGTTTTCCAAAGCATAAACCCTGACCCTGCAAGGCCCATTGTGGTAATAAGTATCTTTGTGACTGTATCCACTTTTGCGATGGAATCTATGACCCACCGGATCCCCTTTAACACCGGCAGCACCCCCTTTGACAGAAACCCGCCGATCTCAATACTCAATTTGCTGATCTCATTTTTAAACAACCTGATTTGATTTTCAGGGGTGTCCTTCATTTTATCGAACGCCTCATTCATGGCCCCGGCAGGGCCTTTCATGCCTTTCAGAATCTCCTTAAGACCCTCCATATTCTGGGTCAGCGCCAACACCCCGGTCCGGGCATCAACATCGGGGATCAAAAACCGCATCTGATCCACGGACAACCCCTTGGCCTTGATGGCTTCCAGGGTGGGAATCAACCCCTTCCAGGTAATGCCCAGTGCATCAAATTGCTTTTTGGCTTCCGGTGTGGGGGCCGCCATGGCATTTATGGCCCCTTTCATGGCTGTGGCGGCCTGGGGCGTCCGGATACCCGATTTGGTCATGGCGGCAATGGAAGCGGCCACATCTTCAAACGCCACCCCGGCAGCCCTGGCCGACGGCAGCACCTCACCAATATACTGAGACAAGGCCGGGAATGTGGTCACCCCGGACTTGACCGTCTGGAACAAAACATCATACACCTTGCCAAGCTCACTGATATCCTTGCCATAGGCATTGATCACACCCACCCCGGCATTCACCGCTGTTTTGGTATCGGTCACGCCGGCCACCGCCGCCTTTGCGGACAGCTCCAGAACCGTGGTGGAATTTTCCAGAGCAACACCAGCGGAAACAATATCGTATTCCGCTGCCGCCAGCTCTGAGGCTGTTTGCGGAATCCGGACAGACATATCCAATATCTCTTTGGACAAAGCACTGAACCGGCCTCTGGATACATCTAAAAGGGTGTTTACTTCGGCCATGCGCTGGGAAAACTCACTGAATCCGGAAACAGACTTCACCGCTGCATACCCAAGTCCGGCCAGGGCGGCAAGGCCTGCCTGGGCCCGGCTGATAACCGCGGCCCAGCCGTTTGTCTCGTTTTTGAGCGCCGCAATCTGGTTTTTCATATTCAGCTTGGCTTTGTATAGCTCGGCCATGCTCAAGGTGCCGGATTTTTTCAACCGGACATAGGCTTCTCTGGTGGCGGCAATCTCCTGGTGAATCGACCTGAATGATTTCAGGTGCAGCATGTTTCTGGCCGCACCGATCCTGGCTTCCCTGGCCGCGGCGTCCCGGGTTTCATCCAAAGACGCCTTGAGCCGTTTCTGTTCTGCTGCTAAATTTTTAGTATTGACCCCGGCATCTTTCAGGCTGCCCCGCAGGGTGTGCAGGGATTTTTGATTTTTTTCGAATTGTGCTTTAAGGTTGGCGGCCTCTTTTCTGGCTGTTTTAAACTGGCGGGAAAGCACCTTTGAAGGCTTATCCGCAGCGGCCATCTCCCTGGCCAGCCCGGCCACCCCGGCCTGGGCTTTTTCCCAGGCTTCCCGGCTGGCTTCAAGGTCTTTTTTCAACTTTCTGAAGGCGTCAATCCTGCCCATGGCGTCCAGCTGGGATTCCAGCTTTTTTATTTCGCTGACGCCTTCTGTTTTTGCCTTGATTTTAATATCAATGTTGCTGCTCATTTGACAATCCAACCATTTTTTTTTATCTTTGTTTTATGGAAAACCGCCTTACAAAAACAGAAACATTCTGGGTCATGGCCTTTGCCGTTTATATGGCCGCTATTGCCGGATTAACCATCATGCAGATCCTGCCGGACCCCTTGCCGGCCTGGGCGGACAAGGTTGCCGCCGGCATATATGCCTGTCAAATCCACCTCTTTGGATGGGGACTTGTCCTGGTATGCCTGTTGGCCCTGCCCATGGGTATTATCGCCTTTTTAATCAATCTGAACCGCCAGGGGTAAGGACCGCCTCCTCAACTGCTGTCACAAATAAAGACCAACCATATTCATACACCTGTTGATGACCCAGCATGATCAATCGGCAGCAGGTTTTATCGATCTGTTTTCGCTGATCATCTCCTGCCCGGCTTTGGCCAGCCTTGTAATCATGTTGACAAAAAAAGGGTTCAGGCTTTCAACCCCTTCAATAATAAATTTCAGTTCAGAGGGGGGGTACGCCTCCAGTTGATCGAGGCTGATTCCCGTACTTTCAACCACCGCCGCCGACGGAACACTATCCGGAAAAAGCAGATCAATGACACTGAATTCCGGCTGCTCCATCTGATCCAGCAGGTTGCGGATCTGGGTGACGGATAACTCCGTCACCGTGATCTCTTTATCCCCGACAGGGATTTTTTTATTTCGCTGCATCCAGCCGCCTTTTACCCGATAATTTCCGTCTTAAAATACTCCTGGCCGCTGGGCTGGGTGGTGTCGGCCAGCACAGCCCCGGTCACATTGAGAATGGCGGCCCCGTCACCGATCAGGGGAAAATCCCCGTTCAGGCTCAGCTGAACTTTGTGAAAGGTCCACCGGTGCCTGGGCCCCTGGTCGTTTTTGTCGGAAACAAAAATCATTTTTTTCTGGACCGATCCCGCGGACATGGACCACAGATATTGTTTGTCCACGGCCGGGTAATCATAGGACACCACATCTGTATCCACCATGCCGCCGGCGGACAGCCTGCGGATATACCCCGAATCCGGATCAATGGAATAGTCCGTGCCGCTGGTCCGCCGGGTTGTGCCCGCCTCATTGGTGACCACGGCATCCTCCAGGGTTTCTATACCGGATGGGGTGATGTAGTTGGTATCCTGGGTTTCATAGACCTGTTCCAGGGCCTGGAACGTGCCCGACAGATTCACCACGTCAACATATCCCGCCCCCACAAAGGCGATTTTGCCCGTGGCTGACGACGCTGCGCCGGTGACGTTGTCCCCCGGGGTCAGGCTGCCGGTAATGGTACCGGTCAACCTGGTGATAAACAGGTTCAGACGCCCCAGGTCAACATACAGATCATTTACAAAGCCGGGCGTTGCCTGGTATTCGAAACCCGCCGGCTGATTCAGGGTGTTGACCGTATCGGACAACAAGGCAATTTTCAGGTTTTCGTTGCTCATTTCCCGCAGGCCAAAACTAAGCGTTGCCTCCCGGTCTGTCTCCACCTCCAGGATGGTGGCCCGGGAAGCGGTCCGGTTGGTCTTGACCTTGTCCGTGGATACGGACATGGAAAAGGTCAGGCTGTCAAGGTCCCCGAGTTCATCAAAAGAGGTCCCCGCCACAGCCCCGGCATAGCACCTGCCGGTGCCGTTATACCGGATATTGTCCGCGCTGGATGATAGATAACTCATTGCTCGTCACTCCTTTTTTATCCCGGCAGCCGCTGCCGGTTGGATTTTAAAATTTTTATGGGCATCACCGACCCGCTGACAAATAACGGATAACGGCTTAACGACCCTGAATCGCTGTTGGCTGACAGATCGGCAATCTTAGCCCGGTACAACGCCTCTTCGGCCAGTTCCCGGAACTGTTCGGCCTGGACAAACCCGATCATGGTTTTGCCCCGGATATAATCGTTGATATCCGGCTGCACAATACCCACGCCAAACTCAAGCTCCCAGGACAACTCCCGGATGGAATCCCCGCGCATCTGCCGGATGTCGGTCACGGCCACAATGGGGTATTCCGTATCCGGATCTGGCGGGTTTTCATCGTCAATGCCGATCCGGACTGAATGGGCCCGGCCAAAGATTTCAAGGCACCAGTCATTCATTATCTTGTCTTCAATCCAGGCGGACCGCACCGCCTCCAGTAATTCCCGGGTCATCATGCCTTCATATACCGGTCTAAATTTTTAAAAAATTTACGTTCAATGTTGATCATGATATCGCTTTTCTCCTCCCGGAATACCGGCTCAATCAGGGGACGGGCCGGGGTTTCCAGGGTGGTTGTGGATTTTTTGACCGGAAACCCCAGGGCAAACAGCATTTTACGCATTTTGGGGGTGATACGGGTCTTGTACCCCTTGGCGTGCATAAGGGCCAGTCTCAACATGCCATCAGACACCCCCTGTTCATGGAGAAACCCGATACTGACCATTTTTTCTTCAGGGTCATACTTATACCGGACCGCTCCGGCCAATTTGGTCAGGGGGGCTTTACGGGTAGACAACATCACTTCTTTATACTGCGGCACACGCTGTTTGCTGCCCTTTTGCCCCCGCCACACCATTTTGAAATTTTTTACAGTTTGACGTCGGCCGGTGCGACTGCGCATCCTGGAAAGCACGCCGGTATGGGGATTGAGCTTTTTCCATGTGCCGCCCCCTGGACCGCCGCGCCGGACAGCCAGCCGAATCATGTTTTTAAGCCGCCACCCCTCGGACTTCAACGCCGACGCCATGGCCCGGTCAGCCAGCCCGGGAAAGGCCCGGAGAATGGTCTCCATGTTTTCAATGGCAACCTCCCCGCGTTCGTCAAAATACAACTCAAACATGGTCGTATAACGCCTTGACGGTCCAGACCACCCCGTCCGCCTCAACGGTGTCCAGGTATTGGGGATGCGCAACATCCTGTGCGTTCACCAGCACAGAGCCTGCCTGCCGGGCGGTCGTGTGCCGGAAATCAGACCGGGCATTACGCTCAACCGGCAGGATATGGACCCCGCCGTTGCCTGTAATGGCATCCGGCGCACCCTGGATCCCGTCAATGATGATCACCTGGATCAGAAAACCGGTCCCGCCATGGGGGGTATATGTCGCCGTGACCGCCAGTTCATCGGAAAACAGGCTGTCAACTTCCAAAGCAATCATTAATCATCCCCGGTTTTTTTAGGGGCATCTTCAAAATGCCGCCGGATTTCCGGGTGGGTCATTACATATAGCTCTTGACGAATCAATTTGCCGGATCTCTTATTTACGACGCCTAAAGCCGTTTCCCGGTCATTGCCCATATGCAGGACTTTTCCGGCCACCTTTTGGCTGTTCGACGTGTATCCCAACACGATAAAATGACGCATATTCCCTTTCCTTTTTCCATCAATTTAATTTTATGCGGTGACAATCCTGTGCCCGGCGTAATCGGCCAAATCCCCGGCAGACCCGCCCTGTGAACCGGCAACAGCCCCATACATAACGGAAACCGTGCAATATACATCGAATGTACCCTGTTCAACCCACTTGATGCCAAGCAAGGTTAAGCCTGTGTCTTCATCGGTCATGGTTTCAAAACTTGCAACTTGAGGAATCCCGGCAGCCTTGGCAATCTCACTAGTGTCTTTAGGCACCCGGGTTGCCAAAACAATGCCCTCCTTGGAACCAAAGAAAGAGGTTAAATTTTCACTATTATCCGGCATGTCCGGGTATTCCCAAATATTTGCAAAACCCTCCAGGCCCTGCAAATGCCCCAGGGCATCTTCACCGATCCGCTGGCCGTGATAATCTCCGCTGGCAATCCGGCTATCCGTAGTCAACACGGACATGACACCGGATGAAACGATACCAAACCGGCCCATGGTATTTGCCCCGACGCCGTTCATGGCTTCCCGGACAGCCACAAGCATATCCATGTCACTATTGGCAACGGTAAAGGTTGACGATTGACTGAAATTTGCCGCCAGGACAAGCCCCAGGCAATAATCAACAATGGATTTTGCCAGGACATAGCCGCAATTCATGGTCGCCTCTTCAAGCAAATTGATTTGTTGCACGGCACTTTCAGAGTCAAGAAAATCAAGCTTGATTGGGACATGCTTATGCTGATCGATTGTTACCGGCACATCGTTTAGCAGGTCCGACGCTTCCGCCGCATTGGCTTTATACCCGGTTGTGGCGTCATAGTCCTGGACCGACGGCAGGCTTGCAATCCTGGCATTCACGGTTTGATTCATTTTTGCTTTTTTGGAGCTGAAATCCGTTGCAAAGGCACTGACCAAAAACGGCAGGCGCACCTTGAAGGCGTCCATTACCAATTCAAGAATTTGGGCGGTTGACAGTGTTAAAGACATTTTTATTCTCCAATTTATAAATTAATAAATATTTTTTAAAAATTTTATGAACTACCTGGCAAAGCGGGCTTTACGCCGTTCTTTAATCTTTGCCACCGCCGTCGCTCCTGCCGCTGCATCGTCGATATCATCCCCTGTGACCTGGTTTGCCGGGTTTTTTATCTCCAGGGATTTACGCCATTCATCCGGCGATTGGTCCAGGATATGAGTCCTGAAATCTTCAATTGTAAAATCGCCGACGGCGTATTCCTCGGCAGCCGCTTCAAACCCGAATTTTTTGCCCAGGGCACGGATTTGAGATTGACGTTTCCGGTCTTGAATAAGCGCCGCCCTAATCTTTGCGTCCATGTCTGCCGTTTCCTGGGTATCATCGGCCTGGGTTTCTTCCTGGGTTTCAGTTTCTTCCGTGCCAACGGTCTCCTGGGTTTGATCCTGGTCCTTGACCGCCTGATCATTGTTCTTTGACATAACGTCCTCCCTCGTTTTGTTTTTATCTTCATTCGGTTTGGAAAACCGTTGCAATACTTCCATGGGTGCCTTGGCCGCAACCCGCCGGACATCAAAGGCAGCCGCCGCCCTGGTGCCTTCAAAAACAACATTTGCAAACCCGGCGTCCACCGCCTCCTGGCCCAAATACCATGTTTCATCATCCATCAATGCCATGGCCGCCTCCACGGTTATCCCCATTTTCCGGGCATAATCCCCAGCCAGGGCGTTGGTGATCTTGATCAACAATTCCGCCTCCTTGAGCATGTCCTCTGCTTCGCCGTATACAATCGCCGTTGGATTATGAATCATGACATAGGCATTCTCTGCAATGCGGATCTCATCCCCGGCCAGGGCGATGATGGACGCAATGGAAGCGGCCAGGCCGTCAATGTAAACGGTAATGTTTGCTTTGTGGTGTTTTAAAGAATTTTGAATGGCAATGCCGTCAAACACTTCACCGCCGGGCGAATTGATGTGCAGGTTAATTTGACCGACTTCAAGGCTTTTCAATTCTTCGATAAACTGCCGGGCTGAAATATCCCAACTCCCGATATAATCAAACAGATAGATGTCCGCCGATTTGTCGGCCCCTTGCCCTTTGGCTTCAATGGAAAACCACTTTTTTTTAGACATTGGATACTCCTTTATTTTCATCTAGTAAGCCCCGCGATTTTAACGCTTCCCGTTCCTCATGAAGGGCATCCACCGTGTCGGTGAAATCGGCGCCGGATGTCTCGGCCATTACCCCTTGACGTGTTCTTAAATTGGCTTCCACCGCTTTAATCTGCGCATTGACCTCCTTGAGAGGATCGACCCAGGGCCAGCCACGCGGCTGCCAAAGAATTTTGGGCTCTTCATTAAATTTGGATTCGGGAATATTAATGCAGCCAATGACATTCAAGGCCCAATCATACCAATCATCAAACAAAGGCTGATAAAACCCGTCTATCATTTCGGCCTGGATGCAACGCCACCCCTCCCTATCTTCAAGCAAGGCTTGACGCAGACTTGAGTAATTGACTTCGGCATAATTGTTTGAAAGTGTCGGGCTACTCACATTCAGACCGTTGGAAATTTGCTGCATAAAGACTTTATGACCACTTTCAAAGGTGCTGTTCGGGTATTCCGGGTCAAAGGTTTTCAAATCAAACCCTTCCGGCATCAGATCTAAGCTGCCCGGTGTGGCATCCATGGTATTGTCCGGATAGCTTTTTCCCTCTTTTTCCTCATCCTCATCCTCGTTGTCGTCATAGACATACTCCGGCTCGGTCGCCACAAAGAATCCCATTTTGGCGGCAGCCACACGCCACCCGACCACCATAGCCTCATGAACCCCATTGAGCATTTTGGTTTTATGCAAAACGGCGGCAAAATCGGGGATGCCGCGTATCTGACCCACATATTCCTGCCGGAAAAAATGGATTATTTGATTGGCAGAAATGCGGATCCGGTTGATATTCCCTTTCAAATATTTCCGGTTGGGGTGTTCCTCGTTGAAATGGTAGGCCACCGCCCTATCGAATATGTCAAATTCAATGCCCATTTCAATGCGGTTGCCGTTGGGAAGTTCAGTGCAATAGGAATTGTCCAACAGATCCGGGTTTAAAAAACGAACAGCAAGCCGGTGCTTGTTGTGGGGATACCCGCGCAGGATTTGAATAAAGCACTCCCCGTCAACGGCCTTGGACAGCAAGGCCAGCCAGGCGATTTCACGCAGGGACATTTTCCCGCAACTGCTCGGGGATTCAAATTGACCGCGATATCTACGTCGTCGACCAAACAACCGATATTCCCGTTCAATCTCAGTGTTCCAAACAACGTCCGGATTTTTGCCGTCGTCAAGCTTGTTTTTGGCCTGAAGGCCGATACCATCATGGCCCAACACGTTTTGTTTGAGCAGGAAAAGAAAGCGCCGGGTGGTATCGTCGTTGCGGGCCAAATCCCTGGATTGGGCTCGCAGTTTACGCAGGTCATTACGCAGGATGGTTTTTATATCAAGGGGCAGCAAGGCCCAATCAGCAAGGTTTTCGTCATGGGCACTTTTAAAACCGGATAGCAACGCCTTGGCCTGGCCTCTTGCCTTGCGCCTTAAACGATTCAACGGAATAGGCCGCTCCTGGGCATCATATAACACCGGTGTATTTGATTTTATTCGTCTCATGAGTAAAATTTCGGCTTGATCGTGCGTTTTAATTTCCGACCAGCCCTAAGATCTTCCCTTGCACACTTAAACGCATATTTCTTTTGGGCTTGCATAAGTTCATCATGGCTCATGTGCTGGATTTGCACCGGCCCTACGGTTTGCGTTAATTGGGTTTTACTGGCCCTGTTTTCAATCACGGCCTCCAAGGCATCCAGGACTTTTCTGTTATGGGATCGGTTATCATAGCCGTCGGTTTGGGTGGAAAAGTCAGTTAAGATCTTGATCTTGCCGGACCCGACCCGATACCGCTCCGTGCCGTTGGATACATGGGCCTGATAATCGTATTCTCCCGGGTCATAGGCCTGGGTGGTGGCAAAGGGGATCTCCACCAGATGGTCGGCACCCGAGGCAGACGCAGCAATTTGGATTTGATTGTCGGATTTCACCAAGGTATAGGTCAAAACCCAGGAAGATGACGCAGGATAATCGGCAAGACTCACACGCCAGGAAACGGATTCCCCGGCCGTAATCGTTTTAGGAATGGCGTCAAGCACTGTGGTAAAAGTCATCTGCCCCCGCGAAAAGAATAATTTTTTGATTGGTACACTATAACCCGGGGTTTTAGCCTGGATTAAAAAAGGGGCAAAAAAGGCAATAAAAAGAGACAAAAAGATAAAAAAAAGGGTGTTGACATGGGTAAAATTTAAAAATTGATAATGTGTAATTATGTGTTTTTCTTGACTATTACACAATTACACATTATAATGCGTTTAATTTAACCAAATAGGGGCAAAAAATGACTAAGCGGGAACTGGTAAAACTCTTGAAAAAAGCGGGCTGGCAATACCTCAGAGAAGGGCGGCACGAAGTATGGGGCAAAGACGGAAAAACCATCCCGCTGCCAAGACATGCCGGAGACATCCCGGTTGGCACCGCTAACAACATCCTGAAAAGGGCAGGCATAAAAAAATAAACTATGGAGACAAAAATGGACTTTTTTTACGCAATATTCACCAAAGAAGACGATAATGTCCTGGTATCAATTCCAGACGTGGAAATCTGCGAAACATTTGGCAAAACCTGGGATGAAGCCTATGAAATGGGCGTGGATGCCCTGGCCGCCTGCTTATCCGAACCGGAAACAATTGTTCATCCGAAATCAACCCGGCAGGCCCTGCAGGAGAAAAACCCCAATTCCGAAATCGTACCCATTCCGGTGGATGAAACCATTAGGAAAAAATACACAAAAACCAAACGATTCAATGTAATTTTTCCCGAAGATTTACTTGTCAGAGTAGATGAATACAGGGCAGGGGCAGGCTTGAAACGCTCACAATTGCTGGCCGAAGCTGCAGAGCAGTACCTGGAAGCTCAGGTTTAAAAGAAATGGAAAAAGAATATGAAAATTTGACATGGCCGGGGTTGCTTTTTCCATTAATCATTCACCCTTAAATTTTCATCACGCTGTTTTTCCACCCACGCCGCCAGATCCGCCGGCCGGGCAATCCATGATCCCCGGTTGTCAATTTTAAACGCCGGCAGCCCCTTGTTTTTTACATAATGCCCCATTTCTCTCCAATTGAGTCCCACGGCCCCGCAAATTTCCCTGGCGCCCTTATAGACCAGACGGTTTATCTCCATGCGTTCACAAACCCTTTGCCCTCGGACCGGACAGGCCTTTTGCGTTTCCGGCCCCGGATCATGTAAGACAGGGACGGCATCCACTCCGGATCTGCGCAGGCGTCGGAATAAATCTCCACATCCAGAAGGTGGTTGTCCGCCCGCCGCTGAACCCATTTCACCTTGCCGGTCCGCCGGTCCCGCTGCTTCTCCTCGGCCAGAATCTGCCGGACATAATCCATGCCCGTTTCTGAATGCATGGTTATATGCTGGGACTGCGCCGGCCCCTCATCATCGGCCTGGAACCGGCGGCCCATCCGCCACCAGAACGCCTCCTTGAACTGGGCCGTATCCAGAAAATAGAGGGTAATCCCCCCGGGAACAGGCTTGTTCCGCCGCCGCATCCGGTCAATGACCCGGGGATTGACCTTTTTCACCTGGGCATGGCTGGCCCCCTTGACGCCAAAGGCCACCCCCCGGCCGTTTTTCCTGATCCACTCGTAAATCTCCTCGGTTTTGCTCCACTCATCATCCGTGCCGTTAACCCCGCCGCCGGTGTCAATGGCCGCCCGCCAGATCCCCATGGTTCTGCTGCTGTCCGCCACCGGGTACTGGGTATTGAAAATAATGTCCTCCACCGCATCCCAGGACGTGACCCAGCCATATTGCACCCGGTGGCTGGACAGGTCTTTTTTAAACGCCTTGACCAGGAACCAGAACCCGTTTTGCTGGACATCCACCCCGCAGGTCAGGGCCACGGCATCCTGGGGCACCACCCCGGACGGCAGATCAATCCGGTGGGCCAGGATATCGGACTCCAACTGGGATCTGATCTGCGGCCGCCAGGGTTCCGCACAAAAGGAGTTATAAAAATCCTGCATGGCAATGGGGCCTTCTTCAAGCCCCTTGAGAAACGCCGCTGCGCACTCGGACAACGACACAAAACAGGAGATCCAGGCCGGAATATGAAATCCGATGGACCCAGGCCGGAACCGGGATAAGTAAGCATCCATGCCCAACGGCTCCCCCTGGACCATCCACACCCCGGCCTGGACCGCCAGGTTGCGCAAATCGTCATCCCACCTGCTCTGGCAATGGTCACACTCGTACCAGGCCAGGTGTTTATTTTTCAGGACGGCCCGGTCCGCCTTGCTGCCGCCTTCCCACTTGATCCCTTCAAACCGCATCAACTGCAGGACCTGGCAAACCGGGCACCTGACATGGTACTCAAAAACGACATCGGATCTGTTCAGCGCCTGCCAGATATTGCCGTCCTCCAGGGTGGGGGTGCTGATCTTGAAATACTTGTAAATGGACCGGTAGGTGTTGAACCGTTTGTCAATCAAATCCAGGGGATGGGATTCCCTGGCCCCGGGGGAAAAGCCGTCCTTATCGATCTCATCGGCAATGGCGTACCGAATGGGTTTATTTGCCAGCCGTGATGCGGACCGCGCCCAGGCCACATAGATCGGCATGTGCTGGAGCCGGACCCGCAGCGCGGATCTGTCCCGGTCCTTGCCGGTCAAATGCGTGCGCAGCCGGGGGGAAGACATGATCATGGGGATAATTCTGTCGTCCATATTCTCCTTGCCCGTGGTCTCGTCCGGATAGATATACATCACCGGCCCGGGCGCCCGGTCAATGCAATACCCCACAAAATTATGGGCCGCCTCGGTCTTGCCCGTCTGGGGCGTGGCGCACAGGGTAATCTCATGCACAAAGGGCAGCGCCGCAGAATCCATCACCCCCACCAGATAAGGCGTGACCTGATTCCGCCAGATTCCGGGCAAGGCCGACATGGTCAGCACCCGGTGCCGGGCCGCCCATTTGGACACCTTGATGGCTTTACGTTTTCTGAAAACCTTGCGTTCCGCCCGGGAAAAAGTCACATCGACCCGGCCTCGCCCGTCACCGGCCCTGTCCAGAACCGAACGCCACAACTGATCCGGGCACCAGGCCGGTTGCTCTGAAACTTTGATGGCTTTATTATCTTTGAATAATTGGGGCATACTGGGTTTTAAAAAAATTGTTTTATTGTTTATTTATAAATATAGCTTTTTATGTTGATTAAAAGAAATAAAAGCCTATAATAAGCGATATGAGATCAATTATATGGCATAACACCGCCCGAAAACAGATAAAAAAAATTCCCCGCCACTATCAATCCGGGATTTACAGCCGCATTGAGATGCTGAAAAAATTCCCGGACGTTGAAGGGCTTGACGTTATTCCATTGGTGAACCACAAATATGATTACCGGATGCGGGCAGGCCGGTACCGGGTTCTTTTCAACGAGCAGGAACAGATCCAGATCATAGAAATCAGGGAGGTAAAAAAAAGAGATGGCCGAACATACTAACCCCCAAATCATCACACACAACGGGGAACCGGCATACGCCGTAATCCCCTGGGACGAATACCAGCACCTGATCCGCAACCAGATAGGGCCGGATGAGTCAGATGTCTGGTTCCCCCATGAAGTGGTCGGCGCAAACATCAACGGCGACAGCCTGATCAAAGCCTGGAGAGAACACAAAGGACTCACCCAGGCCGAGCTGGCAGCCAGGGCCGGCATCAAACAGCCCACCTTGGCCCGCATGGAAAAACCGGATGCCAACCCCAGAAAAGCCACCCTGAAAAAATTGGCACAGGCCATGGGGCTTGTGGTTGAACAGCTTATGGAGTAGATTTTTTTTAAATTTAACAACTCTGCGGTCCTGGCCAGATTGGGATACGTCATTCGACTCTCCGTTTTGGAACCGGCGGCCTGATATCACGACAATTTTTCCTCAAAAAGATTCATATTTTTTGTTACTACTATAAATTATTAACAAATTTATTTTTTATTGGTACAATAATTCCACCATGAAGATTGAATATGACCCTGATAAAAACCAATGCAACATTGAAAGACGAAACCTGCCCTTTGACTACGCCGCCGAACTCGATTGGGACACGGCCCTGATCTGGACAGACAACCGACGGGATTATGGAGAAATCCGATACTGTGCCCTGGGTTACATTGCCCACCGTCTCCACCAGATAGCCTTCACTGTCCGGGAAGACACCATCAGAGTAATCAGCCTGAGAAAGGCAAACAAACGAGAGGTGAAAAGATATGCCGAAACTTAAACCAAACACCATCATTCCCACAGATGAAGAGGAAAAAGAGATCAACCGCCAGGCCATTGAGGATGATACGCTCCTGACCGATGAACAACTGGACCAGATGAAGCCCATCTCAGAATTCCCGGAACTGCAGTTTCTGACCAAACGCGGCAGACCCAAAAAACACCCCCCCAAGAAGTCCACCACCATCCGGCTGAACCCGGAGGTGCTCGACTTTTTCAAATCAAAAGGCAAGGGCTGGCAAACCCAGATCAATGATGTCCTCCAGGCATATGTTGACACCCAGAAAATGGCCTGAATCAGGAAAACTCCTGCTCAAAAAGCACCTGAAACACATCCTGGGAGGCATACACATTGAGCTGTTCATTCAACCCCTGATTCAACAGCTCCAGCAGATCCGCCGTTTTATCAATCTTTCCCCCCACGGTAACGATCATCTCCCGGGCCCGGGTGGCAAAAAAGTGCCGGAACCCCGAGTCAAGCACCACGGCCCGGGCAGCCAGTTCCGCGTCAAAATCCTTTTTCAGGATATATTTGCCCTTTTCCCTGTCAATTTCAAATTCAAACTTCGCTGTTTTAAGCCCTAACAGGTCAATCTCCATGGCCGCCTTCTGTGCCTGAAGTTCAGCCGGACCCAGCCCGGCGTCCCCCTTGCGCTCCAGGGTGGCTGCATACTCAAGAACAGCCTTCCCGGGATAGATCCCGTCACTGTTTTTCTTTATACCCCGTTCTTTTAAATCCCGCCCCACCTTGGATTTTGAAAGCTTATATCCCAATGAATCCAGATAATTGGCAATGTCACGCAGGCTTTTAAACTCCTTATTCATAATCCAGCCCTTCCCAGATCCATAAAAAGATTATCCCCGGAAATCACGTCATCCGGATGCTGCATCCGCAAATGCCAGTAAATATCAATGTCTTTGTAAAACAGATCTTCAATCCGCTGCCGGATACGGCGGTTCCTGAACCCCGGATCAAAATGCACCTTGCCCTGGTCCCGGGTGGCCTCAATGGTGACCGGGTATTTTGACAGCAGCATATGCAGCTCATTCATGTGGCTCATGCCTTCGGGGATCCGGTATCCCCGGTTCATGTCCAGGGTAAGCACCGGCGGCAGCCCCGCTGCTACCCAATCCCGGATATCCAGGCCGTTTTCAAACGCCTCCCCCGGATCCTTGCCCAGCCCGTTCGGCACCGGCCAGAACCGGGAATTGGGCAGCTCCTGTTTCCACCATTCAAACGCTTTGCGCCCGGCCTGGTCCCAATCCAGGGCCACCAGAATGCGCAGGGCGTTTTTAAGCACAGGCAGCACCTGGGACCCCGGCCTGGCCGAGCATGACCCCAGGGCCAGGGTACCCACCAAAGACCCTGCATGACGGCAGACCAGCATCTCATCCAGATCCGCCTCGGTCACCAGAAACGCCCGCCGGCCGGGGTTGTGCCCGGCCAACTCCATGCCCGATCCCGCCACGACCACATACCGGTTCTTTTCTCCGGGCATAAGGTCCTCCACCGGCCGGCGGATCCGTACACGGTAGATCTCATCCCCCTTGAACACAGGAATGACAAGCCCCCTGGGAATCCACAACACTTTTTTACGCCCGTTTTTTTTCCACACCGTTTCCAGCCCCCAGGATTCACGGGACCGGAACATACATCCCCTGCCGTTCTCCCCATTAAACCAACCCAGCCTGAACTGTCTGACCGCCCATATATCCAGGCCCCGACGGGCCAGATAATCAAGCTGGGCCTGGTTTTCCAGCAACGCCCCATGGGCTTTATTCACAAACGTCTGTGCCCGGTTTTTCCAGGTTTCCCCTGGTGAGCTATAGGATTTCGACGTAAAGGGCGTTTTTCTTCGATTTTGAGAGAGTTTCCGGTGAACCGGTACATAGGTATTAAAATTATTTTTAAACTCACGCCCGGCGGCAGAAAACGCTTCCCTGAAACTCATTCCAAGAAAGTCAACCATGAACTGAATATCATCCCCGGCCTTGCCGCACTGACGGCACCAGAAAGAACCCTTGCCCCCTTGTCTTTCAGGCCAGCAACGGAAACGGTCTTCACCTCCACACCCCGGGCACGGCCCGGCATATTCGCCGCCATGGGTGCTGCTCACCTTCTTCAGGGCCACCCCGGTGCTGGAAACCAATGCTAATATGTCCATACTTTCCAAATCAAAAAATGTAAATTTGGGTATTTTTTTTCCACCGTCCAATCGTCCAGAATCGTCCAGAAAGATAACTATTTTAAATTGTTTGTTTTTTTTCTTTTCTGGACGATTGGACGATTTTCTCAAGGATATTGAAAAATAAAAACTAGAAAAAATATTTACCATCTAGGGGGAAAATCCTCCCATCCTCCAAACCTACCTGTCCGGTGTCTTACTTTGCAGTGAATTCAATTGGTTATAAATCTGGATGATTGCCTGGACGATTCTGGACGATTGAATTATGGTCCAAACTACCCAATTTTTCTGTTTATTATGTTTTTTATTTTAAATTCAAAATGTTAAAAATCCTTAATCCACAACATTATGGGTCTCATCTAACAACCCGACCCCAAGATATCTTACCGTACCAATCTTTTCCCTTTGAAATTTTTTGCCAAAGAGCGTTCCAAACGCCTTCATTTTTGGCACCTTCTTTGACACGTTAAATTCCCACCACTGGGCAAACCGCTCATACGCCGCCGTTGCCCCAACCGTATACTCATCACCAACCACACAGCACTCCTCTATGAAATCAGCAATAAGATCTTCATCCCTTTGATACGCCTCAACCGCAGCCTTCACCGCTGCGGGCTCATTAAGCCCGATCTCCTGGAACTCCAGGCAGCCGCGCACCAGCCAGGCCAGAATCTGGGGATATTCAGCCTTGAGTTTATCCTTAAGCCCCAGATCCGCCTGACGCTCAAACTCTTTTTCAGGCGCCCGGTTAACAAAAGACAGGTTAAAGGGAATCTTGATCATTCGTTCCCAGAATGCATAGTCGTCAGCCGGCGCCCGGGGATCATTGTTTGTCTGTAATATAAGTGTATGGGTCGGCTTAAAATTCACCTCATACTTATCATTGGGGCTGCGGCCCGAAAGCGTATCATCACCGGTCAGCCATTTAACCCGGGAGGGAGAAATTCTGCAGTTCTGATCAGTCTCCGATGCCGTAATCAGCCGCCGCCCCCGAAGCGCCATAATATCTGGCGTGGGCCCGGAAGAGCTGGCAATCCGCCCCTGATCCAGCAACATTTCAGACCGCACCGCACCGGCCAGTCCGGAAGTCGGATCGGTATTCAGCACATCCATGACCGTTTCAATCATGGTGCCCTTACCGTTGCGCCCCCGGCCGGAAAACACAATAAACACCCCAATAAGCACCTTCCCGATAAGACTCATACCCAGCAGCCGCTGAAGAAACCGCACCATATCAGAATTACCATCCAGGATCTCTTCCAGAAAATTTTCCCAGACAGGACACTCGGACTCCAGCCCATTCTCCGGCCACCTCACATCGGTCCCCTTGATCAAAAAGTCAGATTGTCGGCCCTGCTCCAGCTCCCCGGTCTTCAAATTCACCACCCCGTTACCAACCGGTAACAACCATGGGGACTGGTCAAGCTCATCGCCATCAATGGCCAGGGGATTGTCCGATGTATAAGCAAACTTCAGGCAGTTCTTACGCCGCCGATCCGAGCGCAGGGCATTTATTCGTTTAATCAGGTCTTTCTTGGTGTCTTCTAATTGAGCCTCCACCACAGCACCATCTTTTTCATCATCTAAATTGCGCAACTGCTTACCGACATGTTTGAACAGCGCCTTGTAATCCCTGGCCACGACATCCACAGCGGCCTGGGCAAAAGCACCAAGCTTATCAATCCCCTAGTTGTGCCCTTTCCAGTATAACCACGAATCCATGGATTTATTGAAAACAAAATCATCCCGGAGACGTTTTTTGAAAAGCTCACCGTCTCCCAACTCATTTCGATACAAACACCGCAAGACAAAATCAAAATCCGGGCTATCGCCCTCACCGCCGCCGGCAGCCTCATGTTCAGACACCCGCTTGCCCACCAGAGCCCTGATTTCGTCAAGACTCATAACTTTTTTCATCTGATAACCCCCACGGAAAAGATATACCTATAATCTATTCTCCTGATCAGCACCACCCAACACCATGTCCCATGTCCCGTCCATTTTCATTTTTATATAGCCCCTTCAAACGCGCCTTTGCGACCCCTATAAAAATAGGTGCTGGAAGGACCCGAAATTCAAATAAAGCCGCGTATCGTTGAATAAGGGCACGATAACGAAAGATTCTATTTTGGTTTGAATTTTTTTTATGAGAGGTAAAGGGAGAAGGCAGGGGGCCTGGCCTGGGCAGGCCGGCTGGGTCGATTAAATAAAGTATGACTGGTCCCTGTCTTTCCGTGCTGATGCCGGGTGGACTGTATTGATTACACATAATATATTTTTCCTGCAATGAATCCGTCCTCTATTAACTTGGCATACATATCCTTTAACGTTCTTTCTACATCCATCCTGAACGCACCGTGTTCCGTATCCCTGATACCGCCCTGGAAACAAAACGGATTATCCTGGATCTGCTTGAAGAGTATCGCGTTGTAGATGGAGACATGGAGTTCAGCAAGGCCCAGCATTGCAAGGGCAAGCCCCTGGAACCCGGCAGCGTAGGTGTACGCAATGATATCCACCACCGTACGATCAATGATCAACACATCAAACAGACCCAATGCTTCCAGCTCCTTTTGAATGTGGTTTGTGAACAGCCACATCTGGGCTTCGGCCGTTGTTTCCGTACTGATAGGAAATCTACAGTCTGCCCCCAGGTCACAAAGCAGGCGTACTGATTTACCAGGATGACCTCTCTGGTAATCCGCAAACACAAGGTCGGCGGCTGCGGTCTTGCCGACACCGTGACTGCCGGTGAATGCTATTACTTTTTTTGTTTTCATCAGCTAAGCAATAACCGGAATGTCCGGCAACTGTTCTTTAAAATAGTCTCGTATGCCGGTAATTGCTTTCAACTTCCATGCAGATCCGTCCGCCTCATGAAGAGAGCAGGTGATACCATTATCCTGTTCATGGATATGGATGCGGAACACGAATTCGGATTCAGGTTGTTTGATTTCGGGAAATGTACGGAAGGGTTGGAGTATGACGGGATTTTTAAATTCTACCTCCTGACGCATGGAAACACCTTGCCGGACTTCCAGCATAGTGCGCTGAGCGTCCGGCTTAATTTTGAGTTTGCATAAAATCTCCCTGGGCGAATCCGCCACCTTGTTTACATCAAAACAATCATCAATCACTTCCTTCAGTTCAAATTCCATTCGCTCCAGGATGGCGCCGCCACCTAAATCAGCTATGGTCAATTCCCTGGTTAACTCCACAACTTCTCCTTTGATTTGTAATTATACAACTTCCCTGCAAACCATTCGGTTTCCGCATTTACATTGGTATATAAAAGCGATGATTCTCCAGCCCCTGTGGGGCATGCTTACCATCTTCATGTTCCGGCCGCATTTGATACACTTCAAGTTCGGTCTCCTTGTCGTCGGCAAGCAGCCTGGCTGCCAGCCTGAAAAACCAGGCAAACAAAAATGCCGCTGTTATGGCCACAATCACCTGGATTACGAAACTATCCGCTTCGGCGCCCGCCAGGGCCAAACAGACAGATCCCATCAAGGCGCACAGGTTCGCCTTTATCTTCTTTTTCATTATTTTTTTTCGAGTGTACAATTAACCGCCACGGTTAATAGCAACACCCGTTCCTTTCCTTACTGTTTAGTGGTTATCACGGCGCCAGTCCGCTTAAAAAAATTACCCCTTGCCGTAACCAGGCCGCCCCAGCTGTGTCTACCGGATCTTTACCGGAGTTGTTTCCAGCGAACGGTCCAGTCAAAAATTATTTCAGGGATTTGTCAAAATCCTGTTGTTCCTTTGCATGTAATCCCAAAACAGCTCCTGATACTTGGCTTGCACCGGTCTGAGTTGCGTGTTATATTTTCTCCAGGAGGGAATAAATATGCCAGCAACCGCTTTTGATACACTTGCATACGCCAACAAGATGAAGAAGGCCGGAGTTCCGGAAGGCCAGGCAGAAATGCACGCCGTGACCCTGAACCAGGCGTTGAATGAGTTCAAAAAAGGAAATCTGCAGGACTTAGCGACCAAACAGGAATTGCTTGACGTCAAACAGGAGCTCAAGGAAGACATTGCGGACCTCAAACGAGAAATATCCAACACCAAAGCCGAAACTATCAAATGGGTGGCCGGTATGCTGGTGGCGCAAATTGCCATTGGTGCTGCCCTGTTAAAACTCCTCATATAATTCATATTATTTCCCCTGCAATTCATTTTCCCCCAAAGATAAAATCCTGCTCGATAATGTACGATAAACCGCCACGGTTAATCGTACCACCTGTTCCTTTCCTTTCCTTTTTTTTAAAAGTTATTGATTATTGCAGCCCCGGCTGGCCGGGACTGCGCCCTTATCCTAACGCTTTTTTTATTTTACAAGGCGTGTATGCTGTGTTAATGCACAATCATTATGGACAATAAGGAGACCTCCCATGGTTACAAAAAAAAACAGGATTTACCCTTGAACAGCATGATCAGCTTGGACTTGAGCTCCAAACGATTTATGACCGCATGCAAATTATAGGAACTGAAATTTCTAAAAATTATCGGCTCACCGGGACTGAAGGCAAGGCTTATCAATTGGCAAAACAAATTACCGCCAAAGTTTTCGATCTCAGGGCGGAAATGTCCAGGCTCGCAGGAAACGAAAACAGACACCTTCCATCCAAAGATATTAAAAAACTTTACGAGAAAAAATTTTGCGATATCCATATCAGCAATCCCCGTCCCATTCGCCCATTTCCTCAAGAATAGATATTGCGTGGTCTCTTGCGGATGTATCTAAGCCATATTTATCCTTGAATTCAGCCAGGAGCATTTTAAACTGGCGATCATCCTGAGCATGGTTTCCGATACTTGAGAACAAAACAGCCTGGACACGATCCATGAGATAGTGAAAAACGTCTTCCGACGTATCGCAATTATACCTTTCAAAGTATTGCTCTTCATCATCCCAAAGCGCATATTTGCCATTAGTTTGCTTTACAATCATGTATCTTAAAATATTCATACTTTCCTCAATGACTTTGACATCGCCATGTGTTTTTGAATGAAGCGATTGCCCGCCACAGTTAACCGTTGCATCCATTCCTTGGGTTGTTGTTTTGCCCGGGACAGCACCCGGACGGCCTCTACTTATTATCGATGAGCGTGGCCAGCAGCTGGCTGGCAAGCTCCTTTGTATCCATGAGTTCTTTGATACAGGTTTGTTTTTCGTGGTGGCTGATTTCGCCGTCTTTGATGGATTCGGCCAGGGCCACCACGGCTTCACCGGCCTCTTTGGTCAGGCGGCCGATGGACAGGGTGTCCACGGGCAGTTTTTCCGGGTCCGGATATTCGCGAATATAAGACACCACGGAGAAATCGCCGTCGCAGATCAAACAAAACGGGGTGATCAGGTCCGCCGGGAATTTTAGATCATCATTGGGGTTCAGGTATCGTTCCAGGGTGCTTTTCCCCAGCTTGATGCCGAACCGATTCCACAATTCGTTGGCGATCCACCCGATATCGTATCCGTGTTGTTTTGGATACCCATGCAGGACATTGGTCACAGATCGATATTCTATAGGTATCCTATACATTTAGGCTACTTCCTTTCCTTTGGTGGACTTGGTAGCCTTGGGTTTGGCAAAAATTAGATTTTCTTTAATCGCTTTTTTTCTCAACTCAAGATTTTCGTCTGACTTGAAAAGCCAGATCTCAAGGGGAGTGTTGGTGAACTTTGAAATTCTTAATGCGACATCCGGACTTGGACGCCTACGACCCCTTAAAATATTGCTTAAATACCCTTGGCTCATACCTATTTTACTGGCGGCATATGTGACTGTTATTTTCATGAGTACATGTATATTTCAATATGAATTTAATGTCAACAAAAAAATTCATAATGAAATAAATTATATGTTATTTCAAATAGAAATAACAAAGGTACATATAAATGGGTCTATTAGAAGACAAATTTTCCGAAAGCCTTAGGGCCTGGAAAACTAAAAATTTTAAAGGGACACAAAAAGAACTAGGTGCGATGTTTGGCGTCTCACAGGGTCAAATTAATAATGTCCTGAATAAAACCAGATGCGGCAGCGAAACCTGGCGCAGAATGGTAGCAAAGAAAATAGGCATCCCCTATGACCAAATGATCGGCATGGCCACCCAATCTTTAGGCATGGACATCGCCGTGGTCACCGAGTCAGACATCACCACCGAACGTCACAGAAGAACCATAGACGAATTTCAAAACAAAAAACTGGCCTTAAAAATCAACAAAGAACTGGTGGCGCTGGAAAAGCTGGACCGCAGCCAGCTGGAAAAAATGCTGGAAATCATACAAGATCGAAAATTCAGACTGGAACAAGAAGCATTAAAAAGAAACCCGCCGCCAACGAAAAAAAACTAATTGCCGGATTATTCCGTTTAATGGAAAATCTTGCCAAACAAAATCAGACAAGCCACCAAAGGAGGACAGATGAAAATCGTTTACCAGGAAATCGACAACTGGTTTATCGGTCATATCCAGGAATACCCGAATTATGAGACCCAAGGGGAAACCCTGGAAGAACTCAAAACGAATCTGATGGATATCTACCAGGATATTATGGGTTGTGAGTTTGTCCGGCATGGAGGAAACCACGATTGGTACAAGAACCCAAAAACCGGAGAACAACAACCCATTGGCAGGCACACCCAAATTCATGACCAATTGGCCAAGAAAATCATTAAACGATTATCATAAAAACTGATTAATTCCGTAATTCAGACAAACCGCTGATATAATGAAGGAAACACCATGAACCCACTTAAACCATATTGGATCATCATGGAATTAGAACCTGACCCTGATAAAGAAACGCCTCAGTTAAAAGATATTGGCGGAGCCAAGGCCGAACTATGGGTGTTTGAGTCCTCAGAACAAAACGCCATAGAAAAAGCTAATCGTTACATTCAGTCTTACGGATGGCAGCAAAAAAAGCTTGTTCACGTTCTGCAACCTTCTCCCGAGCAGTTTGCTCGTCTGGATACAAATACAATAAAGAATTATCAGCATGCGGAACAACTGGGGATAAATGCCCATTTTCTTGCCTGGCCGAAGCATAAGCAGCCCGGCCTTTTTTCTGTTGAGTCATTGAAAAAACCTCATAAAAAATAGATTCAAATCAATATATTAACAAAAGAATTCCAATAAAAAAAGCGAATTGCCGGATTATTCCGTTTAATGCCTTCGGGGCCAAATTTTGATTTTATACAAAATTTTGTATATTTTCTTTGACGTGATATATAAAATTTTGTATTTTGTTGGGTATGAAAAAGATAACATTTGAGGGTTCATCATTAAAAGACATTAAGCGTTTTCCAGACTCGGCAAGACATCGGGCAGGCTATGAATTGATGGCTGTCCAAACAGGTACAAACCCCACGGACTGGAAGCCCATGAATGCTATTGGTACCGGCGTAAAAGAAATTCGGATACATGAAGATGGTGAATTCAGGGTGATTTATGTTGCCCAATTCGCAGAAGCAATATATGTCCTTCACGCCTTCCAAAAGAAAACCCAAAAAACACCGAAAAAAGAAATAGACCTGGCAAAAAAAAGACTGAAACAACTATGCCGGGAAAGGAATGGAATAAAATGAACAAATCATACAAAAACGTATTCAATGCTTTAGAGGATGACCCGGTAGAAGCCACAAACCTATACATAAGAAGTATGTTGATGCTGGAAATAAAAAAACATATTAAAGCCGCCGATTTAACACAAAAAGAGGCCAGTTCAAAAATGGGTGTAACGCAACCCCGGATCAGTGACCTTATGCGGGGGAAAATTGATTTGTTTACCATTGATACCCTGGTGAGTATGCTTGGAAAAGTAGGTATCGAGGTAGAAATTTCATTGAAACCTGCTGTTGAAGCCGCATGAAGCGACAAACAAAAATTCCGGGGACACAATACCCATGGTTTATCGGTCATATCCAGGAATACCCGAATTATGAGACCCAAGGGGAAACCCTGGAAGAACTCAAAACGAATCTGATGGATATCTACCAGGATATTCAACAACCCGGCAGGCACACCCAACTTCATGTAATCATTACATAAAAGCCTTGTTTTTTTTATTATAATGAGTATTATAATTATAATTTAAAAATCAAATTAAAGGAGGATGTTATGTCAACCCAAACCACCAGGACAACCATTTTGACCACGCCGGAATTTAAATCTTGGTTGGCAGATGAGGCAGAAAACGAAGGGGTCAGTATATCGGAATTGGTCCGGCAGCGTTGCCAGGCCAAACCCAATGAGGATGAATTATTATTATCCGCGTTGATATCCGAAGTCCGGCAAGCCACCCAAAAGGCCAAAGAGTCTTTAAATAGAGGCCTGCATGATGCCGAATCGGTTTTAACACAATTACGGGAATTAAAATAATGAGTATGGTTAAGGATGCCGTTGCCGCCATGAAAGAGGTTTTAATTTTGACCGAAAAAATTGACCAAGCCGGCAAAACATTAAGCGAAATATCAAAGGAAATCCGGGGCCATGACCGCCGCCTGGTCCGGTTGGAAACCTATGTTGAAATCGGACAAAATCAACAAACTAGTTTTACCCAGGAACAAAGAATAAAAGGAGGTTTCATGTCAAACCTTTTTCAAAACGGATTTGGAGCATGGCAAAATTATATTTATGAATGTGATTTTGATCCGCAAACAGAAACGGTCCTGGATGTTCGGATTAGGGAAGGGCATCTTTAATCCATAAACACGGCATAAAAAATAATTTGACATTACAAAAATCAAAATGCATTATATACGCAATTAACCGCCACGTTAATTGAACATCTGTTCCCTCCTTACTTATGAGGTAAGGATGGAAGACCAACTTAAAACCGTTTGTTCTGTTCCGGAACAACCGGTTTTTTGTTTTCATGGCACGTCTGCCAAAAAAATTCCTGCCTCATACCTGGCAAAAGCCCGCAAAGAATGGACGCCCAGAAAAAAGTTGATTCATTTTATGCTTGGTCTATTTTCAAAAAACATGAAGGAAAAGACGCTGTCACCATGACAAATCACACGCAAAAAACAACAGACAGAATGCTGATCTCCCTGGCCGAAGATTACCGCCGAAATGTCCGTTCAAATTTGAAAGGGGGCGTGGTGGTCATCCACAAAAAGCACGTTGCCGGCTGGATGAATCAATTAAGAGATCCCCAGAATTGGAAACCCGGTTGTTATGCCGTCAATGAAGACGGCCGTATCTGGATGACAGCAGGCGGATCACCGAATGACGGGGCAAAATCCTGGGAACCCCAAGATGAACGGAACTTTTTGGGGAAAAAGGACATATAGGAAGTTAATAAACCCTTGACCGAAGATGACCTTGACATATTAGCTGCCAAAATAGCTCAAAGGCTCACCACCGTACCCAGGTGGATGAAACTTAACCAGGCTGTTCTTTATTCAAACATAGGCAAAGACCGGTTAATTGCCTTGGCAAAACGTGGGCATATTAATGGTGGCAAAGACCCGGACTTAAAATCGAAACCTTGGATTTTTGATCGCAAATCCATTGATGAATACCGGGCCGGACAAATATTTAAATCCCCCCAAAATGATGCGGAGGAGTTCGCCCTTGATTTTATTGAAAAGATCGGTTTTTAATGCGGCCATGGATACTTTCAGAGTCAATGATTTTCGTGTTTACCGCCGGACTGAAGGGGGCACCTGGCAAATTGAATTGACCCGAACACAACGATACTCCCTTAAAACAAAAGACCGAGATCAGGCCAAAGAAAGAGCCAAGGCCATTATCGGAAAATATCTGCTTGGCAAAATCCAGTCCCTGAAAGCCTATAAAAATTTAAAAATCTCCGCCTGTCTTGAACAGTTTTTAAAGGACAAGGATTGGGCGCATTTTGAAAAAGTAGGCATTCTCACAATTCACGAATATAGTGAAAAGGATAAACTTTTCAACAAGTTCCACCGCCCCGATTTATAATGGGAT
>PDWJ01001559.1_pt1 | contig 35145 bp, 28 predicted proteins | sample 1430881 | NCBI WGS metagenome assembly PDWJ01 (sample SAMN01162460, study PRJNA174530) | Oral metagenome, whole genome shotgun sequencing project. | biome: Marine environment; feature: Marine mammal; material: Swab sample of the gingival sulcus; isolation source: swab sample of gingival sulcus...
TTGGGTGTAAAATTTTAGTGTTATTTTTTTTCTTATTCAACTCAAAGATAATACTTTACACCCAATTTTACTATTTTAATGATGAATTTTTCGGGTTAATTTGCCTTTTAGGTGCTTGCTTTTATAAATTTTATCTATTATTGTAATTAAATAAGTTAAACATAAATCGAATGAGTTTTTTACATGCAGAGAATGTTGTCAAGAGATATGCAAATCATCTTGCACTTGACAATGTAAGTATTGATGTCCCGGAAGGAAGTATCTTCGGGCTGTTAGGTCCTAACGGTGCCGGGAAAACAACACTTATACGAATTATCAACCAAATTACGGCACCGGACGAAGGGCATGTTACCATCGGTGGCGAAAAACTAAAACCCGAACATGTACACCAGATAGGATACCTCCCGGAGGAAAGAGGTCTGTATAAAAAAATGAAGGTTGGCGAACAAGCAATGTACCTTGCTCAACTTAAAGGTCTTTCGGCAAAAGAAGCCAAAACTCGACTTCTACACTGGTTTAAGAAATTTGAAATTGACACTTGGTGGGACAAAAAAATTGAAGAACTATCCAAAGGAATGGCGCAGAAAATTCAATTTATCGTTACCATACTTCACGAACCAAAACTTTTGATTTTTGATGAACCGTTCTCAGGTTTTGACCCCATCAACACGAACCTGCTTAAAGATGAAATATTAAATCTAAAAAAGAATGGAGCTACTGTGATTTTCTCTACGCACAACATGGAATCGGTTGAAGAACTGTGCGATAATATTGCACTGATCAATAAATCGAAAAAAATTCTTGACGGTGAAGTAAAGCAAATAAAACAAGACTACAAATCCAATATTTTTGAAATTGATTATCTGGGAAAAAACAATGAGAACGTTCATGGTTTTCTTTCGGAAGGGTTTAAGGTGATTGATCAATCGGATAATGTCGGAATGCAAAAGGTAAAAATTCAAATTAACAACGGTGCTACTCCAAATGAACTGTTGAATAACTTGATTCCTCATATTGAAATCTATAATTTTAATGAGATTCTTCCTTCCATGAACGACATTTTTATAAAAAAAGTAAGAGAATTTGACCCGGGATATAACCCTGAACTTGATGTTAAATAGTAAAAGAATTTGCCATGAATAAAATATTCCTAATTATACAAAGAGAATACCTAACCCGTGTGAAGAAAAAGTCTTTCATCATTATGACCTTTTTGGGACCGATACTGATGGCAGCTTTATTTATTGCCCCAATCTTGATGAGCAAGATAGATTCTGATAGTGTAAAAACTATTCAGATTATTGATAATACAGGCATAATGAAGGGGAAATTTAAAAACACGAAATCCATTATTTTCGACTATCAAACCGGAGATTTGGAAGCTGCTAAACAGGAGTTCCCGAATTCAAATTACTACGCCATACTTCATATACCGAAAGGAGAAAGCTACCCCGAAACAGGTGTTTTGTTTTCGAACAAACAACCCGGAATCAATGTCTTGAATCAAATTAAGAATCCGTGGAAAAAAGAAGTTGAAAAACAAAAATTATTGGCGAATGGTATCGACAGAAAAGTATTGAAATCAATCAATACACGCATTGAGATCAACACCGTGAAATGGGATTCCGAAGGTAACGAAGAAGAAAGCTTTACCGAAGTAATTATGGCTGTGGGCTTAATATCAGCATTGTTGATTTATTTCTTTATTTTCATCTTTGGGTCACAGGTGATGAAAGGTGTTTTGGAAGAAAAAACAAGTCGTATTGTGGAAGTGATTGTAAGCTCTGTAAAACCTTTCCAGTTAATGATGGGAAAGATTATTGGCATTGCCTTGGTTGGTCTTACGCAGTTTACGCTTTGGATTATACTGACCGGAGGTATTTATTTTGTTTTTGCAAATATTTATGCTGATGACCTGAAGCAACAAAAAATTGAGCAATTGGCAATTCAAAGTGAAGGCGTGGTTCCGAATCAGGTGAATAATACAAACATTGCTTTTGAAGATAACCCTCAAATAGCTAAAACTTTTGAAATGATTCATTCAATTAATTTTGGTCAAATGCTACTGGGTTTTCTATTTTATTTCATCTTTGGTTACTTGCTTTATGCTGCGTTATTTGCCGCAATTGGAGCTGCGTCAGACAATGACACGGACTCGCAACAGTTTATGCTGCCCGTAACCATTCCTTTGATTTTGTCCATCGTAAGTGTTCAATTTATTATTATGAATCCTGACGGACCTTTGTCTTACTGGTTATCTATTATCCCTTTTACATCTCCAATCATCATGCTAATCCGTATAGCTTTTGGTGTTCCTGTGCTTGATGTGATCATTTCAATGGTGCTGCTTGTTCTTACGTTTATTGCTATAACTTGGTTGGCTGCAAAGATTTACCGTACCGGTATTTTAATGTATGGTAAGAAAGTAAATTACAAGGAACTGTGGAAGTGGATTCGATATTAATTAGCCGTTGTTAGTCCGACTTTTTCGTTGTGCTTGAGGCTAAAAACAAAAAGCTGTTCAATAAGTAACTTTTGAACAGCTTTTTGTTTTTTTTATGCCTTTATCCGGTTTATTCGCTGAGTTGTTTCGCTAAGCCCACCAACTCTACGAAGTCTTTTTTATATAGATAAGGATCATAATTTTCGTGCTGCAAGGGTGTCCAATTCAAAATATCGTCATAGCTTAAACCATTATCATATTTAGAATTTTTGAGTTTCATTCCAAAAGCAGCAACAGAAGCCGCAAAACGATGATTGCTTGTAGCATCACCAAAAGAAACACTTTCATTCATCACCTCATAATTCAAAAGCTGACTCTCTGTTTCTAACGGATATTTGTATCGAATATCTGTACTGCAAATTTTCGTTCCGGCATTTTCATTCAAAATCAACTCATAAATTGCCGTAATCGACTGGTTACATCCTATTTCTCCGGCATCTTCATTATCGTTGTCAAAATTATCATCGGTAAGCAAACGATTTTCGTAACCAATCAATCTGTATAAAGCTACTGACTCACTATCGAAGGTGATCTGTATTTTAACATCCTGAGCTACTGTGTAGAATTTTTTAAACTCTCGATTGAGTACCTTAACAGCGTCAGCTTCATCTCCTACGTACTCAAAATTACCGTTTCCATGATCTGCAAGTTGTTCCATCATTGAATCATTAAGATTTCCGCGACCAACACCAAGAACTGAAAGGAAAATTCCACTATCTCTTTTTTCTTTAATCATGTTTACCAATTCATCTTGCGAAGAAATGCCAACATTAAAATCTCCATCGGTAGCCAAGATAATTCGATTGTTGCCTCCTTCAATGTAGTTGTCTTCCGCTAAAGCATAAGCCGTATTGATGCCTTCCGCTCCGGCTGTTCCGCCCCCGGCTTCCATGCTATCAATTACTTCCAAGATTTTACTTGTTTGGTCGCCACTTACAGGAGATAATAACACTTCGGAAGCTCCGGCATAGGTAACAATGGAAAATCGATCTCTGACACCTAACTTGTTTACCAGTTCCTTAAAAGACTTCTTTAACAGAGGTAATTTGTCATCCGACAACATGGAGCCTGAAACATCAACCAGTAAAACAATGTTTGAGCCCGGCAAATCATCCCAAAAAATATCCTTACCCTTTAGTCCAAAGCGCAATAAGTGGTGACTTTTGTCCCAAGGGCAAACACTTAACTCCGATTCGTAACTAAATGCTTGACCTTCTTCCGGTTCATCGTATTTGTAATTGAAGTAATTAATAAACTCCTCAATCCTCACAGCTTCAGGTATAGGCATTGTGCTGTTTTGAATCATTTTCTTACAATTTGAATATGAAGCACCATCAGCATCGACCGAAAAACTGGAAGTGGGAACATCCGCTACCTTCATGAAGGGGTTTTCACCATAATCCGTGTATTGATCTCCTTCTATCGAAAAAATCGAAATTTCATCGTTTAAGACTGATTCATATTTTGAACACGAGGAAAATAACCCAAAAATGAAAACAAAAACTATTAATCTCTTACTCATTATTTTTCTATTATATCTAGCGATTGCCTATAAAGTCCGACTTCTTCGTTATGATTGTCTCCGGAAATAGTGCAAGCCGAAAGCAAAAGTAGACGCGTTAACATTTTGCTGACGTGTAGTTTGCTTTATGTAATATGCTTATTATTGGTGTTGCAAAAATTCCAAAGACAGAACGACTGTCGGCGTTTATTAAAAAATTAAAAACTGTTGAAAGGATGCTGTGCTTATATTTTCGGTTGCGTAATTGTTGGAAATATTCGATTTTTGTTTCTTCAAATATTTAACGACTTATGGCAAAAATATTAGTAATTGACGATGAAAGACCGATCCGTAATACGCTGAGAGATATTTTGGAATATGAAAAGTTTAAGGTGGACGACGCAGAAGATGGTGAAAAGGCACTGGAATTAATCAGCACAAACAAATACGATGTTATTCTTTGTGACATAAAAATGCCGAAAATAGATGGTATTGAAGTCTTGAACAAGGCGATGGAAATAACGGATACGCCGATAGTGATGATATCCGGTCATGGTACTATCGAAACAGCCGTTGAAGCAATTAAAAGCGGAGCTTACGACTACATTGCAAAGCCTCTCGACCTTAACAGATTGCTGATAACTATTCGTAATGCAATGGATAAATCAACGCTGATAAAGGAAACTCGTGCTTTGAAGCGAAAGGTAAGCAAATCGTATGAAATGGTTGGCTCTTCGAAAGAAATTACAGAAATAAAAAACATGATTGAAAGGGTTGCTCCTACCACAGCCAGAGTTCTTATCACCGGAGAAAACGGTACGGGGAAAGAGCTTGTGGCTCGTTGGCTTCACGAAAAATCTACACGTATCAAGTCGCCTTTTATTGAAGTAAATTGTGCAGCTATTCCCGGCGAGTTGATCGAAAGTCAATTGTTTGGACACGAAAAAGGTTCGTTTACCTCAGCACACAAACAACGAAAAGGTGATTTTGAACTTGCTGATGGTGGTACTTTATTTCTTGATGAAATTGGCGATATGAGTGCCTCGGCTCAAGCTAAAGTGCTTCGCGCCCTGCAAGAAAATAAAATTACCCGTGTCGGAGGCGAAAAAGAAATAAACGTGGATGTACGCATTATTGCCGCTACAAATAAAAACCTTAAAGAAGAAATCAAAGCAGGGAATTTCCGTGAGGATTTGTATCACCGATTAAGTGTTATCCCTATCCATGTTCCTCCATTGAGAGACCGCAAGGAGGATATTGCCGATTTGACGAAACACTTTATTGAAATAATTTGTAAAGAACAAGGGCGACCACCGATAAAAATAAGTGATGAAGCCATCGAAGCACTGAAAGAATTTAAATGGACAGGAAATATCCGTGAACTGCGCAATGTGATTGAGCGCTTAGTTATTTTAAGTAACAAGACAATCACTCCGGATAATGTTCAGAAATATGTCGTTCCGATGTAAGATATGTTTAGGGTTGAGACGTTTCCTCAACCCTGAACCTTAAAAATACAAACGTTAAAATATAAAACAAGAAAAGCTCCTCAGTTCGAAATTCTTTGGAAAAAATTATGGATAGGAAGCAAGTCGAGGAATAATTTATTACCTTTGTCGTCCTTTTTTACAAGAGAGTAAGGGGCTGACTGGTTTTGACAGCATGTCGAATGGGTCTGTAAGCATGTCGGGCATTTCAGATACGCCCGTTATTCTTATCTGTAACAATTTTAATTGGCGAAAATAACTACGCTCTCGCTGCTTAATCGAAGATTAGTAGATTAATTGCTTTATCCCAACCCCAGGCGGATGGGACGAGACGTTCCACGGATGGACATGCCTGATTCCTTTCCGATTAATGGGACGCACGCAACTTCGGGCTGGTTCTTGCACTGTGCTGATGTAAGAATAAGATAAAAGCGCTAAGGTTAAGTTTTGGGTGTTTGTTCCCGTGCTTATCACGAAAACCAATAACAAACTAAGCATGTAGAAAGCATATTTGTTCCATGTTTGGACGCGGGTTCGACTCCCGCCAGCTCCACAATTATTATTCGTAGCTCAAGGTAATTTCCTGTTTCAAGATATGGAGTGATTCTAAAAGTATTGTATTTTTGCGAACCTAATAAAAAACGATGCTGGCAATCATTGATAATTACGACTCTTTTACCTATAACCTTATTCAGCTGATTGAGGAAAATGATGTGCTTGATTACAAACTCTTCCGTAATGACGATCCTGCATGTTTGAATTTGGAACGCTACAATAAAATTCTCCTCTCGCCGGGACCGGGAATCCCTGATGAAGCAGGATACCTGAAAAAAATCATTCAAAAATATGCACCCACAAAAAATATTCTGGGCGTATGTCTTGGGCAACAAGCACTAGCCGAAGTTTTTGGTTGCCGACTGATACAGATGAATGACATCCTCCACGGTGTAGCATCCGAAATTCATATTACTGACCATAGCCTATTGTATAAAAACTTGGGCAATACAATAACAGTCGGAAGATACCATTCTTGGGTAATTGATTCGGCTTCGGTAAATGATCAGATTATTGTAACAGCTGTCGACAATAGTGGGAATATTATGAGTGTCCGTCATCGAGACTATAAAATTCACGCCGTGCAGTATCATCCGGAATCAATTTTAACCCCAACAGGACACCAACTACTACGGAATTGGTTGTATTCCGATAGATAATTTTCGGGTTGTTTTCTTCCTTTTTTGCCTGAAAAAGATTAGATTTGCAATTTAACAAGTATGGTTAACAGTCTTGTCTGTTATGGGTGTTGTTATTTCACAAACAGTCCCGGCTACGCTTAATTTGATATTAGTATAAACTATAAAACTAAAACATTATGTCCGCAACTGCAACCACAACATTTGTTTCACCGGAATTTATTCGCAATCGTTTTTCTACGATTATGTCCGAAATGTATAAAAACGAAGTGCCATTGTATGGCGAGCTCCTTGATTTGGTACACGATATTAACAATCGGGTTGTTTCGGAGTCTGCAACGATTAAAAACCAGTTGGAAAGCACCGGTGAGATGACTCGTTTAAATATGGAGCGTCACGGTGCAATTCGTATCGGGAAACCTTCCGAATTGTTTACGATGCGTCGTTTGTTCAAAGTGATGGGTATGCACCCTGTGGGGTATTACGATTTGGCTACGGCAGGTGTTCCTGTGCATTCTACGGCGTTTAGAGCTTTGGATAATACGGCTTTAAATCAAGCTCCATTTCGAGTGTTTACTTCTTTGTTACGTTTGGATTTAATTACCGACGAAAAACTAAGAAAAGACGCTGAAAGTATTTTGGAAAAGCGTCAGATTTTTACGGATAAAGTATTGGAATTGATCGAGAAGTGTGAAAAAGAAGGTGGGCTTTGCGAAGAAGATGCCGAAGTTTTTGTACACGCGGATGTGGTGTCGTTCCGAGGACCTCATATCAACCATTTAACTCCTAGAACTTTGGATATTGATGCTGCACAAACCAATATGGAGTCTCGAAACATACCACCAAAAGACACCATTGAAGGACCGCCACGCAGAAAGTGTCCTATCTTCTTACGTCAAACCAGTTTTAAAGCCTTGACCGAAAAAGTAACTTTCTTGGGCGATGATACAGCAGGAGAACACAAGGCGCGTTTTGGTGAAATTGAACAACGTGGTGTTGCCTTGACAGACAAAGGAAGAGCCTTGTACGATAAACTTCTTACCAAGACACGTCAGGCGATTGGAGGTGCACCGACAGTCGAAAATGCTGAGGAATATTATGCTTTATTGGAAGAAAACTTTAAGGAATTTCCTGATGATTATTTGGAAATGCAACGACAAGATTTGGCATTTTACCATTACTTTACAACAGATAAAAGTGTTCCAAAAGGTAAAACATATACCAAAGCCGATGTAAATCAATTATTAGCTGATGGTTACTTGCATATTGAACCAATGGTTTATGAAGATTTTCTACCGGTAAGTGCAGCGGGAATTTTTGCTTCAAATCTGGGTACAGATGATGCTAAACGCGAATATGAAGGAAGTTCAAATCAAGATTTATTTGAAAAAGATTTGGGAGCTCCGGTAAACGATTTGGTGAAGTGGTATACCGATATGCAAAATCGGTCTATTGAACAGTGTTTGGAGAAAATAAACTCCTAGGGAGTGGTCGTATCTTTGTGTTGCAGCATGTAATTTTTGTCATAAAAGATGATGGTTTTCAGTTTTTTTGACCATATTGTTGACAGAAATTACATGCTGCTTTTTACTTGTCGGAAGATGAAATAAGAAAGTTAAAGTGAGATAGTGTCTTGCTATGCAAATAATTTCTTTAAAAGCTCTTCAATAGAGCCAACAGGAACAATTTCAATTGCGTATCTTGAAGTATCAATGCCTTTAAGGTTGTACTTGGATACAAATATTCTTTCAAAGCCGAGTTTATCAGCTTCAGCAATTCGTTGGTCGATGCGGTTTACTGCTCTGATTTCGCCCGAAAGCCCCAGTTCGGCGGAAAAACAATCCTTCTGAGAAATTGCAATATCCACATTTGAAGAGAGTATTGCGCAAACTACCGCTAAATCGGTTGCCGGGTCGGCAGCTTTAATTCCTCCGGCAATATTCATAAAAACATCTTTTGCTCCAAGACGAAATCCTCCTCGTTTTTCGAGTACTGCCAAAAGCATATTCAATCTGCGAACATCAAAGCCTGTTGCTGACCGTTGAGGTGTTCCATAGGCTGCCGTGCTCACCAAAGCTTGACTTTCGATAAGTAGCGGACGAAGACCTTCCATTGTAGCGGCAATGGCAACACCGCTGAGAGCTTCGGTTCTTTGTGAAATAAGAATGTCCGAAGGGTTTTCTACCTCTCGCAATCCGGCTTGTTGCATCTCGTAAATTCCGAGTTCGGCAGTTGAACCGAATCGATTTTTTACGGAGCGTAAAATTCGATAGCCGTAATTTCGGTCTCCTTCAAATTGAAGAACCGTGTCAACCATGTGTTCCAGAATTTTAGGTCCTGCAAGGTTTCCATCCTTTGTAATATGCCCAATCATAAAAACCGAAACATTTTTGGTTTTGGCATATTTCTGAAGATCCGAAGCGCATTCGCGGATTTGGCTCACACTCCCGGCCGAGCTTTCAATAAGGTCGGTATGCAGCGTTTGTATGGAGTCCACCACAAGCACATCCGGATTAAGTTGCTCCATCTGTGCGAAAATATTTTGTAAATGTGTCTCGGTAAGAATGTAGCAATTGGTTGCTCCCGGAGCAATACGCTCGGCACGCATTCTGATTTGTTGTCCCGATTCTTCTCCTGAAACGTAAAGTACCTTTTTTCCATGAAATTTTAAGGCAACCTGAAGCATCAGTGTTGATTTTCCGATACCGGGTTCGCCGCCAACAAGAATAACCGAACCAACAACAAGTCCTCCACCAAGAACTCGGTTTAATTCATTGTTGCAGGTGTTCAATCGCTCATCACTAGACAGCGAAATGTCTCCAAGCAGGCGAGGTCTTCTTTGCTCTCGTTTTTCTTCTTTTGTTGCCCACTGCGTATTTTTTGTACTCTCTTTTCGGATAACTTCTTCCACGTAGGTGTTCCACTCGCCGCATGACGAACATTGCCCAACCCACTTAGAAGCTTGAGCACCACAGTTCTGACAGAAAAAAGTGGTTTTAACTTTCCCTTTTGCCATTGCATGTTTATTTTATCGCAAGGTAATGAAATTATCGCTTTGCGAAATATCAAAAAGAGTTACATGCAAATTATTTTGAGGGTTTTCTTCGTCGCAGATTTAAGCGATCGCCCGTTCGGATTGTATCTCCTTTCTTCATTCTATTTTTCCATCGCAATGATTTAAGTCGTATTCCGTAACGCATAGCAATAGAGTATGGAGTGTCAAACTCTTCTACAGTGTGGTATTTTATTTTTGAACGGCGTTTTTTCTTTTTTAAATAAAACATCTGTCCCACATAGAGTTTGTCAGAGTTAGCAAGGTCATTGTATTTATAGAGCTTGCCAACCTTAATTCCCAATTCCATTGAAAGTTTTAGGAAAGTATCGCCGGCTTCGATAAAAATAAATTCTACGCGGTTATTTTTATAGACTTTTCTTCCTGATTCTAAAGTTCGAACCTGTGAAAATTCGTCCGGAGAAGGGAAAACGTACCCGGATGCAAACAAGCCGCTATGGTTATTGATAATTACCGGAGGCTTTACAGGATTTTTTCCTTGATCATAAAGGTATAATTGATTCTCTTCGATAATTTTTATCAGCAAATAGGCATATTGTGGATTTGTGGCATAGCCTGCTTTTTTTAAACCATGTGCCCACGATTTATAATCTCTCACATCGTAAGAAAATAAAAAAGCGTATCTGGGGCGTAGGGTGAGAAATAATGAATGATCTCGATAAGACTCCCCGGCACTTGTGTACTTTCTAAAACATTCATTTGCCTCATCATCATCGTAACGGATAGTGCCCCCCGTCCAGCCTTTGTGACATTTTATTCCAAAATGATTGTTTGCCTTTACCGCTAAAGCACTATTGCCGCTATTCGATTCAAGAATACCCTGTGCGAGAGTTATGCTGGCAGGAATGCCAAATTCATTCATTTTTTCAATAGCTACATCTTTATACATCTGAATGTATTCATGTCGAGAAATCTTTTTACCGGGCTGAGCTTCCAAAGAAGATACAAAGACAAACACAGAACACACGATTAAGAAAATATTTTTCATTTGTCTATATTATTTTGTGTTTTATTGATTTTCAAATATATAATTGTCCTGCGACCTGTTTTTATAGTTGTTTTAGGTATTGTCCATTTCATGTTTTTCTCCAAACGATATTTAGCTTGCTAAAATAAACTAAATAACAATACCCCGGCTAATAAACAAAACAACATCAGAGATGGTACATTCAACAAACCAAAAAGATACACGATTTCAAGTTGCTGATTATCTATCGTTTCTCTGCAATGTTATAATGTTCGAATTTATCGTAACGCTTGGTTTTATCAGGATCTGCGCAGAATAATAATCATCAACTCTTTAATATTTGAATAATTGTTGTATTTTTGTGGTAAAGTAAAAGTGAGTGAAAAAGATCAAATTACGCATACTGGTATTTGTTATATTGTTTTTATTTATAGACAGTTATGCACATTGCCAAATAGTGCAAGACTCGTTGGTGTTTTATAAATCGGAATTAGAAAAAGCGAAGAATGGCGATAAGTTGCGTGTATTGAATAAGTTGTGCTATTATAGCATGTACAATGATTATGAAGAAAATCATGATTACGCCGTAATGTTGGAACAAGAGGCGTTGCAACAAAACCACCCTGATTTTATAGCTCTCGCATACTTATACCAACACAATTATTACAACCTTAAAGAATTTCCTGACACCGGAACCGTTTACCTTGATAAAGCTTTAGAAATCAATGTAAAAACTAATGATAGTGTGCGTGTGACGGTTTATTTAACTGCTGCTTTAAATCGTTTATTAGTTCAAGATGTTGAAATAGCGCATCAATATATCGATAGTGCAGATTCTGTATTAAAACCAAATAATTATCGTTATTTAAATGCCACAATTCTTTTTTACAAAGGGTATTTACAGTCACAAGAAGGTGATGATTTGGGAGGAATCAAAACAGTTAAAGAGTCGATTGTGAAGCTCTATGAGCTCGATCGGCAAATTGAAATCACCAATCATTTGGTTACGCTTGGCTATCTGTATTACAACCTTCACCTTGATAATAAAGCAATTGGGCAAGCAAAGGAAACCGTACGAATTGCAAAAATTACAGGAAATAGGAATGATGAATCTATAGCTTATAATTTGCTGTCAAACAGTTATTTAAACAAGTCTTTGGACTCTACAATGCGATATTTTGATTTGTATGATAGTGTGACCACGCTATTCAATTATAATGAAGGATTGTTTGTCGGATATTCCAGTAAGGCGATGGCTTACACAGCTTATTTGATGCACGAGGAGGCAGAAAAACAACTTGACTTTATTGAAGATTGGAAGAAGGACAAAAAGCTTGCATCTGACCAAGGCTATTTAAGTTCTTTAAGAGCTACAAATTATTTGGAACAAAAAAAGAACAAGCTTGCACTGAAATACATTAATAAGGCTATAGAAGAAGCTCAAGATCCATTGTATGAAGGCTTTTCATTGAATTACTATTATACGAAAATTCAAATCTTAAAAGAGCTTCATCGTGAGGATGAAATTGAAGAGGCATTTGGGGATCTTGAAGGGGTGTTAATGAGAACAAAAGACAGTTTTACTACTACCGATTTTTATTCCTACAAATATCAATACTATGAAGGGCTGAAAAGGTATCGGGAGGCATTTTTTAGTTTAAAAAGGTTTCTATACTTCAAAGATAGCATCGCTGCGACAATTACAAATGATGATGTTGGATTTTTCAGTATTCTTGAAAAGGCATCGCTTAATAAAGAAAACGTCAGCTTAAAGGAAGATGTTGAGGAAAGTGAGGAAACAATTGGCAGACTAAAATGGGTTTCAGTTTTTGCGGTTGCTTCTGTTTTAATTCTCATATTGTCATTCTTTGTTTACAATTCCATAAAAGAAACGAAGCGTTTGGCAAAGACTAATGAACGATTGAACATCTTGGTGGACGAAAAAACAGCAGAGCTAAAAGAATTAGTGTCAACAAAGGATAAGTTTTTGTCAATTATCAGTCATGACCTTAAAAATCCGTTTAACGCCATCTTGGGATTTTCAGAATTATTGAAAACCAATTATGATAGTTTTTCTAAGGACGATCACAAGCATTTTATCAATAACATTGCGAGTGCAGCAAATAATTCGTATAAATTATTAAACAATCTATTGAGTTGGACGCGAGCGCAAACCGGCTCCCTTAAAGCTGAAAAAACATATTTTGACATCGGTCAAACCATACAAGATTCTGTGTCGTTTTTTAGGGAACAAGCTATGGTAAAAAGAATTACAATTGTTAATAAGGTTGGCTATGATTTGATTGTTAATGCTGATGAGAATATGATTGAAACGACTATTCGTAATCTTATTCAGAATGCCATAAAATTCACTTACGAAGGCAAAAAAATAATTCTAGATTCCGAGCAAAAGGGCGATTTATTGTATTTATCGGTTATTGATCAAGGGGTAGGTATTCCTAAGAAAAAGGTTGACAAGTTGTTTAATATCGAAGAGCAAACCACCAGTCCGGGAACAAATAATGAATCGGGAACCGGTTTGGGACTATTGCTGTGTCATGAGTTCATAAGACTGAATGATGGGCAAATATTGATTGAATCGGAAGAAGGTAAAGGCAGTACTTTTACGATTATCATTCCGGTAGTGAAGCAGGAAGAAAGAAAATCAAGTTCTTCGTTATCTAATGTCAGTTAGTAAATTCGGGGATGGCGGATAGCCGGAGTCTTGCCTTGGATGGTTCGAGCTAGCGACTTGTGAAGGCTGAGAATGGGAGTTTGTTGAGGTAAAACACATAAAGCATGGATATAATTTTAAAGTATTTTCCTGATTTGACTGAAGATCAGAAATTGAAGTTTGGTCGTTTGCAAGAATTATACACGGAATGGAATTCAAAGATCAATGTGGTCAGTCGTAAAGACATCGACGCTTTGTATGAAAAGCATGTATTGCACTCGTTAAGCATTGCAAAGCTTATACAGTTTAAGAAAGGTACTGAAATTCTTGATGTTGGTACAGGCGGTGGCTTTCCCGGCATTCCCTTGGCAATCATGTTTCCTTATTCAGATTTTTACCTCATTGATTCTATTGGTAAAAAAATTACGGTCGTCGAAGAAATTATCAAAGCATTAAATTTGAAAAATGCTCATCCGCAGCAGATTCGTGCCGAAAACGTTACGACAGCCTTCGATTTTATTGTGTCAAGAGGCGTAACCAATCTTCCACAGTTTATGCGGTGGGTGAATTATAAATTTCACAAACGTCAGTTCAACAGTCTTCGTAACGGTGTTCTCCTTTTGAAGGGAGGCGACCTCACAAAAGAAATTAAGGCAATGGATGTTAAGAAACGTCAGGTAAAAGTTTATGATATACCCGATTTTTTTGAAGAAGAATTCTTTGAAACAAAGAAAATTGTACACGTATTTTAATGATTGCGGACAAAACTTCACGAGAATAAGGGGCGTAATGTTCCAAATAATTTTTACCTTTATGCGTTCTATCAAAAAACAAATAAATACAAAATAAGATTATGAGTGAAATATTAAATTTAGAGCCTAAAGCTATTTGGAAACATTTCTATAGCTTAACTCAAATTCCACGTCCATCCAAGCATGAAGATCAAATTCAAGATTTCATGGTTGCTTACGGTAAAAAATTAGGACTAGAAACCATCAAAGACGAAGTGGGTAACGTAATCATCAGAAAACCTGCAACACCGGGGATGGAAGACCGCATGGGGGTTGTTCTTCAAGGACACCTTGATATGGTTCCTCAGAAAAATAATGACACTGAGCATGATTTTGAAAAAGATCCGATTGAAGCATATATTGACGGCGACTGGGTAACAGCAAGAGGAACAACTCTTGGTGCTGACAACGGAATGGGTGTTGCGGCAGCAATGGCAGTTTTGGAAGCTACCGACATTCAGCACGGACCTGTTGAGGCTTTATTTACTTGCGATGAAGAAACCGGAATGACCGGTGCTTTTGGTTTGCAACCCGGCGTTCTTAAAGGTGATGTGCTTCTAAACATGGACTCCGAAGACGAAGGCGAATTGTATGTTGGTTGTGCCGGAGGTGAAGATGCAAACATTACTTTTGAATATTCGGAAGAAAATGTTCCGGAAGGTCATAAGGCTTACAAAGTAGTGGTTAAAGGTCTTAAAGGTGGTCACTCAGGTATGGACATCTCTCTTGGACTTGGTAATGCTAACAAAATAATGTTCAGAATCCTAAAGCAAGCACACAAAGATTTTGGTACTTGTTTGGCTTCTATCAGTGGCGGTTCTCTTCGAAATGCGATTCCTAGAGAAGCTTTTGCCGTAGTTACTGTTCCTGCTGACAAGGTTGATGACTTCCTTCAGGCAATCGAAAAATTTGCAAAAGTTGCTAAGAATGAATTGGCAGGTGTTGATCCTGACCTAAGCATTTTTGCTGAAACAACTGACATGCCGGAAAAAGTAATTGACGCGACTACCCAGAAAAACTTAATCAATGGAGTTACAGCTTGTCCTAATGGTGTTATTCGAATGAGTGACAGCGTTCCGGGCTTGGTTGAAACTTCAAATAACCTTGCGGTTGTTTTATCTGAAAATGGTAAAATATATGTTCATTGCTTGATGAGAAGCTCTGTCGACTCTGCGAAAAATGATCTTGGTTCAATGATTGAATCTGTATTTACCTTGGCGGGAGCTAGCATCAATTTTGATGGTGCATATCCGGGCTGGAAACCAAATATGGACTCACCTATTCTTAAAACTATGCAAGATGTTTACGAAAAGCAATATGGCAAAATTCCTGAAATTAAGGCTATTCATGCCGGTTTGGAATGTGGCTTGCTTGGTGGTGTGTACCCTAATTGGGATATGATTTCTTTCGGACCAACCATTCGATCTCCTCACTCTCCGGATGAGAAGGTTAACATTGAAACTGTGAAGAAATTCTATGATTTCCTTATCGAAACTTTAAAGAATTTCCCTAAAAAATAATCTTTGGTAAATTCCATTGAATCTGAAAAGGGCTATCGCAACAACGAATAGCCCTTTTATTTACCCTTTATTTCCATGTGTCATAAAGTAAAAACCTAAAGCAGCCAAAGGAAAATTTGACATCAAGGAGTGTATTGAAATGCCCGAATAAAATATGAGTATAAAACTCAATATAGAAATAATCATTCCCGACACCACAGTGAGTCGCTGATCTTTCAGAAAAGCACCCATCAAAAGCAATAAAGTCAAGCCGATATATGCCAATGATGCGAAATAATAAAAACCATTGAACGAAAACGAAATAGCCTCTTTAAAATATAATTCATAAACAATTGCAAGTACTGCAATTCGCAATAACCAGTGTCCGACAGGAGCTAATTTTTTAATAGGATTCATATTCTTTATTTTAGTATTTAATCTTCACTAAATTCCTTGATAATCTTTCGATATTCAGAAAAAACTCGTGCGCGAGACACAAAGCCCAGATATTTTCCGTTCTTGAGTACCGGTAAATTATAATTCGCTCCGTTATTGAACTTTGCGGCAACGGAGTCCATCGACTCGCGAGGGTCAACAGTAAAGTTCGGCATAAACATCAAATCGCGTACGAAAGTAGTTTCGTACAATTCTGTCTTGAAAACGATGTGGCGAATATCATTAATAAAAACGACGCCTTTAAAATTATTTTCATCATCAATCACCGGAAAAACATTGCGCTGCGATATTGAAATTACCTTTGTCAATTCACCAAGGTTGGCTTTTTCATTCACCGTATTAAAGTTTGTTTCGATCAACCTTCTTACCGAGATACGAGACAATGCCGTTTTATCTTTGTCATGGGTCATCAACTGTCCTTTGCTTGCCAAACGCTTTGTGTAGATAGAGTGCGGCTCAAAATACATGATGGTCAAAAAAGAAATCGTGCTGGTAATAATCAAAGGCATAAAGAGTTCATATCCTCCGGTAATTTCGGCTATCAAGAAGATTGCAGTCAAAGGACTATGCATCACACCTGCCATTACGCCCGCCATTCCGGCGAGAGCGAAATTTTCAAAAGGAAGCGAAATAAAATCAAAGCTGTTTAAGACGAAGGCAACAAAGAAACCGGTAATACCACCCATAAACAATGAAGGAGCGAAAATACCACCGACACCACCACTACTGTTTGTTACTGCCATCGCAATGACTTTGAAGAACAAAATCAAGAGTAAGACTAAGCCAAAGAGCCAGAAATTATCTTTAAATCCATAGAAGAAGGAGTTTTGAACAAAAACATCGGCATCGCCTCTCAATGCGCCCATCAATGGTTCATAACCTTCACCGTAGAGTGACGGGAAAAAGAATATTAATACCCCCAGAGAAACACCACCGGTAAGGATTTTTTGCCACGATCGTTTCAACTTTCCCATCAAGGTTTCAATACGCATGGACATCCGTGTGAAATACAAAGAAATAAAGCCGGAAAAAACTCCCAATATTATGTAATAGGGGATGTTAACCACTTGAAAACCTTGCTTTACCGAAAAAGTAAATTCAGCTCCCGAACCCATGAAGAAATAAGCAACGGTGGTAGCCGATACGGCACTAATCATCAGTGGAATCAAACTCGCCATGGTCAAATCCAACATCAACACTTCAAGTGTAAAGATGATTCCGGCAATGGGAGCTTTAAAAATTCCGGCAATTGCTCCCGCAGAACCGCAGCCAATCAAAAGAAGTATGGAGCGATAGTTAAGCTTCAACCATCGACCAAGGTTTGATCCTATTGACGCTCCCGTTAAAACAATGGGCGCCTCCAGCCCCACGGAGCCTCCAAAACCAACCGTAAGCGTTCCGGCAATCATGCTCGAAAAGGTGTTGTGCACCTTTAATATTCCGCTTCGCTTTGCCATTGCGTACAATATCTTGGTGACACCATGACTTAGGCTGTCCTTCACTACGAATTTTACAAACAATACGGTAATAAAAATCCCGATTACCGGATAAGCCAAATAGAGATAATTCCCTTCGGAAGAATCAAAGCTCGCCGTAAGTTGTTGTTGTACATAATGAACAAGGTTTTTAAGAATAACGGCTGCCAAGCCGGACAAAACTCCGACAACAAAACTCATAACAAGCATAAAATACCTTTGCTTAATATGTTTTTGTCGCCATATTAAAAACCGATATAATTGTCTGGATAACCTCATCTGAATCATATTCTCTAACGCTCATTCCCGACACAAAATTATCTAAAAAAACATTTCCCGTGGTCTGAAATAGTGCTAAAAGTATATTTTTGTATAAACATTTTTTTAATGGAAAAAATTAAGTTCAAAATACAGGCATTAGCCAAAGACTTTCTCAATGAAATTATAGAAATAAGAAGATATTTGCATGCACATCCGGAGTTGGCATTTGACGAACATCATACTGCTTCCTACATTTGCTCAAAGCTTGACGAATATGGAATTGCCTACCAAACAGAGGTTGCCAAAACCGGAATTGTGGGAATTATCAAAGGACAAAATCCGAATAAAAAAGTCATTGCTTTGCGTGCCGACATGGACGCACTGCCCATTATTGAACAAAACAATTGCGAGTACAAATCTGAGAATGTTGGTAGAATGCATGCTTGTGGTCATGATGCTCACATGGCAAGTTTGTTGGGCACAAGCAAGATTCTCAATTCGATAAAAGATGAATTTGAAGGAAGCATAAAGTTAATTTTTCAACCTTCGGAAGAAGCTTTTCCGGGCGGTGCAAAAATTATGATCGACGAGGGAGTGCTTGAAAATCCGAAGGTTCAGACGGCTTTCGGTCAGCATGTATATCCCGAATTGGAGGTCGGAAAAGTGGGGATAAAAGAAGGAATGTACATGGCTTCGACAGATGAAATTTATCTGAATATTCATGGAAAAGGCGGGCATGGAGCATTGCCGCATTTGAATGTCGACCCCATCGTCATAGCTTCGCACATCATTATTGCTCTTCAACAAATTGTTTCGCGAAATGCTGTCCCCGGTGTTCCTACGGTGCTTTCTTTCGGAAAAATAATCGGTGAGGGAGAGACAAATGTTATTCCGAATACGGTTAAAATTTCCGGGACATTCAGAACATTTGATGAAACTTGGAGAACCGAAGTTCATCGGAAAATTGAAAAAATGGCAACGTCCATTGCCGAAGGAATGGGTGCCGAATGCGAAGTGCACATAAATTACGGATACCCGTACGTTTTTAATGATATCGCATGTGCGAAAAATGCAAAAGAGTTTATGATTGAATATCTCGGAAAGGAAAATGTTGTTGATTTAGACTACAGAATGACAGCGGAAGATTTTGCGTATTTCTCGCATAAAGTGCCGTCTGTATTCTACCGCCTTGGTACGGGAAATGTCGAAAAAGGCATAACTTCCGGACTGCATACCAACACTTTTGATATAGACGAACATTCTTTGGAAACAGGTTCGGGGCTTATGGCTTGGCTTGCTGTAAGAGAACTGTCGTTGGAATAAATTGATCAATCAGCAAATAAACATTGCATAAGGTTTTGAATAAAAAGATGACAAGATATTCAGTAATAGAGGTAAAGAATAAAGCTCAAAATGAGGCATTTATTATGTGTCCTGTTTCGTTGTATCGAAATGAAAAGAAATGGATTCGCCCTTTAAATCAGGATATTGAAAAAGTATTTGACAGGAAAAAGAATAAATATTTCAGACATGGTGATGCTACTCGTTTTCTTTTAAAAGATACCGAAAATCAGACCGTTGTTGGGCGTATTGCCGTGTTCTACGATGAAAAATCTGCTGCGAAAGGAAATGATCAAGCTACGGGGGGACTTGGTTTTTTTGAATGCATCAACGAGCAAGAAGCTGCCAACCTCTTGTTCGACACTGCCAAAGAGTGGCTGAAAACCAAAGGTATGGAAGCTATGGATGGGTCAATCAATTTCGGTGATAGAAATGAAAACTGGGGTTTACTTGCCGAAGGTTTTGAATACGAGCCCAATTATCAAATGCCGTGGACTTTCCCGTACTATCTTGACTTGTTTGAAAATTATGGCTTTCAAGTGTATTTTAAACAATTTACGTTCTTCCGAAACGTAAATATGAACAATATTGCCGAATCCTCAATTGCCAAGGCAAAAAGAATAAAACGAAACCCGGACTATCGTTTTGAAATGATCGACAAAAAAAACTTGAATCTTTATGCCGATTATTTTCGTGAAGTTTACAATGATGCGTGGGCTAATTTTTCAGGCGTTGGGACATTATCAAGGGCACATTGCTATTCGATTATGAAAAGCTTAAAGCCGGTGATTGATGAGCGATTGATGGTTTTTGCCTTCCACAAGCAACGTCCGATCGGGTTTTTATTGATGATACCGGAACTCAATCAAGTTTTCAAACACGTCAACGGAAAGATGAATCTCATCGGGAAGTTGAAATTTCTCTATTACAAAAAAACGGTAAACAAAGCTCTTGGTATTGTTTTCGGAATTACTCCCGATTTTCAGGCAAAGGGAGTCGAAGCGGCTTTATCAATGTACTTTGCCGACATTGCCATGTCGAAGGGATTTCCCTACAAAACTATTGAATTAAACTGGATTGGAGACTTCAACCCGAAAATGATTCATGTTGTAAATCAATTTGGATTTGAAGTAAAAAAAGTACACAACACCTACCGATTTCTTTTTGACAGGGAAAAAGAATTTCGGCGGATGAAGGCATTATAACAAAGTCTTAAAGAAAAGCAGCAATATCTGCCACCTTATCAGGTTTTGCAATGATTTTCTTATCCTTATCCAACAGAAAAAAAGTTGGAGTTGCAAAGATGTAATAGTCATCGGCAGCTTGTGTGTCCCAACCGGAGAACTCACCCAGTTGCACCCAAGGAAGGTTAATTCCTTGCATTTCTTGTTTGTAAAAAGCAGGGTCTTTATCCAATGAAATTGAAACCACTTCAAGACCTTTCTTGCTGTATTCGGGGTAGAGATACTGTAAGTCAGGCAGCATCATTTTACAATGTGGACACCATGCAGCCCAAAACATCACCAAGGTATATTTTGCGTCTAACGTTGACAATTTAAAATCTTGTCCGTTGATTTGCTTCATTGCTATTTCCGGAGCTTCATTTCCTATTGCTAATTTTTTGTAGGCATTTAACTTCTTTTCGAGTTCTGTTTTTCTTTCCGCATTTTCTCAAGCATCCATCAAGTCAAAATTATCGGCGATGTAAGTCACCACCTGATCAAAGTTGAATCGCTCAAAGCCGGTGATAAGATAGTCGAGCACAAAAGTATACATGCGGTCATTAAACATTGCACCGTTAAGGATTTGATCTACAGCTCTTACATACGCTTTTTCCATGTCGGCTTTTGAATATCGCTTATCTTGAAACAAAGCCAAATAATCAAGAATTTTTTGCGGAATCACGTTCGTATAGAGCAACACAGTATCTTCAAAATCTACAAAGTCCAACATGTGTCCTTGGAGGTAAGATCGTTGATCTTCGAGAGTCATGGAATGTTTCAGAAACGGTCGACGGTTCGATGCAATTACTTTAGCCACAACATCGTCTTTGTAATTTTTCATTGCACCTTCACAAAAATTTTGATAGTCGAATTGCAGTTTTGAAAACTCATCAGACAAATGGGCGTAAAATGGTTCTTTGTCCGAATATTCTTTCAAAAGATGTGTTAACAATTCCAAACGTTCAAAAGTCTTGTTTTGAAAATCAAGAAATTCGTAATACAATGTGTTTTGGGGCGAACCTTTGAAACGCAGCGAAGCATTCAAATCACGAATATCAGATTGAACAGTAAAAGCCTTCCCTTCATAAAAAACATCAAAAAAACCATTCCTGCCTAAGCTTAGTCGATACATTCCTCGGTGCAAGTGTGTAGCATCAAAATGAAACGATCCTTTATTGTTAATCTGTGTGCTGTCAATCAGGTTCATCCCATCTTCGTAATAAGCAAACAACTTAACTTGAATACCCTTTGCATCTTGGATATTTCCCTTAATAGAATTTTGCGCATTACATGAGATAAAAATCATGCTCACCATCACTACCAACAATGGGTAGTAAAAAACTCTTTTACTATTTATTTCAGACATTGTCTGTTTCATATTTTTAAATTTTAACGATCAACAAAAATAAAAAGCTTGTTACTCATTAATGAGTTCTTTGAACTGACGAATCATTTTTGTTCCATTCCATTTTGCAAAACCTCCTTTGTCGAGGACGATATTACCATCTTTTGAGATTACGTAAGTTTGCGGTATGGAGCTTGAACCCAATTGCTTGGGAACTCTATGATTGTAATGGTGTAACGGAAGTGTAAAACCCTTATTCTGTTTAAAGTTTTTGATTTTTGAAGGAGCTTCGGAACTGGCAAAAATAAAAACCATATCCTCACCCATTTCTTCGTACAATTTTTGCAACGAAGGCATTTCTGCCACGCAAGGCGGACACCATGTAGCCCAAAAGTTAATCAAGATGACCTGACCTTTGAAGTCTTCCAACTTATGAACTTTACCTGTTTCGTCTGTAAACTCCCACTGCCACGCAAGCTGATTTAGTGGTGTGGCATCTCCGGCATTCTCTACCGAAGGTTGAACAATACCCGTATTCACAACCAATTTTAAAATTTGTTGTCGCGATTGCGGCATCAGCACGGCAACAATCAAGATAATAAATATCGCATCGCCGAGAAGCCCTTTGACTCCGCGTTTTTCCTTATACCGATGCCAGGATTGTTTTATTTTATTCATTATTATCATTAGTCCATACTATATTTGGAATACACTTCCCATTTGTCGAGTACTTGTTGCATGTCTTGCGGCAATTCGGAATCAAAAGACATTTTTTCACCCGTTGTCGGGTGCACAAAGCCCAATGACTTTGCATGCAATGCTTGTCGTGGGAGAATTTTAAAGCAATTATCAATGAATTGTTTGTATTTTGAAAAAGTTGTTCCTTTCAAAATTTTATCACCACCATAAGTTTTATCGCCAAACAAAGGATGTTTGATATACTTCATGTGTGCTCTGATTTGGTGGGTTCGCCCTGTTTCAAGTTGGCACTCCACCAGACTTACATAGCCATATCTTTTTAGTACTTTGTAATGAGTAACGGCGTGTCGTCCCGAGCTTTCATCTTCAAACACAGTCATCACCCTCCGATCCTGTGGACTTCTTCCCAAGTTCCCGATGATTGTTCCATCTTCTTCGAGGTCGCCCCAAACCAAGGCGTTGTATTTTCGTTCGACACTGTGCTCAAAAAATTGCTTCGCCAAATGTACCTGAGCCGCTTCGTTTTTTGCAACAAGCAACAGTCCACTCGTGTCCTTATCGATTCTATGCGCCAAATACGGGCTTGCAGGATTCTTTGATGTGCTGACATCATCACCATGAAAATGATAAAATAAGGCATGAAGAAGCGTGCCCTCAAAGTTGTTGTGCCCCGGGTGCACCACCATTCCGGGCTGCTTGTTGATGATAATGATGTCCGCATCTTCATAAACCACATCCAAAGGAATATTCTGTGGAAATATTTCAGTTTCTCTTGGCGGATAAGGCAATACAATGGAAATTGTGTCGTTCGGGCGCACTTTGTAATTTTGCTTAACAGCCCTATCATTTACGAGGATATTTCCCGACTTGGCAGCTGCTTGAATCTTCGTTCTGGTCGCTCCCTCAATATGATTCATCAGGTACTTATCAATTCGTAGTGCTGTTTGTCCCTTATCAACCTGAAAACGATAATGCTCAAACAATTCTGATGACTCTTCAGTCAACGCATTCGACTCTTCCAAATTACTCATTCTTAATTATTTGATATTATCAATTTTTTAACAACTACGGCATTTTTTCGTTTGTCAATAATGCGTGCGAAATATACACCGCTAACAAAGTTGTTGCAGTTTATTCTTTGTGATAGACTTTTTCGATACACCATCTGACCATTAACTCCAAATATCTCAATATCGTAATCGCTTGGCTGTCCTTCAATATTCACTTTTAGAACTCCATCAACAACAGGGTTTGGATATAGATTAATGCTAAAAGCTTCGATTTCATCTTCTCCGTAAGGTCCGTTACTGATTGTTCCCCCCATCACAGGGCGTAACATAGGGACTCCTGCTATTGAAGAGTTGTTCCAATTGCCGGAAACATTTATATAAACACGTTCACGCTTATCATTATTTCGGTCAAATCCAATATTCAAAAACTCATCAGACACTTGCTCCAAGCCGATAAAAAATTCTTGCCTTGGGTTTAGCACGATATACTCATCAAATTTATAAATATTGAAAAGGTCATCATCATAAGTGATTGGGTAGTTGAACGTCTGACTATAAAGCAGATCGCCCGGATTGCCGTTTGAGTATTCCCAAACTTTAATGGTGAAAGGTCTAGGTGTTTGATCTTCATTAAAAATATGATTGAACATCATTTGCACTCCTCGAAGTGTATCTTTTTTGTGTACTTCAAAGTACATTGCAAACTCGCCATACGCAGAACCAAAGCCGTAACCGGTTTCGGCACTACCGTCGTCATAGGCATAATAATTTCTAAACAGCTGTTTGTAAATCAAGGTGTCGTTAGATGTTTGAGCAACAGAGGCATCGCCTTCCAAGGTGTGCTGAATCACGTAGTCTTGTGCTTCTCCATAGGTTGGGAAAATAAAATTGTTGGATGTTCCCGGCTCAAAAATTGGAGGATTTGCAAATGCAGCATGATTCGTAAATTCCATTTCCGCAAATGGAGGCAACGACGACTCGCCACCATCGTACATGTAAATACTTGCTCCGTTGCCATTAAAAATTTCATATTTATAGTCGCCAAGAATATATTCACCTGAAAGGTTAGAAATTTTCATATCCACAGAGCTTTTCATCACATTGAAGAATTGTGATTCGTACTGCCACCAAGGCATAGCCGTATATTCCTGAATAAAAGAACCGGGTTGAGAAGTCAACACAATGTCTGTATGTTCGGTGTCGTCATAGCTTCGGAAAGCATCGAGCAGTACGTAATCCACGTTCCACTGATCAACATTGGAAATATAGCTGTCCAAGTTATTACCTTCAATACTGGCAATATTCCTAAATCGGAATCTGAAATGTTTATTGAAAAAACGCGCAGAATCTGTGATTGGAATCATCACTTGCTTGAAATTTTGTTCACCATCGGCATAAAAGGTTTCAAAGTCTTGCCCTTTGGTGTTCCACACCGATCGCCAACCTTCAATAATAATTGTATCTGCCAAAATTGGAGGAACGGCATTCGGGTCTTCTTCTATGATAATGGTATCATTTTCATTCACGGCGAGAAATTCTAAAATCAGTGAATCAGCCGATTCCGGAGCATTGCCAAAGCCTTGCGGTTGATAATAAAAGCTCAGGTACAACGAATCACTAACGGTTAATGCTTTTTCTCGGTCACCAAAAAGACTGTCCAAACGAATTTCCAAGGACGTTAAGGTGTCGGAACTAAAACCGTAGGGGTTTGCATAGTCATAGATGTGCCCCTTATTGTCAGCGGCATCAAAAGTAGCTACCCCTTTCGATGGAGGTAAAACCGGATAATTATTATTTACATAAGCATTAATATCCGACCAATTGCTTGACGAGGGATACTTGGAATTATTCGAAAAATCATCGAAAAAAGGTAAGCTCAGTGCTTGTGAATCCTTTGCATTTTTCAGTATATCGACTGATTTTTCATTGATTAATTCATAGTTTGCTTTCAAGGGGTGTATTTCTTCTTGCGCAATTCCGAGCAGCGGAAAAAATACTATGAATAAAAGACTATATTTTTTTAAGTTCATCATCATTAAATAATTAAAATCCCTGATTCATTTCATTCATAATTTCCATATCAAGGCTATCGACAAGCAATGTTGTATCAGGTTCAAACTGTTTTATATATTCTTCAAAATCAACCAACTTGGAAGATCGGTATTGCAAGTTCACCTTCGTACCCATTTCAACATAGACCTCGCTCGTACAAGCAGGAAACTGATCGTAAACCTTAAACACAGAACGATCGGGAGCATCCAAAAAATCTTCTGTTCCCACATTTAGAGAAGATTGTAACAAAACGTTTTTTGCCTCATAAGCTTTTAGACCATATAAAAAAGGAACTTTAACCATGTTGTAGCGATTTCCCGAACCGATTACAAGGTCAATTTCTGAGCCTTTCAGAAGCTTTGTTCCCGGTTCAACTACTTCACCGTTGTACAATTGTTGCAACACAGCATTTTTCGCCATATCTTGAACATACTGCAATTCACCAACTCTCAGACTCGACGAGTTTAAAACCGATAGGGACTGCCGTAACGTTAAATCAACAAGGTTGGGCATAGAAACCTTCTCGGGATTTAAGGCTACAATGGTTAAATATACTTTTCGACCTACTTTCACCTGAAGCCCTGCACGCGGATTTTGAGCCACAATAGACCCCGGCATTCGTTCAACATCATAAATGCTGTCGCTCAAAATAAATTCATAATTCTTTTCAAGACCTAAAGTGCTTAAATCTTCAAACATTAAACCATTAAAGTCGGGAACTGAAATTGATTCCCCATGATGGGTGTAGACATGAAAAAAACGAAGAACTGCAATTGCCGTGATAACAAGAATACCAACAGCTACCGCGAGGTTCTTGAAAAATATTTTACTGATTAAAAATCTTAAGAAGTTCATATTACCATTATCCTTCTATTCAACTATAGTTTACAAGGTTTAAACAATCAGAACTATAACTTGATTAACTACTAAATATTGTATTAAAATCGTACAAAGATAGAGAATTAGTTGCTTAACTCTAACTTATCATTCGGAACTTTTCACCGAAAAGTAGTTTGTAAGCTCTCAACGCTTACCTTTGTAACAGAAAACAAACATGACCACAATTAAAAAACAGAAAATGAATAGACTATCTTTTATCAAAGGAATTATCACATCCTTACTATTGCTTAATGCTATTTTTTTATTTGCCGATACCAAGGAAATTTATCGCATCGAACCTCCTAATTGGTGGGTAAATATGCACCATTCGGACTTACAACTTCTTGTTTATGGAGATGAATTGGCAGGTTGCCGAGTGGCAGTCGACTATCCGGGGGTTCAACTTCGTGAGCTCATTCAGGTTGAAAATCCTAACTATTTGTTTTTAAACCTTCGCATTGGCAAAGAGGCAAAAGCAGGAATCTTTACGATTCGTTTTTACGATCAGGAAAAACTTGTTGCCGAGCACGAATATGAACTGAAAAATCGTGAACCGAACTCTTGCAGGCGTAGTGGCTTTGATGCTTCTGATGCGATTTATCTTCTAATGCCCGATCGTTTTGCAAATGGAAATATGGAAAACGACTCGCACCCGAAGATTTTTGAAAAAGCAGATCGTTCGGATCACGATGGTCGTCATGGCGGAGACCTTGAAGGAATACGCAAGCATCTTAATTATATTCAAGAAAGTGGGTTTACGGCTCTTTGGCTTAATCCTTTTCTTGAAAATAATCAGCCAAAATATTCTTATCACGGCTATGCAATTAGTGATTTTTACAACACCGACCCGCGAATGGGGTCAAACAGTGATTTCAAACAATTGGTTGATGAAGCACACGATAAGGGTATTAAGGTCATCATGGACATGATTTTTAACCATTGCGGAAGTGGGCACTGGTGGGTGAATGACCTCCCGATGCAAGATTGGTTTCATCAGCACAAAGAATTTACGAGAAGTAATTTCCGTGCAGGAACCATTACCGATCCGAATGCTTCGGATTATGACAGAGAAAAAATGCTTTCAGGTTGGTTTGATACGAATATGCCCGACTTAAATCAAGACAATCCATTTTTAGCAAAGTACTTGATTCAAAATTCTATATGGTGGGTTGAATATGCCGGGCTTGATGGTATTCGAATGGATACCCAACCTTATCCCGACAAAACATTTATGTCTGATTGGGCGGCTTACGTGTTGGAAGAGTATCCTGAGTTTTCGATTGTTGGTGAAGTGTGGATCGACAAACCTTCGATGGTGTCTTACTACTTGGGTGATGCACATAATTTTGACGGCTACAATTCTCACCTTCCTCATGTGTTTGATTTTCCGCTATATTATGCCATTTCGCAAGGTTTCAACGAAAAAGATGGTTGGACGGAAGGCTTAACCAGAATTTACGAATTGCTTAGTCAGGACTTCCTTTATTCCAGACCCGAAGAGCTTGTCGTTTTTATGGATAACCATGACTTGAACAGAATTTTTACAAGTTTTGGTGAAGATATGAACAAGTTGAAAATGGCAATGACCTTTGTGGCAACTGTTCGAGGAATACCGATGTTTTACTACGGAACCGAAATTGCCATGACGGGATTGGAACATGAAGGACACGGACATATTCGTAAGGACTTTCCGGGAGGTTGGGGAGGTGACAAACGCTCCGCTTTCACTGCCGAAGGAAGAACAAAGGTTGAGAATGAAGCTTATGAGCATCTCAAACAGTTATTGACATGGAGAAAAAACTCTAAGCCTGTTATCGTGGGGAAGTTTAAGCATTTTATTCCCGAAAACGGCATTTATGTCTATTTTCGATATACCAATGATGAGGTTGTGATGGTGGCAATCAATAATAACGATACGGAAATGAAACTCAATACAGACCGTTTCTCGGAGGTGCTCAATGATTACTCTTCCGGACAGGATGTGATTAACAATAAAACTGTTGATATTTGTAAAGATATTACACTCAAGCCTATGTCGGCAACGATTCTTGAACTCAAGAAGTAATGGTGATAAACAATTTGAGATAAATTATTTAGGACACACTGCGGAATGATTGTAGGGTGGAATACCGAAGATCTAAAAAATAAATATATGAAACGTTTTAAATATATCTGGATTTTAGTGATGCTTGGTATAAGTGTCATTTCTTGTCAGAATAATGAAGACAAGATAAAAATCAATAAAGATGTTCAATCTGTAGGCTTAAATTCTAAAGTCAGGTTGGAAGTTGGAACTACTCAGGTTTTTCTTGAAGATTATTTTTTGAATATCGATCAAATTGATTCGGTAAGTGCTGATAAGGGCTTGAACTTACGATTGAGTGCCGACAAAAAATTCTTGTATGTCGATGATGTAAATGCTGCAAAGTTATCGACCGTGAGTGTTTGGATTGATGGTGTGCCAAATGGTTTGTTGTTGTTAAAATCGGAAAAGCAAAGACTTCAGATTTCGTACAAAGATGAAAAAAAGAAAGCGAAATCTGTACAATTGAAGGGGGAGATGAACGCATGGAATCCGGTCAATTCTAATTTTGTGTATAAAGATGGTGTGTGGTCTTGGACCGTTGACTTAAACCCCGGAAAATATCAATACTTGTTTGTGATTGATGGTAAGGAAATGCTTGATCCTGCCAATGATGTAAAAATCGATAATTCCATCGGGGGCTTTAATTCTTTGTTGGAAGTGGAGCTGCCCGGAAAAACAAAAGCTCCGAGTATCAGAACAGAAAAGTATGGAGCTGAAAGTTTTGAAATTGCCATTGACGGTAAAACGGACGGTTACAAGGTTTTTTGGCAGAATTATTTGTTAAATGATCATTTTGTAAAAAAGGGTAAGAACAAATTATTGGTTTCCATTCCTGAAAATGCGCGGGAAATGAAACGCAGCTTTATTCGCGTTTTTGCTTATAACGAAGGCGGCGTGTCGAACGACTTGTTGATTCCGTTAGAATCCGGGGAAGTTTTGAACGATTACAAACAAATTGCCAGAGACGATTACGAAGCCGCGATTTTTTATTTTATGATGATAGATCGTTTTGTGAATGGAAATACTTCTAATGATGAAAAGGTTGATAATGATGAAATTCTTGCTCCGGCAAATTATTACGGGGGTGATATTGCAGGCGTAACTGCTAAATTGAAGGATGGATATTTTGATCAATTGGGTGTCAATACAATTTGGGTGTCGCCAATTACACAAAACCCTAAAGGAGCTTACGGCTTATGGAAAGAACCGCGTTCTCGCTTTAGTGGCTATCACGGGTATTGGCCTGTTTCCTCCACGAAGATTGATTATCGTTTTGGTACGGAAGCAGAGTTGCGAGAACTTCTTGATTTAGCACATTCCAAAAATTACAATGTTGTTATTGATTATGTAGCAAATCATGTTCACGAAAACCATCCTGTGTACAAGTTGCACCCCGATTGGGCAACGGACTTGTACCTTCCCGATGGTTCACTAAACACGATGCGTTGGGACGATCATCGCCTGACCACATGGTTCGACACATTTTTACCGACACTAAACCTTGAACGAAATGAGGTTGCACAACCCATGTCGGACTCAGCATTGTTTTGGATTGAAGAATTTGGTTTTGACGGCATTCGCCATGATGCAACAAAGCATATTCCGGTATCGTTCCAGCGAATATTAACGCGTAAATTGAAGCAACAAGTAGCACTTCCGAAATCAAAAAGAATCTATCAGATAGGAGAAACGTATGGCAGTCCGGAGTTGATTAATTCGTACGTGAATTCGGGAATGTTGGATGCGCAATTTAATTTTAATCTGTATGATGCGGCGGTGGCTGCTTTTGCAAAAAATGATGAAACTTTCGCAAGACTGAAAGACGTGTTGCAACAAAGCTTAAACATCTACGGAAATCATCACTTGATGGGTAACATTAGTGGTAATCAGGACAGAGCCAGATTCATTTCATACGCCTCGGGAGACCTCAGCTTTGCCGAGGATGCAAAATTAGCGGGGTGGACACGTAAAATCGGAGTAAAAAACAATCGCGCCTACGGACGTTTGAAAATGTTACAAGCCTTTAATATGACCATCCCCGGCATTCCGGTTATTTATTATGGTGATGAAATAGGCATGCCGGGAGGTAATGATCCCGACAATCGGCGTATGATGCGCTTTGAAAACCTCAAAACGCAAGAAGTCGAAGTGAAAGCTGTTGTTGAAAAGCTTACGGCTTTGCGAAAGACAAAGCTTTCATTGATTTACGGTGACCTTGAAATCCTGCAAGACGGAGCTGAACATTTTGTGTACCAACGAAATTACTTTGACCAATATGCTATTGTTGCTTTCAACAAAAGTGATGAACAAAAGGAAATCAAAATTACGTTAAGCGAATCTATAGGAAAGAAATCATTCAAGGCAGAATTTGGGTCAAAACTATCCTATGAAGAAGGCGTTTTGACAATCACTTTGCCGGCAAACTCATTTGATGTTCTTTTTAATTAAAGGGTATTTCTGTGTCTGAAATGTGAAAAACAATATAGCGTTGAAGAAAATAGGGTAGTATCTCAGAACTTACATACTTTATGAGGTGCTACCTGGTGTTGCTTTACCACCACCGACCATTTGAAAAACGATTTTATTTTGCTGAGAAAAGTTTGCTGTAATCTGTTCATAAATATTTGTTTTAATTTTCGCGAAAATTATATTTATTTTTTTGAAATCGGCAAAATTTCTTGAGCTTAAAACTAAATCCCAACGAAAAACTTAGTCAGACTCTGGACAAGCCAGAGTGACGGCAAGATTTTTTCGCTTTACAAGTTAAGTCCGGACTTTACAAAGATATTTTAACCTTAAGTCCGGACTTTTTTTTCGCGAGATTTTTTTACTTTTGCAAATTAATTAACGGAATTGGCGAACCTTCTCCGCCACTGCCAAAGTATGTTTGCGGATAACTACCATTCCACTTTTCAATCGCATTTTTCACGTTTTCTAGTCTTTTGTATTCCAAAACATTATCCGAAATTTCTTGTTGAATAAGTTTGTTGTATTCAGCAATTCCCTCCCCCTCTAGAATTTTTGATTGCTTTGTCGCTTCCGCTTTTTTCACTTGTTGTTGAGAAGAAATTTCTATTTGTTGAAGAATATATTTCTCTTTCTCCGCTTTCTGCTCCTCGATTTGTTTCTGTTCAATGGCAACTTTGAATTATATTTGTTTTAAATTTCGCGAAAATTATATGCCTTGAATCGTTTTTGTCAAAAAATGTTCTCCCGAAAAAATAAAATTTGCGGAAAAAAGTGAAGAATGGTACAATATATTTCGTAAATTTGACAAATTTATTTTTTATCCTTTAAAAACCTTTAAGATGGGAATACTCACTACATTATCAGCGTTATCCGGTGGGGGCGTAGATGCTCCGGCTCAAAACACAGCAAATGCGGAAGCCTTTGCCGCAATGGAAGAGGCAGGAAGAAAGCGAACTGAACTGGCTGAAACAACAAAAGGTTTTAAAGGAAAAGTAAATGCCGCCACCACCTATCCGGCAAGTGCTGTCGATTTCCAAAATTTCGCGACAAATTCCGACTCGCAAACTGAAAACCTTGACGGAGACCCACCGCTTGATTTTAAAAAACTTGATTACACCAAAATAACCGGCGAACAAATTGTGCATCGCCTTTTAGATTTAGATAAAAAGTTCGCTCACCTCACCTCGCTCCAAACCCCTGAAAATGAAGCTGCTTATCACGATTATTATAACGGGGAAGAATTGAGAAACACTTACGAGCAAGCCATGAAAAAACTGCAAGCTGAATTAAGGGCTGTTGAGGATAGGATTGATTGGTATGGTGAAATGATCTTAAAATCGAATGAAACAGGTTCTCGAATATCAGAAAATGAGGTGCGAAGTTTGCGAGATGGTATAAATGAGTTAGACATAAAATCCGGTCGTTTAGAAAACGCGATATATTACCTCAAACACCGCTTAGCACCGGAGAATGAAATGTATCATTTTTGTTATATAGACGAGCGATCGCCGGAAGTCTTGGCGGCGGAGGAAGCTATGGGAATCAGGTATTCTATCAGAAAATTTGACGACCGAGACCGCGTCATCCACTATCTGCATATTGGCGATGAAAAAAGGAGGAAAATTGTAGATTCAAAAAATGATAAATATCATGTGATTGCTTTAAATAAAAATGGGGATCTGATTTTTGATAAAATAGACAGTGAAGACAACCAACATTATTATATCAAATTCCGCGAAAATAATGGATTAGTTGAAAGGTGGGTTAAAACACCTAATTTTGGATGGGAAAAACGACAAGAATACCCTTTATTAATGGAACAAGATGTTAACGAAGTGTTTTCTTCTTTGAGATAATTTAAAATTTCGCGAGATTTCGCTTGCCAATCGTTCGTGTTTTGGGTATAATGCAACGATGAAAAAAACATTATTCCTGCTTTCGCTTTGCATGTTTTCTCTTTCAACTCATGCTCTCAACCTCACGGGAACTATTACGGATAAAATCTCTGGAAAACCTCTTGAGGTAGAAATAACTCTTACAGGAGCTGACGATGAATTTTCAAATGAAAAAGGAAAATATGAAATACTTGAATTCGATTCAGCTGGGAGCGGTGCGATGCTGACTTTTAAGCTTGCCGGATATGAGGATTTTGTCGCTGAGTTTGTTGGGGAGCATGGTGTTGTAAGTGGGGTGAAAGTAAAAAAAGATGGTAAATGGATTGGTTCAGAGCCGTTTGAATACAATCCGGACGAGCCAAATGTTCTCAAACTTGACATCAAAATGATGCCTTTGCCGCAAACAATAATCACCGGAAAAGTGGTTGATAGTTTTGGAGATCCCATTCCGCGAGTTAAATTGGAAGCTACATCAAAAGATTTTATCACATATTCTCACCACACTTTTACCAACAGCGATGGAACATATTCCGTTGATGGTTATTTAGCTCCTTCGGACGATAAGCCTTTTAGATATAGGCTAAATTTCATTCACTCTGATTATAAAGCTATTGACCCTGAAATGGTGGAAGTGGGAGCATCAGTGAAAGAGGCGGGTAAACAAGTTTTGTCTTTTTTGAGTGTTCGAGGTGCACGAGAAAAACAAATGGAAGCGATGAGCGGATTTGAGTGTAGCGAAATTATGCCGAAACACTTAATTGGCGCGAATTGTTCTTCGCATAACGACCTCAAAGGAGATGCCGACGATTTGGCGATGTGGATTCAGAAATTCGGTAGCAAAATCACCACTTTGGCAGGAATGGCAGCTGTGGCTTTGATCATTTGGAATGCTTTCACCCTCGTTACCGCCGCCGGAGATAGCGACAAAATATCGCAAGGAAAAAAAGGGCTTTTTTGGACAGTGATCGGTTTAGCTGCGATAATGTTTGCCTACCTCATCGTCAAAACCGTCATTGTCATGACATACACCCAATAATTTCGCGGGAAATTACCGCGCCTGCCATTTTTCGGGAGAACGACTGGTGTGTAAAACAGAAATCACCACAATTTTTTTGCTATATATTTTGTAGTAAACTCCTATAGGAAAACGTTTTAGAAAAACACCTCGTATGTCATTCAATCTTTTTTGGTAAGCACGAGGGTTCTGCAAAATATACGTATAAATCGTATCTAATTCGGCTAAAAAATCATCTGCCAAATCGGGCGTAAAATCATCGTAATACTCAACTATTTTCTGAATATCTTGCTCGGCTTTTGGTCTAATCGACAGTTTATGCATTCTTACGGCGGATATTTGCTTTTACTTCTTCCCAACTCAATCCTTCGTCGGTAGCATTATCAGCTTCGCGTTCTCTTTCTTTCAAAATTTTAATATGCTCGGGCGACAACCCGGCTTGCTCTTCCATCAAAAGCATTTCCATTCGTAATTCTTCCAAATTTCGGAAATGTCGTTTGCTGAGATTAACGTCTTCGTCAAAAGTTATAGTGTTCATCGGTTTTAAATATAGCTCAAAGATACAAAAAATGCAAATAGGTTTCAGTGGTTTTTTCGCGAGAATGCGAAATTTCACGACAAAACCTCTTCTGTTTCCTTTTTTCTGAACCCAAAAACCAAAAAAACCATTAATCCCATAACCACCAATCCCAAAGCATTAATCGCGAAAAGTTCCAAAGCTTTAAGGAAAATATCGTTTCGTCCAATCGCAAAACCAATTCCGGAAGCCGCTAAAGGCGGAGCCATTGCCAAAGCGATTGCCGCTCCTGCGATCAAAGAATGGACTTTTTCTGAAGCAATCGAAATTGCCGCGATTAAACCCGCGAAAATTGCAATCAAAATTTCCGGCAACTCCACCACAAACCGCGAACTATTCCATAAATGGTAGTCAATAATTAGAATGGGAGGTTGGGCTGTCGCTCAATCACCTATTCTTGCAACTACTATCACAACCAAAGGACTTGACGAGAGAGGTTTTGTCAGCTTAATCGATTATTATCATTTATAAGTTTCATTATTGAATTGCTGTATACGAGATCCGTTCGTACGGTGGTGTGAGCGGCGCACTCCGTTTCTAATTAAGGGGCGGAGTCGTCTACTCGATTGTGTGCAGTTTATCCTTTCAGTTTAGTAATTTCTTCTTTTGTTAGTCCTGTTGCAGTTACAATAACTTCTATGTCAAAACCTTGTTTTAAAAGATTTTTAGCAACT
>PDWJ01001088.1_pt1 | contig 35135 bp, 30 predicted proteins | sample 1430881 | NCBI WGS metagenome assembly PDWJ01 (sample SAMN01162460, study PRJNA174530) | Oral metagenome, whole genome shotgun sequencing project. | biome: Marine environment; feature: Marine mammal; material: Swab sample of the gingival sulcus; isolation source: swab sample of gingival sulcus...
AAGGGCCTGGAGGTGGCCTGAAAGTGAAGAAAAACGGAAGGAGCAAAACCGGACAGTTTATGTATTTTAAAACCGGACAATTCTATTTGTTGACAACAGGTAAAATCGTGAACCTGTTTTTTTAGTGTGATCCCTTTTCCCGATAAAGTCCTGCATCAACGGCATTCATCATGGCTGTTTCGTCCAGACTGCCGCCGAGAAAACGGTTAACCTGCCGGACAATGGCGTCGGGGGTGTCAATACAGGATCGGTGGGACACACAGAGCAGGGGCGTGGCGGATTTCAGAAGGGTTTTCTGGCTGCGCCGGACCTGGCGGTGATAAACGCCGGCCAGTTGTTCATCCGAAAGCCCGGAACCCTTTCGGCCCGTTCTTTCCAGCATCCTTGCCTGAGAGCGGATCAGCTCGCCCAAATCCCGCTCCATGAAAATAACCCGATAGGCGAGATCGTTCCGGATCGCGTCCAGCAGCGGAACCACCACCTTGACCGCCTGGCCCGTTGCCGCTTCCAGCCAGTGGTTGTCGGCGGCCAGCTGTTTGACCCGTTCATATTCGAAATATCCGTTGGGATTGCCGGGATCTGCCTTCCGGCGGTCATCTGTGAGAACGGGCAGACCGCCTGCTGCCAGCATCTGCATCATCATGGATGTCCCGGACCGGGGAAGCCCGGTAACAATGACAATGGTTTGCTCAAGTTCTCCGGGCAGGAGCGGGGGATGCTGCACACCGTCTTTAACGGCGGGTTCACTGTCCTGTGAACGGCGGTGGTCAACGGCCGGCGCGAGGGTGCCGGATTTCAGATGCCGGATGCGGGCTTCGGCTTCACGGGCAAGGCCGGCATATCGGTCTGCCATGTCTGCGTTTTTCACGTTGTTTTTGTAAAGATCTGTCAGTGCGTGATACGCATCCGTGTGATTGGGGTTCTGGTGAACGGCAACCTTCAGGGCCTGTATGGCCCGGGGGATACGGTTCATGCGGGTGAGCGCAATCCCCAGCAGGTAGTGAGCGGCCGGTAGCTGATAATCCAGTCCGGCAGCTGTCATGGCGTGGTCGGCGGCAAGGGCATGTTTTTTTTCTGCCAGGTAAACCCGGGAAAAGCCGATATGCGCGCTGGCGTTTTCAGGATCCAGGTCAAGGACCCTCTGAAATGCTGCCTTTGCTCCGTCCAGTTGGTTCAATTGCAGACAGGTATGTCCGCTGAGGAGGTGAAGCGGGGGGGTGTCATAGCCCTTGTTTTCTGAAAACGTCAGATACTTCAGGGCGTTTTTCAGGTCTCCCCCGGCAAAAAAGAGGTCAGCCCGCAGGTAGTCAGCCACCGCTGTATTGAAGGCAGCTTCCTGCCGGAGCACTCTGAGATCTGTTTGTTCTTTTTCCGTCAGATCAGCCGGTTGTTTGTCTTTTAATGACCCAAGCAGCGTTTCTAAGGCGGTTGCCGCTTCTGCGGCCTTTTTTTCTTTTCGGTCAATGACGGTATCAAGCAGGGCCTGCGCGTCTTCGATCCGATCCACGGCCTTGTAGCAGCCGATAAGCTGGAGGCCGAATCGATACTGATCCGGCCACGATTCAGCGAGTTTTTCCAGAAGCAGGATGGCGTCAACATGGCGGCCGGCATCCATATAGGTCCGGGCCAGGTTGTAGTTGAGCTCCCGGATGCATTCCTGTACGGCCCTGCCTTTGTCCGCATCCGGTTCATCAATGTAGCCAAGCGCCACCAGCTGCTGGATGGCTTCCTGGCATTCTGCGGGGTCCAGGCAGGTTTCCGGAGGGTGGGTGCCCGCATCTCCCGGCCGCGTATCCCAGGAAGGCAGGGTCTGGATATCAAGGGACCGCGTGAACGCCGCTGCAAGGGGTTTTCCGTCCATGTCTTCGCCCACGGGCAGGCCGAAAAGCGAGAGAATCGTTGGGCAGATATCCAGGAGAACAGCACCGTGAATGATTTCGTCCTGCTTGATCCCCGGACCTTTCATGACCAGAATGCCGTGGTGGCGGTGCTGAGCCGCCGGGCCGGCGGGTTCGTCCGGGATGTGCGGGCTGCGCCGGTGGTCGGAGAGAAACCCGTGGTCCGAGAGCAGGATGACGGTGGTGTCGTCACCCGCTTCTGCCAGAAGCTGGCCGAGCATCATGTCATGATAGATGTACCCGCTTTGTACCACCGTATTGTAGATGTCGTAGTCCTCGGGCGGGATCCACGACAGGCGCGGTGGATGATACTGCATAAAACCATGGGAAAAATGGTCGATGGCATCAAAATACACAGCCGTGAAATCCCAGGGTTCATGGTGCATGATCGCCAGCGCGGCAGCCTGGACGGTGGAACAGTCACAAATAATCCTGGCAATGGTTTCCAGACGCCGGTCCCTGTCCTGATTCACGCGGGCGGCATTGGGGACAAAGGGAAGAATGTGTCCGGCTTCAAGGTTCTGCGGGTGCCAGCGCAGCGCGGCCAGATTGTTGATCAGCCGCGGGGGATGCACGGTGCCCGGTTTCATGGGCCAGGGCTGATCCAGGGGCGCATGGGCCCGCTGATACTGGTTGGAAACCATGACCCCGTTTATCGGTTCTGCCGGATGGGAGGGCCACCAGCCGATGACATGACATTTTTTCCCTTCCTGGCTGAGAATATTCCAGATGGCCTTTGTTTTTCTGGACAGGTTGGTGATGGGGCGGATGCCGTCACCGTTGGGCATGGGTTCGATAAATCCGTATATCCCATGTTTGTACGCACGTTTGCCTGTGGCAATAGACGTCCAGAGCATGGGCGATAATTCCGGATAAAGGGTTGAAATGTTTCCCATCACCCCCTGATTGACCAGGCGTTCGAGATGGGGCATTTTACCTGTATCCATCAGCGGGTTGATGACATTCCAGTCCGCACCGTCCCAGCCGATGAGCAGTACTTTCCGGGTTTTAGTGTCATGAGGGGTTCCAGGGGAAAAGGACATGGGCTTATTTCACCTCCGGTCCTGACGTGTCTGTCAACAACAGCAGCAATGGGCCGGGGGTGAAGGCATCCGGCGTCGTCTGGGGTTCGTCGGTGTAATCCACGTCCACCAGCACGCTGTCCGATCCGACGGTGATGGTTTTTCTCAGTGGGAAGGGGGCCTCGCCGCCGCTGATGGTGAGCGGGTAGGTGCCTTCGGCCAGTATGGGGATGGCGAAACCGCCGGCATCCCCGGTGACGGCATAAAACGTGCCGACATCGGGCATGACCTGGACGCTGGCCAAACCTTCTCCCGGATTATAGATGTCATCATCATTGGCATCCTGCCACACCGTACCGACGATGAAGCGGTTGTAATGATTGCTTTTCCACGTAGCGGCACGGCATAAGTTTCCCGTGACCACCAGGGGGCCGACGCTGGTCGCGCTGTTATCCTCGGGCACAGCGGCATAGCCGATGTTAGAGGAATTGTAACCCCCATCGTTCATGATGGCTTTGCGGTGCCCGCGGCCGTTCTGCATGCCGCCGTTGCCATAGCCCCAGTCGATGTTAAAGCCGGCATGACCGTGAATGGCAGATTCGGTGTAGGAATACACAATCCCGCTGGCTGACGTATAGGAAAAACCCGCGTCGGTAATGCGCTGGAACTGGTTATGATGATTCTGGCCGTTGATGGAGATCAGATAGTCGGAATGGGCCTTGGCTGCCGCGTACAACCGGCGGTCAAAGGCTGCCGGCGGAGACGCCGCGATGGCGTTGAATTCACTTTGCATCATGGTTAGATCGACGTTGAAGTAGTTGATGTGGGAAATGACATCCGCATCCCCGGTATTGGCGAGAAAAATGCCTTCGGCAGGGGGATCCTGCCTGGCATTGTTGACCATCCAGGTCATGGCCTGTTCAACGCCATCCGGATGCGCACCATCACTGGTTTTGTGATACACCCACTCTGTCGAAGGGGTGCTGTCCCGGGTCAATGGCTTTTCGGCAGCCGGGTTTTCTTTTGCTTGAAGCACCACTGTCGGGGGATTCTCTTCTGGCGCGCGTACCACTGCGAAGGCTGAAAATGGAACGATCCAGGACAGCATCAGTATACCAAAGAATGAAAGGACCTTCGTCATGGTCTTCTCCTTTTGGATATGTTGCTGGTGGCTGTTATTTCTTTTTCCATGTGCCGTCCGGCAGCTGAATCCAGACGCCGGGGAGTGCTTTTTCAGCAATCTGTCTGGCTCTGAGCTGTTCAACGAGTTCCAGTGTGGCGCCCTGTTTTTTGGCAATGGCCTGGTAAACCGTTTTACGGTCGGCATTTTCAGCCATGACCAGCTGTTTCTGGGTCTCAGGGGCTCTGAATTCCAGATACCCCCGGTTGTTTTCACCGATAATACCCTCGGCTTTGAGGACTTTCAGGGCCGGAATGCGGGATCGCATCCGTTCCTTGATGCCGCCGGAAACCGCCAGAACGGGCATCAGGCAGACGATGAGCGTAATGGCGATGAAATGTGCTGGTTTCAGTCGGATATACATGGGGAGCCTCCTTATCGTATTTATTTTTCAGCCGGGTCCACAGTTTCTTCGTACGCGTCAAGGTCATCGAAAAAGTCGTCCAGGGCCCGGTCCACCTTGATGTTCACATCAATGGTGATATGGATGGGCTTGACTTCCACCGGCTTGATTTCCACTGCATGGCGGGTGTTGCAACCGGCAGCCGGCAGGCAGACGAGGGTGAGCAGCAGGAACGTTACGTATAGCGGTTTCATGAGGTTTCCTTCCCGAAAACGGGCTGTTTCATTCTAAGGTTTTCATCAGTCCCTGGTAGTGCAGGATCTCTTCCAGGGGGAGTCTGAAGTTGATATCAAGCGAGATCCCCTGAAACACGGAACCCGAATTCCCTGAGGGGACGCGGACAAAGCCGCCGGCTTCCGGTTTGAAGACAAACGGCAGGGGCGTGGCCGGTTTCCCGTCAAACTGGAGTTTGACCCGCAGCCGGTCATCGGCTTCCGAATGGATGCGCAGCTTGACCCATTTGTAATCATACTGTTTCAGGGCCTCGGTGGCAAGGTCGATCTGAGAGACCCCGGCCATATCACCGCCGCCCAGGCGGAGGGTTTCGGATGCATTCATGCGCAGGGTGCCGCCCTCACCCGGAGATGAATAGAGAAATCCATCATCAAACCGGATCTGCGTTTTTGTAAACCGGAACGGGATTTTCCCGCTGACCGTCCCCTTGCCCTGAGCATCACCGACCCCCAGCTGCCCGAGGAGTTCAGACAGGTTCAGGCGGTCGCAGTAGAGGGTGGACGCATACTTTACGATGGCTGGATCCAGGCGGAGGGCGGCCGTCTCCACCGTCCCGCCGCACCACTTAACAGCGGCGCGTTCGATAAACAGGGAGGTGGGTGATTCCAGACAAAAGCAGACGGATCCCTGTTTCAGGTGCAGGCGGCCGGCGGTTATCTCTGACACCTGAATCTGTTGATCCGGCAGGGTGAACGGTTCTGGCAGTTCGGGAAAGGTGATGGCCCCGGAAATGCCTGCCGCTGTCACCTGTGGAGACGTGAACCGTCCCGCGTCAAGGGTGCAGGTGGCGGTTCCGGTTACGCCATCCGGGGACAGTTGGGCGCTGGCGGAAGTATGGATGCCGCCCTCCCAGGTCATGTTCGTGAGTGCCGGATGCAGCTGGCTGAGGTCAAACGGGGCGGATGTCGTCCAGTCAATGGTCGCGGACAGGGCAGCGGAAGGCCCGGTGACAACTCCGGTAACCGATGCTGTCAGCGCTGGAATCAGGGGGGTTTGAAGGGTGGCGGAGAGCGTGGCATTGTCATCGATCAGCCGGTAGCCGATGGCGGCACTGGCTACGGATTTCCCCTGGAACCGGATGTCCGGCAGGGCGATGGTGCCCAGGTCAGCGGATTTCCGGACGGGCCAGGCAAACGGCAGCCGGGCAGTGATCCCGGAGAGTTTCAGCGGCAGGTCTTCAGCACAGAGGGTGCCCTTGTCTCCAGTGAACACGCCGGTGAGGCAGATGCCGGTCTCTGGTTTAACGGTCATCTGCGTTTTCAGGCGGATGTCGGCAAAACTGACCGATCCCGGGGCGGTGACCAGCCCGGGGCCGGTGGTGGCTGCGGTGACGTCCAGGGCTGCCAGATCCGGGTTTTTGCTGCCTGTCATGCGGATATCTGTGCTGGTTGCGGAAACGGTTACCCCAGGACTTGACATTTTCACAGGGCCGGTCTTGAGCCGGGCGTCGATCGCGGCCGAATCACGGTTTCCCCGGACCGTGATTCGGCAGTCGGGGCAGGGGGTGCTGAGGTCATATCCACCGCCTGAAAGATGGATATGACCAGTGCCGGCCGACAGGTTGGGCCGGGAAGATAACTGCCAGTCACCGGATGCCGGGTCAATGGAGCCGCGGATAGTGCCGGTTGCGGTGAGCCTGGATATCCCGTCCCGGGGGCCGGGAAGGGGTGACCTCAGCTGATAGGCCATGTCCACGGTGATGGGCCGGGTATCTGGCGCAACGCTGCAGGTAAATTGCTCGCAGTCAACAGGCGGTATGGCAAAATCCGTGAACCCCAGGGTGAACGGCGCTGCGGTGAGCTGCCATGCCTGCCCTTTTTCATGGGTGATGTCAAGTTCAATCTGGCTGTTTTCAGCGGTTGCTTCCCGGTGAGACACCCTGATCCGCGCGGCAAGGGGGGCCGGCGCTGAAACATCTGCCCAGGCACGGATGTGGGCGGCGGTAAGGGTCATGGTATCAGGGCTGAGGGTCAGGCTGCCTTCTGCCGTGATGCCGGCTGGAAGATACGGGAGCAGTTCCGGCATCATATCTGCAAACATGAGCGGAGACGTCTCCGGCAGTTCAAACCAGAGGCGTAAGGCATCGGGCGTTTGATCCAGCGCTGCTGTGAGCCGGCAGGCAGCGGAACGGAGATGCAGGGTCAGCTCGGCGTGGTATGGGGTTGTGTCCGCCTCGGTGGGGGCGGCGGTGAGGGAAAAGGGAATCTGGTGGCCGGTTTTTCCGTGGGTCCAGGCTGCCGGGAGGCAAAGACAGCTTTCCGTCACCTGCAGGGTGCCCAGCCGCGTGAGGGTCTGTGCCAGCTCCGCCAGGGAGGGTGCCGCAGATGGGTGCGAAGCAGACGGCGACGGCTGGGGAAGGGTTTTCGGGACAGGAACCCGCAGGCCGGTCAGAGTGATGCCCCGCACCCGGCCGTTTGTCAGAGACCGGGGAGAGAAGCGGATACGCACGCCTGTGAGGGTGACCGGATCTGGAAGGAGGTCCAGATGAACCTGTGTCTCTGCCATGCGGATTTCAAAAGGTGAGAGGTGGGTCACACGGGTGTCAATGCGGACGCCGGTGAGGCGGGTGTTGATTTCCGGAAGGATCCACCGGTTGACGACAGGGGGAAGTGCCATATATCCCATGGCCGCAATCCCGAAACAAATAACCATGGGCCGGGCGATCCGCCAGAAAAGGGACAGGGCGGATGCGGGTCTGAAAACAATGTGTCTGGGGATGCGCGGAAAAAACATCCAGAGCTCCGTAAAAGGGGCTGCCGGTGGCAGGAGCAGATCAATCCTGCATATCACCGAAGCCTGAAAAGTCAACACGTGTTTTCAGGCTCTCTGAGGCAGATTTTAAACCGTGTCATTTTTTTGTAAACGGACGGGGTTGAAACAGGTTATCTATCACCGCCCTGTGTTAACTGCGCGCCCGTTTTCAGACAGGTTGAGCTGTCGGATCAGTTGTTCGGCCTGTGCCTGCGCTTCTTTGTAACGGTATCTCGAGACCAGGGTTTCGAGATCCCGCACGCCGTTACGCATGGGGGGCGGCCAGACTGCGTTGGTGATGGCCGCCATGCACTGTCTGCATTTGGAGAGATCCCCCTGGTCCAGGTAGGGTATCAGGGTTTCGAGCAGGTCACTGCAGACATCCACCGGCAGGGGCTCTCCTGTCCCGCCGGCGGCGGCGTTTTCAGCGATGCTTCGGACGGTTTCAGGCACCGGAGCCGCCTGCTCAATGGCCTCGAGCACCGCCGACAGCTGCTGGTTGAATGCGGCCAGCAGCAGGGGCCTTTTTGCATCATCTTCCAGTGCGGATTCGAGATCGCACGTCGCCTGATAGAGGCTTTCGGCACCGATGTTTCCGGATTCCCCCTTGAGCTGATGAAGCAGACGGGCTGCTGCCGGCAGGTTCTGTTTGCCGATGGCTGCCGTGAGCATGGCTGGGGTCCGGCTATGTGCGGTCAGGAACCGGGACAGCAATTGCCTGTACAGATCCGTGTTGCCGCCGCACCGGATGATCCCTTGTGCGGTGTGGATTCCGGAGATGTGGAGATCGGTCTTTTCGCGTGTCTCAACGGCCTCGGAAATGCCTGACGCCATCCTGCCGGTATGGGGGATCCACTTGAGAAGGACATCGAATAGCGAATGAATCTCAATGGGTTTTCTGATAAAATCGTTCATCCCCGCGTGGTGGGCTTTTTCCATGTCCGCAGCCATGGCACCGGCAGACATGGCGATCACGGGCAGGGCCTCGGATGATTTGATTCTTCGTATCCTGCGGGTTGCCTGAAGGCCGTCCATCACCGGCATCTGAACATCCATCAGCACAAGATCATAGTCTTTTTCGCGTACCCGTTCGAGTGCTTCACGGCCGTTTTCCGCAACGGTCACGGAACATCCGGCACAAGAGAGCACTTCAACGGCAAACGCCTGGTTTATCAGATTGTCTTCCACAAGGAGAATATCTGCACCCTGAATCGCTTCCACCCGTTCAGGGGAAATCAGATGCTGTTTCCGGGTGTCTGACGAAAACAGGGGCAGCCGGGTCCGGGTTTTCAGTGCGGTGATCAGACGATCCGGGAGCAGGGGCAGGGTCAGGATACCGCTGAATACCGCCAGTTCTTCACTGAGGGTTTCGAGGCGGTCATCTGTCAGCCGGGTTAACAGAAACAGCCGGGTACCGTTTGCGGGTGCCGCCAGTTTCCGGGCTACGTTGATGCCGTCTGAATCCGGCAGCCGGTGATCAATGAGGAGGGTTTGAAACGGCCGGGACGTCCGGGAGGCCGCTGTGAACCTGTTTATGCCCTCCCGTTCCGAGTCCACGGTTGTCACACTGGCACCCACGGAGAGCGCCAGGTTTTCAATGACATGGCGCAGCGACATATTGGCGGATATCAAAAGGATCTGTTCATCTTTCAGCTGTCCCCACTGGTCTCTGAAACAGCGGGTCCCGGCTGGAACTTTAAAGCGGATGCTGAAGAAAAAACGGCTTCCTGTATTCAGGCAGCTTTCCACCTGCAGATTCCCGCCCATCAGTTCAACCAGCCGTTTGCAGATGGCCAGCCCCAGTCCGGTTCCTCCGTATTGACGGGTAATCGAGGAATCGGCCTGGGAAAACGCCTGAAACAGACGGGCGAGCTGGTCCTCGGACATGCCCATCCCGGTATCGGTGACGCCAAACAGGATATCCGTATATTCGCGCGTCTGGGCTGTCATCTCAATACGGATGAAGATCTCGCCCTTATCCGTAAACTTGATGGCATTTTCCCCCAGGTTGATGAGGATCTGCTTGAGGCGTAAGGCGTCTCCGATCACAGTTACGGGAAGATCTGTTGAAATGTCGTAAAAGATGTCCAGCCCGGTTTTCTGGGAGGACCTTATGGCTAGAATATCATTGACCTCTGAGAGCATGGCGTTCAGGTCAAAGGGTGCCTGTTCCAGCTCGAGCTTGTCAGCCTCCACCTTTGAAAAGACGAGAAGCTGGTTGATCAGTTGCAGAAGGGATTTGGACGACTGGTCAATTTTGGTCAGGTAATCGTATTGCCGGGGGGTGAGACGTGTTGCCAGTGCCAGCTGGGTCATGCCGATAATCGCGTTCATGGGCGTGCGGATTTCATGGCTCATGTTGGCCAGAAATTCACTTTTGGCAATGGTGGCTGCTTCGGCCTTCTCCCGTGCCTGTACCAGTTCGGTGATGTTCTCCTTGATGGCGACATAGTGGGTGATGGTTCCGTTATCATCCTTGAGTGGCACCATCACCACGTTTTCATTGTAGAGTTCCCCTGTTTTTTTCCGGTTGATGAACTGCCCCTTCCACATGTCACCCCGGTTCAGGGTTTCCCACATGTGGGTGAATACTGCCGGATCAACCTCGCCGGACTTGAGAATCCGCGGGTTTTTTCCGACGGCTTCCGCAGAGGCATATCCCGAATTCGCTTCAAAGGCCGGATTCACATATTCGATGGTGCCGTTGATGTCGGTGATGATAATGGTGTTGGGCGCCTGCTCCACTGCCAGCAGCAGTTTTTTCTGCATCTGTTCGGCGGACTTCCGGACAGAGACATCCCGTGACGTGAAGATGATGCCGTTGATGTCCGGATCATTGATCATGAACCGCAGAGAGGATTCCATGATACAGTAGCTGCCGTTTTTGTGAAGTATCCGGTGCTCTTCGGGAAGGATGCCCGAATCGGCGTTTATGAATCGCTGGGTGAGCGTCTTCACGCCTTCTAGATCATCCGGATGGATGAATTCAAGCAGGCTGCGTCCAGTCACCTCCTGGGACGTGTATCCCAGCACATGGAAGACAGAAGAGCTTGCAAACCGGATCACGCCCTCCTGGCTGGTGATCAGGATAACATCATTAATATTTTCAATCAGTTTCCGGAAATGCCGTTCCCGCTTTTCCAGCCCGTCCTGAAGGGATTTTCGGTGTTCGATTTCCGTCTCAAGGGATCGGGTGCGCTGGACCACCATCTTTTCAAGGGCATCTCGTGAATTTTCCAGTTCATCCTGCGCTTTTTTCTTGTCCGTGATATCCAGGGTATACACAATGGCCTGAACGATCTCTTTTTGTTCATCAACAATCGGATACGCATGCACTTCCACATGCCGGCATTGCCCATGGACAATGTGCTGATGCGTCATCACCACCGGTGCATGGGTTTCCTTGACCCGTCGGATGGGGCAGTCGATGCCGTCGTTGCAGCAGGGGGTGTCACGGTTGTGGGTCAGCTCATAGCAGTACTGCTTCTCGGTGCGCCACTGAAGCTTGGCTGCCGCGTTGGCAATGGCGACTTCAAAGGTGCTGATGTCAATCACATAGAAGGGATGGTTCAGGGATTCGATTACGGTTGTCAGAAATTTGGCCTGTTCCGCCATGCGGGCTTCGGCGTCTTTTCGGGTGTCGATTTCGGCCTTGAGGGAACGGGTCCGTTTCTGCACTAGGGTTTCAAGGTTTTCGTTGGTGGCCAGCAAGGCTTTCTGTGCCTGTTTCCGCTCAGCGAGTATGCCTCTGATGCCGTGCATGATCCATGCACCGAAGGTGAGAATGACGAAAATCGTCAGCAGGCTGACCCCGCCGCCAATCCACGCGAAAAGACGCATCTGTGCCTGTTCGTTTGCTTCCATGGCAGTGATACGGGTGATATGGGTCTGCACAGCGAAATGCAGCATGATCAGTAAACAAAAGCAGAAGAGGCAGATGGAAAAGTAGAGGATGCATTTTTTCAGGATCGGTTCCATTGGTGGACGGGGCGTCATAGTCAGCATCCGTATTGGTTGAATAGCCGGCGCTCTTTTTTAGCGGCGTACAGGGGCATACCGTATGGCCGCATACGGTATGGGCCGATAGGGAGCCTGTACCGGCATTCCGTTAAAGGTGAAGGGGTGACCGTCTGACAGTGAGCGATGATCAAACCTGTTTATAATATCATTTTATCCGTCTGAAGAGAATACAAAACATCCAGAAAACGTGGATCCACTAACGGCAGTTCTACAGCCCTGTTTGTCTGCATTCCCCCTGATCTGCACGATCCAGTACCTGGCCTTTAGGGTGCTGATCGGCGACCTGCGGGTATTTTCCCTAACTCCCCCGGCCTCCGAACAGCGCCGTCCCGATGCCCATGGAAACGAACACGGCACCGGTTACCCATTTTCCGGATTGGCGGATCCCCTTGTTCCGATTCAGCCAGTTACCGACACTGCCGCCGAGGAGGCCGATGGCGATATCAATGGGAAGCGAGACAGAAAACATGAGCATTCCTAGGGAGAGCAGCTGAAGAGCGGTGCTGCCTTTTGAGGGATCGACGAACTGAGGCAGAAAGGCCAGGAAAAAAAGGATCACCTTGGGGTTGAGGATGTTGGTGAAAAGTCCCTGATAAAAGATGTCGCGCAGCCGGCTGTGTTCCCTGGCCTTTATCTCAACGGCGTCCCCGTTGCTTAACATGGCCTGGATGCCAATGTAGATCAGATAGGCGGCACCCAGAAATCGAACGAGATTGAATGCAACCGCTGAGGCGGCAATCAGGGCGGAGATCCCGAGCGCAGCAGCGAGGGTATGCACCAGCACACCGGCATGTACGCCAAGCGCGGAGACAACACCGGCACTGCGTCCCTGGGTAAGGGACCGGGTGGCGATATAGAGCATGTCTGGCCCCGGTGTCAGGGCGAGCAGAACGGTGGCGGCGGAAAACAGGCAGATGGTGGTCAAACTCAGCATGACAAGTCTCTTTTCAAACAAAAGACGGCCCGGAAACACCGGACTGTCTTTTTCCTCGGTTTTTGCGATCCGTTTCAATGGGCAGTGAAAGATCGAAAGGGCGTGCGGTTCAATGTCCACGCCGTACCGCCCTGTTTCACCTTCATGGCTAGCCCAGTATAGTCCCGTAAAAAACAGTTGTCGAGGGCATATTCGCTGCGGGTGGCACATACCACCGGTTGCCGCTTTTCATCTGTCCGAGGTAAGGCTTGATTTCAGGGGGTATCCCCGGGTAAGCTGGGTTCAGGTGTCCGGGGGGCCTGCGCTGACCGGGCAAGAGAAAAAATCAACGCACTGTTTGCTTTTCAAGAGAATCAACTGGGAGGGGGAGACGATGCTGAACCGAACCGTATCCATTCTGTTTCTGGCCTATATCTGCATAACCTGCGCCCTGATGTTTCCGTTGGCAGTCCTGATCTGGCTGATCACACGGCCCTTCGACCACCGGCTCCGGGTACTGCATCAATTCACCTGTCTGTGGGGCGCTCATTATATCTGGGTGATGCCGGTCTGGAAACTGACCCTGACCGGCCGGAACAAGATTCCGAAAACAGGCAATCGGATTTACGTCTCCAATCATCAGTCCCAGCTGGACATCCTGGTGGCATTCAATCTGTTTACCCATTTCAAGTGGGTTTCCAAGATCGAGATTTTCCGGCTTCCCTTTGTGGGGTGGAACATGACCCTGAACCGGTATATCCGTCTGAAACGGGGCGACAAGGAGAGTATCCGCCAGATGATGGCAGACTGCGAAGCGTCCTTGCGCCAGGGCAACCCGGTTTATATGTTCCCCGAGGGAACCCGGTCGCCGGACGGAAACGTGAAACCGTTCAAGCCCGGCGCCTTTGAACTGGCCCATAAACTGAAACTGCCCATCCAGCCCATTGCCTTGAGTGGCACCCGGCGGGCACTGCCCAAGTACAGCCTGAATTTTCATGGGCGTCACCACCTGCGTATGGACGTCCTGGATGAGATACCCTACAGTGCGTTCTCCCATCTGTCCGTTTCTGACACCGCAGAAAAGGTCCGGCACATCATTATGGCCCATGTGGATGCGCATCAGGGGGACGCTGCCGGTACAGCGGACGTGATCTCACAGACCGTGTGATCTGGCCTGGCCTGTTGCCGGGGCGCACCGGTTCCTGTAGAAGGTGCGGGCGATGTGAGCACGCCGCGTATGTGCATCTGTTTACCCGGAAATATAGGCAAATGCGGTGTCATTTTTAGTGATGACAGTTGCTGTCAGGCGTCTGCGGCCTGCATGGCTTCGAGTGTTTCCCATCGGGCATAGAGCCGGTCCACTTCCGCCAGGGCCGCATTCAGGTGATTGCAGGCATCGGTGAGCCGGCCGGCATCCGAGGCAGTCTCTGGATCTCCCACGGCCTTTTCCCATCGGCTGACTTCTGCTTCTGCACTTTCAATGGCAGCTTCCATGCCGTCGAGTTCCCGCTGATACTTGTAGGAGAGTTTGCCGGCAGTGCGGGGCGTTGACGGTTTTGTTCCGGAAGGGGTCGTCTTGGTTTTTTTCCGGTGGTGTGCCGGTCTTCGGTCAGACAGCCATTGGCGGTAGTCGGCATACAGGCGGGATGCCCCGCTGCTGTCGAGGCCGATGATGCCGTCTGTGACCCGGTCGAGCATGGCCCGGTCATGGGTGACAAGGATCACAGCGCCGGGAAATTCCATGAGGCTGGATTCGAGCACTTCAAGGGAGGGAATATCCAGATCATTGGTGGGTTCGTCCAGCAATAGCAGATCTGCCGGCTTCAGCATGAGCCGTGCCAGGAGGAGCCGCGCTTTTTCTCCGCCGGACAGACGGGTTACGGGCTGCCGCAGCTGGTCCGGGGTAAAGAGGAATTTCTTGGCCCAGGTAACGATGTGGATGGAGCGGCCCTGGTAGATCACCGTGTCACCTTCCGGCCACAAGGCCCGGTCCAGGGTGAGATTCGGGTTTTCATCCGGATCGATTTGTTCACGCCGCTGGTCAAAATAGACAATGGAAAGATTTTCTGCCGGGATGACCCGGCCTTTATCGGGCGGGGTTTCACCGGCAAGGGCGCGCATGAGGGTGGTTTTACCGGAGCCGTTGGGGCCCATGAGGCCCAGCCGGGTACCGGGTGTCAGGATAAAGGAGAGATCGGAAAAGAGTGTCTGGCCGCCGAATGCCTTGGCAATGTTCCGGACCTCCAAAAGTTTTTTCGTGCGCCGGGCGGTTTTCTGAAACGCCATTTCCGCGCTTTGAACCATCCGGTTCCGGGATGTTACCGCCTTGAGATCAGATGCCAGACGCAGGGCATCATCGATCCGGTACCGGGCTTTGGTGGTGCGGGCTTTGGGGCTTCGGCTCAGCCAGTCTGCCGCTCTTCTGTATTGGTTGGCCAGTACGGATTCCTGCTGTTGTTGCTGGGTGAGAAAGGCGTTCTTTTTTTCTGAAAACTTAGCATAGGGGCCGGGAATGCTCAGGTAACCGTCCGGATAATACCGGCCCAGTTCGATGGTGCGGGTGGTGGCGCCGTTGAGAAAAGTGCGGTCGTGGGTGACCATGACAAAGGGGAACCGGGCGTTTTTCAGCACGGTTTCCAGCCAGAGGATGCCGTCGATGTCCAGATGGTTGGTGGGTTCATCAAGCAGCAGGAGCTCCGGATCGGCGGCAAGGGCCCGGGCAATGGTCAGGCGTTTGCGCCATCCGCCGGACAGGTGTTTTACAGGTTGGTTCGGGGTATCGAAACCCGCTTCTCCCATGACCCGGTATAGAAGCCGCATTCGGGCGGTATCTTCCTGTTCTGCGGGTGACAAACTGTTTATCAGCGTTTCCTGAATCGTTAGTGCGGGATCCAGACGGTCTTCCTGGGGGAGAAAGACGATGCGGATGGGCCTGGGCCAGAAAATAGTTCCGCTATCGGGACGTGATTCACCGGCCAGCATCTTTAAAAACGTGGATTTTCCGCTGCCGTTAGCCCCCACCAGCCCGATGCGGTCTTCGGCGTTGATGGAAAGGGAGATCTGGGTGAAGAGATCGGTTGCGCCGAAAAATTTTGTAAGATTGCGTATGTCAACAAGCTGATGCATGGTGTTTCCTGATATGGTAAAATCATTTTGGACTGGGTTTAAACAATTTCGGGTTGTTTTGCAAGATCTGTAAAGACGTTAAAGATCCTAAGAACCTTAAAGACGTTAACGTCCTTGAAAAAGACTTGACCGTTTACACCAGGGTCGTTAACCTCTTCAAAAAAAGAGGTTAACGACGCTGCATGAAAACCCGTATCCTTGATTATCTGTCAACCACACCAGATGTTATTTCCAGAGAAAATATGATGCAGGATGTTACAACCCTTCGGATGAGCGTGTTTGCGGCCGTGTTTGCGGCCCTGATTGCCGTGGGCGCGTATCTGTCCATCCCCCTGAAACCGGTCCCCATTGTGTTGCAGAATCTGTTTGTGCTCCTGGCCGGGCTGGTGCTCGGGCCGACATGGGGCAGTATCAGTGTACTGGTCTATCTTGCCGCCGGAGCTGTGGGGCTCCCGGTCTTTGCCGGCGGCACAGGCGGACTGGCAAAATTTGCAGGCCCCACCGGTGGCTATCTGGTGGGGTTTCTGGCTGCGGCCTGGATCACCGGCTGGGTTTCCACACGAAAGACGTTTAGCAGTCGATTCCGGGATCGTTTGGCCGTGATCACGGGCAGTGCCGTGATCTATGCGCTGGGGGTTCCCTGGCTGAAGTATATTTTGGAGCTGAGCTGGTCTCAGGCGGTAGGTGCGGGTATGCTGCCGTTTCTGCCTGGCACCCTGGTTAAAATGGCTGCTGCGTTGCTGCTGGCAGAACCGGTCCGCAGGCGGATGAATGATCGGCCGGAATTTTCCAGCGACGGGCGCTCATGATTCTGAAACGAAAAAAAACAGCTGTGCCGGATGACGCGTCCCCGGGGGTTGTGTTTTCAGATGTCAGCTATCACTACCCTGGATCGGACAGGGCCGGGATAACCGATATCAGCTTTGAACTTGGCAGGGGCGCCTGCACCGTTCTGGCCGGATGCAACGGTTCCGGCAAATCGACCCTCCTGAAGCTAATCAACGGCCTCTTGAGACCGCAAGCCGGTCAGATCCGGGTTATGGGACTGGACCCGGCGGTTTATCCTGCGGAGGTCAGGACCCGGGTGGGGATGGTATTTCAGGATGCAGACGCGCAGATCATCGGGGACACGGTCTTTGAAGATGCGGCCTTTGGCCCGGAAAATTTGGGGTGGGATCCGGCGGTCGTGGCAGAAAAAACTGCGCTGGCCCTCGCCCGGGTGGGGCTTTCTTCCAAATCAGACCAGCGCACCCGGTCTCTTTCTGGCGGAGAGAAACGGCGGCTGGCCATTGCGGGTGCCCTGGCCATGGAAACACCGATCCTTGTGCTGGATGAACCCTTTGCCAATCTGGATTATCCGGGTGTCTGTGCGGTCTTTTCATGCCTTTTACAGCTCAAGGCTGCCGGGCAAACACTGATGTTGACCACCCATGAGCTTGAAAAAGTCGTCGGACTCGCAGACCGGCTTCTGGTACTGGATGCAGGTAAAAAAACACTGGACGGCAGGCCCGAAGACGTGTGGCCGCATGTGGACCCCTTTGGTGTAAGAGAGCCCTGGTTTTCCCGGTATCATCTTGACCCGGAGCTGGCCGTAGCTGTCCTGGCAGACCGTGTGCCGTCTGCATGAGAGACTGGCCGGTACACTGCATCAACACTTTGGACCCGAGATCCACGGTCTTTTTTGCCCTGGTGCTTTCGGCCAGTATTGCAGGGGCTTCTTTCCGGGGGCTGGTGCTTCATACTGTCATCTGCCTGATCTTGTGCCGTCTGCTCTGGCATCACCTCCCGCCGCTGAAACCGCTGATCCTGGGGATGGCCTGGCTGGTGGTGGGAATTACCGTGATCCGGGGACTGACCGAGCCGGGTGACCCGGTGTTTTGCCTGTATGCTCTGACGTTTTCTGCAAAGGGGCTGGCTTCCGGGGCCGTATTCGGATGGCGGCTGCTGCTCATGATGCTGGTCGGCGTGCTGCTGGCAGCGGCGGCATCTCCCTTTGCCATCCGGTCTGCCGTGGTCTGGACCCTGAAATGGGTGCCGGGTATTCCGGAAGAACGAGCGGGGCTGATGTTGGGCCTGATGGTGAAATCCATCACCTGGATTCTGGAAACGGCTGCAGCGGTTTCGGACGCCCAGAAAAGTCGCGGCATCGAGCGTCGGCGTCAGCCGGTCCGGCGCGTGCGATGGTTTGTCACCCCCCTGATGACCCGTGTCCTGGCCCGGGCAGATATGACCGCATTGGCCCTTGTCACCCGGAACTATTCAGACCAGCGGCGGTCGGCACCGTTGCGTTTTCAGTGGCGGGATGCCGGCGCATTCTGTTTTGTCTTTTTGCTCAGCCTGATAAACGCTCTTCTTTAATCAGCGTTACCCGTTTTCTCAGCTTCCGGGGTTGAATCTGCACAAAGATCGTGACGAGGATGTATCCATGATCGAAAAACCGGATAGTTATACATCATTGATTCTGGACAGCCTTTCAGAAGGCGTCTTTACCGTGGATACCGAGTGGCGGATCACCTCGTTTAACCGGGCTGCTGAACTCATGACCGGCGTTGATCGAAAAGCTGCGGTGGGGCGCTTCTGCTGGGAGGTGTTTCATGCCAGCGTGTGTGAACGGGGCTGCCCTTTGCGGAAAACCGTTGATACCGGTCAGCCGACGTCCGGCAATCGTATTTTTATCATTGATGCGGATGGAGAACGGGTGCCCCTGCGATCTGCTACCGCATTGCTCAAAGATGCCTCCGGAACGGTGATCGGTGGTGTTGAAACCTTTACGGATCTCAGGGAGGTGACGGCGCTTCGGGAAGCCCTTTCCCGTGACCGGTGTCTGGAACAGATGATTGCCAAATCAGCTGTCATGCAGAAAATCTTTCACCGGATCGAGAAAATCGCCCCGTCGGATACCACGGTGCTGATCACCGGAGAAACCGGTACCGGCAAGGAACTGGCCGCGCGTGCCGTGCATGGCTTAAGTCTCCGGGCCAACGGACCCTTTGCGGTGGTCGACTGCACGGCATTGCCGGAACACTTGCTGGAATCCGAACTCTTTGGTGTAAAAAAAGGGGCGTTTACAGGGGCCGAGTCCGACCGGTCCGGGCGCGTGGCACATGCGGAAGGCGGCAGCCTGTTTCTCGATGAAATCGGTGAACTTCCCTTGCCGCTTCAGGCCAAACTGCTCCGGCTGATACAGGAAAAGGTCTATACCCCGCTTGGCGGCGGCGGTGAGCGGCCAGCGGATGTGCGTATTATCGCCGCCACCCACCGGGATCTGGAACAGGAAAGCCGGCAGGGACGGTTCCGGCAGGATTTGTTTTATCGATTGTCTGTGATCCGGCTGCATTTGCCGCCGCTTCGGGAGCGGATGGAGGACCTGCCGCTGCTGCTGGATCATTTTATGGAAACCTTCAGCCGGATACATGAACGGTCTGTGCTCCGGCTGTCACCTGAGGCCCGTATCCGGCTGATGCGGCATGATTATCCGGGTAACATCAGGGAACTCGAGAATGCCGTGGAAGCGGCTGTGCTCCAGTCGGAATCTGAAGAAATCACCCCGGATGCGCTGCCGGACGCCATCGGCAGCAGCGGCGGACAGACAAGAAATACGGTCCCAGAGGAGGATGAACACCCGGCAACCGACCTGATCACACCGGCTGAAGCAGATCAAAATCGAATCGCAGATGCCCTGGCCCTCTATGGTGGGAACCGCAGCCAGGCCGCTGCGCATCTCGGCATCCATCCCACCACCTTGTGGCGCCGGATGAAACGGTATGGAATGCCGTCGGTGTAATGATTGCATTTATGCAATGCGTTTCTGCATTGCATTGCAGGCTGGCTGGATAAAAAACGGAATGGTTCAAAATGGGGTTGCTTATTAGTTTTTTGTTTTTATAGGATATTTTTTATTTTTTTAAAAGGTGCCGATTTGGCATGATATCTGCTCTTAGGTGATACGAACGCAGGCCATACAAAAGGTCTTTTCGCAGGGCTTGCAAAAATTTACCTTTTATGAAAGGAGCAGAAGATGCCAGGTTTTAATCGCACAGGTCCAAATGGAGAAGGTCCCAAAACCGGTGGCGGTTTTGGCGTATGCGGCGGCCGGCAGGGCACCGGTGGAAGGGGTAGACGTCTCGGACGACGGGGCGCGGGTTACGGCGGTCGATGCCGGGGTGACAATGGCCAGCGCATGACCAGGAGGTCATCGGGTGCAAAAAAGCCCACGTCCCAGGTACCGCCATCTTCACCCGCTTCAGGTGCAAGCCGTGAATCGCTGGCAGATCGCGCTGCCGCGCTCAAAGCGGAACTGGCAGCCATTGAGAAAGCCTTGAACAAGGACTGATGTTCATAAAACGTGTCAGTCCGGGTTGGCGGGCCACCTGGGGTTAGTAGGCGGCCTGCCGCTGAAAGATAACACCATGAGAATTGTGATCCCCTGCTGGGAAGAGCGGATATCACCGGTGCTGGATACGGCCTGTGAGGTGATGTGTGCGGATCTGCAGGCGGAAACCGGTGCGCGTACCCTGCGGCTGGTGTCCCTCCCCGGGACCCACTGGACGGCAAGTGTCCGGGTGCTTCGGGAACTTGACCCCCAGCTGGTGATCTGCGGCGCTGTCTCCGGCATGTTCTATCACCGTCTGGTGGCGCCACCTGCCCAAATCCGGGTGGTGACCGGTATCACCGGTACCTGGTCGGATGCGCTGGATCAGTGGATCAGTCGCGGCACTTTCTGCGCACATCAGTGCATGCCAGGCTGGAAACACGGCGGCTTCGGTGGTGGGCGGGGCTGCAATCGCGGCGGGCGAATGCGGGGCAACGGCGGCAGGTCCCGGAACAGGTAGGGACAGAACACAGCAAAAAGCCATCCGACTGATTTTAATACGTCAGAAAAACAATTGAAATCACGCTCCAGTCCTGTATAGTAAAGGGCAGACGGCATAAACAGCATGAACGGTGCCTGTTTCTGCCGTTTTTTTATCTTGCTGTTTTGGGACGCTGGGCGCAGTCGCAGTCAGTGTCCCGCTGATGGATGACAGACCCCTTAATCAAGGAAACCTAATATATGCGCAGTATGCACGTTCTTTTTCGCCTCATGCGCGATGCCGGGATTGCGATGTTGCTGTTCTGTCTGCCCGCAGGCGCGACCCTTCCGGACACGTCGCTGCCGGTGTATCAGGACTATCCTATCCCAACCCGAATGACGCTTTGCGGCGAGCGTGTCCCCGTGGAGCAGACCCGGGTATTTGAAATGCTTGACCGGGAAGTGACCATCTCTGCCTGGGATCATGCCCAGACCTTCATGTGGATAAAACGCGCCGGACGCTTTTTCCCGTATATCGAACACCAGCTGATCAACGCAAAGGTGCCGACGGATCTCAAATATCTTGCGGTTGCGGAAAGCGCTCTGATAGAGGACATACAGTCTCCGGCGGGCGCCATTGGGGTGTGGCAGTTCATGCCGGCGACCGGGCGGAAGCATGGATTGAGAAAGGATCGCTGGGTGGATGAGCGTCGGAGTGTCGAACTGGCCACGGTGGCGGCCATTCAGTATCTCAAGGAACTCAAGGAAACCTTTGGTTCATGGACCCTTGCCATGGCCGCCTATAACTGCGGCGAAAACCGGATGGCACGGATGATGAAGGCCCAGAAACAGACAAACTACTTCAATCTTGATCTGCCCCGGGAGACAGAACGATATATTTTCAGAATTCTGGCCATCAAACTGATCATGGAGTCGCCCGAACAATACGGGTATGTTATTGATCCAAAGCGGATTTACAAACCGATGAAGAAAGACCGGGTGGTGGCTGCTGTTTCCTGCCCCATCCCTATCCAGGATGTGGCGGAATCACTGCAAATCACCTATAAGCAGTTCAAGGAAATGAATCGTCACTTTACGAACACGCTGATTCCCAAAGGAAAATTCCTGTTCTGCGTGCCGCCCGGAAAAGGGGGGCTGCTCACGCCTGCCATTAAAAGGATCATTAAAGAACAGAAACCCGTGACCTACATTGTTCGCAAAGGGGATTCGCTGATCCGGATATCCCAGAAAACAGGGGTGCCCCTCAGCCAGCTCAAGCAGTTGAACCGGCTGAAAGGGTCTCTCATTGTTCCGGGACAGCATCTGCGTCTGAAATAAGGAAAATCACAGCACACCTGATGTGTGTTCGATCTGGCTATCAGCCAGCTTTTTTCCAGTGATCCAAATATGTTATATAAAAATGGGCATACAGGGGAATGCTGTATGCCCATTTGTTATGGCACCATTTATAACGCGAATCAGGAGTTGGTGAACATCGCTTCAAATTTGCTGATGTTTTCATCAATGGCTTTTTTGAATTCGCTCTGCGCTTTTTTAACGGAATCCAGCCAGTCGTAGAGAAACTTCTTGGTTTCTTCCGGCATTCCCGGCTGGCTGTCGATGATGTTCTGGGCCATGGCGCGCGACTGTTCCTGAAGGATGAGGGTTGAGCTGTAAATGTTGTCAAATGTGTTTTTGTTGAATTCAAGAATCTGTTTCATGACATCTTTGGGTTCCATAATAGCCTCCTTGAAATTGAACGGTTACGTTTGACTGTCAACATACTCAGCACAGAAGCCCCCCCGTTCATCATGGGGTATGAACGGGGGGGGGTGTGCCTTATTCAGCTGAGAGGGTTACAAAAATAGCTGGACGGCACACGTTAGAACATGTTGCGCTTTGGCAGCCGTTGCTATTTTGCAGTCTTGGCATGGGCCGTTTCAGCCGGTGTCTGGTCCTGAAAAAACAGCTGCATCTGGTCAAAGCCTTGCTCTACGGATTTCTTGAACTGATCCTGGTTCTTTTTGAAAGCAGCCTGCCATTCTTCCATCACCTTCCGTCCTTCTTTCGGAAGCGCGGGGGCCTGGCCCATCAGTTTGGTGGTGATTTTTTCAGTCTGACCCTGGAGGGAAACAATGGCGTTAAAGGTATTGTCAAATGCGGTTTTCTGAAAATCCAGGATCTGTTTGGCCAGTTTTGTGGGTTCGATTGTTTTCAGCATGATGGCTTCTCCTTAAAAGTGTATGAAAAACGGTGTGACGTTTTAGCGTCGTGTTATTGTTACGATTAAGATAGGGCCTTCCGGGAAAAAAGTCAAGCATTTTTTTTGCGTTGCACAAAAAATATCAATTAGACAGAAGTGAATGTATGGGTATGGATAAATATAAATAATTTTTATAATTAATAGGTTATAGACGGTCTTTTCTATGTGTCTGAACAGGGAACCGGTATTGACAGCTATCTATTGTGCAAATCTGACACAGGATGGTGTCCGGCAGCAGATCGGGTAAGGCGGGGTCATAGCCCTTGCCCAAACAGGCCGGTTTTGGTAGATAAGGGGCGCTTGAAAGGGTCCGCACACCAACCGTTAACAGACAGGAAAGGGTATTTCAGATGATACGGGTGGGTATTCTTGGCGCCACCGGTTATGCCGGGGCGGAACTGGTCCGGTTGCTCAGCACGCACCCGGAAGTGTCGATTTCACTCCTGACCTCCCGGCAGTACGCGGGAAAGGCCTTTGACGCTGTTTTTCCGGCACTGACCGGAGAAGTGTCCCTTGATTGCCAGGCCTATGATGCTGATCGTGTGATAGCTGAAACCGATGTGGTGTTTGTCGCACTTCCCCATCAGATTCCCATGGGGATTGTTCCAGAGCTGTTAAAAGGCGGGAAAAAAGTCATCGACCTGTCTGCGGATTTCAGGTTCCGGGATGCGTCGCTCTACGCAGCGTTTTACCAGCCCCATACCGCACCGGAACTCTGTGAAATCGCTGTGTACGGACTTTCAGAGGTCTACACGGATGCTGTGGCAACCGCAGACCTGATTGGCAATCCCGGCTGCTATACCACCAGTGTGCTTCTGCCGACCCTTCCCTTGTTAACGGAAGGGCTGATTGACGCAGATGGCATTATTGCAGACAGCAAATCCGGTGTGAGCGGCGCAGGGCGCGGCCTGTCCCTGGCCGGGCTGTTTTGCGAAGCCAATGAATCCTTTCGCGCCTATAAGCTGATCCATCACCGCCACCGGCCGGAAATGGAACATATCCTGGAAACCGCCGCCGGGCAGTCCGTGGTCATGACCTTCACCCCCCATCTGGTACCTCAGAACAGAGGGATTCTCTCCACCGTCTATGCCTCCCTGAAACCGGGCGTCACCGCTAGCCGGGTGCGGGACTGCCTTGAAGCCTGGTATGGTGACAAACCGTTTATCCGTATCCGTCCGGATCATCTGCCGCCGGATACAGCCCATGTGCGGGGGACCAACTACTGCGATATGGGCTTTGCCGTTGATGACCGCACGGGCCGCCTCATCCTGATGTCCGCCATTGACAACCTGGTCAAAGGTGCTGCCGGCCAGGCCATTCAGAACATGAACATTCGCATGGGCTTTCCGGAAACCCTGGGCTTGACGGTGCCTCCCATGCCTGTTTAACAGACCTTGCCTCCGGCGGGCAGGGGGATGATCCCCCTGCATCCTCAGGTTGGCCGGGCCGCGTGCAGCTTGATTTATTTTGGCATCATTTCCGGAAGCAGCAATGCTATCTGGGGGAAAAGGATCACGAGAAGCGTTGCGATGATCAGGGCGAGAAAAAAGGGAAGCACGCCGGTGAAAATGGTGCGAAGGGGCACATCCCAGGCCACACTTCGGACCACGTAGACGTTGATGCCCACAGGCGGCGTGATCACGCCGATCTGGGTGACCAGAACAATGAGAACCCCAAACCAGAGGGGATTGAATCCCATGCTGTCGATGACCGGGTAGAAGATGGGCACGGTGAGCATGATCAGGGCCAGGGCATCGATAAAACAGCCGCCGATCAGGTAGACGAGAATGATGAGCCCCATGACGCCAAAGGGGGGCAGACCGGTACCGGCAACCCAGTTGGCGATGTCAAAGGGGATCTGGGTGAGGGCCAGAAACTGGCCGAAAACCGAAGCGCCTGCCACGATGACAAGGATCATGCAGGAGATCCGTGTGGTTTCATTGAGAGACTGAACAAATCCTTTCCAGCCGATATTCCGCCGGATCAGGGCAATGACCAGGGTGCCGAAGGCGCCTATGGCGCCGGCTTCGGGTGCATTGAAAAAACCGGTGAACAGGCCGCCCATGACCAGAACAAAAAGCAGCAGGGTTTCGATCAGTCCGGACAGGGACGCGATCCGTTCGGCCAGGGTCGATTTCGGGGCTTTGGGCGCAATCTCCGGGCGGGCGATGACCCAGATCAGCACGGCAAGGACAAAGAGGAGCGTGAGCAGGATCCCGGGAATCACACCGGCCACAAACAGCTTGCCGATGGACTGTTCGGTAAGGATGCCGTAGAGGATGAAAACCACGCTGGGCGGTACCAGGATGCCCAGACTGCCGCCGGCGGCAACAACGCCGGTGGCGATGTTGTCCTGGTAGTTGTATTTCCGCATTTCGGGAAGGGTCACGGATGCCATGGTAGCGGCGGCCGCATTGGTTGATCCGCAGATGGCGGAAAACCCCGCGCATGCGCCCACGGTGGCAATGGCCATACCGCCGGGCCAATGACCGATGAACCGGTAAGCTACCGTGAACAGCCGCGAGCTGATGCCGGCATGGAACGCGATTTGCCCCATGAGGATGAACAGGGGGATGACGGTCAGGTTGTAGCTTTTGAACTGGTCATAAAAAAGGGTTGCCACAGTGATGAAGCCGGCATCAATGGTCAGGATGGACGACACACCGACAAAACCGACCAGGGTCATGACAAACCCCACGGGCATTTTGGAAAAAATCAGAAGAAACAGGGCGATCAGCCCGATGATACCGATGAGGGTGGGGGACAACATGCCAGACCTTTCCGTAACTCATAACACAAATATAACATACCGGCGGTGACCGGTGTTTTTCAGTTTTGCTGCACACGTTCTGTTTTGCAGGTTTTCCGGTCGTCAGCCTTCCGGCGGTGACGATTCCGGGGGACGATATCCGAAAAACCGTCTGGCGAGAATCTCGACAAACTGGAACATCAGAATCAGGCTGAGCACCCCAATACCACAAGCGACCCCCCATACAAAAGGGTAGACCGGGATCTGGAGGGTCATGGAAACCTCTCCGTAGGACTTCAGGTCTGCACCATACCGGTACATATAGCAGGTGACCTTGGCAAACAGGCCCGTACAGAGCAGCAGATTGACGGCTTCGATCAGATCCCGTGTTTTCCCGGGAAACCGCTGGACCAGAAAGTTGACGGCAATATGCCCTTTTTCAAGAGAGGTGAGCGCCAGAGAAAAGGAGACGAACACCGCACTGAGAAACTCCACGGTTTCATAGGCGCCGGGGATGGACAGACGGAGCTTTCGCAGGACCACATCGATGCAGGTGACCAGCATCATGCCGCAGACGGCGGCGGCAGAGATGTGGCTGAGACCCTTTGCAAGCCGTCTGAGTAGGGCTGCTGTTCGGGAGATGAAAGATGAAACGCTCACGACAGAGAATTTCCTTCCTTTTCAGCGGGCGGCTGCCAGTTGAATGATTTTCCTGAGCTGGCTGACATACGCCGCCCCGGGGAGGCGCCGTTTTGCAGTCCGCTGTTTGTAGTCCTCCATGATTGGCTGCACGGCGTTGACCCATTTTTCGGCTTCTGCATCGGATAATTCATGCACCGCATTGCCCCGTTCACGGGTATAGGCACGTCCGGCAGCATCCGCGTCATCCCAGGTTTTCCCGTGTACGTCAATCCATTCCGCGCTGGTCTGGTCGAAGATGATCTTGAGATCCGCCGGAAGGGCATGCCATTTGCGGTTGTTCATCACAACGAACATGGCGGTGGTGTAACCGATCTGATGGCAGTCTGTGGACGATTGGATCACTTCGGCCTGGCGCCAGCCTTTGAGCACTTCGAAGGGACCAAAGGTACCTTCCACAACCCCTTTTTGCAGGGATTCATAGGTTGCGCCCTGGGCCATTGCAACGGGAACCCCGCCCAGGGCGTCGACAATCTTGGCACTCAGGCCCGTGGAGCGGATTTTCATTTTATGCAGGTCAGAGAGGGTGACCACCGGCGTTCGGGTATGCAGACGGCCTGGGCCGTGGGCATGGAGGTAGAGCACCTTGACCGCCTTGAGTTCTGCCGGGGTGACCGCGGTGTAAAACTGGTTGGCTGCGCGGGTGGCCGTGAGACCATCCGGATATCCGATGGGAAGATCAAGGACTTCCATGACCGGGAAGCGGCCGCGGGTATAGGCAAAGCAGGACATACCGATATCGGAGATTCCTTTTGCCGTATAGTCGAAAATCTGGTGGGCTTTGCCCAGGATGCCGCCTGGAAACACAGTGATTTTTACCCGGCCGCCGGAGCGTGCTTCAATCTCTCTGGCCCAGTCCATACCGGCTTTTGCCTGGGCGTGGGTTGCCGGAAAGAACATACTGTAATTCAGTTTGATGGGGGTAGCCGTGGCCGCAGCAGACAGCATCACGACGCAGCAGAGGGCAATGAGGGGCACAGGGGTGAAAACACGGCAGAGCAAACAGCGCATCTGAAGGCTTCCTTAAATAAGATTTCTGAAACAACACCGCAGCCTGTTGAACCAACACCGGCGGAAAGCGGCATACCTTTATTTGACAAGTTTTTAAACCTATTTGAGAGGGTGCGTACCTGTCAAGGGATTCTTTGGGTAGAAACGTGGTTTTCAATCCGGCGGGTCATCTCGTCAATATCCTGTATCAGGCACATCCGTTCCGATTCCGGCAGATCCCCGGTGAGCAGCCATTCGAGCGCATAGTAGACGCCCAGGTAATCGTAGGTGTAAATACCAATGTTCTCCCTTAGATAGTCGATGCTTTCCCGGCACATGAAGCTCAGGCAGATGGGACTTTTGTGCGTGAAAAGCAGGCATCCCTGTTGGGTGTGGTATTCGCACGGGGTTTCCGGACAGCGGGATGCATGGTCCGCAGGTGACCCGTACAAGCGGACCCGTTCACGCGTGAGCAGCGTATAGGCAGGCGTATCAAGATCGTATTTCTGGTAATAGCGATCCGTGCAGCAGGCGGTACACGGCGTGTCCGGATGGGCATCAAGAAACGGTTGCACACATTCCCGAAGACAGTAGTCAAATCCTGAAAAAAAACGGTTCAGGCGGTGTTCAATGTCAAGATACCGGGCAAGCCGCTGTTCGGGGGATGCCATGGCCATCTCCTTCATATTTCCGCATGGCGCCGGAAGCGGATGACCTGCTGACCACGGCGTCTCTGCCTGTCAAAAGCGACGTTGGCCTGGGCCATGAAGCATCCGGCTGCGGCTTTTCCCGTGAAGTATTTTCCGATGTGCAGCCGCTGATCCTTTGATCCTTCCCCGTCCCTGGGTGGGGGCATGCAGCGCCTGAACGTGAGCGTTTCAGCCTCCATTGTGATGTATGAATACATCCGTCAGCAGGGCTTCCGTTGCCCTCCCGGTAACGGTTTGCGGTGACGCGGCACGGGCCGTTCCGGACAGACGGCCTGCGGTTCAGTTGAGCCCCATGCCGATCACCATGCCAATGGCAACACCCAGACTGATAAAGATGGCCCCCACAGTGATGCCAACGGCAATATTCCCCGCTTCAAGTGCTTTTCCAGTGTCAAAGGAGGTGAACCGGTCAAAGAGTCTGTAGCCGATATACATGAAGACCAGGGTAAGGATGGCGCCGGAAACGGCATAGGCGATATTCAGGCCGATGATGGACATGGTGTGTCACTCCAGTATCTCTTTGATGGTTTTGATTTTGTTGACATATCCAATGGTTTCCCGGCTGTGGTGTCCGGTCACATCCGGAAGGACGGTTTCCATGGAGGTCCACAGATTTGGATTGATGCCGAGTGCTTCTGCTTTTTTCTGGGCCCGAAGCAGGGTGCCCTTGCCCGCATTGTAGGCACCGAACATGAAATCCATGCGATCCTGAAACGGCCGGGGCGCCTTCCAGAGATTCCAGAGGCTCCGGTCGTACCGGATGCCGGCAGCGATGTTCCACCGGGCGTCTTCCATAGCGCCGAGGATATCGCCGGGACTCTTTTGTTTGATTTCCGCAAAGGTCGGGGGCATGATCTGCATGATGCCCCGTGCGCCCACAGGAGAGGTGGCATGGGCATTCAATCCGGATTCCGCTGCTGCCTGCGCCTTGAAATACCGCCAGTCAAATCCCGGTCCAAAATACCGCTTGGCATATTTTGAAAAATAGCGGTCATATTCCCGGTTGGCATTGAACTGCTCGAATCCCCGGGCCTCTGTACACAGAAAGAACGTGAGCAGGTAAAAACAGATGCAGAAAACACCGGCGTTCTGAACGGTGCGCAGGCAGGTTCCCGCAGTGAAGTGGTTCCGCCGGGTGGTTCTGCCTTTTACGTGCGCGTTTTGCATGCTATCTTCTAAAATCAGCTTGAACAGCTGTCTACTGTGCGTGGAAACGTTCATGCCACTGACCGCTCATTGCCTTTCGTCACGTGTTGTGTAAATCGGTTTGTTGATACACGATTGATTGGTATGAAATTTGAGATCGCACGTCAACCTTTACCGGTTTTTGGCCTGTGGCGGAGCCGACGGCATGACACAGACACTCATCTACCGATACCGGCGATCTGACGCAATGCGGCACTTCCGGTCCGGGTGCCGGAAGTGCCGCTTACGGATATTAACGTGCCGGTCAGCTCAGGGCTGAGACGCGTACCGGAACGATCAGCTGGCGTTTTCTGCCACCGTTGCCTGCTGGCTGCTGTAGATCAGGAACCAGAGGAAGACGATGGCGGCAATGACCCCACCGGCGATATTCGATACGTTGGCCGGCAGGTTGAAGCCGATTTTCGCCTGCAGGATAAAAGCCACGGTGACGGCGGTCATGAAAGTGGCCGGAACAGAGGCAATCCAGTGAAACTTTGATTTCTGGGCCAGGAAAATGGCCGATGCCCAGAGAACCAGCATGGCAAGGGTCTGGTTAGACCAGCCAAAGTAGCGCCAGACAATTTTAAAATCAACCAGGGTGATGAAATAGGCCACGACAAACAGGGGAACCGCGATGGCCAGGCGCTTGACAGCTGCTTTCTGGTCGATGTTGAAGGTTTCCGCCAGAATCAAACGGGATGATCGAAAGGCGGTATCTCCGCTGGTAATGGGCAGAATCACCACGCCCATGATGGCGAGGAAACCGCCTACAGGACCTAAAAGGGTGTTGCAGACCTCGTTGACAACCGCCGCCGGAGAACCGGATGCGATGACCGCGTTCAGGGCTTCGGGTGATTCGTAAAAGGAGAGTCCGGCAGCCACCCAGATCAATGCGATCATCCCTTCCATGATCATGGCACCGTAAAAAACGAATTTACCATGCTTTTCCGTGCGGATGCACCGGGCCATGAGCGGGGACTGGGTGGAATGAAAGCCGCTGATGGCGCCGCAGGACAGGGTGATGAAAAGCAGGGGCCAGATGGGTTTTGCATCCGGATTGGTGTTCACGGCAACGTTCAGGTTCGGGAGCAGCTGATGGTCGCTGAAGAGGAGCCCGAAGATAACGCCGAAAGACATGAAGAGGAGCAGGGCGCCGAAAAAGGGGTAGAGCCGGCCGATCAGTTTGTCGATGGGCAGGATGGTGGCAATGAAGTAGTACCCGAAAATCAGCACGATTAAAAGGGTGGTCTGCATGCCGGTGAGGTTGTGCAGCAACTTTGCCGGACCCAGAATAAAGACCACGCCCACAAGAACGAGCAGGAGAAGGGAGAAGACCCGCATGATCTGGCGGGCCGTCATGCCCATGAAATCCCCCACTACCTCGGGGATGCTGTTCCCGCCGGAGCGGACAGAGAGCATGCCGCTGAAATAGTCATGCACGCCACCGGCGAGAATGCAGCCGAGCACGACCCAGAGCAGGGCCACCGGACCGTAGAGGGCACCTAAAATCGGGCCGAAGATCGGACCCAGACCGGCGATATCGAGCAGCTGGATGAAAAACACCTTCCAGGTGGGCATGGACATGTAGTCGACCCCGTCTTCCATTGTCATGGCCGGGGTGGGGCGGTCCGGCTCACAGCCAAAGATTTTGTCGACAACCGTTCCATAGGTGAAATAGCCTGCTATGAGCAGCGCGACACACAGAAAGAAAAACCACATAACAAACCTCCTCTGATACAGGATGCCGTCTTGCCTTATGATTCAGCAGGCGCGGCCGTTAACAGCTTTGGACTTTCCGAAAGCCATATTATCGTTGAACCGGCGGTCACTGCCGGCAGTATCCGCTTTGTCTGCGGGAATGATACAGGTCACGGTGGTACCACATCCGGGTGTGGAGAAAAGGTTCAGGCCGTAAGACGGCCCGTAGAGCTGAATCAGACGCTGGTGGCAGTTGGCAAGGCCGATGCGGTCAGTGCGGTGTGCCATGTCCCCGGGATCCATGAGGGTGCTGAGACGTTCACCCGGGATACCAACGCCATTGTCTGACACACAGATGGAAAGGCTGCCATTGGTTATTTCTGCAGAAATGTCGATTCGTCCGCCGGATTCCATTTCCGAGATGCCGTGCTGGACCGCATTTTCCACAAGGGGCTGAATCAACAGGGCCGGTATCGGCCAGCTCAAGGCCTGTTCATCGATGGTCCGGGTGACCTGAATCCGGTTTCCGAACCGGGCTTTTTCAATGGCAAGATACGCTCGCACCTGCGCCATTTCTTCAGCCAGCGTGATATGGGTGCCGGCCGGGTCCAGATTTTTTCGGGTATACCGGGCAAGGTCGAGAATGAGTTTGCGGGCATCATCGGGCCGTGTGCGGCAGAAGGCGGCAATGGTGTTCAGGGCATTGAAGAGAAAATGCGGGTTGATTTGGGCCTGAAGACGCCGGATTTCCGCATGGGCCAGCATCCGGGACTGGACCTGGATGGCTTCGAGCTCCAGCTGGTTGGCAAAGAGACCGGCCAGGCCTTTGACGATTTTAAACCCGGTCTGGGTCAGGGGCATTTCCTTAGACCCGTAAAATATAAGGGTGCCGACAAGCCGGTCTTTCTGGTACAGGGGCACAACAGCGGCTCCCGTGAACGGGCACTGCGGATTCGGACATCCGATGGCGGATTGTCCCTGTTTGAAACGGGGCTTTCCCGTATGGATCACCGCCTGGGTCAGGCGCGTCTGGATGGGGATGCCGGAGCTGTGGTGATCGCTGCCTTCACCCACATGGGTGAGCACGTTATCGGTACTGGTAATGGAAACCGCAGCCACGGGATAATAGGCATGGATGATCCGGGCGGTGGCGTCTGCAGACACAGGGGTGAGTCCGTCGCGGAGGTAGCCGACCGTGTTGCCCACGATCTGAAGAAGGGTTTCCGCCTGATGGGAATCCTGGCGCTCCCGGTAGTCGAAGATCATTTTAATGGTATAGATAAACAGCCCTGCGCCCAGGGCGTTTCCGAAAATCATGGGGATGGTGATGACCTGCACAAGGGAAAGGGCCTGGTCAAAGGGCCTGGACAGGCCGAGCACGAGCAGCATGTGGAAACCTTCGCCAAGTCCGGCGATCAGGGCGGCAACTGGCCAGTTGAAGCGATCACCCATGCGTGTGGAAATCAGACCGGCGGCAACCCCTTCGCACAGGGTGGCCAGACCGCAGGGGATGGCGGTGAACCCGCCAATGTCGATGAGGACGCGGTGGGCGCCGGCAATCAGGCCGGCGCCCAGACCGACGATCGGTCCGCCGAAGAGCCCGGCGGTGACCACGCCCATGGCTCTGAGGTTGGCAATGGACCCCATGATTTCCCAACCGGAATAGGTACCGATGATGCCGAATAATCCAAAGAAGAGAATTTGGAAAAAACGGGTATGCAGATGAGGATGTCTGAATCCGATACTTTCAAGGGGACTCAGGGTAAGCAGCAGAAATCCTGTGGCCACAATCAGCCCGACATGCTGTATCAGACTGATCAGAATTTCTGAGATGGTAAGTGTCGGCATACGTTCCTCTCTCCGGTTGCCTAGAGGATACAAAAAAATTGTCGCTGAAGGCGATTTTTTTAACTGTACGGTCTTTTTTTAGTGCCGAACGGTCCTGTCTGTCTGCCGAATAACGGCCATGGGCCGATCTGGGTTTTCATCGGGGGGTGTCCGCAACACATTATAAAAGAAACGAATCTGTTAATTTTGTTTTTTCATATAAACAGGGGCGAAGTCTGTTAGAAGCCAATCCGCTCTTTAAACGATTTGACCCGTTTTTTGGATACCGGCACCTTGGTGCTGTCTGCGGTGTTCATGACCAGCTCGTAACGGCCGTTGAACCAGGGATAGAACTCGCTGACCTGGTCAAGATTGATGAGAAAGCTCCGGTGGGGTCTGAAAAAAGAGGCAGAAGAAAGGCGCTGTTCCAGGGCATCCAGACTTGGGTTGGTATGGGCGTGAAAGTGTTTTTCCCGGCTGTGGACACGGGTCTGTTTGTCTTCGGTGGAGATGTAGACGATGTCTGCGGGATCAAACAGGCGGATTCGCCCGTTGTGTTCCACCGGAATTTTCTGGCACTTCGGAACCGATGACAGGGCAGAGAGGAGGTCAGACAAATCCCTTGGTGTGTTGTGCTGGCGTTGTGCAACGGCCCGCCGCACGGCTTTGGCCACGCGGTCTGCTTCAAAGGGTTTTAGGATATAATCCAGGGCCTTTTCGTCAAAGGCCCGGACCGCATACTGGTCGAACGCCGTGGCAAAGACCACCAGGGGCGGGTCCGGCATCTCCTGCAGGGCTGCCACCACGTCAAACCCGCTGCCGCCGGGCATCTGGATATCCAGAAAGATCAGCGCGGGTTTTAACGTGCTGATCTTTTCAATGGCAGTGCGGGGGGTGTCGGCTTCGCCGATCACACGGACGTCCCTGATACGCGAGAGGAGAAATGCGAGCTCTTCCCGGGCAGGGGCTTCGTCGTCAATGATGAGGCAGGTGAGGGCGGGCACGGATATCCTTTCAGTCGGAAAAACCGCTTTGTCCATTCCTGATGGTTTCATTTTGCGGTGTTGGTATGGTATTGATAAAAAAGTAAGATTAATTTTGACAGTTTTTTGGGGAGAAATCAATGGGGAATGGAAAGAGAAATACGAGATTTTTTTTGGGGTTAGCGCGGGAAAGATAACAAAAGCCATCACCACGATATGTGTTACGGAGGTACTCAATATGGGATTATCCCTCAAGAATTTACGGTTTTCCATCCCCTGGAATCTGTTTCTTCTCACCAGCGGCGCCATTGTTATCATCCTGGGTATGAATGCAGTGGTCATCCATCATGCCTTCATCCCCGGCGGGCTTTACGGGTTTAGTCTGTTTTTTTACTATCAGTCCGGTTCCCTTTCTCCCGGCCTGTGGTATGCCCTGCTCAATATACCGCTCTGTATCCTCGGCTGGATATTTATCAGTAAACGGTTTGTGCTTTACACCGCCTATGCCGTGGCCGTAATGTCCATCGCCGCCGAGACCATTCATCTTGATTTTGGTATCCAGAATCAACTCTACGCTGCCATTGCGGGAGGGTTCATCGTGGGTATTGGCAACGGGGTGCTGCTGCGCTCCATCGGCTCTTCCGGCGGGATGGATATTATTGCCATTATCCTCTATAAAAAATACAACATCGGCATTGGAAAAACCTTTCTTCTGTTCAATATTTTGCTATTTGGAATGGTTGCCTCTCTTTACGATAGTGATATTGTAATCGCTTCAATTATTCTCACCTTTGTGGCCTCCAGTGCCCTGGATTACTCGCTGACCCTGTTCAACCAGCGTAAGGTGGTCTATATCATTAGTGAGAAGCCAAACCAGATCTTCGATGAAATAAAAAACCAGCTCAAACTGGGGGCCACCTTTATTCATGGTAAGGGGGCCTATTCTGGGAAGCATAAGGATATTCTCCTGACCATCACCAACAATATCCTGTTAAAACGGCTGGAAGAGGCTGTATTCAGTATTGATGACCAGGCGCTGTTTATTGTTGAAAACAGCTATGACGTGATCGGCTCCAACTTCAACAAGCGAAAGATCTACTGACAGGTCACCGCGCGTGCCCGATTGTCACTCCAAACAAAAAAAAGGCTCTCAGCTGGAAACGCTGAAAGCTTTTTTTTAAGAGGTGGTCCCATGAAATGCCATGAATGCAACCAGAAAATGAAATCCCGCAAGGAAACTGACCACTATAGGGCTTGCTGAATAATCAATAAATTCTTGAAAAATTTAATTAGGGTTTGCTGAACAACGCATTTAACCCCGCACCATCCGGGAAGCAGAATGGCTGCCAACTCAGTGTGATGCAAAAATCTCGTTTTACCATTCCTTGTCTTGCTCTGTGAAAAATGAAAAAAAGAATGGTGGCAAGCCACCGCTTCAGGTTCATCACCAGGGAACTTAACATGATGGCGGTTTCACGGGTTCCCGAAAGCTTGGTCATGATACAGTTCAGACTGTAGCGACGTTTGCCCTGTCCGAACTTGCCTTCAACCGCGTTCCGGTCGATCTCATCTTGTCGGGTCTGCTGTTTCTCTCCTTTGAGTCTCTGCGCATTGGCCTCGGTCACTTTCGGCGGTCGTCCTAACTTGGGACCTGATAGGCGGATCTCGTGCTTTTTGCAGTACCGACGGTTG
>PDWJ01001666.1_pt1 | contig 35117 bp, 17 predicted proteins | sample 1430881 | NCBI WGS metagenome assembly PDWJ01 (sample SAMN01162460, study PRJNA174530) | Oral metagenome, whole genome shotgun sequencing project. | biome: Marine environment; feature: Marine mammal; material: Swab sample of the gingival sulcus; isolation source: swab sample of gingival sulcus...
TTTCGCAGCCAAGTGCTCGGCCCTTTGCTTCGGTGCACACCGAGACGGGGAGAGCTCGCCGTGGAGCTCGAGCGGCTCGCCGACAAGGCGTTTCGCCCAACAAACTCCGGCGTGTATGTCCGCCGCTTCTTCTTTCGTCCCATCTCGCGCACCTCGCCAGAGCATTCTCGCTCATGTCAGGTGTCCGCCAAAACGGGGGAGCTCCACATCACGGCGACCGTACACATCGCGGCGACCTGACAGCTCTTGGCAACCTGGCAGGTCTTGGGCTTGTTGCATTCGCAGTTGAAGAGGGGCTGATAGGTACGCCCTGGCGTCCTCACTCAGCGCTCGCGCGCGAGCTGCTGTCTAGTCTTATGGGTCGCCACGGCGTCGCGTGGGTCTTCGGGCCAGGGGTGTTTCGGATAGCGCTGGCGCAGCTCCTTGCGGACCTCGCTGTAGGTGCGCTCCCAGAAGCTGACCAGGTCCTGTGTGACCTGGACGGGCCGGCCGTTGGGCGCGAGCAGGTGCAGCAGCACGGCGACACGGCCGCCCGCGACGCGCGGGGTCTCCCGGAGCCCAAAGAGCTCTTGGAGCTTCACGGCGAGCACGGGTGGGCCGCCCTCTGGATCGTAGCGCAGCCCGATCGTGCGCCCGCTGGGGACGACGAGGCCAGGGGGCGCCTCGCGGTGGAGAGCGCGCTGCTGGGGACCATCGAGGAGCCCACGGAGCCAGGGCTCGAGGTCCTCGCGCCGGAGCTCGGCCAGCGAACGCTTGCCGTCGCAGAGGGCCGGCAGCAGCTCTTGCAGCGCCGCGTCGTCGAGCGCTGGCAGCCCGAGCTGTGGACGATGCTCCCGCAGCAGCCGCACCCGAGCGCAGAGCTGCGCGACGGACTCGAGGTCGAAGGCGCGATGAAGCGTCCCGGCGGCATACTCTGCCAGCAGCGCGCTGGCCCGCTCGGGATCGGGGCTGACGGCGCGCTCCTCGAGCACCAGGTCGAGGTAGCGGCGCTCGGCTCGAGCGATCACCCGACTGGTCGCCTCGTCGAAGCTCTGGATGGTGTGCTCGCTTTGGGGCAACCAACGCTCGTCGACGGCCGCGGCCAGTGAGACGCGACCCTCTTGCCCCCGACCGTCGACCCGCAGCGCGATGAAGAGCGGCGCCTCGCGCACGACGCTCTCGGGGCCGAGGGCTACGCCGCGGCCGCCGACGAGCAGGGCCCGGGGCGACCCTGGGTGGCGGCGGCGAGCGACCCGATCGGGGTAGCCAGCGAGCAGCAGCTGGCGCAGCCACCGGTCGCGAGCCTCTGCGCCGGTCGCCGGTGGCTCGACGACGTTCTCGTGCCCGGTGGGCCGGCTGTGCAAGCGATAGAGCAGCTGATCGCGAAGCTTCGCCGCGCCACGGGCAGCGCCGCCATGTACGCCGAGCCTGGCGCAGCGCCCAGGAGCGAAGCGTACCTCCTCGGCGGCGTCGAGGAGCTCGAGGCGCTCGTCGAGATCGGAGGCGGCCGTGGGGCGATCAGCGCGGTGTTGACCGGCGAGGAGCAGGTCGCGCTCGCCGACCAGGGCGATCATCGCGCAGGCGCGTCGTTGGGCGCTCTCAGGCGCGCTAGGGGCGACGGCGAGGTGAATGCGCGCTAAGCGGGGATGCAGCGGTAGGTCGAGCATCGCCTGGCCGAGGGGCGTCACCGCGCGGTCGCCGACGCGGAGCGCGCCGAGACGCTCGAGGAGGTCGTCGGCGGCGTCGAGCGCGCCCTCGCTCGGCGCCTCGAACCAACCGAAGCGCCGCGGATCGCTGCCCCAGGCGCGGACCTCGAGGGCGGCGCGGGTTAGATCGACGCGGCGGATCTCCGCCGTTGTCTGCTGCGGTAGCGAGCCCTGCTCGGCCTCGGTCCAGAGTCTGAAGGCGCGCCCGGGGCGCACACGTCCGGCGCGGCCAGCGCGTTGCTCGGCGGAGGCCGCGCTGCAGCGCACGGTCTCGAGCTGGTCGAGGCCGCTCGCCGGATCGAAGCGGAGCTGCCGAACCAGGCCGCTGTCGATAACCGCCGTGACCGAGGGGATCGTCACCGAGGTCTCGGCGACGTTGGTCGCCAGCACGACCCGTCGTGGAGCATCGGCCGCGCGGGAGAGCGCTCGCTGTTGAGCCTCGAGGGGCAGGCTACCGTGGAGCGGCAACACACCCGCGCCGCGGAGGTCTCGTCGCTCCAGCTGCTCGGCGACCCGCCCGATCTCGGAGACTCCGGGCAAGAAGGCCAGCACGTCGCCATCATCGCCGGGGGCGCGTAGGGCTCGCTCCACGGCGTCGGCGACCCGGGCCTCGAGCTGCCCATGACCTCGCCGGACGCTGTCGCCGCGTAGCGAAGGGGTATAGCTGATGGCTACTGGGTGACGTCGACCGGGGACCTCAATCTGCGGCGCGTCGTCGAGGAAGCGGGAGAGCGGCCCAGCGTCGAGGGTGGCGGACATCACCAGCAAGGCCAGCTCCGCCCGCGCCTCGCGGCGCACCTCGGCGAGCAGCGCCAGGGCGAGGTCGGCGTGGAGGCTGCGCTCGTGGAACTCGTCGAGGAGCACCGCGCCGACGCCCTCGAGAAAGGGATCGGCCTGGAGCCGTCGGGTCAGGATCCCCTCGGTGACGACCTCGATCCGCGTGGCCGCGCTGGCTCGGCGCTCGTGGCGGACCTGGTAGCCCACCTCGTGGCCGAGCTGCCACCCGCGCTCGGTCGCGATCCGCACGGCGGCGGCACGCGCGGCGACGCGTCGCGGCTGCAGCATGATGATCCGGCCGTCGACGGCGTCGAGGAGTGCCGGCGGCACTCGCGTCGTCTTGCCCGCGCCAGTCTCAGCGATCAGGACCAGCCGCTTGGCCTCGGTGAGGGTCGAGGCGATGCGAGGGAGGTGAGCGTCGATCGGTAGCGCGGTCAGAGAGGGCATCGGCGCGCATTGTACCTCAGCGACGGCTCGCTTCCGTGTGGGGTTCGAGGAGGGTGCCGGGCCAGAGGTTGGCGCCTATCAGGCAAAGTGTGCGGGATGCACACTCACGTCTTGCGTTTCTACGTTAACCTTGGAAGATGAAACGTCAGCACCGCTGGGTCATGATCGTTGGCGCTCTTGCGTTCGTCGCTGGAGCGTGTCTTGGCTCCGGCAGCGCCTGGGCCGCGGACGAGCCGGGGGCGCCCGCGGGAGGCGCCGGTGGCTCCGGGGGGACGCCGGCTGGGGCGAGCGGCTCCGCTGCGAGCGGCACACCGCTGGCATCGTCGATCATCTCTGGCGGTCAGGGCGCTCCGACTCCGCCCTTTGGCGGCGGCGGCGGCGCGAACAAAGGGTTCTCTGGCAGCGCTGGCGCCGGGCTCGGCTTCGAGCAGCTCAACGGCGTCTACTACGCCCGGGTCAACCTGCTCACCACGCTCTCTTTCGGCCCCGTGGCCCTCGGCGTCTCCGTCCCGCTGCGCTTCGCCGTCTACGACCCCGATGACAAAAACGACGGCGTCTTCCGCCAGGAAGACTGGGATGAGGTCAGCGATTGGGCGCGGATCATCCGCTTCGTCGAGGTCAACCTGGTCTACGACACCTGGCGCTTCCGGGGCCGCTTCGGCGCCCTCGACGGCGAGAGCATCGGCCACGGCACGATCGTCGGCGGCTACTACAACAACGTCGACGCCAACCACTACCAGGCCGGCCTGGCGCTGGACTTCGCCATCAAGTACGGCGGCGTTGAGTTCATGCTCGACAACCTGCTGCGCCCGGAGGTCTTCGCCTTCCGCTTTCATACCCGGCCGACGATCTTCTTCACCGACAACAAATGGGCCAACAAGCTGGTCGTCGCCACGACCTTCGCTGCCGACGCGCGGGCGCCGGTGGCGCTGGTTGATCGGGACACCGATGGTGTGCCCGACATCGATGCCGAGAACAACTTCATCATCGACGATCGCACCACCGTCGCGGCCTGGGGCCTCGACGTCGAGTACGAGCTGCTCCGCAGCAAGCTGATCGACTTGGTGCCCTATGCGGACCTGAACGTCCTCTTCGACAGCGGATCCGGCGTAGGCTTCCACCTCGGCTTTTTTTTCAACCTGCGGATCCCGGTCCCGATCCTCAAGCCGACGCTGCTGACCCGCCTCGAGTACCGCGCGATAAGCGATGGCTACGCGCCGCGCTACTTTGATGCGACCTATGAGGCCCAGCGCTTCTCCTACGGTGTGCCGGCCGACCCCCAAAACCCCACCTCGTTATCTCTGACCAAGGCTGGCTGGCTGCGCACCGCAAGCACCGGCAACCACGGTTGGCTCGGCGAGCTCTACTTCGACTTCGCCGGCTTCATCCGGATTGGTGGTACCTACGAAGACTACGCCGGAGACAACAACTCGGCGCTGACCCTCGCGCTGCTGCTCCCCGCGCTGAAGATCGTGCAGGCCGGAGCCTTCTTCTCCAACCGCGGCTTCGACACCATCGGTGACGCGTTTTCCAACTTCGAAAACGCGCTGATGCGCGCCTTCTTGCGCGTGAAGATCTACGGTCCGGTCTTCTTTACCGCGAGCTACACCCGCACCTGGGAGCTCAACACCGAGGGCGACTACGAGGCGCGCAACAACTACGGCGCTGGCGTCGAGGTCGCGTTTACGTTCTAGCCTGGGTGCGAAACGCTCCCCGTCTGGCCCTGCTCGGTCGTTCCGTCCCAGAAGCGTCGCCGTAGCGCTTCTTCAGCGCCGCGAACCACGGCGCTTCTTCAGCGCCGCGAACCACGGCGGGTCGTAGCGCTCGAGCAGGATCGACAACGCGCGCCAGAGCTGGTCGGCGCTGCCGCCAATGCGGCGTCGGATCCAGAAGCCGATCGCCATCTGTGGGGTGAGGTTGCAGCTGTTGTGGCTAAGAGCGTAGGCGCCCAGCGCACCGGCGTAGCGCTTCTGCAGGTAGTCGAGGCCGTCGAAGCCGGGCTTGGCCATCGCCGCGAGGTACGCTCGCGCCTCCTGGCGCTCCCGTCCACCCTGTCGCAGGTAGAGGCGGGCCTCGGCGAAGAGGCGAAAGACGCGCGAGAAGACCGTCTGGTAGATCTGCCGGTAGCGATGGGCCCCGAGGCGACGCTCCGGATCGGGCAGCAGGTTCTGTACACCCCAGCGCACGATCACAGGGTTGTAGTAGCTAAAGCTGGCGAGGTCTTTCGCCTTCTTCTTATAGAGCGCGAGCCCGGCGAGCTTGGCGATCGGCTTCAGATCGTAAAAGCCCCCGACGCGCCAGCCCTTGACGTTGGCGATGGCGCTCGCCAAGCCTCCATAGAGCAGGATCCCATTGACGCCGGCGTTGAAGCGACCGTAGGCTGAGCCCTCGACGCGGAGCTGCTGGGCATAGCTGGCGAACATCGGCTTGTAGGGGCGCTCGAACCACCCGCCGACGATCCGGTCGAGGGTCGCCTTCGAGACCCGGTTGCCCACGCGGGTGAACGCGGCGGGGAGCCTCGGCGTGGGGGCCTGCTCCACGGCGCTGCGAGGCGGTCTGGTCGTGTTTGGCCGTCCCGAAACCGGGCAGCCGCAGAGCAGGGAGGTCAAGAGGCCGAGCGTGGCGAGGCGTTGGATCCGCATCGCTGCTGAGGCTAGCGAACTAGCGGGGGAGATGCGACCCTCCTGCCAACACACCCCTGCCGAAACAAGAGGTGGATTGGATGAGTCAGGCAGACACCTTCGACGAGGTGGACAGCGAGGTCGACGGCGCAGCCAAGGCCGAGGTCCTGGCCTGGCTGTCAGGTCACGCCGCGTACGTCTGGCATCACGCCGAGCGGCTCCGTGGCCGCGGCCAACGCTTCATCGGGCGTATTGTGCGCTCTCGGCGCGTGCTCCTGCGCCGCCCGCGCTGACGGATGGGGCACACGGGTCACGCCCGTTCGTCTCTGCCGCCACGCTGCAGCGTGTTGCTGCCCGTACGCGATGGCGCGGAGACCTTGCCGGCGGCTCTCGAGAGCCTGGCTGCGCAGACGCTGCGCGAGCATGAGGTGATCGTGGTTGACGACGGATCCACCGACGACAGCGCGGCCGTGGTTGAGGCCTTCTGTCGACGCGACGAGCGCGTCCAGCTGCTACGTCAGGCTCCCGCTGGGATCGTCTCGGCGCTGAACCTCGCCGCCGCTGCGGCCCGCGCGCCGCTGCTGGCCCGGATGGACGCCGACGACGTCTGCTCTCCCGAGCGCCTGGCGCAGCAGCTGCGCTGGCTTGAGCGCCGCACAGACCTCGTCGCCGTGGGCTCGCTGGTCGAGAGCTTCGGGGGGGGCGCGGCGAGCGAGGGCTGGCAGCGCTACATCCGCTGGCTCAACGGGCGGCGCACGGCAGAGCAGATCGCTCGCGACCTGCTGGTGGAGAGCCCGCTTGCTCACCCCAGCGTGATGCTCCGCGCCCAGGCGCTGCGCGACATGGGCGGCTACCGCGACTTCGACGGCCCTGAGGACTACGAGCTCTGGCTGCGGCTGGCCCGCGCCGGAGGGCGCTTCGCCAAGGTGCCGCGGGTGCTCCTGCGCTGGCGCGATCACGCGACGCGCTTGACCCGCACGGACGGTCGCTACCGCCCCGAGGCCTTCCTGCGCTGCAAGGTCGAGCACCTGCTGGCCGGCCCCCTGAGCGACGACGAACGCCCCGTGGTGATCTGGGGCGCCGGGCGCGACGGCGGGCGTTTCGGTAGAGCGCTGATCGCCCGCGGTGTGGAGCTGGCGGCGTTCATCGACATCGACCCGCGGCGCATCGGCAGCACTCGGCACGGCGTGCCGGTGATCGCCGTCGAGCAGCTCCGCGCGCTCGCCGAGCGACGCGGGCGCAAGCCCTTGGTGCTCGCCGTGGTCGGCGTGGTCGGGGCGCGGGCGTTGATCCGTCAGCGCCTGTCGTGTCGCGGCTACACCGAGCTCGAAGACTACCTCTGCTGCGCCTGACCCCAGCCAAGAGGTCTCGTGATCAGCGGCGTCCGGGGAGGATCCCGCTCTTTTGCAAAAAGGGCTTCACATCGGCAAAGAACGAGCGCGGCCAGAAGTTATGCGGTTGGCCGCTGTAGAGCTTCAGATCGCTCTGCTTGGCCGCCTCGGCGAGGGCCTGGCCTTGCTCGACGGGGATCAGCGTGTCGGCGTCGCCGTGAAGCACGAAGATCGGCAGGCTCAGCTTCTTCACCACCGCGAGGTTGTCGAAGGGGTCTTTGACGATGAAGCCCGGCGCCCAGAAGCGCCGCGCCATCTGGCGCACGCTGGTGAAGGTTGACATCAAGATGAGCGCTCGTGGTGGCCGCCGCGCGGCGAGCGCGCAGACCGCCCCGCCGCCGAGGGAGCGGCCGTGAAAGAGCAGCCGCGTGCCGTCGACCTCGGGGCGCTTGATCAGAAGCTCGTAGAAGCGCACGAAGTCGCTCTCGATGCTGCGCTGGCTCGGCGATCCAGCGGAGCGCCCGTAGCCGCGATACTCGGGCAGGAGCACGGAGATGCCGAGGCGACGGTAGCCGGCGAGGGTCTGCGGCCAGTGGTCGATCAGCTCGCCGTTGCCGTGGGCGAAGAGTACCGCTGGGCCGGGCTTCTGCGCGCTGACGCCATCACCTGGCAGAAACCAGGCCTCGACCCGGCCCTCGTCGCTGTCGATCCAGAGCCGCTCGAGCCCTGGGATGTCATCGCCAGCGTTGGGCGCCACGGTGAGCATATGACGCGGAAAGAGCAATGAGCGTTGTAGCGCGACCAACACGATGAATGCTCCTAGCACGCAGAGCAGCGCAGCGACAGCGAGCCGGCGGAGCCAGCGCCTCCTTCTTCGCGGCGCGACGTTCATGGTGTGCGGATCAGCGGCATATCGAGTAGACGGTATCGGCTCGCCTCGGGCGCCGAGAAATGCCACCACTCGGTGTGCTGCGCCACGAAGCCCGTGCGGCGCCTCTCACGGTCGAGGAGCGCCGCGTTCTTGCGCGCTCGAACCGAGACGCCGCGCTTGGCCCCGCGATGGGCTTTGGGGCTGGCCTCATCGCTGGTCGACGCACTCAGCAAGCGCAGCAGCGCGGCAAAGAAAAGAGCATGGGATACGACCCGCGTTGGGGGCATCAATCCGCCTCGCGCCAGCGCTCGTAGGCAAAGAGCGCCGAGAGCGACATCCCATCCCAGAGCCGCCCATCTCGGGCGTAGCGAGACACCACGCGTGGCGACAAGCGCAGCACGCAGATTTCTTCGGTGGCGTCTGGATCCCGGGCGCTGGCCTCCAGTCCGCGGGCGACGAAGATATGGCAGAGCTCGTTCGATACACCGTTGTACGGCGCGAGGCACGCGATCTTCACCAGCTCTCGCGGGCGGTAGCCCGTCTCCTCGGCCAGCTCACGCCGCGCGCCCTCTGCGGCGTCTTCGCCCCAGTCGAGACCACCGCAGGGCAGCTCGAGGCTCTCTTTGCCGATCAGGTAGCGGAACTGCTTGACCAGCACGAGCTGTCCGTCGTCGAGCTCGGGTATGATCATCACCGAGCCAGGGACGTCGAGGTCGTAGTAATCGCCGATCGCGCCTCCGGGCAGGCGATAGCGGTCGTGCGAGAGCTTCCACTCGTAGGGCGTCGTGAAGAGCACCTGCTTACGCAGACGCGCCCACGCCTGGTCTTCCGTGGACCGGCGTCGATGCGACATGGACGGAAGTGTAGCACCCGCGAGCTGATCAGAGCGCGACGATCGCCGGCACCGATCTGGGGCCTGACCTGGAGCAGACTGGCTAGAGCGCTGACCAACTTTCCTCCCGTCGCCGCGCTGGTCTGCGAAATCACAGCGGTTGTCGCTCGTCGGTTGCTTGCTACCAGCAGGCGCCCTTCTCGCTCCTACGCTGTGATTCCGTCGACGAGGGCGCGGCGGCAGCGGCGGGTGGCGTGCCCGCTGGCCTGCGCCACGAGATAGAGCTGCGCAGCGCCGACGCGGACGCGGCGGGCGACGACGGGATCGGGCTGCGGGATCAGCACCACGAAGTCGCCCCGGCCGGGCTCGACGGCGTGGGCAGCACGAGCGGCGAGGGAGATGCCACCGGTGGGGTAGGCGGCAGCCCAGAGCAAGCCGCCGTCATCAGCGAGCACCAGCATGTCGATGTTGTGGCGCTCGGCGACCGCGGCGAGCTGGAGGCGGAGGGCCTCGCTGACGAACTCGCTGCGCGTTTGACGACGTTCATGACCTTCATAGGGTGTAGTGGCGACCTGCATGATCCTTGAGTACCACGCACGCTCCGAGCCTCGCAAAAACCTCACCTCCGTGGCAGGCTGCGCGCCGGAGGGCGCCCTTGTCCAGACCGTTTTTTCAAGCCTGCCCGCCATCATGCGGGGCGCAAATCGGGCCCGTTTTCGTGTCCTTATCCGTGCTGCTCTTGGGCTCGGCGTTCGCGCCCGGGTGTAGCCCGCCAGCGACGAGGCCTTGTCCCAGCGCCACAGCTCTCCGACGAGCTGGCGCGACGAGCCGGCCGGCCGCCGCGAGGGCGATCATGCGCCCAGCGCCTGGCTTCTTGGCTCAGTACGCGGCGACCTACCGCTTTCGTCTCGGGCATCCCAAGGCGCTGAAGCCGACGCCGAAGGGCGACGCGGTGCTCTTTCTGCGCTCGGAGGCGCGCTCTTTCGAGCACGCGCTCTGGAGCTTCGATCCGAAGACGGGCAAAGAGCGACGGTTGCTCACCGCGGCGCAGCTGTTGCGCGGCGGTGGCGCGCTAAAGCTCAGCGCGGCGGAGAAGGCGCGCCGCGAGCGGATGCGGATCACCCGCCGCGGCATCGCGCGCTACCTGCTCTCTCGCGATGGCGAAGAGATCCTCGTGCCGCTCGCAGGGCGCCTCTTTCTCGTCGGGCGGCGCAGCGGGGCGATCCGCGAGCTGGGCAAGCGCGAGCCAACGCAGGGCCGACGCCTCGATCCGCGCCTCTCGCCCGATGGCAAGAAGCTAGCCTATGTGCGGCGAGGCGATCTCTACGTGCTCGATGTGGCGAGCGGGCGCGAGCGCCGGCTGACCAAGCGCGCGCGAGAGACGTTGCGCTACGGGCTCGCCGAGTTTGTGGCCCAGGAGGAGATGCGGCGCTTTCGCGGCTTCTGGTGGTCGCCCGACAGCAGGCAGCTGCTTGTTCAGGAGACCGACCTCGCCGGTGTTGAGCGCCTGACCATCGCCGATCCGCTCCACCCCGAGCGCCGCCCACACCGCTGGGCCTACCCGCGGGCTGGGCGGAAGAACGCCGTGGTGCGCCTGGGGCTCGTCTCGGCGCGCGCCTCCAAGGCCAAGCTGCGCTGGCTCGGCTGGGATCGGCGGCGCTACCCCTATCTGGCGCGCGTGCGCTGGCAGAGGCACGCTCCACCGACAATCGTCGTCCAGACCCGCGACCAGCGCGAGATGGCCGTCCTCGCCTGCGCCGAGAGGGGATCGGAGAGAAGAGCGAAGCCCCGTTGTCGAGTGATGCACGTCGAGCGTGACGAGGCCTGGGTCGAGATCGATCAGCAGATGCCGCGTTGGATCCGTGAAGGGAAAGCCTGGCTCTGGAGCAGCGAGCGCGCCGGGCAGCGTCAGCTGGAGGTGCGGGATCGGCAAGGCAAGCTGCTCTCAGTGCTGGTCAAGCCAGAGCTCGGCTACCGCAAGCTCCTCGACTACGACGGCAAGCGCCAGACGCTGGTCTTCGCCGGCGGCCCGAAGGCGATCGAGCGACAGCTCTATCGGATCGATTCGAGCACCAAGCTCACGCCGTTGACCTGCGCGCGAGGCGAGCACCGCGCGCGCTTCTCGAGAGACCATCGGATCTATGTGCAGCGCTTCGCTGGGCTCTCGGGGCGAGCCGTGACGGTGAATGATCGGCAGGGCAAGCGCCTCGGCGTTTTGCGCTCGGTGGCCGAGGCGCCGCCCTTCGCACCTCGGCTCGAGCTGCTGACCGTCGGCAAGCGCAAGCTCGCCGCCTCGGTGGTAAGGCCACGCGGCTTTCGCGACGGCCAGCGCTACCCGGTGATCGTCTACATCTATGCCGGCCCACACCACCGCATGGTCCGCACGGTGCGGCATCGCTACCTGCTCTGGCAGTGGATCGCCGATCACGGCTTCATCGTGGTCTCCATCGACGGCCGCGGGACGCCCAACCGCGGGCGGGCCTGGGAGCGCGCGATCAAGGGCAGCTTTCATCGTCTCCCGCTGGTCGATCAGGTCGACGGGCTGAGGGCCCTCGGCGTGAAGCTGCCCGAGCTCGACCTCTCGCGGGTTGGCGTCTTCGGCTGGTCCTATGGCGGCTACATGGCGGTGATGGCCGTGCTTCGCCGCCCCGACGTCTTCCACGCCGCGGTCGCCGGCGCCCCGGTCACCGAGTGGCGCGACTACGACACGCACTACACCGAGCGCTACGGCGGGCTCTTGCCGCAGAACGCCAAGGGCTATGACGAGGACTCGGCGCTGAAGCACGCCCATCGGCTGCGCCGACCGCTCTTGGTCGTGCATGGTACAGCTGACGACAACGTCTACTTCTTCCACAGCGTGAAGCTGGCCCGGGCGCTCTTTCTGGCGGGGCGACCCTTCGAGCTCCTGCCGCTGGCTGGGTTCACTCACGTCGTACCCGATCCGAACGTGCTCCAGCGGCTCTATGGGCGGATCATCGGTCATTTCCGCCGGCATATCGCCGCCGGCGTGAAATGACGAGCAGCGCGAGGGTCGACAGTAGAGTGACCAGCGGCAGGTCTGCTAAGAGCTTCCCCACAAATCCCTCCCGTCGCCGGGCACAGCACTGCCGGCCGCTTTCTATGCCTCAGACCGTTCGCCGTACCACCCGTATGGCTCATCTCTTCGGCACGAAATCGGCTCGGCAGCTCAGCACCCGGCTCGGTCCCGAATGTTTGGGGAAGCTCCTAAGTCTGCCTTGCCCTCAGGGACCAGCGCGCAGCCGCCGTCGCTGTAGCGTTGTCGCGCGCTGGGGGCGCGAGCGTCGGTGGTGGAGAGGCTGTGGTCGAGCTGAGAGACCGAGTCGTCGATCGTCGCTGGGTCGAGGTCCTTGGGCGGCGGCTGCGAGTCCTGGCACCTGTCGGCGCTCGGTGAGGAGCTAGGGTAGCTGGGGCGGACGAGGTAGATCCGGCTCGCGGTGACGTCAGAGCTGCCGCTGCCGATGGGCTCGGTCTGAAAGCCGGGGCCGCCGCTGGTCTTGGAGGGCAGGGGAGGGCTGGACCTCGGGCGGGGCGCAGCCGGCGAGCAGCGGGGCGATCAGGGCCGGGGTGAGGCGATGCGTCAGAGCGCTCGTGTCGCAACAATCGTTCTGTTCGGGGAGATGCTCTGTATAATAGAGGTGATCAAGGAGCGATGATGATGGGTCATATCGCGCATGCTGTTGGTGCACTTGGCCTGTTGCTGGCGTTCGCGGGGTGCGCGGGCGAGACGACGACGAGCTGGGGAGAGACCGGGCCCCGGCCCACGGAGGCGGGGGGAGATGGCTGGTCTGGCAGCGATCGGGGCCTCGTCGATGGCTTCGGCAAGAAGACCGACGCTCTCGAGGGCTGCGATCCGAAGAGCTTCTCGCTACAGCAGGCGCCGCCAGCCGAGGTCTACCTGGTGCTCGACCAGAGCGGCTCGATGAACGAGCAGGGCTCCGATCCGACCAAGACCAAATGGCAGGAGCTGCGCGCCGCGGTCGACTTCGCGCTGACCAGATTCGAGAACTCGATCCGCTTTGGGTTGCTGCTCTACCCCAGCGCGCCGCCCTGTCTGACCTCGGGACCCCAGGTGCGCATCGACACCGTCAACAAGAAGTCGATTCTGGCCAAGATTGACGCGACCCACCCCTCCGGCGGGACGCCGACGGCCGCCGCGCTGAACAACGCCGCCCAATCCCTCGGCGATGTGGGCAGCAAGAACGCCGCGCGCTTCATAATCCTGGCGACCGATGGTGGGCCGAACTGCAACTACCTGCTTGACGCCTCCAACGGCTGCTCGTGCACCAGCGTGGCGGCCAACCTCTGCTGCACCAACAACCCAGACAGCTGTCCTACCGGCGCGAGCTGTCTCGACGACGCCCACGTGCTGCAGGTGATCGGCGATCTGCGCCAGAAGCAGAACATCGACACCTTCGTGATCGGCCTCGCCGGCAGCTCGGGTTACAGCGCGCTGCTCGACCAGATGGCGATCGCCGGCGGGCGGGCTCAGCAAGGCGCGGCGACGAAATACTACGCCGCGAACAGCCAGACGCAGCTCGAGGCTGCGCTCTCGGCGATCGCGGGCTCGGTGATCTCCTGTTCGATCCAACTCGACGAGACGCCGAAGTATCCCGACAAGGTCAAGGTCTATATGGATGGCCAGGAGCTTCCGCGCGACACGACACATCAAAATGGCTGGGACTACACGGACGCGACGCTGACCCGTATCGAGCTCTTTGGTCCGGCCTGCGACACGCTGCAGGACGGCAAGAAGCATGACCTCACCGCCACCTTTGCCTGCGAGATTGGCTGATGCGAACGACGCGACGACGACGAAATGGTCGATATGGTCGATATGGTCGAACCGCGACAGCCACGTTGGTGGCGCTGCTCAGCCTCGCGCTGGCGCTCGGGGTGTCGGCGTGTGGCGAAGGCTCTATCGGCCAGACTGGCACCGACGGCGGAGGTGCCGGAGACGCGGTGACAACGCCCGATGGGCCGCCTCCCGGCTGGTTCGACGATGATGATGGCGACACCTATAGCGAGGCCGACGGCGACTGCGACGACAGCGATCCGGCGGTCCACCCCGGCGCCAAGGAGATCTGCAACAACAACCTCGACGACAACTGCAACGGGGCGATCGATCAGAACGAACCCGACGGCGACGGCGACGGCTTTGGCCCCTGCCAGGGCGACTGCGACGACAACGACAAGACCATCACCCCCGCCGCCGCCGAGGTCTCCGACGGCGTCGACAACAACTGCGATGGTAAGATCGACGCCGACTTCGACGGCGACGGTTACGACGCGATCAATGAGGGTGACTGCAACGATAACGACCCTGCGGTCCATCCCGGCGCGCGCGAGATCTGCGGCGACAGCGTCGACAACGACTGCAACGGCTTCATCGACGACAAGGAGCCCGACAGCGACGGCGATGGTTACGGTCCCTGCGGAGGCGACTGCGACGATAGCGACCCCGCTGTGTTTCCTGGTGCCCCTGAGATCGCTGGCGACGGCAAGGACAACAACTGCGACTTCATGATCGACGTCGACATCGACGGCGACGGCTGGACCGTGCAGAACGGCGACTGCGACGACAGCGACCCGGCGGTTCATCCTGGGGCACCGATCGCCTGCGCCGCTGGCAAGGATCAGAACTGCAACAACATCCCCGACGACCAAGAGAAGCAGGACGCCGACGGCGATGGCGTCACGGCCTGCGCTGGTGACTGCGATGATAGGGATCCTTCCCGGAGCCCCGAGTACGTCGAGATCCCCGGAGACAGCATCGACAACGACTGCGACGGTAAGGTCGACAACCCGCCGAAGTGCGACTGCGCGGCTGGCGCGAACGAGGCCCAGGCGATGGACCTCTGCCAGCCGGCGCAGGTCACGATCACCCGCGGTGGTAGCAGCACCTCCTACGGCGTACGCCAAGCCGCCTATGGCGCGATCGCGCCGCGCGAGGGCTGCGGCTTCTTCACCATCTCGAGCGGCGTGGCCTGGTCGACATCGGTGCAGAATGGCACCAACCTCGGCACCAACGGAAACCCGGTGACGACCACCGGCTGCATGACATGTACGGGCTCGGCGTCAGGCTGGGTCCATCCAGGCCCCAACGGCTGCTGCGAAAACCGCTTGGAGAACGATCAGAGCTGGGTGCGGATCCAGGTCAAGGTCCCGAAGAACGCCCAGGGGTTCAAGTTCGACTTCATCTTCCTATCGGCGGAGTACCCCGAGTGGGTCCACTCAGCCTACAACGACACGTTCTATGCCGTGCAGAAGAGCTCAGCGCTGAGCGCGACCCAGAACATCAGCTTCGACCTCAAGGGCCAGCCGCTGACCGTCAACAACGGCTGGTTCGAAAACCCAGCCACCCCGACGCAGAGCGTCGCGAATACCGGCTATCACAACGGCATCGGTAGCTCGAGTGGCTGGCTGACCACCACGTCACCGTGTACCCCCGGCGAGACGTTGGAGCTGACCTTCTGGATCCACGACGAAGGCGATCATATCCTCGACTCGGCTGTGATCATCGACAACTGGCGCTGGATCGCCAAGAAGGTCTCTGGCCCGTCGACGATCAAGTAGCCAGCGCCGTTGAGGCCGCCGATCCCGCCCTCGATCCTGCTTCTCCTGAAGATCTCCTCAAGACGCCCCGTCGAGGCCGCTCTACCTCGCCAACCGCTTGATCTCGCGCTGTTGATCTGGCGCTCGTCATGTCGAGCCTTCGAGGCTCGCGTTTCGAACCCAGCGCTTGGTCGCTCGACCACGTTGGCGCAGGCTGCGCCTCGATCTCCTGTCGATCTCAGCGTCCGATTGCGACACTGGCCCGCCTGGGTCAGGGACAAAGTCCGTCGACGACCCTTGTCAAGGGTTCAACGGCGAAGGCCCCAGCATTTCGAGCTGCGTACCAAAGGTGCCAGTGACGCTGCGTCACTTACTTCGCACTGCGTCATCGTCTACCAAGGAGATGGAATGGGACGCCAACAGGCGCTCAATATAGGCTGTTATCGGTTTTGGCTGAATCTCGACGGAATCTCGCCGGAATCTCGACGGAATCTCGAGCGCCCTGAAGGAGCGTAAGCGACTACGCCGGGTGGTCGATCAGCCCTATGCCGCGCTGCGTAATCATCGAGAGCTGCCCCACAGACTCGGGACCGAGCCGGGTGCTGAGCTGCCAAGCCGATGGCGTAGCCGAAGAAACGAGCCATGTGGGTGGTCTGGCGAGCGTTCTGAGACCGAAAAACCGGCCGGCGGTGCTGTCCCCGGCGACGGGAGGCGTTTTCCGGGGCGTTCCTAGGTCAACAGGCTACTAGGCTTTGTTTAGGCTTGACAGCGCAGTGCGTCAGCGATTTTTCTGCGTTTTGGGGCACATTCGGCACTTCCCTAGATGTAGGGAAGAGAGTATGGTGACCCCGGTTTTGCTTGGTGGTGGTCGGTTTATTCTTCGCGCTGAAGTCCGTCGCGCGAGGGACTTGACGATCGGTAGGCGGCTGTATTCTCTACGCGGCGAATCGACCTCCAGAGACGATTTGAACGCTCGCTGTGCGGTGCCCATTCCCGCCCGGCGGCGGATCCGCTGCGTGCGTTGAGAATAGGTACATGCGTTCAGGTCTGTATGTGGTCTCGACCATCAAGCAGATGATACATGAGCGTAGCGACATAGGTATTGAATGGATAACCAGCAACCGAGCGGGGCAGGCATATGGCGGCTGAAAAAGGTCTAGACGCAGAAACGCTGAACATTACCCTCGACAGCCTTCGCAGCTACGTCAAAGACAAGCTGCCAGACGAGCAGCTGCTCGAGTGGGATGAGAAGGACGAGTTTCCCGAGGAGGTCGTGCGCGCGATCGGCAGCGAAGAGCTCGGGATCCAGCTGATCTTCATCCCCGAGCGCTTTGGTGGCCTCGGCGGTGGGGCCTTCGACGTCTACCGCGTCTGTGAGCAGATGGGGCGGGTCGATCTGGGCATCGCCACCGGCGTGCTGGCGACCTTCCTCGGCTCCGACCCGATCGTCTATGGGGGCACCGAGGAGCAGAAGGCGCGTTGGCTTGGCGCGATCGCTGAAGAGGGGCACCTGATGGCCTACGGCGCCACCGAGCCGGCGGCGGGCAGCGACCTCGGCGCGCTGCGTACGGTCGCCGAGCCCGTCGAAGAAGACGGCCAGGTCGTTGGCTACAAGATCAACGGCAACAAGCAGTGGATCTCCAACGGCGGCTTCGCCAACCTCTATACGGTGCTGGCCAAGACGCCAAAGGGCCCGACCTGGTTCGTCGTCGACAAGGGCACCGAGGGGCTCTCCACCGGGAACCCGGAAGACAAGCACGGCATCCGCGCCTCCAACACGTCGACCCTCGCGTTCGACGATATGTTCGTAGAGGCCGACCGCGTGGTTGGCGGTGTCGAGGGGCAGGGGCTGGTCCAGGCCCAGCTCGTCTTTGGCTTCACCCGCCTGATGGTCGCGGCCTTCGGCCTCGGCGCGGGCTGGGAGGCGATGGACCGCTCTATCCCGTATTCCGTCGACCGCAAGCAGGGCGGCAGCGCGCTCTCCGAGAAGCAGGGCTATACGCATAAGCTGATCGTGCCCCACGTCGTGCGCCTCGAGGGTGGGCGAGCCTATATCGAGGAGACCGCCGAGCGCCTCGACAGCGACGAGGGGAACCTCAACACCGAGGGCGCGATCGCCAAATACCTCTCCACCGAGGCTGGCGACGCCGCGGCCGACGCCGCGATTCAGGCACACGGCGGCTATGGGTACACGAAAGAGTACATGGTTGAGAAGATCAAGCGCGACGTCCGCATCACACGGATCTACGAGGGGACCTCGGAGATCATGGAGATGACGATCGCGCGCGATCGCTGGCAGCAGCAGCTCAAGACCCGCGGCCAGTACTATCACGACAAGGCTCGCGAGCTCGAGGCGATGCATGCGGAGGCTCCTGGTGCCGGCGCGAACATCGCAGCCCTGGCGCTGCACTCGCTGGCCGAGGTGCTCGAGCGCGCTCGGGTCAAGCGGCTCACGCGCAACCAGCACGTGCTCTTCCGCATGGGCGAGATCATCGCCTACGGCGAGGGCGCCGCGGCGCTGGTGCGACGCTCGATCTGCTACGCTAAGGGTAAGCTGAACCCGAAGGCAGACATGCGCTTCAAACCACCCGTGCTCAGCGCCATCAGCCGAGTCTATGCCCGTGAGACTGCGACCAAGATCGCCGCGGAGGGGATGCGCTGGGTCGCCAGCGCCGATGGCCTCGGTGCAGGAGAGGTCGCTGCCTTCGCGGAGGCGATCCGCATGAACGATATTCAAGAGGCTCAGGCGGGAAATATCGCCGACATGGACCTGATCGCGGACGCGCTCTACGACCGCAACCAGGTCTAAGAAGACAAGACGCGAGGGGCCTAGTAGCCCTGCATCCTCACCTCCCGGAGCCGGGGGGCGGGGTGCGCCTCGCTTGCGTTCTAAGTGGATATATACCGATAAGCTCCAGGCAGCGGAGGAGCGGACGATAGGGCGGATCTGCCTGGGCGCAGGTCGCTTCGGAGGGATAAAGACGTGGGACAGCCAAAAGTGGAAGATACGGCTCGTAAGGCGGTCGCGATCGTCGGTGTGGGCGCCGTGATGCCAGACGCCCCCGACGCAGCGACCTTCTGGCAGAACATCAAAGATGGGCGCAGCAGCATCCGTGAGATCCCGGCAGAGGGATATTGGGATCCGGCGCTCTACTATGATCCGGACCCGAGCGCGCCGGATAAGTCCTACACCATGATCGGCGGCTTCGCGACGAACTGGGCCTGGGAGCCGCTGAAGTGGAAGCTGCCCATCCCCCCGAAGGTCGGCGCTCAGATGGACCGCGGTCAGAAGTGGGCGATCATGTCGGCGCGCCAGGCGTTGATGGACTACGGCATCGATCGCCCGCTCGATCGGGAGCGCACGGGTGTGATCCTCGGCAACGCGATGGCCGGCGACCTGCACTACTATACGGCGACCCGCATCTTGACCCCCGAGATCATCAGAGAGCTGCAGCAGGCGCCAAGCTTCCAGGCCCTGTCGGCGGACCTGCAGGCGCGCATCACCGAGGAGGTCTTCCAGAACGTACAGGCGCATATGCCGCCGGTCAACGAAGACACCATGCCAGGTGAGCTCTCGAATATCATCGCCGGGCGCGTGGCCGCGATGTTCAACCTCCACGGCCCGAACTTCGTCACCGACGCGGCCTGTGCTTCGGCGCTGGCGGCGCTCTCGGCGGCCTACGAGGGGCTGACCGAGCACCGCTACGACGCCGTGCTCACCGGCGGTGTCGACGCCAACATGAACCCCTCGAGCTTCATCAAGTTCTGCAAGATCGGCGCGCTCTCGGCGACGGGCTCCCGGCCCTTCGACAGGGACGCCGATGGCTTCGTGATGGGCGAGGGCGCTGCCCTCTTTTTGATGAAGCGCCTCGCGGACGCCGAGCGTGACGGCGACAAAATCTACGCTGTCATTCGTGGCATCGGCGCCTCGAGCGACGGTAAGGGTAAGGGCATCACGGCTCCCAACCCCGCTGGGCAGCAGTACGCGGTCGCTCGCGGCTGGGAGAACGCAGGCCTGGTCCCCGACAAGGGTACCTACATCGAAGGCCATGGGACGTCGACCCGCGTTGGCGACGTCGCCGAGGGCGACAGCCTGATCGTGGCGCTGAAGCGCTTCAGCCACCTCCAGAAGGGCGACATTGCCCTTGGCTCGGTGAAGTCGAATATCGGCCACCTCAAGGCCGGCGCTGGCGCGGCGGGCTTGTTCAAGGCCGCGCTCTCGCTGCATGAGAAGGTGTTGCCGGCGAGCCTCAACTTCAACACGCCCAACCCGAAGATCGACTTCGCCAACGCCCCCTTCCACGTCAACAACACCTTCAAGCAGTGGGATAAGCGTGGGGCCGAGACCCGCAAGGCCGCGGTGAGCTCCTTCGGCTTCGGTGGCACGAACTTTCACGTCGTGATGGAAGAGTATGTCCCGGGCCGCCTGCAGGCTCGGGAGCCGGTGATCAGCGTGCCCGGTGCTGGCGCGACCAACGGCGGCGCCGTGCCGCCGGCCTCGGTGAAGGCCCCCTTGCGAGGTGCCCTCGTGCTCGCCGGGGCGACCAAGGACGAGGTGCTGAAGAAGGCTGAGAGCGCCCTCGCCGAGGCCGAGGCCGGTAAGGCCCCAAAGAAGAGCGCGCCGAAGGCCGAGGACCTGCGGGCCGAGCACCGCCTGGTGATCGACTACGGTGACGCCGCTGAGCTGGCCAAAAAACTCACAGGCGCCGTGCGCGCCCTCGGCGGCGCCGACGCGATGTGGAAGGCGCTGAGGGCTCAGGGCGTCTTCTACCGGAGCGGCAAGCCGCCGAAGGTCGCCTTCCTCTATACGGGGCAGGGCTCCCAATACGTCAACATGATGCGGCAGCTGCGCGACGCCGAGCCGATCGTGCGCAAGGTCTTCGAGGACGCCGACGAGACCATGACACCGCTGCTCGGCAAGCCGCTCACCGACTATATCTACGTCGACCCGAGCGACGAGGCGGCGATGAAGCAGGCCTCTCGGGACCTGATGCAGACGGCGATCACTCAGCCGGCCGTCCTCGCCACCGATCAGTCGCTGACCAAGCTGATGAAGGCCTATGGGATCCAGCCTGATATGGTCATGGGCCATAGCCTTGGTGAGTACGGCGCCCTGGTCGCCTCCGGCGCGCTGCCCTTCGCCGACGCTCTCGAGGCCGTCAGCGCCCGTGGCCGCGAGATGACGAAGGTCTCCGTCGAGGACTGCGGCTTGATGGCGGCGGTCTTCGCCCCGATCGAAGAGGTGCAGCAGATCCTCGACGACGTCGACGGCTACGCGGTGATCGCCAACATCAACAGCGGCAAGCAGGCCGTGATCGGCGGCTCGACCCCCGGCATCCAGGCCGCGGTGAAGGTGATCGAGGAGCGCGGCCACACGGCGCGGATGCTGCCGGTGAGCCACGCCTTCCACACCCGCATCGTCGCGCCGGCCAGCGGGCCGCTGCAGGAGGTGCTGCGCCGCCTCGACATTCGCCCGCCGCAGGTCCCGCTGGTGGCCAACACCACAGGCACCTTCTACCCGATGCACCCCGGCGTCGAGGGCCAGATCGTCGATATCCTCGGCGAGCAGATCGCCTCGCCGGTGCAGTTCGTGAAGGGGTTACATACGCTCTACGAGGCGGGCTGCCGCGTCTTCGTCGAGATGGGCCCAAAGAAGGCGCTCCATGGCTTCGTCGAGGACGTGCTCGGCGAGCACGCCGACGTCTTGGCGCTCTTCTCCAACCACCCCAAGCAGGGCGACATCGTCGCCTTCAACCAGGCCCTATGCGGGCTCTACGCCGCCGGCCTCGGCATCGGCGAGCAGGATCGACCGTTGGTCGCGCCGCAGCCCACCCCGCAGCCCGCGCCGCTGACCACCCCGGCGGCCGCGCCAACCCCAACCGCGCCTGCCTCGGCGCCTCGCGCGACCGCGCCGATCCCCGCCCAGGGGGCCTCGCAGCTCTCTGCGGGCCAGTATCAGGAGCTCGGTCAGATCTTCGCCGAGTTCATCGACAAGGGGCTCCGCGCCTACGCTGGCGGCGGTGGTGGCGGTGGCCGTCCGCTGCAGTCTGTCGTGATCACCGGCGCCGCGGTGGGGCTGCCGGGTCTCGAGAAGGCCTTCGACGATCGCAACGTCGAGCGCCTGCTCTCCGGTCAGCAGCTGATCGGCTCCGTGCCGCCGAAGCTGCGCCAGGCGCAGATCGACAAGCGCATCGTGCGGCTGGTCAAAGACCCGATCACAGGCAGCGGGAAGTTCGTCACCCTCGATGACATCGGCGAGTCGATCAAGCTCGCCGGGCGGGTGGGGACGATCGACTTGCCTGGTGAGTTCGGCTACCCCAAGGATCGCACGGCTGCGCTAGATGTCGTCACCGAGCTGGTGATCGGCGCAGGTATCCAGGCGCTACGCGACGCCGGCATCCCCTTGGTACGGACGTACAAGAAGACCTCCAAGGGGACCTTCCTCCCTGATCGCTGGATGCTCCCCAAGTGCATGCGAGACGACACGGGGCTGGTCTTCGCCTCGGCGTTTCCAGGCTATGAGTCCTACGCCGATGAGATGCGCCGCTACTACGAGGATCACGAGCGCCGCGCGCTGCTCGCCGAGCTCGAGATGCTGCGCGCTCGCATGGGCGCCTCCCTCGACCTCGACGCCCGCATCGAGGCGCTGCGTGCCGAGATCGGCGAAAAGGAGTTCAGCTTCGACCGCCGCTTCCTCTTCAAGGTCCTGGCGATGGGGCACTCGCAGTTCGCCGAGTACATCGGTGCTCGCGGTCCCAACACCCAGATCAACGCGGCCTGCGCCAGCGGCACGCAGGGCATCGGCCTCGCTCAGGATTGGATCCAGAGCGGCCGCTGCCGTCGCGTGCTCGTGGTCTCCGCCGACAGCGCCAGCTCTGACAACCTGATGGAGTGGATCGGCTCTGGCTTCCTCGCCTCCGGCGCGGCCGCCACCGACGAGGTCGTCGAAGAGGCCGCGCTGCCCTTCGATCGTCGCCGCCACGGGCTGCTGATCGGCGCTGGCGCGGCGGCGGTGGTGGTCGAGAGCGCAGAGTCGGCGGCGGAGCGCGGCGTCCGTCCGGTGACCGAGCTGCTCGAGACCGCGATCGCCAACAGCGCCTTCCATGGCAGCCGCCTCGACCTGGAGCACGTCACCGGCGTGGTCGAGGACCTGGTCGCCCGCGCCGAGCGGCGCTGGGGCGTTTCGCGTGATCAGATCGCCGAGCAGATGGTCTTCGTCTCCCACGAGACCTACACCCCGGCTCGCGGCGGCAGCGCTCAGGCCGAGGTCAACGCGCTGCGGCAGGTCTTCGGCGCCAAGATGGACAAGGTGGTGGTAGCCAACACCAAGGGCCTCACGGGGCACGCGATGGGCGCCGGCATCGAGGACGTGCTGGCGGTCAAGGCGCTCGAGACGGGCATCGTGCCGGCTGTGCCGAACTACAAGGAGGTCGATCCAGAGCTCGGGACGCTGAACCTCTCGAAGGGCGGCACCTACCCCATCAGCTACGCGCTGCGCCTCGCGGCCGGCTTCGGCTCGCAGCTCAGCATCACGCTCCAGCGGCTGATCCCATCCCCCGACGGGCGTCGGCCTACGCCGCAGCAGCTCGGCTTCACCTACCGCACGGATACGTCGGTCTGGAACCGATGGCTGGCCGAGGCCACCGGCTACGACAACCCGGAGCTCGAGGTGATCAAGCAGACCCTCCGTGTCAAAGAGCAGGGCCCGCCGAAGCGCGCGCCGAAGCCTGCGCGTTCCCTCGGCGACCTCGGCGCCGCTGTGCCAGCAGCGTCGGTCGAGGCTCCGGCTCCGCGGCAGCCGGTCGCCGCCGCGGCGCCCGCCCCGAGGTTGGCACCAAAGCCCGCCCCGGCGCCGGTCGCAGCCGCTCCAGCGCCCGCCCCGGCGGCGCCGACGGTCGATCCTGTGGTGCAGCAGGTCCTCGGTATCATCGCCGAGCAGACCGGCTACCCGACCGACATGCTCGATATGGAGCTCGATCTCGAGGCCGACCTGGGGATCGACACGGTGAAACAGGCCGAGACCTTCGCCGCCGTGCGCGAGGCCTATAAAATCGAGCGCAACGACAACATCCAGCTGCGTGACTTCCCCACGATCAAGCACGTGGTCGAGTTCGTGCGCAGCAACCGGCCCGACCTCGCCGCGCCCGCGCCCGCCGCGGCGCCTGCTCCGGCCGCGGCGCCCGTGGCTGATCCGATCGTCGAGCAGGTCCTGGCGATCATCGCCGAGCAGACCGGCTACCCGACCGATATGCTCGACATGGAGCTCGATCTCGAGGCCGACCTCGGGATCGACACGGTGAAACAGGCCGAGACCTTCGCCGCCGTGCGCGAGGCCTACGATATCGACCGTGACGAGAACATCCAGCTGCGCGACTTCCCCACGATCAAGCACGTTGTGGACTTCGTCCGCGGCAAGCGCCCGGACCTCGCCGCTCAGGCGGCGCAGGCCGTCGCCTCGGCCAGGCCAGCCTCCGCGCCGCCAGCGGGCGCTGCCGCACCGGCTCCCGCGACGAACCCAGTCGCCGACAAGGTGATCGCGATCGTCGCCGAGCAGACCGGCTACCCGCCGGACATGCTCGACATGGATCTCGACCTCGAGGCCGACCTGGGGATCGACACGGTGAAACAGGCCGAGACCTTTGCCGCTGTCCGCGAGGCCTTCGGCATCGAGCGCGTCGAGAACATGCAGCTGCGTGACTTCCCAACCATGAAGCACGTGGTGCAGTTCGTCTTTGACCACAAGCCTGAGCTCGCGGCCGAGATCCAGGCCGCAGCGCCAGCGCCAGCGGCAGCGCCTGCGGCAGCGCCAGCGGCGGCCGTCGCTGCTCCGGTGATGGATGAGGTGACCCAGCGGGTGATCCAGATCATCGCCGAGCAGACGGGGTATCCGGAGGATATGCTCGATCTGGACCTCGATCTCGAGGCCGACCTGGGGATCGACACGGTGAAGCAGGCCGAGACCTTCGCCGCCGTCCGCGAGGCCTTTGGTATCGAGCGGGTGGAGAACCTGCAGCTGCGCGACTTCCCGACGATGAAGCACGTGATCGGCTTCGTCTACGACCATCGTCCAGACCTGAAGCAGGCCGCCGCAGCCCCCGCGGCGCCAGCGCCTGCCACGGCCACAACTCCCACGCCGTCCACCGATCCGGTGGCGCAGCGCGTGGTGCAGATCATCGCCGAGCAGACGGGTTACCCTGAAGACATGCTCGATCTCGATCTCGACCTCGAGGCCGACCTGGGGATCGACACGGTGAAGCAGGCCGAGACCTTCGCCGCCGTGCGCGAGGCCTTTGGTATCGAGAAGGTCGAGAACCTGCAGCTGCGCGACTTCCCGACGATGAAGCACGTGATCGGCTTCGTCTACGACCACAAACCGGAGCTGCGCGAGGCCGCCGCTGCCCCGGCCGCTGGCGCAGCGCCGGCTGCCGTTGGCGTCGCGACGAGCGCAGCGTCGACCGTGATGCGGGGCTCGATGGAGGCCGCCGCGAGTATCCCGCGACGCGTCCCCGTCCCCTTCCTGCGACCAGCGCTACAGAGCTGCAAGCCCACCGGCGTCGAGCTTGGTGCTGGCAAGCGGGTGGTGGTGATGCACGACGAGGGCGGCGTCGGTGAGGCGCTGGTCCGGGCGCTCGAGCAGCGGGAGGTCTCCGTGCTCCAGATCTCGGACCGCCCGACCGCCGACGAGCTCACGGCTCGCCTTGAGGGCTGGATCGCCGAGGGCGCGATCGACGGCGTCTACTGGCTGACAGGCCTCGACCCTCACGTCGACTTCACCACTCTCGACTACGGCGGCTTCAAGGAGGCCATCCGTGTCCGGGTGAAGCTGCTCTACACCGCGATGCGGGCGCTCTACGAGCAGGTCAACGGGGTCAACAAGTTCCTCGTCTCCGGTGTTCGCCTCGGCGGACAGCATGGCTACGACGACGACGGCGCGGCGCTACCCCTTGGCGGCGCGGTGACTGGCTTCACCAAGGCTTACAAGCGCGAGCGCGACACCACCCTGGTCAAGGCGGTCGACTTCGCCGTCGACACCGACGCCGACACCATCGCCGAGGCGCTGATCGCCGAGACCCTCGCCGACCCGGGCGTGGTGGAGATCGGCCACAAAGGTGGCGACCGCTGGACCGTCGGTCTTCGCGAGGTACCTCTCGACGACGAGCAGGGCCTCGAGCTCAACGGTGAGTCGGTGTTCATCGTCACTGGCGCCGCCGGCAGCATCGTCTCGGCGATCACCGGCGACCTGGCAGAGGCGGCACCAGGCACGTTCTACCTGCTCGATCTGACGCCCGAGCCGGACCCAAACCATGACGACCTGCGTCGCTTCGTCTCCGACAAAGAGGGCCTCAAGCGCGACATCTTCGAGCGCATCAAGGCCAGCGGCGAGCGCGCCACGCCGAAGATGGTCGAGCGGCAGCTGGCCGGCCTGGAGCGGCAGCAGTCGGCGCTGGCGGCGATCGAGGCTATCCGCGCCGCGGGTGGCACGCCGGAGTACCGCAGCCTCAACCTGATGGACGGCGAGGCGATCGCCAAGGTCGTCGACGAGATCCGGGAGAAGCACGGCCGCGTCGACGTGCTGCTCCACGCCGCTGGCCTCGAGATCAGCCGCTTCCTCCCAGACAAGAAGCCCGAGGAGTTCGACCTCGTCTTCGACGTCAAGGCCGACGGCTGGTTCCACCTGCTGCACGCCATCGGTGATATGCCGCTCGCGGCCACCGTCAGCTTCAGCTCCATCGCTGGTCGCTTCGGCAACGGCGGGCAGACCGACTACAGCTCGGCGAACGACCTGCTCTGCAAGACCTCGAGCAGCTTCCGCACGCTGCGACCGCAGACGCGCGGGGTCGCCGTCGACTGGACCGCCTGGGGCGGCATCGGGATGGCGGCTCGCGGATCGATCCCGAAGATGATGGAGCTGGCGCGCATCGACATGCTCCCGCCGGAGGCCGGCATCCCGATGGTGCGTCGCGAGCTGACGTTTGCGCCAAGCGGCACAGAGATCGTCGTCGCCCAGGGCTTGGGCATCATGCTCGACGAGTTCGACGCCACCGGCGGTCTCGACGCCGACGGGATCAACGCCGCCGACTCGACCAACGTCGGGGGTTCGCGCCCGATGGCGGCCCATGTGGTCGGGATGGGCCTCCATAGTGGCCTCACCGTCGAGACCGAGCTCGATCCCGAGGAGCAGCCCTTCCTCTACGACCACCAGATCGACGGCACCCCGGTGCTCCCAGGCGTGATGGGCATCGAGGCCTTCGGTGAGCTGGCCAAGGTGCTCTTCCCCGACTGGCACGTCGCCGCGGTCGAGGACGTGGCCTTCCTCGCGCCCTTTAAGTTCTATCGCAACCAGCGTCGGAAACTCGAGCTGCAGGCGAACTTCAGCCGCGACGCCAACGGAGCGCTCGTCGCCGACTGCCTGCTGGTAGGCAAGCGTAAGCTGCCCAACAGCGAGGAGCCTGTGGTCACCAAGCACTTCGCCGCTCGGGTGCGGCTGCTGCAGAGCCCGCTGCCCGGGGAGACCGTCGACGTGCCAAAGGCTGCAAAGGGGCGGGAGGTCGCCTCCCAGGATATCTATGAGGTCTACTTCCACGGGCCGGCCTACCAGGTGATCGAGAAGGCCTGGCGCCACAACGGCTCGGTGGTCGGTCTGCTGCCGCAGAACCTCCCCGAGGATCAGAGGCCCGAGGCGCGTCAGGAGATGTTGCCGCGGCTGATCGAGCTCTGCTTCCAGACCGCGGGGCTCTGGGAGATCGGCAGGAGCGGTAAGATGGGGCTACCCAACCACGTCGAGCACGTCAGCGTGTTGCGTGACCTCGCCGAGGCCGAGGGCCGCGTCTTCTCCGTGGTCACCCCACGAGAGGATGGCAAGACCTTCGACGCCGTCGTCGCGGATGAGGCCGGTCAGGTCTTCGTCAAGCTCGGGGGCTACCGTACCATCGAGCTCCCCGGCGGCGTCGATGAGGAGAAGCGCAAGCCGCTGCAGTCGGCGATGGAGTAGTCTTTTCTCTTTTCCGGGCCCGGACCTGCGATGCAGCTTGGGCCCGTTTCCTCCTTTTGCCGGGGTCGGCGGGCCGCCGCCATCGCGCCCGAGTGACGACCTGCCCAACACCCGCGGCGACCTTGTTCCGAGCAAACACCCTCCTCCTACAGCGAGATCCCGATGACCGATTTGACCAAGAGCTTCACACGGATCGCGATTGTCAACCGTGGCGAGGCCGCCTTGCGGCTGATCCTCGCCGTCCGCGAGCTCAAGCGCGAGCTCGACCTGCCGCTGCGCTGCATTGCCCTCTACACCGAGCCTGACGCCGACGCGCTCTTTGTGCGGGAGGCCGACGAGGCCTACTGCCTCGGGCCCGCGTTGGTGGCGCATCAGGGCGCGCAACGCCACGCCTACCTCGATCTCGAGCTGCTCGAGCGGGCGCTGCGTGAGGTGCGCGCCGAGGCCGTCTGGCCTGGCTGGGGGTTCGTCGCCGAGCGCGCCGACTTTGCCGAGCTCTGCGTCCGCCTCGGTGTCACGTTCATTGGCCCCGACGCCGCGGCGATCCGTCGCCTCGGCGACAAGATCTCAGCCAAGCAGCTCGCCGAGGAGGCCGGGCTGCCCGTTGCTCCTTGGAGCGGCGGGCCTGTGGACGACCTAGACCAGCTTCGGGCTCACGCCGAGCGGCTCGGCTACCCGCTGATGGTCAAGGCGTCAGCGGGTGGTGGCGGCCGCGGCATCCGCGCCGTGCGGGCGGAGAGCGAGCTGGCGCCAGCCTTCGCCAGCGCGCAGGCCGAGGCGCTGAAGTCCTTCGGCGACGGCACGATGTTCGTCGAGCGGCTGATCGACGGCGCCCGGCACCTCGAGGTGCCGATCATGGCCGATGGGGAGCGCACGTGGGCCCTCGGTGTGCGCGACTGCTCGGTGCAGCGGCGCTTCCAGAAGCTGCTCGAGGAGTCGCCTTGTCCTGCGCTGAGCAGCGAACAGGACGCGCTGCTTCAAGAGCAGGCGGTGAAGCTCGTCGAGGCGGCTCGCTACCCCAACACCTGCACCGTTGAGTATCTCCACGATCCTCACACCGACACCTTCACCTTTCTCGAGGTCAACGCGCGGCTGCAGGTCGAGCACCCGATCAGCGAGATGCGCTATGGCATCGACCTGGTCAAGCTGCAGCTGCTCCTCGCTCGGGGCGGCAAGCTGCCGGGGGACGTGCCACGGCCCAGCGGCCACGCGGTTGAGGTTCGGCTCTACGCCGAAGACCCTGAGGCGTCGTTTGCCCCCGCGCCTGGGACCATCGAGCGGCTCCGCGTCGCAGGTGGCCCCGGGATCCGCGCCGACCTCGGCTACGAGGAGGGCGATCGGGTGCCCGCCGCCTTCGACTCCATGGTTGGGAAGGTCGTAGCCCACGGCAAAGACCGCGCCGAGGCGCTGGCCCGGCTGCGGCGCGCGCTAGCCGACAGCGTGGTGCTGATGTCTCGAGGCGCGACGACCCGCGGCTTCATGCTCAACGTGCTGCGCCGCGAGGCCCTCGAGCGCGGCGAGATCGACGTCTTCTGGCTCGATCGGCTCGTCAGCGCCGGTGAGCATATCGCCCTCGACAACGCCCCTGTGGCGATCCTCAAGGCTGCCATCGATGGCTATGAGTCGGCGATGGAGGAGGAGCGTCGCGAGTTCTTCGGCTGGGCCGCCCGTGGCCGCCCGCGCGTCGACGAGAAGATCGGGCGAAGCGTCGAGCTGATCCATCGCGGTCATATCTATCGTGTGAAGGTCTGCTGCGAGGGTCCGCAGGGGTTCGTCGCTGCAGATCAAAAGCGTCCCCGTCGTTACCAGCTCGACGTCGACGGTCAGCACGCCGAGGTCTCGATCTCAAAGATGGGGCGTGACCAGCAGCGGCTGCTCTGGGGTGATCGACGCTACCGCGTTCGCTCGATCGATCAGGGTCAGAGCGAGCTGGTCGAGGTCAACGGTATGCCGCATCGGATCTCACGAGATCGAGGCGACCGCGTGCTGGCGCCGGCGCCGGCGGTGGTGGTCTCGGTGCTGGTCAAGGAGGGAGATCAGGTCCAGGTCGGCGATCGTCTCTGCGTGCTCGAGGCGATGAAGACCGAGATGGCGATCACCGCGCGCTTCTCCGGCCGCGTGCGTCAGGTGCTGGTGCTGGCCAACCAACAGGTCGCCCACGGCGAGGCGCTGATGCTGCTCGAGCCGCCGGAAGGCGCTGGCGTGGCCGCTGGTGAGCGGATGCGCTTCGAGCTGCCCGCCAGCGAGAGCAGCGCCTGGCAACGCAACGTCGAGCAGCTACGTTGCCTGATGCTTGGCTTCGATGTCGACGCCAAAGCGCTTGTCCGCTATGTGGCCGAGCATGGATCGTTGTGCAACGGAGAGGCCGCCGATCCAGAGGTCGATCTCGCGCTGCGTCAGCAGGAAGACGCGATCCTCCGCATCTTCTGCGACATCGCCGCTCTCTTCCCGATCCCGCGCCCCGGCTCCGGCGGGCGGCGCAGCACGGTTGAGTATCTGCTGCGCTTCCTCCGCGATCCGGATGTCGTGGAGGAGGGGTTGCCGGAGAGCTTCCTCCAGACCCTCCGTCAGGCGCTCTCACATTATGGTGTGACCTCTCTCGGGGCCACCGGGCTGCGCCAGGCGCTCTATCGGATCTACAAATCTCATACCCGCGTGCAGGAGCAGCTGACGCCGATTCTCGGCGTACTCCAGCGCCGTCTCGACCGTGTGGAGGAGCTCGCGCCGCAGGCCGATCTGACCTTCCGGCAGCTGCTCGATGATGTCATCAGGCATACGCGTCGGCGTTTCCCTGCGGTCCTCGATCTCGCCCGCGAGGTTCGCTACCAGTTCTTCGACCACCCCGTACTCGAGCGAGTCGGCGCTGAGTCCTATAAGGGCGCCAAGGCCGCGCTGGACGCGTTGGAAGTGGGCAGCGGCGACGCGAAAGAGCAGATCGATGTGCTGGTGCGCTGTCCCCAGGCGCTCCACGGACTCCTCGCCGATCGCTTCCAGGCCGCCACCCCGACGCTCCGCGCCTGGATGCTCGAAGCGCTGACGCGTCGCCATTATCGGATCCGTGAGCTGAGCTCGCTGAAGGTCGCCGAGCGCAGCGGCGGTCGCCCGGTCTGTTTTGGTAGCTACGAACACGAGGGCAAGGCAATCCACCTGCTCACGACCTGGGTCGCCGAGGGTGATGATCTGGCGCGGGCTCTCGGTGACATCGCCAAGCAGGCTAATGACGTCCCGCGAGACCAGGACCTCGTGATCGACGTCTACACCCACCGTGAGCGGGTCGACGCCGAGGCCTTGCCTGGCGAGGTGCAGCGTGCTCTCTCCGCGGTCGACTTCACGCGTCCCGTGCGGCGCGTGGTGGTGGGCGCGGCTGGCCCCGGCGCCCGCCATATCAGCGCCGTAGCCCACGTGACCTTCCGGCAGGGCTCAGAGGGAACCTTCGAGGAAGATCGCGTCTATCGCGGTCTCCACCCGATGGTTGGCAAGCGGATGAACCTCTGGCGTCTCTCGGAGTTCGAGATCCAGCGGCTGCCCTCGCCACCGGATATCTTCCTCTTTCACGGCGTCGCGCGGCAGAACCCGAAAGACGAGCGCCTCTTCGTGCTGGCCGAGGTGCGAGACCTCACGGCCGTGCGAGACGATGACGGTAAGCTCGTCGGGTTGCCCTACTTCGACCGAATCTACAGCCAAGCCCTGGCCGCGCTGCGTCGCACGCAGCTGGCCCGCGGTCGCCGGCTCTACTGGAATCGGCTGCAGTTCTTCGTCTGGCCGCCGATGGATTTCGAGCCCAACGAGCTGCGTGATCTGGTGCAGAGGCTCGCGCCGGCCACAGAGGGCCTCGGCCTCGAGAAGACGCTCCTCACCGGTCGGATCACCAACCCAAAGAGCGGCAAGCTCGAGGAGACGGTGCTCGAGGTCTCAAACCCCGGCCAGTCCGGGGTGATCATGGCCTTTCGCGAGCCGCCGCAGAAGCCGATGCGGCCGCTCTCGGAGTATGAGCAGAAGGTCGTGCGGCTACGCCAGCGTGGCTTGATCTACCCCTATGAGCTGATCAAGCGGCTCACGCCGAGCAAGGCCAGCGTCGAGGCGGCGGCTCCCCCCGGTGAGTTCGTCGAGTACGACCTCGACGAAACCGATCAGCTGAAGCTCGTCCCCGTCGAGCGGCCCTATGGCAAGAACACGGCGAACATCGTGGTCGGCCTGCTGACCAGCTTTACGCCAAAGTACCCAGAGGGTATGACCCGTGTCGCGCTCTTCGGCGATCCGAGCCGGGCGATGGGCTCGCTGGCCGAGCAGGAGTGCCGACGGATCCTCGCCGCGCTGGATCTCGCTGAGGAGCGAGGGATCCCCCTCGAGTGGTACGCGCTGTCCGCCGGCGCCGAGATCTCGATGAAGACCGGCACCGAGAACATGGATTGGATCTCGTGGGTGCTGCGGCGGCTGATCACCTACACCCAGGCGGGCTGTGAGGTTAACGTCATAGTCTGCGGCATCAACGTCGGCGCCCAACCCTATTGGAACGCCGAGGCGACGATGCTGATGCACACCAAGGGGATCCTCGTGATGACCCCGGACTCGGCGATGGTGCTGACGGGCAAGCGCGCGCTGGACTACTCAGGTGGCGTCTCCGCAGACGACAACACCGGCATCGGCGGCTATGAGCGGATCATGGGGCCGAACGGGCAGGGGCAGTATTTCGGTCGAGACCTCGGGGAGGCCTGCGAGATCCTGCTGCGCTACTACGACCACAGCTACGTGATGCCCGGCGAGCGCTTCCCGCGGCGCGGTGAGACGAGCGATCCCTACGATCGCGATGTTAGCTCAAGCCCACATGCCGCCGGCGATGGCGCCTCGTTCACCACGGTGGGCGAGATCTTCTCTGCCGAGACCAACCCAGGGCGCAAGCGCCCCTTTGACATCCGCTCGGTCATGGCCGCTTGCGCGGATCAAGACCACAAACCGCTCGAGCGCTGGTTTGGGCAGCTCGACGCGGAGATCGCGGTGGTCTGGGAGGCCCACCTCGGCGGCTGGCCCGTGTGTTTGATGGGGATCGAGTCCAAGCCCTTGTCCCGGCTCGGCTTCGTCGCCGCGGACGGCCCTGGAGCTTGGACCCCCGGCACGCTCTTTCCCATCGCCTCGAAGAAGGTCGCACGTACAGTGAACGCCGTCAGCGGCAACCGGCCGCTGGTCATCCTCGCCAACCTATCGGGATTCGACGGTTCTCCCGAGTCCATGCGCGATCTGCAGCTCGAGTACGGCGCCGAGATTGGGCGAGCCGTGGTCAACTTCCGTGGACCGATCGTGTTCTGTGTCGTCTCGCGTTATCATGGCGGCGCGTTCGTCGTCTTCTCGAACAAGCTCAATGAATCCATGGAGGTCGCTGCGCTGGAGGGTACCTATGCCTCGGTGATTGGAGGTGCGCCAGCCGCCGCTGTGGTCTTCGCCCGAGACGTGAAGAAGCGCACCCTCGCAGACCCGCGGCTTCAGGAGCTCTCACAGGAGCTCCAGCGAGCAGAGGGTGCAAAAAAGGCCTGGTTGCAAGTAAGATACGAACAGCTGTCGCGTGAGGTCCACTCGGAGAAGCTGGGCGTGGTGGCGGAGGAGTTCGACGGCATCCATAGTGTGCAGCGAGCCCAAGAGGTGGGCTCTGTGCATCGGATCATTCCCCCGCATACCTTGCGGCCCTACTTGATCGACGCGGTCGAGCGAGGAGTCGAGAAGGAGCTCTCGCGGATCGCCTCTCTGGGTGGAGAGCGCGAGTCGCTGTGGCAGCTTGGTCGCCTGCCGCCGATGGACGAGGCGTGAGGGAAACACGAGAGCGGGATGGCCAAAGGGGCTAACGGAGCGAACGGGAGAAACGGCTCGAGGGGGTCGAACGGCCAGCAGCCGGGCGGCCCTGTCGAGAGCTCGGCGAGGGAGCGTTTGTCGTCATCGGGAGCGGGCTACATCGCCTATCTGATGACCTTCGTCGACAACGTGCCGGCCGGTGATGACTGGCTGGGCGAGCGCGAGCTTGCGCGCCAGGCTGAGATGCGAGTGCCTAAGCGCCGTCGCGAGTGGCGTCTCGGGCGCTGGATCGCCAAGCGCGTGTTACGCAGCTGGCGCCATAACGTGCCGATGTCGCGCTTGCAGATCTGCGCCGCGGAGGATGGGGCGCCCGAGGCCTACGAGGGCGTGCGCCCGCTGCCGATCTCGCTGTCGATCACCCACCGCTCGAACGTCGCTGTCTGCGCCGTCGCCGAGGCCGGCTACAAGCTCGGCTGCGACCTCGAGGTGCTGGAGCCGCGCTCCGATCTCTTCGTCAACGATTTCTTCACCCTCGATGAACGCGCTGCCATCCGGGGGGCGGCGCCGGCGGCCCGCGACTGGCTCGCCTGTCTGATCTGGAGCGCCAAAGAGAGCGCGCTGAAGGCGCTGCGGACGGGGCTTCGTCGTGACACCCGCACCGTCGAGGTCAGCGTGCCGCGCGCCGAGCATCGGTTGCTGATGCCCGACGCCAACGACCTGGACGGCGCCTCCGAGTGTTGGCATCCGCTGAGCGTCTATGATCACCTCACGGGGATCGAGTTTCGTGGCTGGTGGTGGCGAAAGAATCGGCTGTTGCTGACCACCGCCTCGTCGCCCCAGGCGCGGATGCCAATCGCCCTCGACCGCGAGCGCACCCTAGACAAGGTACTCGCTTGCGAGATCACGCAGCGTCGCGCCATAGCCTGGCCCGATCGTCGCTCTCTGAGAGACGAGCTCACCGCGCCTACGCAGCGCGACGCTGACGACTGGACCACCCGGCGTCCAACCACCGGTGTGTCTCCTAGCAGAACCGAGATCGCGAAGTGATGCGGCTCTGCGCCTCGGCGCTCGCGCTCTCCTTGCCTTCGCTGGTTGTGTGACCTCCTCCGGGAGGGGGGCCCTGCCTGCGACCTGGCCTGCTCGCTGGGGCGCTCTCTAGAGCGCGGTGGCATATCGGGGCCGGCGTGAGAGCCGGCGTCTGCGAGGGCGAGGTCGATCGCCGTGTCCTCTGCCGGCGCGGCGTCGGTCGCTGCACGCGATGGTCAAGAGGCTCGCCAGCAAGCAGCGCGACGTCAGGTAGGCATACACAGGACGAAACAGCGTCAGGAGACCTCCGATGGGGGATCCTGGATACCGCGAAGGGAGGGGAGGGTGACGTCTCGTGGTGTGGGGAGGCCTGCGCTGTGTTTAGCTCGATCGAGGTGAGATCGGCCGGGTGTCGGGGTGCGGTTCTTGCTAAACTGGTCTAGCGTGACCGCAGCGAGCAAACAGCGCATAGCCGGACGCCCCCCGCATCCGCACCGCGTTCGACCCACCCGCGGCCGTCGCCTCTCGGCGAGCCACACGACGCTGCCCGGCGTGGGTCGCCCCGTGTATGAGCAGGGGCAGAGCCTCCAGGCAGATGTGCTCGTCACACCCCTCGACCACGAGCTCGGGCCGTTTTGGGCGACCGCTGGGGAGGTCTCGCATCGCGGGATGTTCATCCGCACTCGCTGCCTCCCACGGGAAGACACCCTGCTGATGATCGAGCTGGTCTTCCCCGAGCTGCCTGTGCCGAAGCTGCGGCTCGACGCCCACGTCGTGCATCGGATCCCCGGCGCCGGGTTTGGATGCCGCTTCATCGCCGTACCCGACCGGGTCGCGCGGCGGCTCAGCGAGCTGGTGGCTCATACCTCGTCTGCTCCCCGCGAGCGCCGCGGCTCAGCGCTCGAAAAAGAGCTCGCCGCACCTCTGTCAACGGGTCCGGCGTAGGAGCACCCCCACACATTCAAGACCGAGCCGGGTGCTGAGCTGCCGAGCCGATTTCGCAGCCGAAGACATGAGCCAGAAGACGTGGGCCATAGGGGTGGTACGGCGACCTCTTTGAGGCCTAGAGCGCTGACCAACTAACCTCCCGTCGCTGCGCTGGTCTACGAAATCACAGCGGTTGTCCCTCGTCGGTTGCTTGCCACCAGCAGGCGCCCTTCTCGCTCCTACGCCGTGATTCC